>ERZ773267.51-NODE-51-length-88501-cov-6.160471_pt1 | contig 88501 bp, 79 predicted proteins | sample MGYA00511959_ERZ773267 | MGnify/ENA primary metagenome ERZ773267 (study PRJEB29015, sample SAMEA2738165) | human oral metagenome | biome: human oral; feature: human-associated habitat; material: saliva | place: China | collected 2240 ...
GTATCTCAAGATTAGTTGTATCAAGAAAGTGTGACATATGTTTGACAAACCTACACAATTGCAGTATTTATATTCGTAAAAGACTTGAAATTAAATAAGAAAATAGAAAATAATCAAAAGTTGTGTAATATAATTTCTAAAATAGCAAGTTGTAGCTTCGGAATATATTTAATACATATATTTGTAAAACATTATTTTGCAAGAATTATGAATATACCATCATCATCAATAATACATAAAACAATAGGAATTATAATTGTTTATTTAATTTCATTAATAATTGTATACATAATGAAAAAAGTTAAATTTGTAAGAAAAATAGTACCATAATAACCATAATAAAGAGGAAGAAATGAATAATATTAAGGAATATATAAAAAATAACAAAACAAATATAATAATAACAGTAATTGTATTTACTGTGTTTTTTATAATAAACAATATTCAATTTGTATTTACACATGGTGTTGCACCAGATGTAATGTTCTTTGGAACAGATCATTATAAAGCCGGAGTATGGGAAATATCCCTAGGAAGATTTGGCCTAACATTAATTGATAAATTAAAATTTGGATTAGTAAGCAAACAAGTAATAATAGCATATTGTATGATATATTTAGGTATATCAACTATATTAATAGAATATCTGTTTAATATAAAGAAAAAAATATCAGTAATACTATTATCAATAGTAATAGCAGTATTTCCAATATTCACAGAGACATATTTCTTCTTATATTGTGCAGATTCATATTGCTTAGCATTTTTATTATCTGTAATAGCAGTGATAGGAATAAAGAAATATATTGACACAAACAAATTTAAGTATTTATGCATTACAATAATAGCAACAATAGCAACTTGTTCACTATATCAAGCATACTTAGGATTAATATTAGGACTTTATGCTTTATATATAATAACAAATAAAAAAGATATTAATATAAGAACAATATTGAAGACAATCTTAATAATAGGTATTTCAGTAATAATGTATTATTTAATATTAAAAGGAATATTATTAATCAATGGTATTAAGTTAGCATCATATAAAGGAGCTAATTCATTAGGAATAGAAACAATAAAACATATTCCAAAATCAATAATTAATACATATAAAGATATAGCAAACTTTTTATTTGGAAATAGAATAATTTATAATAATATTTATTATAGAAGAATAATCAATTCGATATTAATAATATCAATAATACTATTAATTAGAAAAGTCAAAGAACATTCTGTAAAATCGATAATATTAAGAATTATATTTTTAGCAATTTTACCAATATGTATTGCAATAATGGATATTATTGCACCAACAACAACTATTAACTTAGTAACAGGACCTGGATTAATTACAATATATATATTAATAATTAGCTTATTAGATAAATATGATTTTTCTTCAAATATACAAAAGATATTAAAAATAGTTATAATATGCATGATTTGTATAACAATGCATACATTTATTATACAAAACAATTATACATATAAAGTAAGAGAACATACATATCAAAATTTCTATACAATACAAAATAATATATACACAAGAGGTACAAGCTTAAAAGGATATAATAAAAATATGAAATGGTTGTTTTCAGATACAATATTATTTCATTCAGAATATGGAAAATTTGGAAATGGATTTATTTCAAATGATAATGAAACATATATAGGAATTAGAGGATCATCAAATGCACAAATAATTAATTTTTACAAAACTTATATGGGAATTGATATTTCAATATGTTCAGAAGATGAATATAATCAAATTGTAAAGACAAATGAATTCAAAGAAATGCAATCATACCCAAATGACAATTCAATAAAGATAATTAATAATTGTGTTGTAGTAAAAATCAATTAATAGGAGAAAAAAATGTACGATTATCTAGTAGTAGGAAGCGGACTATTTGGTGCAATATTTGCACATGAAGCAACAAAAAGAGGTAAAAGTGTTCTAGTAATAGACAAAAGAAACCACATTGCAGGAAATATATACACAGAAAATAAGGATGAAATAAATATTCATAAATACGGAGCACATATATTTCATACTAGTAACAAAGAAGTATGGCAATACATAAATAAATTTGCAGAATTTAATAGATATACAAACTCACCAATAGCAAGATACAAAAATGAATTGTATAATTTACCATTTAATATGAATACATTTCACCAATTATGGACATCAGAAGTATTTACACCATCAGATGCAAAACGTAAGATTGATGAAGAAAAAGCAGAAGCGGTATGTAATTTACAAGGAAAAGAGCCATCAAACCTTGAAGAACAAGCAATGTGCTTAATAGGCAAAACAATATATGAAAAACTAATAAAAGGATATACAGAAAAGCAATGGGGAAGAAGTTGTAAAGAGCTTCCAGCATTCATAATAAAACGTTTACCAGTAAGATTAACTTATGATAACAATTATTTTAATGACATATATCAAGGAATCCCAATAGGTGGATATACTAAGATCATTGAAAAAATGCTAGAAAATATTGAAGTTAGACTAAATTGTAATTATTTTGATCATAAGGAAGAACTAGATAAAATATCTAAAAAAATCATTTTTACAGGTCAAATTGACCAATATTATGATTATAGATTCGGAAGGCTAGAATATAGAAGTTTAAGGTTTGAAACTACTCGTTTAGAAGAACAAAATTATCAAGGAAATGCAGTAGTAAACTATACTGAATATGGAGTCCCATACACCAGAATAATTGAACACAAACATTTTGAATATGCAAAAAATTTAGGAACAAAATCAATAGAAGAAACAAACAATATAACATATATAACAAAAGAATATCCAACAGATTGGCAAGAAGGAATGGAGCCATATTATCCAATAAACAATGAAAAAAACAATGAATTATACAAAAAGTATTTAGAATTAGCTTCAAAAGACGAAAAAGTCATATTTGGAGGTAGATTAGGAATGTATAAATATTTCGATATGGATAAAATAATTGAAGCAGCATTAGAATGTGTTTCAAAAAATATTAAATAATTGTGAAAAAATCAGTAACAAAACATATATGAAAGGAAACAAAATAATTGAAAAAAATAAATTTTAATATAATATATTATTTTTGCTTAGGAATATTCATATTAAGTAGTTTATTTAGAACTATGCAACAAATATTTGATCCATTAGAAATAGTAGCTTATGTATTATTGATGATAAAAATCATAAAAGATAATATAGAAGAATTTAAAGATTGGAAAAATATAAATAAAAGAAAAATCTTAATAAATCTTGGAATACTAATTTTATTTGGAATTGCATTCATTTTCTCAAGAGATGTAACATTAATAAAATTTATATTATTAATATATGCATTCAAAGGAGTATCATTCCATAATTGCGTTAAAGTAGATTTATATGTAAGAGCAATCGGGGTTATAACAGTCTTATTACTATGTAAAATTGGAATTATTGAAGATGTACTAGTAACAAGAGGAGAAATTGTAAGACATAGTCTTGGATTTTACCATCCAAATGTATTTGGAGATAATGTGGTTTTATTATTCTTTGAATATATATATTTGCAGATATATGACAAAGAAACTTCATGGAAAAATATCATAACATATAGTGCTATAGGTATAGCATTATCAATCATAACGTATTTTGTATCAAACACAAGATCAGCAATTTTAGCAATTTTCATGATATTAATGGGAATAATAGTAAAGAAATGTAATATAATAGAAAAATTAAAAGATAATAAAACCATAAAATTTATAATAACAAATATTTTTATTATATTAGAAATTTTCACAATAATAATAACAATATCATATTATAATAATAATTTTATTGGAAACATTGTAAACAAAATGTTCTCACTTAGACTATATTATAATGTACAATTCTTTGAACATTTTGGAATAACACCATTTGGTGTAAACTTTAATGGATTCAGTAATTCAGAAATGACATTGGATATGGCATATTCAAATATCCTAATAAGATATGGAATATTCTTCACAATATTCTTATGCATTGTATTTAAAAAATTATTAAAATACTTATATAATAACAAAAATTATATATTATTAGTAATATTTTTAATTTTTATAACTAATGGGTTATTTGAAAATTTATGGTTAAGAATAGAGCATAATATATTCATGCTAATACTATATCCAGTAGTAGAACAATATATAAATCAAAGAAAATCAGGGAAACAAAAAGAAGATGAAAGAGTTCAAGAAAATTTTACACAAAATTAAAAACGATAATTTTTGGAAGAATTTATTTAAAAATTCTTTTTGGGCATTTTTTGGTGATGCATCAGCATCAGCAATAACATTTATTATTTCAATAATACTAATAAAAATAATAGGAAGCGATTCTTATGGAATATTGATTTTAGCTCAATCATATATGAATATAATGGATGTAATAATAAACATTCAAAGCTGGAGAAGTACCATACAATATGGGCAAAAAGCACTCGTTGACGGAAATATCAAAGAATTACATTCATACGTAAAACTTGGATGTATAATGGATATATCAACTGCAATACTATGTTTCATAATATCAGTAATATTGCCACACTTTATAGGTTCACTATTACACTGGTCAAACGAAATGATATTATGTTCTCAAATATTTGCAATAACAATAATATCACATTTTGCAGGAACGCCAACAGCAATATTAAGGTTATTTAATAAATATAATTTAGTAGCATTAAGTAAAACATTAGCAGCAATATTTAAAATAACAGCAATAGTAGCATATTATTTAATAACTAAAAACTTAAATTTAATATCATCAACAATAATATTTATGATGACAGATTTTATAGGAAATATTTTATTAGTAATATTCGCATTTTACAATTATTCAAAAAAATATAAAATATCAGATATTATAAAAGCAAAAATGCCAAAAGATTCAAAATCATTCATCAGCTATACATTATGGGGAACTCTATCAGAAATAGTCGATTTACCAGTACAAACAATAGATGTTTTCATAGTATCAGTATTAGGAAATGCAACAGTAGCAATATATAAAATATTTAAGCAAATAATAGGAATAATCAGTAAAGTAACAGGACCAATACAACAATCAATATTACCACAATTTTCAGAGTTATCAGCTAAAGGCAATGAAAAACGTGGGTTTGAAGTAGTTATAAAAATACATAGAACAATATTAAAATATACATTACCAATCTCAATATTGGTAGGAGCAACATCATATCTTTGGCTTGGAAAATTATATGATATAACATATGCAAATTATTGGTACATATTATTTATATATTTAATAATTCAAACATATGCATTATCATACACAACAATACATCCATTTTTTATAACATTAGGCAATATGAAAATAAATGCAATAATAGAATTTACAGCAAATATAGTATATTTAATTGTAAGTTTCATACTAGTTAGAGTAATGGGATTATTAGGAATTACAATAGCATTCCTAATCCAAATATTATTAAATATATTCTTAAAATATTTCTGTATAAAGAAATGGATTGCAAACACAGAAGAAAAAGCATAGATAAAAGTATTATGAGGTGCAAATATGAAGATAGATTACTTTGAATCAAAAAAAATATTAATAATAATTCCACATCAAGATGACGAAATACATCTTGCAGGAAGTATAATAGCGTCATTAAAAGATACTAGAAACATATATGTCGCATACACAACAAGTGGTGATTATGCATATAATGCATCAGTAAGATACAAAGAAGCAATAAAATCATTATGGCAATTAGGAAAAATAAAAAGAGAAAACATTTTCTTTTTAGCATATCCAGATCAATCATATGAAGCAAAAGAACATATATATACAACAAAAGGAAATTATATTTCTGCAAATGGTCATAGTGAAACATATTCACCATCTCCAAAATATCAAACACTTAATTATCAATTACATAATAAAGAAGCAAAATATAATAAAGAGAATCTAGAAAAAAATATTCAAGAACTAATATTGAAAATTAAACCCGAAATAATAATATGTAATGATTTAGATTTTCATCCAGACCACATAATGACATCAATTTTATTTGAAAAAGCGCTTGGAAAAATCCTAAAATCAAATAAAGAATATAGACCAATAGTACTTAAAGGATTTACTTATGAAAATTGTTATTTTGGACCAGAAGACTTATTTGAACAAGAAAATGAAATGAAATTTCAAAAAGATAAATCAGGAAATTTAATAAGCAATCAATATTATAATATTCAAGATTCTTTAAAAATAAATATATCGCCAAAATGTTACACTCAAAATTTATTTGCAAACAAAATATTTAAAGCAATATTAAAACATAAAAGTCAAAATCTAGTATCACATACAACGAGAATGATAAATACAAATCAAGTATATTGGAAAAGAAATACAAACAATCTATTATTTAATGCACAAATAGAAGCTAGCTCTGGAAACAAAGAATATTTAAATGACTTTTCATTATCAGATACAGATTATATATTAAATGGTAATAAAGTTCCAATAAAATATAATCAAGGAATTTGGATACCAGATAATGATGATAATGAAAAAAGAATAACAATAACATTTGATAATAAAGAATATGTAGAATGTATAAAATTATATAATGGCCTAATAAATAAAAATTATATAAAAGAAATAGAAATAAAACTTGATAACAAAAAGGCCGAAAAATATACATTAGAAGACAAATTAATCAATTCTATAACAATTAAAGAAAATGTCGAAAAAATAGAAATAAAAGTCTTAGATGACAAATGTTTAAACGGATTTTCAGAAATAGAAGTGTTTTCAAAACCAGAAAATAGCATAAAAGAAAATGAAGCAACAATAAAAAATAATACAAACATACTAACCAAAATAATCGACAAAGGCATTATTTCTTTATTAATTTTCACTCAAAAAGTTTATAGAAAACTTTTTATAAAATCAAAATTTTAAATATTTGCAATATCTCAGTAAATTATGTTAAAATAACATTATCATGCAAGTCAAACTTGCATCCCATGGGGATGTAAAGGCTTCGACAAATTATTTGAAATATTGATAGCGAGTAGTGGATGGTTGCTTCGGCCACTATAAAAAAGCAAAATTAAATATAAAAGCTGACAATAGAGAATTAGCTTACGCTGCCTAAGCGCAGTGTCATCTTATAATTAAAGCCTACTGTTTTTTATAAGGTGTCGACTAAAGTAGGAAACAAAGGTGTTTGCTTCATTCAGACACTGGGTAACTTAATTGAATATACTAAAACAATTTTGTTTATTTTAAAATTTTAGTGAACAAATAAAATAAACTGCACTCGGAGAAATCAATATGGAAAATCTTTTGGACATGGGTTCGAATCCCATCATCTCCACCAACCCCAAAGGACTTTAGGAAATAACCTAGAGTCCTTTATTTTATTATATTTTGTTGATATATCAATACTTTTAAAGCTTTTTGATTTAATGTATTTTAATGTAATTTCACGTAGTTTAATGTAGTTTTATGTAAAAATTGTCGTAAAATTGTCGTAAAACATCAAAATGTTTGACATAATTAATGCAAAACTAACTTAATTATGTTATAATATAAAAAGTAACTTATAAATATTTCAACTGTGATTACAAGGAGGAATTAATAATTATGAAAGTAATTGCAAAAGTTGACTTGCCAGGGCTTTTTGAGCAGGGTAAGGAATATGAAGTTGTGGGAATTGTCCTACAGGGAGTGCAAGGGGAATATGATCCCTGCAATTTTGAGTTTGTGGGAAATTCCTATGAAGCTTGTGGAAAATATGTTCCACAAATTGGTGAGGCGTATGAGTGTCGTAGAAAAGCAATTGGAACTGAAAAGTTCGAATTGCACAAGACCACTCCTTTGCAAGAAATAAGACAGCTTGGGGTAGGCTACTATTACATAGAGAGCCAGAACAATCGTTATTGGCTCAGAGTCAATTAGTTTCAATAAGTTTCAAATAAGTCTTCACATTGTGAGGACTTTATTTTTTATAAATATAAAATTAAAAGAATAGTTGAATTTTATAAAATGATATGTTAAAATAAAAAACGTAAATAGGAGTATGATGTCAATGGTAGCATTCCGGTCTCCAAAACCGTGCGTGTGGGTTCGAGTCCTACTACTCCTGCCAAAATAAAAAGATTTCAGATTAATTTCTGAAATCTTTTTTAAATTTAATTGCTTTTTAAAAAATTTTTATAGGAATTTAAGAATCGCAATAAATCTTCTATATCAACAGAACCAATTTTGTAGTTTATTTCACTAGATTTTATATTGTATGGTACATCACACTTAACAATACTATCTTTGATTAGATGATTACTAGAAGACTTATTTAAAGGTTCATTATATTCAAATTTAGAGTTAAATTTACTTTTAGATAAATTAGAAGAAACAACAAAATCAAAATATTCTACAGGAACAGCTTCTCCATTATTACTGATAATTACAAATAGGTGATTTATATTGATACTAGACTGTTTGTTTAATATGTTTTTTACCCAAACAATATCACCTAATTCATACTTATTGTTCAAAAACATGCCTCCAATCTTTTATTAGTTTATTTTTTTATATGCATCTTTTTGCCCCTTATCAACTTCTTCTGTAACAGGGAAATCATTAAAAGCTTCACTACATGGTCTGATTAAATTCAGCTTTTTAGATTTCATAACTAATTCATTGGCAATTTCTTTCAAATCATTGATATCAGTTTTCATATTTATTCCTCCTATTATAAAAGCTTCGACTAATTTGTAATGATATTGTAACATGTATCATATAAAAAAACAATAAAGATTCCTATAATTTACCATTAATAATATACAAAAATATCGCAAAATATGTAATAATAACTAAATATGATATATTTAATCTTTAATATTTAAATAAATATTTTTTAATTAATAACATAAATAGTAGTTGAATTTTTCACTTTACAAAAATACAAAAATATGGAATAATAATATAAATTTATAAAAAGTGGAAAGAGGAAATCAGAATTGAAAACTACTTTCGAAAAAGAAGAAATGAAATTATTCATTTTTTGGCAGAATAAACAAGAAAAAATGAAAAAATATAATTTATTAGAAAAGCAAATATATAAATTAAGAAAAGATGAAATAGTCCAATTAATAAGAGATTTACAAATAAAAGAATTTGATGAAAAAATGACAAACATATATGCTATACAATAAAAAGATTTGGTAAAATTAATACTAAATCTTTTTTTATTTTACAAAAAAGACATTAATTTAAAATTGTAAAACCACAAAACCTATAGTATAATTTAAATAATATTAATATACGAAGGAGAAAATATTTTGAAAATAACAGAAACATTAGCATTGGAGAAAATAGCAAATAATGTAAGAATTGATATTCTTGAAGAAGTTTATAATGCAAAATCAGGACATATAGGTGGAGCATTTTCAATCGCAGATATTTTAACAGTACTATATTTTAACGAAATGAACATAGACGCAAAAAGTCCAGATTCACCAGATAGAGACAGATTAGTGTTATCAAAAGGTCATGCATCAGCAGCTCTATATGCAGTACTTGCAGAAAAAGGATATATAGATAAAGAAGAATTAAAAACATTTAGAAACATTGATAGCAATCTACAAGGACATCCAGATATGAATAAAGTTCCAGGAGTAGATATGACAACAGGATCATTAGGACAAGGTTTATCAGTAGCAAATGGAATGGCACTATCATCAAAATTAGACTCAAGAGGATATAGAGTATATTGTATTTTAGGTGATGGTGAATTACAAGAAGGACAAGTTTGGGAAGCAGCAATGACTGCTGAAAAATATCAATTAGACAATTTATGCGTAATAATTGATGCAAATGAATTACAGCTAACAGATACAACAATGAATGTAAAAGGAATAAATCAAAATGATATAGAGCAAAAATTTAGAGCATTTGGATTTCAAACAGTAGTAATAGACGGACATAATATTGAATCAATAATTAGAGCATTAACTATTGCAGAAATGACAAAAGGAAAGCCAACAGCAATAATATGCAAAACCATAAAAGGAAAAGGTGTATCTTTTATGGAAAATCAAATTGATTGGCACGGAAAAGCACCAAACGATGAAGAATACAAAATAGCAATGAAAGAATTGAAACAAGAAGCAGAAAAAATACAAGAAAAAATTACGAATCGTGAAGTATAACAAAAGATAAGGAGGAAATCTATGAGAAAAAAGATAGACTTTAATAATAAAATAGCAACAAGAGAAAGCTTTGGAAAAGCGATAGCAGAAATCGAAGATGAAGATATAGTAGTTTTAGATGCTGATTTATCATCATCAACAAAAACAGATATGTTTAAAGAAAAATATCCCAATAGATTCTTTGAATTAGGAATCTCAGAAGCAGATATGATTGGAACAGCAGCAGGAATGGCAACATGTGGCAAAAAGCTATTTGTAGCAACATTTGCAGCATTTGCAACAGGCAGAGTTTATGATCAAATACGTTGCAGTATCTCATACCCAAATTTAAATGTAAAAATTATTGGAACACATGCAGGAATAACAGTTGGAGAAGATGGAGCAACACATCAAATGTTAGAAGACATAAATTTAATGAGAGCAATGCCAAACATGTTAGTAATCTCTCCATCTGATGACATACAAGCAAAAATCTTAATAAAGAAACTAGCAGAATATGAAGGACCAGCATATGTTAGAGTATCAAGAATGAAAACACCTGTAATATATGAAGGCTTAACAGAAGATAATTTTGAAATAGGAAAAGGCATCCAAATAGGAAAGGGAACTGATGCAACAATATTTGCAACAGGAGATTTATTATCAGAAGCTTTAAAAGCACAAAAATTATTGAAGAAAGCAAACTATGACGTAAGGGTCGTAGACATCCATACAATAAAACCAATAGATGAAGAATTAATTATAAAATGTGCACAAGAAACAAATAAATTATATTCATTAGAAAACCATAGCATAACAGGAGGATTGGGAACAGCAATCGCAGAAGTTCTTTGTGACAAATACCCACATCAATTAATCAGATTTGGAATGGAAAATGAATTTGGAAGATCAGGAACACCAGCAGATTTATTAAAATATTATAAATTAGATGCAGAATCAATTGTAAATAAAATATTATTAGAAAAATAAGAAAACACCCTCGAATTATTAACTTCGAGGGTGTTAGCTTTACATGAGGAATATCATTGCTACAAGAAGCAAAAATGAAAAAGCAACTGCACCAATCAATTCACCGCCAAATGCTAGGCAAATGATAATTAGAGCTATTATTGCAATGATAATCCAGGCAATCAAGTTTTGGAACTTCAATGCCAAAATCATTGCCATAGCTACTGCAATTAATGATATTATTGCAGTTGCGATATCATGCCCCTGGGAGCGAACATCTCTTAGGCAAAGACAGCCTATAGAGAAGATAATCAATCCCTGAGGGACAAAAAGCAATGTCCGTAGGTATCCTGATTTCAATATTCCGATGACAATTATTATCGAAATTATTAAAATTAGCCACCTTGGGACGTTCGGAGACAACAAAGTGCCTCCTAATCCGGCTCCAAATATATATACTATATAAAATGGATACTCTGAGTCCTCCTTATTATACAGCATAATCATTGATCCCAGATATAAACTAATCAATAACATCATCAAAGCAGCACTCATAAAGCCCTCCTTTACAGTGCAGTCAACATCCTGATAAAGATGTTGACTGGTATCAGGGACAACCAAAAGAAAATCATCCCCATAAACTTTAGTTCCGGTTCTTCTTCTCTAATCGGTAGAGAAAGAAGAAAGTATGCAATCCAAAGTAGAATGGTAGGAACAAACCCAAACCACCTACTAAGGACTACTGCAAATACTGGAAGAAACACCTGAATCAGAAACTTCAGAGCATTTCTGGAGAACCTCGCCGTCATCAACACAAACAGCAGGTACAACCATGCTGTAAGTATTAATGACCCTATCCGCCATAGTAAAGCTATTGGCGGAAGATTAAAATAAGTCATTTAATTTCCTCCTTTTTTTATTGTATAATTTATCAACATAAATTATATCATAGATATAGTAAAAAACAAAGGAAAAATAAAAAAGTCCCAACATAATTGGAACTTAAACTGGTGACTCTTACGGGAATCGAACCCATGATTCAGCCTTGAGAGGGCTGCGTCTTAGCCGCTTGACCAAAGAGCCATATAAAACTAAAAACATTATACATTATATAAAAAAACAAGTCAATATAATATTTATAATAATAGGTCAGTCTTTTGCACTAAAAAAAATTCAGTGATATAATTTCGACATTGAGAAAAAAGGAGGAAATAATTTTGAAATATAAAAATTTAGTAAATGGTGAATGGAAAGAATCAAGTAATGAAACAGAATCTTATTCACCAATAGATAATAGATTATTAGGAACAGTTCCAGCAATGTCAAGAGAAGAAGTTGACGAAGCTATGAAATCAGCAAGAGCAGCTTTGAAAGCATGGAAGGAATTAGCACCAGTAGAAAGAGCAAAATACTTATATAAAGCAGCAGACTTAATAGAAGAAAGAAAAGAAGAAATAGCAAAAGTTGTTGCAGAAGAAGTATGTAAAGAATACAAATCAGCATTAAGTGAAGTTGTAAGAACAGCAGAATTAATAAGATACACAATAGAAGAAGGACTTAGAATAGCAGGTGAAATAACAAATGGTGGAGGATTTGAAGCAGCAAGTAAAAACAAATACTCAATAATCGAAAGAGAGCCAGTAGGAGTAGTATTAGCAATCGCACCATTCAATTATCCAGTAAATTTATCAGGTTCAAAAATTGCGCCAGCATTAATAGCAGGAAACACAGTAGTATTCAAACCAGCAACACAAGGAGCGATGAGTGGTCTAGAATTAGCAAAAGCATTCGCAGATGCAGGAATTCCAGCAGGTGTATTAAATACAGTAACAGGCAAAGGATCAGTAATTGGAGATTATTTAATTGAACATCCAGAAGTTAACTTTATTAACTTTACAGGAAGTACAGAAGTTGGACAAAGAATTGGAAAATTAGCAGGAATGAAGCCAATTTTATTAGAATTAGGTGGAAAAGATGCAGCAATAGTATTAGAAGATGCAGATTTAGAAAAAGCAGCAAAAGATATTATTGGAGGAGCATTCAGCTATTCAGGACAAAGATGTACAGCAATAAAAAGAGTATTAGTAATGGAAAGTGTTGCAGACAAATTAGCAAGTTTATTACAAGAAGGAACAAAGAAATTAACAGTAGGATTACCATTTGACAATGCAACGATAACACCATTAATAGACACAAAAGCAGCTGATAAAGTCGAAGAATTGATAAAAGATGCATCAAACAAAGGAGCAAAGGCATTAACAGAAATCAAAAGAGAAGGTAATTTAATTTATCCAGTATTATTTGATAATGTAACATTGGATATGAAATTAGCATGGGAAGAGCCATTTGGACCAGTATTACCAATCATTAGAATAAAATCAGTTGAAGAAGCAATAGAAATCTGTAATAAATCAGAATATGGTTTACAATCAGCAGTATTTACAAAAGACTTTGCAAAAGCATTTAAAATTGCAAAAGAATTAGAAGTAGGTACAGTACAAATTAACAATAAAACACAAAGAGGACCAGATAACTTTGCATTCCTAGGAGTAAAAGGATCAGGAGCAGGAGTACAAGGAATAAAATATAGCATTGAAAGTATGACAAGAGTAAAATCAATCGTTTTTGATATTTAATGTCAAAATTACCAAAAAAGCAGCAATTAGCAAAAATATGCAATTGTTGCTTTTTATTTTCATCAAAAAGTGCTATAATAATAAAGATTTTGGAGGGAATAAAGATGAAAAAAAGAAAAGGATTAATTATTGCATTAATAATATTAGTTTTACTTTTAACTATAGTAGGAATAATAGGTATATTTATAGTAAATAAAATCAATTCAAAAATAGATAAGATTGACTATCAAGAAATAAATAAAACAGATTTAGGTATTTCAGAAGAACAAAAAAAGTCAAAATTTAGAAATATAGCAATATTAGGAACAGATTCAAGATATGATGATTATAATGATTTTGCAAGAACAGATTGTATAATGATATTAAGTATTGATACAGAAACAAATAAAATGAATTTATTTTCAATATATCGTGATACATTTACAAAAATGACACTAAAAGGTGAAGAAAAATACGATAAAATAAATCATGCATTTTATGGTGGAGTAGAAAACACATTAAAAACAATAAATCAAAATTTTGATTTAAATATAACTGAATATATTATGATAGACTTTGAAACAGTAGCATCAATGGTAGACAAAGTTGGAGGAGTAAGTATAAATATTACACCAGATGAATTAAAAGTAATAAATGCACCAATAAAAGAAAATAATAGAGTAATTGGAGCTTCAGCAAAACCATTAACATCAACAGGAATGCAACAGTTAAACGGTGTTCAAGCATTAGCTTATGGTAGAATAAGATATACAGCAGGTGGCGATTATAAAAGAACAGAAAGAATGAGAACAGTTCTAGAAAAAGTATTTGCAAAATTAAAAACAAAGAATTTAAAAGAAATAGATGATATAACAAACACTATTTTGCCAAAAATAAAAACAAATATAACAAAAGAACAAATAAAAGAAATATTACCAAAATTTACAGAATTTAAATTTAATTCAACATTTGGATTCCCATATAATGTAACAAGTAAAGGTCTTGATTTAAAAGATTATTATAAAGGCACAAAAGGTGGACTAGATTATTATGTCATACCACTAAAATTAGTAGATGATGTTGAAAAACTACATAGGGAAGTATTAGATGAAAAAGATTATAAAGCCCCAGATACAATAAAAGAAATATATAATGAAATTAAAACAAAAGCAAAAATAAAATAAATTGAGGAGCAAATGATAAAAATCAATAAGAAAAAATTAATAGTAACAATAATCATATTTTTCGCAACATTATTAGGACTAATTTATTTATTTGGGACTATAAGCCAAGCATTAACAAGTACCAAAAAGGCAACACCAGGTGTAATAACAGAAAATAACACAGAGTTTATAAGATCAATGTATAAAACAAAAAAATTGCAAGAAGGCGAAAATGTTTATATATTAAAAACAATAACAAAAAACAACAAAAAATATTTTAAAGTAAAATACAAATTAAGTGTTGGATTAGTTCCAGAAGATAAAGTATTCTTTTTTGATAAAACCGAAAACACACAGTATTCTTTAATGAGTGATGTTTCATCATTTGACTATACATCTGGACGATTTAAAACACAGGGAGAATATGAATTATTTATTATAAAAAATAACATAAGATATGTATATATAAGAGCAGGTGGCAGAGGATATACCGAAGGAAAAATATACTATGACAATAACTTTAAAATGTTCAGAGACGCATGTGAATACCTAAAAATACCATATGGATTTTATTTTATAGATGAAGCAATAAATCAAGCAGAAGCGGAAGAAGAAGCAAACATTATATTAGAATTTATAAAACAAAATAAAACATCAATGAACAAATTACCATTTGTAATAGATTTAGAATATCAATCAGGAAAAAGTAGAACAGATAAATTATGGCCAAAGCGTGGCGAAATAATAACAAATATAACAAATAAATTAAACTCATCAGGAATCGAAACATTAATATACGCAAACGCAAAGAAAATGAATGTAAATTTAATAAAATTAAATCAAAAATTCTGGGTAGCATATTATACTGAAGAAAATAAAATTCCAACAGAATGGTTATCAAAATATAAAAATCAGGAAATAGCAAATAATCTACAAGCAATGAGCAAAGTAATAGCTTGGCAATTTAGCGAAACCGGAGCAAAAGCAAATAACATTACACAAAAACTTGATTTAAGTTTAGTATTAACAGAAGAATTCGAAAAATATAAATAATTTAAGTTTGGAACAAGAATAAATTGATAAATAGAAATTATTAATAAGGAGATGTAATAAATCTCCTTATTTTTTTCAATCATCTTAAGTTAAAATGTAATAAAAATATAAAAGAAATGTCTTCGATTTATGATATAGTATTTTATATAGAATATATGTAAAGGGACATATTATGGAAAAGTTAGATTTACAAATTTTTAGAAACTTAAAGAAAGAAATAATAGAATATTTAAAAAATTATAATAAGGCAGAAGAAAGTGGAGAAATTATTTCTGAAGAAGAAGAACAGAAATTTTTAACGAGATATAAGGAAATTATAGAAATATTATCAAAACATGATTTGAGTGATATAGATTTTGAAGAATGGAGAGGAATGTATTTATATTCAAGTGAAGAAATTCCAATAGATTTTTCAAAAACTAATGCTAATATAGATTTTTCAATCGTTGAATATAATACATACAAAACTTTTCAAAATTTTCAAAGCTGTAAAATTAAAAATTTTGATTTCGATAAATATTATTATCCTGATATGTTTGATGAAGAATTTAGAAAAGAAAATGAAGATAGATTTTTAAGTAAAAATATATCAGAGGAGGTTGCTGATAGATTTTACAAAGGAGAATTAACATTAACGGATATTAAGAACAACCTAGAATTAGTTAATAAAATAGAAGAAAAAAACGTTGAACCTGGATTAAGAAAAATTTATAAAGCAATTGGTAAAGAGGAATTTTGCAAATTAGATGCGCAATTCGTTGATACAACAAAATATGTTTCTGAAAAATTAATTAATTCAAATTCACAGTTAAAAACAGCGGAAGAAATTATGACTGTGTTATATAAATTTGCAAGAGAAAAAATAATAGGATATCCAAATGATGAAGCTAATAATAGATTCTATTATACTCAAAATCAGTTAGGAGACAAATTTAGAAAAATGAATCCGGATTTATTTTTAAGTGAAGAATCACCTGCAAGTTTGAGAGAACATTATTATGAACATCATCTATCAATTAAAGAATTTAGTGAAAATTTAAAATATTTTGAAGGAAAAGTTATTGCACATTCTTTTAGAGATTATGATAGTGATGGAATGAAAATTGTAAATCTATATGGAGATGACATATATCAATTATTTGTAAATTATAAGCCAATAATTGATAGATTATTAAATGATTATACTGCGATGCAAACCATTGAAGTTCCTACTGGACCGATAACAGAAGAACAAAGAAAAGAGATAATGAGTACTGCACTTACAACTTATATTACTAGGAATGGTTTTGAGCAAGTTCAAAATTGGGATGAATTTAAAATGATTTTAGATTTTATTCCTATGGAATATTTACCGGCAACTCCTACTACAAGAAAATTTATAAAAAAATATGGAATTGATAAAATCATAGAATCTGGTTTAGACATAAAATATTTATTTAAAGATCAAAAATTAACTAGTATAGAGGAAATAGCTAGTTTAAATGGAATAGAATTAAAAGATATAAAGAAATTAGTTGATAGAGATAGCAAAAGATTATTAGATAGCTATGATGTAAAGCAACTTTTAGAGTATGGAATAAAAGACTTATCTGAATTATCTGAAACTTATAATGATTTACATCAAGTAAAAGAAATGCTTGAAAAAAGACCTCTTGATTTAATTAATATGGGAAGATTTCAAGATATAAAAAAAGAATTTATAGAGAAATATGGAATTGACAATATTATTGCATTAGATGAAGAAACAAGTGGAATGTTTTCTCATCAGCTGGGGGAAAATGATATTTATCTGACTATGTTAGCAGAAGCAGAAAGAAGAGCTCCAAAATTAGAAGGTGATGAACAACTTACATATGAACAATTTAGATATAGAATGTATGAAATTTTATTACATGCAAGAGAAGAAAGAGGCTTGTTAACTGGATATTATTATGAAGATTATGATTTTATACAAGGAAAATTTAGAGAAGAATATCAAGATATATTTTTAGATGGAGAGATACCAGAAAATATTAAAAGAGCATTTTATACAAGACACATGACAGCAGAGATGGTAAGAAAAAACCCAGAGCTTATTCAATTATTACAAGGAAAAGATTTGAGCAGAGCGTTCCCACAAAAGATGATAGCTGGAATGAGTATGCAAATGTTGGATACAGCTGGAAATGCTATTGGAGGAATTCCGAATAATGTAAATATGGCTCAATATCTTTCTGAAAATATAGGACAAGGAGAATTTTTAAAAATATGTTCTGAGTATGGAAAATGTTTAGATAACATTACTCTTTTTATAAAAGATGAAAATTCAATAAAAAATTTAAGAGAGGTAATAGAACAATCAATATATAGAGGAATAAAAGAAAATGGAATAGAGTATTTTGAAGATTTACCATTGAGTTTTCGAGAAAAACATCCAGAGTTATTTTTACCTAAAGAGATTGATGAAGATTTAAGAAAAAAATTCTATGAAGGAAATTTAACTTTTTCTGATATTAGAAGAAATCCAAAAATAAAAGAATTATTACTTACTAAAGATATTAGTGTAGGTTTTAGTAAAATAAAAATGTTACAAATGGTTTCGGGAGAAAAAATTATACATCCACTTTGGAAAGAATTTACAGAAAAAGAAATAATGGATTTAGCAGAAGAATATGGAGATTATTTGCGAAATGTCAATGCAAATTTTGTAGTTAATGGACAAAGTAATCAAGAAAAAATAAAATCATTAGAAATTGAAATAGAACAAAATATTTTAAATAGGAAATCTATGTACACTCCAAATGTACCTCGATTTTTTAAACAATTACATCCAGATATGTTTTTAGACGAAAATGCTCCTAATGAATTAAAAGGCATATTTTATGATAGTGCAGGAATAATGGAACATATTATTCAGGGTGGTATTTATTTTCAATTAATTAAGGATAATCCAGAGTGGAAAGAATTTTTAGAAGGAAAAGATTTAAGCAGAGCTTTTACAGAAGAATATAGCGAACTATTTAAAAGATTTGATAATAAATCTATAATGAAGTTAGGAACAAGAAATCCAGAAATAATTGAAAAAATGGTTCTAAATCATAAAGAGGATGTATTGCAAAATTGGTATAGATCTACAGGTGGAAAATTTGTACCACATCATGTTGTTATGCTTAACTTCCCAGAGGGCGAAATAGATAGTTTTCTTGGCAATAGTAAAAAATGGTCGCAACTAATGAGAATAGATAACTATAATTTAAATGATGATGGCAAAGCAGCAATTTTAAAAGTATCCTATGTTATGGGAGTATTTCAAGGAGAAAATGATGGATTTAATAAAACAATGAAATTATTTACTGATGTTCCTCAAGAGTTAACGCAAGAAGAATATGAAAAAGTCACAAGTATGTTTAGTGGAGCATTTGATCCATTTAGATGGAGTGGAAGTAATTTTGATCCTGAACAAAAAGATAAAGAAATGAAAAGTTTATTTGAACAGGCATACACTTTAAACGATGAGGGGAAATATGTCTTAAGTATTGATAAACAAAAAAATAAAGATAGCGTTAGAATGGTAAGAGAAATTTTAGAAAGATCACAAATACCAAGAATTTTAACGCCAGAAAAAGCTCATCAAATGTTTGACTCATTTACAATGGAATACAATCCTGAGTTTGTAAAATTCTTTAATGATAATATTGAAGAAATAATATCTAATCCAGAATATATAAAAGATATTGCAACAATACAAAGACAATTTAAAGATATTGTAAGAACAAATGCAGGTAGAAGATTAACTCTTGATGTAGCACAGGATTACATTAAAAGTATTGTATATACAGATATTGAGGTTGGAAATGAAGGGCTTGCAGAACAGGCCAAAATAGCAGGATATTCGCAAAAAGATTTTGAGGCAATACAGGATTTATTTAATGAAGGAGAAACAAGAGATTTTTCAAGCATTCCGAGAATACAAGGAACTACAAAAGGATATACTTATGAAATGTTGAGATGCGATGATCCACTTGCACTAACAATAGGGACACTAACAGATTGCTGCCAAGAAATTCATGGAGCTGGACAAACAAGTATGGAACATAGTGTTGTATCTCCAGATGGTAGAGTATTTTGTGTAAGAGATGCAGAAGGAAGATTGGTTGCACAAAGCTGGTTTTGGAGAAATCAATATACAGGATGTTTTGATAATATTGAAATACCTAGCAAAATATTTGAGCTATATGAAAAAGAGCATCCAGATGTTGGTAGAAAAGGATTAACTACTGATGTATTAGAAGTTTATAAAAAAGCAGCTCAAGATTTAATGAAAGAAGATGCAAGAATTTATCAAGAACTATTAGATAATAAAATTATTACTAGAGAACAATACGATGCATTACTACTTGGAAAAGTTACAATTGGATTAGGTTATAATGATATTGCTGATGCAATAAAAGTTGACAACACTATACATCAAGAAACTGATATAGTTTCAGTAAAAGGAACAAGCAGATTACCACACCCATATACAGATGCAAGTACACAATATACAATTGCAGAAAGAGACGGTACTATAAAATCTGAACACGAAAACTTATATGTTCATCAAGATGATGTACCTGTATACGACGGAACAAATATGTCTACTACAGTGTTATTTAAAATGAAAAGAATGGAAGAGGGAACAGGTAGAGATAATTTAACATATATAAGTGAAAGAACTGATAAAGAAAATTTATCAAAATCACAAAGAATTATAAATAGTATAGCAAGAGAATATGGAATGAATCCAAATGATACACGAGTAATGGCAACATCAAGAATTGCTATTATATATAGCAAAGATAAAGATAATAAAATAATAATAGGGGATTTATTCTCTTCACCATTAAAAAAAGAATTAAATGAAGAACAGAAACAAAAAGCAACAGCCCATATAATGTACCAAGTAAAAAAAGCTTTAAATCAGATAGGAATACAAGATTCAAAAGTTGATTTATCATCGTTAAGCGAAGAACAACATAATATTATACAAACTGCTATGGAAGAAATAGAAAAAGAGAATAATGAAAGGGGGGAGAAATTATATGAATAACATAAGGGAAATATTAGGGAATGCAATAATGGCACATACTAATATGGATTTTAATATAGATGGTAGGAAAGTTGTAAAAAATATACTTGAATTATTAGAAGAAAATAAAGAAGATATAGATAAAGCAAATAAGATAGATGTAAAAAATCATAATGGCTTTAAATTAAATTTCAGTATGTTGCAAAAACTGAATAATAAATTAAAAGATATTGAAGATGCATATAGGAATGTTGTATATATGAATCAAAATGAAAATAATTATTTACAGGGAAAACAAACAGATAAATTAGGAACAATATGTCTTGTCTATGATGGAAATACATACTGTTTACTAGAATTTGTACTAAAAGGAATAATAACACATAATAGTATAATTATAACAAGTGAATCTGATTATATGAAAGCTACAAATGAGCTGATTATCATACTTATCAAAAGAATATTAGAAGCTTATGGCATAGATAAAAATTTGGTCCAAATAATATATACAAGTAGAACAGAAGAATTACTTTCAAATAGCACGAGTATAAATAAAGTTTTTGTTATTGGAAATAAGAGCTTACAAGATAAAATAAAAAAAGTATCCAAAGTTGAAGTTATTTGTAAAGGATATAACAATTTTGATATATATATAGAAGATTTAACTAATATAACTCTTATTCAAAAGATAATAAATGAGAATGAAAATATAGATATATATGTGCGAAACGATTTAAGTGTTCCTTTTGAAAATTATATTGGAGTTGAAGATTTTGAAGAGGCGATAGGACAAATTAATTTCAATACCTCTGGATATAGTAGTAGTATATTTACGAATAATTACCAGAATGCATCTATATTTTTAAGAGAAATTAAAACAGATAATATATCGGTAAATAGTAGCCCACTAATTGAAGGCATTATTGATATAGATATTAATTTATTTTTAATAAGAAAAAATATGTTTTATCCTAGTCCTTTAGCAGACGGGACAGAAAATAATAAATTTAAATTTCCAACAATGAGAGCTATTCTTGAAAAAAATAGGGAAAAAGAAATTCAAAAAGAAAATTGTGAACAATTACGAAAAAAATTAAAAACACAATTAGAGCAAAAAGATTTAGAAATAAAAGATTTAAAAAAACAGTTATCTGAATCTCAAAATTTAGCCAATAAATATATTAACATTTTTAAGAAGTCATTCTTTAGCAGATTGTTTAGTGGTTTGAGCAAAAAAGATATCGAAAATGATAATAAATTGATATCATAAATATATTTTATAGTTCCATAATTATTGATTTTTAAAGTAATTATGGAATTATTTTTTTATGCAAAATAAAAAAGCTCTATATAAAATAGAGCTTAAAAATTATTTCTTGTTAACTGCATCTTTTAAAGATTTACCAGCTTTGAATACTGGAGCTTTAGAAGCTGCGATTTTAATTTCTTCACCTGTTTGAGGATTTCTTCCTTTTCTAGCTGCTCTTTTCTTAACTTCGAAAGAACCAAAACCAACTAATGTGATTTTTTCACCTTTCTTTAAAGCATCTGTAATTGTTTCTGTTAAAGCGTCTAATGAAGCTTCAGCTGCTTTTTTAGTTGCTCCTGTTTTTTCTGCTAAAGCACTAACTAAATCTGCTTTGTTCATAAATAAAACCTCCTAAATAGAATTTAATATATTGTATACTTCTTTTGTACAAGTCAAATATAGCAATCTAAACCAATAATGTCAATAAATATATCAAAAAAAGTTGAAAAATAAGCAAAAAAAACATATTTTTGTAACAAAACTCAGTAAAATCGGGAAAAAATAGAAAATTTAGAATCAAAAAACGAGAAAAAATCCTATTAATATTTAAAGTAAGATGATATACTATATCAAAATGACAAATCAGGAGAAAAAGTGAAAGCATTTATAAAAAAGTATAGAAGTGAGTTAATAATAACAGGAATTATAACAATATTATATTTAATATATATGATAATTTGTAGAATTCACCCATTTGGGGATCATTCACTATTTAGGTCAGATGTCAAAGGACAATATTTTGAATATTGGATATATATGAAAAACGCTTTTATGGGAAAAGATAGTTTCATATATAGCTTCACTAAATCAATAGGAGGAAATGTATTTGGAATATGGGCATATTACTTATTAAGTCCATACAATATATTATTTTTGATATCAAAACCAGAATCATATATTGATATATTTACACTAATGACATATTTAAAAATATTAAGTGCATCATTAGCGTTATATGCATTTTCTAAATATAAAACACAAAACAATCAAATAAAGATATTTGCATCAATAGCTTATGGTTTAATGGGATATGTAGTCGCATATCAAATGAATATAATGTGGCTTGATGGAGTAATTTTATTACCAATAATAGCAATAGGTGTAATAAAAATTATTAAAGAAAATAAATTTAATACATACATAATTTCCTTGGCACTAGCACTAATAACCAATTTCTATATAGGATTTGAAATATTCTTATTTATATGTATGTACTTCATATATGAATTAATTTTATCAGAAGAAAAAAATAAATTTAAAATACTATTAAGATTTGCATTATATACAGCAATATCAATAGGAATTGCAAGTATAGTCATTGTTCCAACATATTTTGTAATAAAGGGAGGTAAAGGCTCAGGATTAATACTGGCTAAATCCGATATATTAAAAAGAAATTTTAAATTCATAGAATTTTTGCCTAAGTTCTTAATTGGAAGTGAAACAAAAGCACAAATATATGGCAATGGAACACCTATAGCATATTGCGGAATACTAACATTAGTACTAACAGAGCTATTTTTATTAAGCCAAAAAATTAAAGTTAAAGAAAAAATTCTAACAATCGTTTTTATAGTAATAATGATATTAATAATGAATAATAAATTATTAAATTTAATATTCCATGGACTAAAAGAAACAACTGGATATCCATATAGATATGCATTTTGTTTATCATTTTTATTAATACTAACAGCACTAAGAACAGGAAATTACATTAAAGAAATAGAAGTACCAAAATTAGTGATTATATTTCTAATAAATCTATTAATAGGAATATTCATGCTAATGCAGAATTATAAATTCATAGAAACACAATACATCACAATTTCTATGATAATAGCGGCAACATACATAGTAACAATATTAATAGACAAGAAAATAAATATAATGCCAATAATCGGATTGCTCTTATGCATTGAATTATTGATAAATTACACATTTACATTTAAAGAATTAGAAGATGATGAAGCAAAGATTAATACATACATGAGCAGTTACGCAGAATTTAAAAATCCAGTAAAAGAAATAATAGATAATGATAAAGAATTTTATAGAATGGAGAAAACATCAAATTTCTATTTAAACGATTCTATAATGCTAAACTACAAAGGAATATCGCACTCAAGTTCTACATTTGATAAAAATGTAAGTGATTTATTAAAGAAAATAGGTTATAGCTATTATATGGATTGGCCATCTTATGGTAGAGGAAACACAATCATAACAGATATGTTATTCAATATAAAATATAAGATATCAAATTATGAAGATGAAGAATATTTTAAAAATGAAAGAACATATGGAAAACATCATCTTCTAAAAAATGAAAAACATTTGCCATTAGGTTTTATAAGTGATGGGTATATAAAACAATTAGAAGAACAATTAAAATCACCATTTGAAACACAAAACAAAATTTTAAATAATTTAACAAATAGTAATGAGAACTATTTTAAAGATGTTGAAGTAAAAAAAATAAAATATAACAATCTAAATAAAATAAATGAAAATGAGTACCAGAGAAAAGATGAAAGTTCGAATATAGAATTAGAAATAAATGAAATTGATAACAAAAACATATATTTTTATATTAATACAAATTATGAATTAGATAATCCAGCATTTAAAATCTATGTAAATAATGAATTTTACGATGACTATGCAGGAGCTGCGAAAAATGGTATTTTAAACATTAATAATAAACATAAAGTAAATAATATAAAAATATACTTTATGACAAATGAAAAAATTGATATTAAAAAAATACAAATTAAAGCCATAGACCAAAAAGAATTTGAGATAGCCTATACAAAAATACATCAGAGCGCAAGCAATATAAAATACAAAAATGAAACATTAACAATGGATGTAAATGCAAATAAAGACGGATATTTAAATATAATGATTTCAAATGAATATTCTTGGCAAATAAAAATAGATGACAAGATAGTAAAACAATTACCAGATTCAGAATTTATATCAGTAAAGATAAATCAAGGACAGCATAAAATAGTTATGCAATATAAATTAAAAGGACATAAGATAGGAATTTTACTATTAGTATTGTCAGTAATAGCATTAATAACATTAAATGTTTATACAATAAAAAGAAAGAAAAAATCATAAATATAAAATTTTGCGTACATTTATTTGACACATACCACTATAACAAACTAATCTCTAAAATATTGACAATAAAACACAAATAATATATAATTCAAATCAGCAGTGATGAAGAAAAAGTATATGGAAATTAAGAGAGAGCAAATGGTTGGTGTAAATTTGCAATTGATATATATGGTGGAGCTTCGGAGCATTAATTTAATAAATTGAGGTGGGTATCAATTAGATGCCAATTAGGGTGGAATCGCGTAAACTAAGAGCTTACGTCCCTAACTATTATTATATAGTTAGGGATTGTGAGCTCTTTTTGCACCCGAAGCTATATAAAAAAGACATTGAAAGGAGAATAAATTAATGTTAAAAGACATGGAAACAATCGTAAGATTATGTAAAAGCAGAGGATATGTATATCCAGGATCAGAAATTTATGGAGGACTAGCAAATACATGGGATTATGGCCCATTAGGAGTTGAATTAAAAAACAATGTAAAAGCAGCATGGAGAAAGAAATTCATTCAAGAAAATAAAAATATCGTAGGATTAGATGCAGCAATATTAATGAATCCAGAAACATGGGTAGCATCAGGACACGTAAGTGGATTCTCTGATCCATTATTAGATTGTAAAGAATGCAAAACAAGACATAGAGCAGATAAACTAATAGAAAGCTATGCACATGAAAAAGGAGAAGATATAGTAGCAGACGGATGGACTGATGAGCAAATGTTAAAATATATTAATGATCATAAAATAGTCTGCCCAAAATGTGGTAAATTAAATTATACTGATATTAGAAAATTTAATTTAATGTTCAAAACATTCCAAGGTGTAACAGAAGATTCAACATCAACAGTATATTTAAGACCTGAAACAGCACAAGGAATATTCGTTGATTTCAAAAATGTAATGAGAACAACAAGAAAAAAGATACCAATGGGTATTGCACAAATAGGAAAAGCATTTAGAAATGAAATTACACCAGGTAACTTTACTTTTAGAACAAGAGAGTTTGAACAAATGGAATTAGAATTTTTCTGTAAACCAGGAACAGATATAGAATGGTGGAAATATTGGAAAGAATTCTGTAAAAATTGGTTATTAGAATTAGGAATGAAAGAAGAAAATATAAGATTAAGAGATCACTCACCAGAGGAATTAGTATTCTATAGTAAAGGAACAACAGACATTGAATTTGCATTCCCATTTGGATGGGGTGAATTATGGGGTATCGCAGACAGAACAGATTATGACTTAACAGCACACCAAACACATTCAAAAGAAGATATGTCATACTTAGATCCAGAAACTAATGAAAAATATATTCCTTATGTAATAGAACCATCAGTAGGTGCAGACAGAGTAACATTAGCATTCCTATGTAACGCATACGAAGAACAAGAATTAGGAGAAGGTGATACAAGAATAGTATTACATTTACATCCAGCATTAGCACCATATAAAGCTGCAATTCTACCATTATCAAAAAAGCTAAACGATAAAGCAGATGAAGTATTCCAAACACTTGCAAAAGCATTTCCAGTAGATTATGATGATGCAGGATCAATTGGAAAAAGATATAGAAGACAGGATGAAATTGGAACACCATACTGTATAACTGTTGACTTTGATACATTAGAAGACAATCAAGTAACAGTAAGAGATAGAGACACAATGGAACAAATTAGAATTCCAATAGACCAAGTAGAAAAATATATATCAGAAAAAATAGCATTCTAACAGAAAGGAGAATATATACAAATTGAGCGCTGAAATAGGAATTGATTTAGGAACAGCAACAACAATTGTATATGTCAAAGGAAAAGGAATTGTCGCACTTGAACCATCAATTGTAGCAATAAATAAACATGATGAAAACTATTTTAAAATAGGCACAGAAGCATACAAAATGCTAGGAAGAACTCCAAATCACATAGAATTAATAAGACCATTAGAAGAAGGAGTAATATCAAATTTTAAAATAGCATTAAGATTATTAAGACACTATATAAAAAAGTACAGCACATCATTTTCACAACCTAAAATCATGATATGTGTTCCATCACAAGTAAATGATATTGAAAAAAGAGCAGTAATAGATGCAGCAATGCAAGCAGGAGCAGGAAAAGTATATTTAATAGAAGAACCAGTAGCAGCAGCATTGGGATCAGGAATTGATATAACAAAACCATCAGGAAATTTAATAGTAGATATAGGTGGAGGAACAACAGATATAGCAGTTGTAGCAAATAAAGGATCTGTACTAAGTTCAACAATAAATATAGCAAGTAGTAAGTTTGATGAAACAATAATTGCACATATTAAAAGGAAATATAAAGTACTGATAGGTCCAAGAACAGCAGAAGATATAAAAATAGCAATTGGAGGAGTCATGCCAGTTGATCAAAATCTAAAGAAGATTGTAACAGGAAGAGATTTAGTAACTGGTTTACCAAAAGTAATAGAAATAAGCACTGTTGAAATAATGGAAATTTTAAGGCCAAAAGCAATTGAAATTGCAGAAACAGTAAAAACGATAATAGAAAAAACGCCACCAGAGATGCTCGAAGGAATAAAAACCAAAGGTATATATATGACAGGTGGTGGAAGTCTATTATATGGAATGGATAAATTAATTGAAGAATATACAAAAATAAGTACTAAAATAGCAGAAGAGCCAGTACTGTGCGTCGCATACGGTGCAGGAAAAGCAATAGATGATTTAAAATCAATAAACCAATAAATCGTAAGAAAGGCTAAAAATGAATAAAACAAAAAGAAAAATATTTGAAACTTCAATGAAGCTATTTGCAGAAAAAGGTTATGATAGCACAAGCATAGAAGAAATCACAACAGAAGTCGGCGTAGCAAAAGGAACATTGTATTATCATTTCTCAAGCAAAGAAGAAATATTCGAATTTCTTGTAAAAGAAGGAATGGAATTATTAAAAAACAGCATAAGTGTAAAAACAAAGCAACAAAAAAGATATATTGATAAAATAAGAGCAATAGTATTAATTCAAATAAAGATTATTATAAAATATGAAAATTTTATGTCGATTGTTTTAAGAGAAATATGGGGAAGAACACCTAGAAGTAATATATGTCAAAAATATGTAGATGAATATATAGAAATAGTAAAAGATTTAGTAAAAAAAGGTATAGAAAAAGGCGAACTAATAGAAGCAGAGCCAGAAGTTTTAGCAAGTGAATTATTTAGTTTAGCATGTGGAAATTTATATTATAAAAAAGATAATGTAATAGATATTGAAAAGCTATATAAAGAAATAGATAAAACATTTATTCAATTCTTAAAGAAATAGTATGGGGGAAAAGAAATGAGATTAAATTTTAAAATACCAAACATGAAGTTCAAAAAAATCAAAATGGATGGCGATGAAATCATGAAAGAAATTGATGTTGAAAAATTAAAAAAGGAAGCGGAAAAAAATGAGTTCAAACCAATAAAAAAGAGAAATGAGCCATATGATCATCCGAATTATAAAACAGTAAAAGAATTTTTCTATAAATCATCTGAAAAATATGCAGACAATCCATGTATTTTGGAAAAGCCAGACCACAAAACACCATATCAAGTAAAGACATATAAAGAGTTCAGAGAAGAAGTCGATGCTTTAGGTACAGCTATAACCAAATTATTGAATCTAAAAGACAAGAGAATAATTATTATAGGTGAAAATCAATATGGTTGGTATTTATCATATATGGCATTATTGTGTGGAGCAGGAATGGCAGTACCTGTTGACAAAGAATTACCACAAAATGAAATTGAAAATTTAATAAAAAGATCTAAAGCAGATGCAATCATTTATTCTGCAAAATTATCAGAAGTAATAAAAAAAGTAAAAAAAGATAATCAAAATGTAAAATATTATATAGAAATGAATTCAGACAAACCTTTACAAGGAGTAGATGTAGGAATAAAGTTTTTAGTACAAGCAGGAAAAAATATAATAGAATCAGGGGATAAAGACTTTGAAAAAATTGAGATAGATCCAGAAGAATTCAAAGTATTAATATTTACATCAGGAACAACCTCAAACTCAAAAGGTGTAATGATATGTAATAGAAACTTAGCAGCAAATATAAACTGTATACCAGCATATATAACACTATATCCTACAGACAGATTATTTTCAGTACTTCCACTACACCATACTTATGAATCAACAATTGGATTTTTATATCCAATATCGCAAGGAGCATCAATTGCAGTATGTGAAGGACTAAAATATATTGTGCCAGACTTAAAGGAATCAGAACCAACAGCAATATTAGCAGTTCCACTATTAGTAGAAAATTTCTATAAAAAAATCATGGACTCAATAAAAAAGAGTCATAAAGACAAACTTGTAAAATCAATGATGGGAATTACAAATGCACTAAAAGCAATAGGAATTAATTGTAAAAGAAATGTATTTAAAGAAATATATGCAAATCTTGGAGGAAAATTAAGAATAATCGTATCAGCAGCAGCACCAATGGATAAAAATATAGCACAATGGTTCACAGACCTAGGAATTATTTTCTTACAAGGATATGGATTAACAGAAACAGCTCCGATTTCTGCATTAACACCAGAATATAAAACAACAGTCGGATCAGTTGGAAAAGCTGTAGTTGGTGCAGACATTATAATAGACAATCCTAATGAAAACGGTGAAGGAGAAATATTAATTAAATCACCAACATTAATGTTAGGATATTATCAAGATGAAGCAGAAACAAATAAAGCAATAAGACCAGATGGATATTTTCATTCAGGAGATGTTGGATATATGGATAAAGATGGTTTCATATATATTACAGGACGTAGTAAAAATGTAATAGTAACACAAAATGGAAAAAATATTTATCCAGAAGAAATAGAAGGACTATTACAAAATATTCCAGAAATAAAAGAAGTAATGGTATATGGAAAAGAGCCAAGTGCAGAAGACAATAAAGGAAAGAACGATAAAGAACTAATAATAACAGCAAGAATTATCGTTGATAATGATTATATTAAAGAAAAATATGGTGAAAAAACAGAAGAAGAAATACATGACATAATATGGGACAAAATAAAAGAAGTAAATAAAAAATTAACATCATATAAATATATTAAAAAACTGGAAATAAAACATGATGAGTTCGAAAAAACATCAACAATGAAAATTAAGAGATATAAGGAAATAAACAAATAATAAAAATAAGCAACAACAAATTAATAAGATATGTTGTTGCTTATTTTATACACATAATTGTGACGAAAATGTAACGAAAAAGTAATAAAATAAATCAATCAATTGATTGACATAGAATGACAATATATAATAAAATACTATCAGAGAAAAAATGGATTCTTAAAAAGTAGGGAGGGATTAAAGTGCCAAAACATGGTATTGTTAATGTGAGAATGGTAATCACAGAGGAGAAAATATTATCTAACATAGACAAAGTACAGAGAATAATAAATCCAAAGAGTAAGAAGCAAATCATTGAATTAGATGGCAACTCTTATTTTAAGGATCTAATAGAGTCTATAAAGACATATCTAATTGAATATCCAAAGAAAAAGAATTTCCCAAAAAGTGTATATGATCAAGCATATAGATTAATAGAATATGCAACAAATCAATTTGAAGTAAGTACAAAACAAGTTGAAGAATTAGTAAAGCAAAAGGAATATAATATAAAATCAGCTTCAATATTAAAGCAAACAATAGCATTAGCAGAAAGCAAAGATGCAACTTGGAAAAAAGCTCTAATTGAGGTAAGCAAAAGGTTGTCACCAGAAATATTAGAAGCAGTTAACAAAATTGGAAATGCAGAAAATAAAGAAACAGAAGAATATCAAGCAACAATGAAAATGTTAAATGCAAGAATTCTAAATTTACAATCAAACTTACATATAGAAATTGACATTGAAAGATATGAAGATAGATTAAAAGCATTAAGCTATATAGGGATAGAAATATCAGATGCATTAAAGACAATTCCAATGCCAGCAGACTCAGAACTTAATAAACAAAAAATCGTTGAAAAAGCTAAAGTGGAAGCGCCAAAGAAAGCTACAACACAAAATGTTCCAAGTCAAGTTCAACAAGGACAAAGAATTATAACACAAAGACCAGTAATGCAAGCAACTAAGCAAGTTACAAACCAAGTAAATAAAGTTATAACACAACAACCAATACAACAATTTACATCACAATCAAACAAAGTTACAATTCAACAAGTATCAAAACCAGTAGCACAAAACGTTGTAGTAAAACAACAAGTTGCAAAAGCATATCCAGACCAATCTGTAGAACCAAAAGTTCAATTAGCAAGTGCACAACAAGCTAATATGCAAAGAGTACAACCAGTAAAGCCAAATAAACAAGTAATAATAAATCAACCACAATTTGCAAAAGTTGAGCCAATAAAAATTGCTCCAATTGCAAATAATAATGTGGTAGCACAAAATCAACAAGTAAGACAACCTGTACAACAAGCTACACAAATAAATACACAAAGAGTAGCCCCAGTAGTAAATAATTTTGTACCACAACAAAATATAGTACAAAATACACAATCAAGACAAAACAATCAATATACACAATTTAATCAACCAATGATGGAAATGCAATATGAAACAAAGAAACCATCATTCTGGGAAAGATTAAAAAATAGTAAATTGGTTAGAGCAATTAAGTTCTTGTTTGGATCAAAGAATGCTACTTTAGCATTACCAGAAGCACAAACAGGATACAATAGATATTAATATTAAAAAAACTTTAAAAAAGTAAAGATATCTATTGACAAATAAAATAAAGTACATTAAAATAAAGAGGTGTTAAACAAATGCGCCCTTAGCTCAGTTGGTCAGAGCAACCGGCTCATAACCGGTCGGTCCTAGGTTCGAATCCTAGAGGGCGCACCATTAGTTTAACACTTCTATATGGGCAGATGGCCGAGTGGCTAAAGGCGGCAGACTGTAAATCTGTTCTCGAAAGGGTACGATGGTTCGAATCCATCTCTGCCCACCATAACTAAAATCCTGGAACTCTTTTAAATAAAGGGTTTTGGGATTTATTTTTTATTTATTAGTACCATAATAGTACCACAATAGCCGAATATTTATTTTTGGAGAAAGTAATGAAGAAAATTATAAAAGAAAATATAATTCCGATAACAATATGGACAATTTTTGAAATAATAGCAATAACACTATTTTTATCAACAAAGAAAATATTTTATTTGTTAAATTTTACATACATTGGTACATGCGTTGGGGCAGGAATATCGTTAATGATATATAAAAAGAAATATGCAAGGCAATTTGTACAACTAGGCGTTGGTATTTACATGTTAATATATCTTGGAATATTATCTAGAGAAAACATGCAAATAGAGGGCTTTTGGTATTATTTATTTCTAGGAGTTTTTGAAGCAGCAACAATACATTATTTTGTAGCTAAAATATGTGGTCCATTATTTTTCGGTAGAGGTTGGTGTGGATACGCCTGCTGGACGGCAATGGTACTTGACTTACTACCATACAAAACACCAAAAGAATATAGAAAAAAATTAGGATGGATTAGATATATAGTATTTCTAATATCGTTATTATCAGTATCAGCATTATTTATTTTTAAAGTTGGAAATCTTGAAAATATAATGTTTTGGTCATTTATTATAGGAAACTTAATATATTACATATTAGGAATCGCATTAGCTTTCATATTTAAAGACAATAGAGCATTTTGCAAATATATTTGTCCAATTACAGTATTTTTAAAACCGGCAAGCTATTTTTCATATTTAAGGATAAAATGCAATCACGATAAATGCATCAATTGCAAAAAATGTATAAAAGTATGTCCAATGAATGTAGATATGCTAGACGATTCAAGAAAAAGAAAAAACGGTACAGAATGCATATTATGCTGTGAATGCACCAAAGTTTGTCCAAAGAATGCATTGGATATAAAGTAAAAAGGATTATTTGTAAAGTTTTGGAGTGGATAAGTTTATAAATACTTATTCACTCTATTTATATACCATTTTATGATATATATAGATAATCATAAATTTTTAATATAATTTTTAAAAGAAGTATAAATTGTAAAAAATTATTGATTTATTATAGAAAGAAATATCAATCTTTTATATAATATAAATAGAAAAAAGAATGTACCATATTATAGAATAATACAAATAAAAAGCATGATTAATTAAAATACAAAACTTATAGTAAGTAAATTTCGAAATATTAAAAGAAAGGAGGGGGAATAAATGAAAAAGTGTTTTTTTATAGTTATTTCTATTGTTATCTTGATAATTTTAGCTGCGATATTTTTTTATATAAGAGAATATAAAAATACGAAAAATAAAAAAATAAACAATTATAATTTTATTAAGAGCAATGAAAATACTATAACAAACAATAACACTATAATAAATAATGAAAATAATATTCTAAATAATAATGATGTTCAGGGATTAAAAGAACGAAGTATTAAAAATGTAAAAATGGAAATAAAAGAAGGAACATTAAATAAAAATGGTGCAAGTATTATCATTAAAGATACTAATTTATATCCTTTTTCGTACGGTTACTGGTTTAAAATAGAAAAGAAAGTAAATAATAATTGGCAAGAACCAAAAATCATTAATCATGAACATAGTTTTCCGGCATTAGGATTTAATATTAATAATACAGGGAAGTTTGAAACTAATGTGAAATGGACTGATTTGTATGGAGCACTTGATAAAGGAACCTATAGATTAATAAAAAGTGTAGACGATAATGAAGGAAAGGAAATCTATTTTTCAGTAGAATTTAATATTACAGAATAACATAGAATATTATGAAAATTATTTATTAAATTTTTTAGAATTTTGTATTTTTATAATACTGTTCTATGTAATAAAAAGAGAGTAGAATTTTAATTGCTAAAAAAGTTATTTTAAAAATAGCAATTTAACATTGATGGAAATTCATGACTCAACAAGAAAAGCAATAAATGAAACAGCAGATTTAATAACTGAAAAAGGTCATAATTCTTATATTTAGGAGGAAATATGGAAGAATATATTTTAGAAAAATATAAAGAATTTGAATTTAAAGAAATACAAAGTGGATATAGATGTAAAACATATCTAATAAGTAAAGATGATAAAAAATATATTTATCAAATATATTTTGGACAGACAAAATATCAAGCAAATAAAAAAGAATATATTACAAAACTTATAAAAGAAAAAATGGAAATAAATGAAATTCCTAATATTATCGAATTAGGAGAAAATAAAGAATTTTCATATTTAGTATCAGAATTAAAGTCAGGGAAAGAATTATCTTATGATGATAAATTTGATTATGAAGTTTTTTATAAAGATTTAGCAAGAATATTATCCAGAATTCATTCTGTTGAAATAGGAAATAAATTTCGGATGGATAGGAATAAACGGTTTGGATGAAAAGAAATATTTTTATAAATACATAGAAGAAGATATAGATAGAAATATTGAAAGAATTAAAAAATATATTGAAGATAAGAATGTATTAAAAAGTTTTATTAAAAAGGCTAAAATGTCTGTGGAAAAATTGAAGATTATTAGTAATATAAAGCCCGTAATATGTTGGTATGACATTAATCCAAATAATATTTTAGTGAATGATAATTCTTCTATTACAGGATTTTTAGATCCGGGTGGGGCTAGATTTGCACCAAAAGAATTGGATTTAGCTTTTATTAAGATGGATTTATGCCAAAACAATAAAGAATATGAATTTTTTAAGCAGATATATTCAAAACAAAAAGCTATAAATAAAGAATTACTAGAAATATTGACAGTAGTAGTTGAACTTGATGATATAGCATTTCAATTAGAAGCAAAAGTTAAATTGCCAATTGCTTTTGAATCTAATTTTAAAGCAGAAATAGAGTGTATTCAAAAAGAATATTTAAATTAATTAAAAGAGGAATTTTATGAAAATAAGTAAATTAGAGTGAATTAAACTGTTATAAGAATTAAATATTCCAATGAATGTAGATATGCTAGACGATTCAAGAAAAAGAAAAAACGGTACAGAATGCATATTATGCTGTGAATGCACCAAAGTTTGTCCAAAGAATTCATTGGATTTAAAATAAAAAGATACTTAAATATCAAAAGCAAAAAGAGTTATTCAATGACTCTTTTTTGTATTTTATGAATAAAATATAAAATTATAGATTATAAAACAAAAAAATGGTATAATTTAAATACAAATTGGAGGAAGAATGTATAATTTTTTTGTAGAAAATAACAATATAACTGCTGATAAAGCAATAATAACTGAAGACTATAATCATTTAGTAAATGTATTAAGAAAAACAATTGGTGACAAAATATATGTATGCAATAAAAATAATGGCAAAAGCTATTTAGTAGAAATTTCAGAAATTACAAAAACAGAAGTAATATGTAATATACTTGAAGAAAACACATCAACAGAATCAAATTTAGATATTACAGTATTTCAAGGATTACCAAAAGCAGAAAAAATGGAAACAATCATCCAAAAATGTACAGAATTAGGAGCAAACATGTTCGTTCCAGTAAATATGAAATATTGTATAAGTAAATTAAAAGATGATAAAAAAATTGATAGGTGGCAAAAAATTGCCGAAGTTGCAGCAAAACAAAGTAAGAGAAATATAATTCCAAAAGTAGAAAATCTAATAACAATGGAACAATTGAAAAAGGAAATTTCTGAATACGATTTAGTTCTAATAGCTTATGAAAATGAAAGAAAAACAAATATAAAAGAAGTAATAAAACAAAATCCAAATGCAGAAAGAATAGGAATAGTAATTGGGCCAGAAGGTGGAATGTCAATTGAAGAAGTTAAAAATTTAGAAGAATGTGGAGCAAAAACTGTAGGATTAGGAAAAAGAATCCTTAGAACAGAAACAGCACCAATAACAATGATAAGTATGCTAATATACGAATATGAATTTTAGGGGGATCTATGAAAGAGGAAAAAGAAGAGATAACGACAACTCAATTAGACGAGATTCAAAAAGAAATAAAAGAAAATAAGGAAAAAGCCTTAATTAAAAATATTGATAGATATAAACTAATATTAACAAATATATTGATAGCAATAACATCAATTATATATCTATGGCTAGTGGTCGGATTAGGAAATTCGCTAAATACAATTACATTTTTAAGTAACATGAAAACATTAATAATAATTGAAATAATTGCAGTAGTTATAATGTTTGAAATATCTAATAAAAAAGAATCAAAATCATTGCTTTTATATGCAGTAGAAGCATTTATAATGACATCATTCACAATGATATTATATGGATTGTATGGAAGAGAAAATCAAAATATTAGATTTTTTGTATTAGGAATGGTAGCGATAATATTTATATATTATGTAGTAAAATCATTAATAATAAAATTTAAAAAAATATAATGTAAACTAATAAAGATTGACATAGGCTAGAATGCCTAGTATAATTGAAATAGACCAGTCAAAAGGAGATATAGTAATGATTAATAAACCAACAGTAGTAGAATTGTTAAGAAAATCAGAAAACAGATTTAGATTAGTAATAGCAACAGCTAAAAGAGCAAGACAAATAGCTTTAGGAAGTGAATCAATGACATCACAAAAAGATCCAAACCCTGTAACAGAAGCAGCACAAGAAATTGAAGAAGGAAAAATCATAATTTACAATAGTGAAGAATGGAAAGAAAATAAAGAAAAACGTAATAAGGATGTAATATAAGGAGTAATATGGGTAAGAAGCACATCATATCATTAGCAGGAGATTTAGCCAGTGGAAAAGGGGCTGTATCAAGAGAACTTGCAGAAAGATTAAAATATGAAATATACCGTAATGGTGAGTATTTCAGAAAACTTGCAAAAGAGAATAATATGGATGTAACAACATTCAATGAATATGTAAAAACGCATCCAGAAATTGATATACAAATAGAAAATAGCTGTAAAGAATATGCTAAAACACATGATAATCTAGTAATAGATGCACGTTTAGGTTGGTATGCAGTACCAGAATCATTTAAAATATATTTACAAGTAGATATAAATGTAGCAGCAAAGAGAGCGTTTTTTGACGAAAATAGAAAATCTTCAGAAAATTTTAATACAGTACAAGAACAAAAAGAAGATTTACAAAAAAGATTTAAATTAGAAAATGAAAGATATTTTGAATTATATAATATTCATAAAGAAGATTTAGCTAATTATGATTTAGTAATAAATACATCAAATATAACACCTGCACAAGTAGCAAATGTAATAATTGAAGAATATGAAAAATGGTTAAATAAATAGGGAAAGAGCTTACAATAGTGAGCTCTTTTTTAATGCGAAAAATTAGTAAAAAAGGAGAAAAAATAAATGCCATATAAAATAAAACAAATAAATAGTCGAGACATATATTTTAGCGACAATTTATTAGAAATAGATAACTGTCCTCAAAATCTATATTATGTAGGAAACATCAATATTCTAAACACAAAAGCAATAAGCATAGTAGGAAAAAGAAATGCATCTGCAAAAGGAAAATATTACGCATATTTATTAGCAAAAAAATATGCTTCACAAGGATTCACAATAGTAAGTGGATTAGCAAAAGGGATTGATCAATTTGCACATATAGGAGCACTAGCAGCAAAAGGCAAAACAATAGCAGTTTTAGGAAATGGATTATCAAAAATATATCCAGAAGAAAACACTAAATTAGCAAAAGAAATTATAGAAAATAAAGGATTAATAATTACAGAATATAAAATAAATGACAAAATAAAGCCTGAAAATTTCCCAATAAGAAACAGAATAATAAGTGGTTTGTCAATAGCAACAATAATAATAGAAGCAGATGAAACGAGTGGATCATTAATAACTGCAAAATGTGCAATAGATCAAAATAGGGAATTATACACAATTCCATGGAAGATTAATTTACAAAACAATAAACAAAGTGGATGCAATTTATTAATAAAAGAAGGCATAAATGTAATAACAAAAATATAATTTAAAAACATTATTAAGACATGAAAAAAACATATAAAAATCACCGACTAATCAATCTAACCAAGGCTTTCAAAAAGGTTGTAAAAATAAGGAGTTTGTAATATAATAATATTGTATTTTAGAGAAATATTTTACATATAGAAAGGATTGAATTTATATGGAAAATGAAAAACACAGTCTAAATCAAAATAGAAAAAAGACAAAATTAAAAAAAGTTGTCAAATCAATAGATTTAGGCTTAAGAAAAAATAGCGAAGATGACGAAATATCGTCAAAATACGCATTTTTAAAAGACAAAGATATGTCAGCCCCAAGAAAGCAAGTAACAAAGTCAAGAAGACCAAATTCAAATAAAGCTGGAAGCAAGGCCACATTAAAGAATTCTGATAAAAATAATAAGACTGGCAAGAAAAAGAAGATGAAACTTTGGAAGAAAATCTTGTTAGTATTATTTGCATTAATGGTAATAGGAATAATTGCAATAGCATCGTTTATTACATATATATTTAAAACAGATAAATGGGCAATAACAAAAGAACAATTTTTAGCAGATGCAGGAGCAGAAATATATAACAAAGATGGCGAAAGAATTGCAACTATAACTGGAAGTGAAGTAAATAAAAAAGTTGAATTAAATCAAATGGGAAAAGTACCAGATGCATTTATATCAATCGAAGACGAAAGATTTTATAAACATAATGGTGTTGATTTAAAGAGAACATTTGGAGCAATATTATCTTTCATAAAAACAAGAGGAAACTCTTCATATGGTGGAAGTACAATAACGCAACAATTAGTAAAAATCACAATGAATGACGATTCTCGTAAAGGTGTGGCAGGTATAGAAAGAAAGATAAGAGAATGGTCAAGAGCAATACAAGTAGACAAGATGCTTGGAAAAGATAATGTATTAAATAGATATTTAAACAGAATATTCCTAGGATCTGCAACAAATGGACTTGAAATTAGAGGAGTTGAAGCAGCAGCTAACTTCTATTTTAATAAACCAGCAAAAGACTTATCAGTAGCACAAGCAGCGTTTATTGCAGGAATTAACCATGCACCATCACTATACAATCCTTTTAAAGAAGATGGTAAGGAAAAGGTATTAGCAAGAGCAAAAAACAGAACATTAATAGTAATTGGAAAAATGCATGAATTAAAGAAAATAAGTGATAGTGAATATAAGGATGCAGTAAAAGAAGTAAATGATGGACTTAAATTTGAAAGAGGAAGCCAAACAAACGGATTAACAGGACTTTCATTTACAACAACAGCAGCAATAGATCAAATTGCAAAACAAATAAAAGCAAAACAAGATATAAATTACTCAGAAGCTAGAGAGATAACATTAAACAGTGGATATAAGATTTACACAACAGAAGATTCAAAAATTCAAAAAATATTAAATGAAGAATATGCAAAATCAAAATATGTTAAAAAAATCAATGGACAAACTGCACAATCAGCAATGGTTGTAATAGATCCATCAACAGGTAGAGTATTAGGAACAGCAGGAGCATTAGAAGAACACCCAGATACACTAGGATTAAACAGAATATTCTCAGAAAGACAAGTAGGATCAACATTTAAACCAATAGGAATTGTTGGACCAGCATTAGAATCAAAGAACACAACAGCAGCAACAGTATATTATGATCATTTAACAACATTCGGAAAAAATTATACACCACATAATGATGCCTCAGACGGTGATAATAATGGAATAGTTTCAATGAGAAGAGCACTAACAATATCATTAAATATTCCAATGATTAAACTATTATCAATAATGGGATATGAAAAACCAAAAGAATTCTTAAAAAAGATGGATATCAATGTTGACACTGAAAAAGCAGGATTATCATTAGCACTAGGAACAGAATCAATAACACCATTGAAGATGGCAGCAGCTTATGCAATGATTGCTAATAAAGGTGTGTATAATACACCAACATTTTATACAAAAGTAGTTGATCAAACAGGCAAAGTTATAGTAGAACCAGAACAAAAGCAAGAAAGAGTTATGTCAGAAGAAAACGCATATATTTTAACATCAATGATGGAAGACGTTGTAGATGATGGTACAGCTAAATCATTCGGAAATGTATTAGGAAATATGGCGGTAGCAGGAAAAACTGGTACAACTTCAAACGCTGTAGATAGATGGTTCTGTGGATTTACACCTTATTATGCAGCAGCAGTATGGTATGGAGCAGATGAGGGATATAAAAAAACAGCATCATTCTGGGGAAGAAATCCAGCAGCAGCAATTTGGTTCCCAGTAATGAAAAGAATCAATGAAAATAAAGAAGTAAAAAAAGATTTTGATAAACCAGACGGAATAGTAACAAAATCAGTTGATAAAGCAACTGGAAAATTAGCAACATCATCAACAGCAGAGAAATATGATGAAATATTCTCAAAAGATAACATTCCAGACAAATCAGAAGGATCAAAAGCATATACAATATGCAAAGAAACTAAAAAGTTAGCAACAAAATATTGTCCAAATACAGAAACAGTATATATTGGTAAAGTAATTGAAACAGAAGAAAAAGGAAATTGGACACCAAGATTAACATCTGGAAAAATAACAGAATATTGTGATAAACATACAACACCAGTAATGTTAGATGTACCAAATGTAGTAGGAATGAAACTAGATGCAGCAAAAGCTAAGTTAACAGATGCAGGATTTACTGTAGTAGCAAAAATAAATGATAAAGCAGGAGTTGCAAAAGATCAAGTATTAACACAGAGTGCAACAAAAGCAGAAAAAGGAACAGAGATTTATATAACATATAATTCAAGTGGACCTGCAACAACAAATACTACAAATACAACAACAACAAATACAACATCTGGTGGTAGTACAAACACAACAACATCAACAAACACGACAACACCATAACAAATAGAGGATAATAATATGGAAATATATTTATATAACACATTAACACATCAAAAAGAAAAATTTGAACCAATAAATCCAAATGAAGTAAAAATGTATAGCTGTGGACCAACAGTTTACAGCTATGCACATATTGGAAATATGAGAGCATATATATTTGCAGACACATTGAAAAGAATGTTTGAATATAACGGATTTAAAGTAAATCATGTAATGAATATAACAGATGTTGGACATTTAACCTCAGATGCAGATACAGGTGAAGATAAGATGGAAAAAGCCGCTCGCTCAGAAGGAAAAGACCCTTATGAAATTGCAGCATATTATACAAAATGTTTTATGGACGATATAAAATTATTAAATATTGAAATGCCAACAACCATAACAAAAGCAACAGACAATATCATGCAAATGGAAGAAATGGTAAAGTCAATATTAGATAATGGTTATGGATATGAAACAAGTAAAGGAATATATTTCGATATATCCAAATTAGATAATTATCCAGTACTATCAAATAACAAATTAGAAGGACAAGAAGCTGGAGCAAGGATAGAAGTTGATCCAGAAAAAAGAAATCCCGCAGATTTTGCATTATGGATAAAAGCACCAAAAGAACATTTAATGAAATGGGAAAGTCCATGGGGACTATCATATCCAGGATGGCATATTGAATGTTCAGCAATGAGTAAAAGATTCCTAGGAGAACATTTTGATATTCACACAGGAGGGGTTGACCACATTCCAGTACATCATGAAAATGAAATAGCACAATGCAAAGGAGCATTTGGACATAATCCAGCAAACTTCTGGATGCACGTAGAATTTTTATTAATAGATAATGGAAAAATGTCAAAATCATTACATAATATATATAGACTAGAAGACTTACAAGCAAAAGGAATAGAACCATTAGCATATAGATTGTTTTGCTATAGTGCAAGCTTTAGAAATAAATTAAACTTTACATTTGATGGTGCAAAAGCAGCACAAACATCGTTAAATAAATTACGTAAGTTATATTTATTAAATAAAAATTCAGACGAAAAAATCGATAATAAGATATTGTTAGAAGCAGAGAACAAATTTCATGAAGCAGTAAATGATGATTTAAATTTACCTTTAGCAATGGGAATAGTATGGGATTTATTAAAAAATGAAACAAAATCTAAACAAATAGCAGAATTAATCTTAAAATTTGACAAAATTCTTGGATTAGATCTAATAAATTCAGAAAAGTACCAAGCAGAAGAAAATCTAGATATTCCAGAAGAAATCGAATTATTAGCAAAACAAAGACTTGAAGCAAAACAAAATAAAGATTACAAAAAAGCAGATGAATTGAGAATTGAAATAATTAATAAAGGCTATAATATTAAAGATTTACCAGAAAATAAATATGAAATAACAAAAATATAGTGCTATTGGAGGAAAAATGGAAAATACACAAAAATTAAAAACAACTTTTTTCAGAAAGTTTATTGTATCAATATTTGGAATAGATAAATATGATAAAATATCAGAATCAACAGTTTCAAGCTTTATTGGTTATATAATATTATTATCAGTATTAGTTACATTGATATTAACACCAGCAATAACAAGAACTGAAGTAGGAGCAATGGAAGTATTTAAAAACTTTACTCAAAGCAATTTACCGGATTTCAAAGTTGTAGATGATAAGTTTGAAGTAGATTCAGAAGAACCAATAATTAGAACAAATAAAACAGATTTTGATAAAATGTTTGATGGAACAATAATATTAACAAACTATGCAAATGTTGAAAAAGAACATAAAGAATTATTAGATAAAAAAGGAAATTTGTTTGTATTTTCTAAAGATTACTTAATAATAAAACAACCAAAAACAGCAATTGTAAAATACAAATATTCATCAATAGCAAAACAATTAGGCTTACCTGCAAACTTTACAAAAGCAGATACACTAAAATTATTAACAGATGAAAAACAAAATGAAATATTACAAAAAACACTTGTATTTATATCAATAGTAATATTACTAACAGCAGTAACAGTAACAATAATAAATGTTTTAGCAATTTCAATAATAGCAATAATAACAAGTAAAATAATGAAAATTCAAATCAAATATTCTAAATTATTTAATATAAGTTGTATGTCAATAACACTTGCAACAATTGTTTTTACAATAATAACAGCAATAATGCTTTTGACAAGATTTAATTTCATTGTACCAAACTTAGATTTACTATATTTAATATTAACATACATTTATTTAGTGGTAGCTTTATTACTTATTAGAAAAAGAGAAATAGGAAATCAACAAGAATTGATTATAAAGCAAAAAATTATAATCAAAAAAGTAGAAGAACAACCAGAGGAAGATAGAAACGATAAAGAAGACAAAAAAGATAAGAAATCAGACAAAGATGATAAAAAAGAAAATGAAAACAATGATAATGATAATATTGTAAAGGACAATACATAATAGAAAGGTTGAAAAATGGCTGAAAACAAAGATAAAAACAAAAAAAAGAAATCATTAAAAGACTTAATATCAAACATTCTTTTAATCATTGCTTTATTAGCAGTATTAGGAACATCAGTATATTATACAATTCAAAAACATAATAAGCAAAAAGAGAATTCAGTTGCATATTCACAATTATTAAAAGACATTGATGAAGAAAAGATACAAAAAATAGAATTAAATGAAGCAAGTCAAACTGCATTATTATCATATAAAAAAGATATAGAAAAAGATAATAAAGTACCAGAAGACAAAAAGAAAAATTCAACAATTCCAAATATACAAGCATTTATGGAATTAGTAAATCAAAAAATAGCATCAGGAAAAACAGTAGAAATAGAACAAAAAAGAAAATCTATGTTTGCAACATTTATGACAGGTTTAGCTAGATTTTTGCCAACATTAATAATGCTAGTCATGGCATACTTGATTTTTGAAATGCAAGGTGTTGGAAAAAAAGGAAAAGTATATGATCCAGAAATATCAAACAATGATGTAAAATTTGATGATGTAGCAGGATTAGATGAAGAAAAAAATGAAATGATTGAAATCATTGATTTCTTGAAAAATCCAGATAAATATAAAGAAATGGGAGCAAAAGTACCACATGGTGTACTATTCTCAGGAAAACCAGGAACAGGTAAAACATTAATAGCAAAAGCAATTGCAGGTGAAGCAAAAGTGCCATTTATTTCAATGAGTGGTTCAGAATTCGTAGAATTATTTGCAGGACTTGGAGCATCAAGAGTAAGAAAATTATTTGAAAGAGCAAAGAAAATTGCGCCATGTATAATATTCATAGATGAGATAGATGCAATAGGCGCAAGAAGAGCAAATGCAATAGGTGCAGACAGTGAAAACAATCAAACACTAAATCAATTATTAGTAGAAATGGATGGATTTGAATCAGAACAATCAGTAATAGTAATCGCAGCAACAAATAGACCAGAAATGTTAGACGATGCATTATTAAGACCTGGTAGATTCGATAGAACAATAGTCATCAATTTACCAGATGTTAAAGAAAGAGAAGACATTCTAAGAATTCATGCAAAAAATAAAAAATTCGCAGAAGATATTGATTTGAAAAACATTGCAGAAAATACAGCTGGATTCAGTGGTGCAGAATTAGCAAATATCTTAAATGAAGCAGCAATAATTGCAACATCAAGAAAACAAAAAGAAATTTCAAACCAAGATGTAGAAGATGCATTAGCAAAAGTAACAGTTGGACTTGAAAAAAAGAACAGAAGAATATCTGACAAAGATAAACGCTTAACAGCATATCATGAAGCAGGACATGCAGTAGTAAGCAAATATCTACCAACACAAGATGTAGTAAAAGAAGTATCAATCATACCAAGAGGAATGGCAGGTGGATACACAATGTATCGTAACAATGAAGACAAATACTACATTTCAGAAACAGAAATGAAAGAAAAATTGATATCATTAATGGGTGGTAGAGCAGCAGAAAAAATTGCATTAAATGAAATATCAACAGGTGCAAGCAATGACCTAGAAGTAGCAATGGAAATTGCAAGAAATATGGTAACAACATACGGAATGAATGACAAAATTGGACCAATGTCATTAAATTTAAAAAATGAAGCATATGAAAAACTACAATTATTAGGAACAGATATGCAAAACACAATAGGCTTAGAAATTAGAAAAATATTAGATCAAGCATATCAAGACGCACAATCAATATTAAGAATGCATCGTGATAAATTAGACGCAGTAGCAGAAGTATTAATGAAGAAAGAAAAAATCAACGAAGAAGAATTTAACGAAATATTCAATAATTATTAATACCACAAATGCTTGACAATACTATAACAAGTAGTTTATAATAGATAAGTGTAAACCGCCTAAGTCGGGTTAAAAATTCTTTTTAAAGATACCTAGTATTTATGCTTAGCGAGTAAAATAGAGGAGGAATCTGAAATGTACGCAATCATCGAAAGTTGTGGAAGACAATACAAAGTTTCAGAAGGAGATCAAGTATTCTTTGAAAAATTAGATATTGAAGAAGGAAAGAAAGTTACTTTTGATAAAGTAGTTTTAGTATCTGATGATAAAGATGTAAAAGTTGGAACTCCATATGTAAAAGGTTGTAAAGTTGAAGGAACTGTAACAAACAATGGAAAAGGAAAGAAAATCCTAGTTTACAGATACAAAGCAAAGAAAAATGAGAGAAGAACTCAAGGACACAGACAACCATATACAAAGGTTGAAATCAAATCAATCGTAATTGGTTAATTTTAACCAAAGAATATTAAGAAAGGAAAGGTGAGAGAGCGATATGGCACATCATAAAGGTCAAGGTAGTACTGATAATGGAAGAGATTCAGAGTCAAAAAGATTAGGAATCAAAAGAGCTGATGGTCAATTAGTTCAAGCTGGTAATATTCTTTTTAGACAAAGAGGAACAAAAATGCATCCAGGTACAAATGTTGGAATCGGAAGCGATGACACATTATATGCTAAAATTACAGGAACAATGAAAGTAGAAAGACTTGGAAGAGATAAAAAGAAAATCAGTGTATATCCAGTAGAAGAATCAAAATAATTTGATTAAAATACATCCTAGGTATTAGTAGATCTAATATCTAGGATTTTTTTTGGTGAAAATAATGTGAAACTGTAGAAAAATTATAATAATAGTATTATAGTATTATAGTATAATAGCTTATAAGGGAGGTGATTATCATAAATAAGGAAAATAAACAAAAAGTAAATACTATTGTAGGTTCAATAGGAGCATTTATAGGAGTATTTGTTTTTATATCATATATACCACAGATTATAGCTAATCTTAAAGGAAACAAATCACAACCATTACAACCACTTACAGCAGCAATATCATGCTTAATCTGGGTTATTTATGGATTGACAAAAGATCCTAAAAAAGATTATTTATTAATAATTCCAAACGCAACAGGTGTAGTATTAGGGTTAATAACTTTTTTCACAGCATTATAATAATGAATCCATCTCAAATATTATTTTGGATGGATTTTTATTATTTCATAATATTATATTATAATATTAGTCTATAAAAATAATATAGAGGAGAAGAGATGATTAATAATAAAGAAAAAAATAAAAATAGAGAAAAAATAGTTATAAAAACAAGTGTAATAAATATTATTTTAAATTTATTCATTGCATCAGTAAAAGGAATCATAGGATTTTTCACAAATTCTATTGCAATTACATCAGATGCAATAAATAGCTTAGTAGACTCATTATCAGGAATAATAACAATTTTAGGAATTAAATATGCTAGTAAATTACCAGATAAAAAGCATCCATATGGCTATGGAAAAGTAGAGCACATGTCAGAATTTTTAGTATCATCAATAATTTTATATGCAGGTATAACAGAATGCATTGAATCAATAAAAAAAATAATACATCCAGATCATGTACACTATGATAACTTTATTATAGTAATATTGGTTACTGCAATAATAATAAAATATATTTTAGGATGGTATATTGATAAAAAATCAAAAGAAGCAAATTCAGATACATTACATATAGCAGGAACACATGCAGAACATGGAGCAATTATGTCTATTTCAGTATTAGTATCAGCATTATTTTACAAAATCTTTAATATAAAAATTGAAGGATATGTAGGAATATTTTTATCACTAGTGGTAATCAAATCAGGATTTGATTTAATTAAAAGATCAATTGACAATATTATTGAAAAAAGAATACCTAAAAAGATATCTTTAAAAATAAAAGAAATGATAATGGAAGAAAGAGAAGTGCAAGGAGTATATGATTTAATATTGAATAGTGCTGGATATGATAAATATCACGGAAGTGTACATATTGAAGTATCAGATGATTTATCAATTACAGAAGCAGATATACTTACAAGAAAAATCACAAAAAAGGTTTACGAAAAATTTGGAATAGTAATACATACGATTGGAATATATGCTATAAATACACATAATAAAGAAATAATAAGTATGAGAGAAAAAATCAAAGAAACTGTTCTAAAGCATGATGGAACAATAGATATACATGGATTTGTAGTTGATAATAAAAATAAAACTTGCAGCTTTGATATAGTAATAGATTTTTCAATTTTAAATAGAAAAATCTTTAAAGATTTGATAATTAAAGAATTGGTAAAAATATATCCAGGCTATACATTTGAAATTATATTAGATACAGATATTAGTGATTAATAAAATTTGTATAATTCAATCACTGAAATAATCGAAAAGAAGTATGGAAATATTGTATACGAATACATAACACAAATAGGCGAGAAAAATACAACAAATTCAACCAAAATCGCCTGGATAAGCTTTTTGATGACACTGTTTTTTGACAATAGAATTATTATAGAAAAAGAGTTATGGCTAGAATTAATAGAAGAATAGAAAAACACAGTCAATCAATAAAAAGATTGACTGTGTTTTTTTAAACAAACTTATTTAAATTACCATTAGTATAATTTTTACCCTCAAATTTAATATTATTTTTTACATTATAAATAATTTCATCCAAATTATCCTCATCAGTAATACTAATTAAACAACTATCAAAAGGAAATTTAGCATAATCAATAGAATTGATTTTAGAATTATATATTTTAGTAATAGTTTGCATATTATCAGGGACAAACTCAAATTTATAACCAAGTTTATCTTCCAAATAAAATCTATTAGAAGTCTTACATTTCATTGAACAAGTTGGATAACATTTATTAGACTTACCCAAAGGACAATATTGAATATGCATAACCGGAAGTTTACCATATACTAAAAATTCAGTAGGAAGTGAAGAATTATTACATAAATCAATAATAGTATCAGTGTCAAGTTCAGGAGAAATCGTAACACGATTAACTCCAACCTTTTTTAACTCATCAATAGTATGATTATTATAAATATTAAGTGTATACTTAGAAACAATATCAAGTTTCCCAACATATTTCATCATAAATTCAATGCCTGATAGATTTGAAATCACAAGTCCTTTAATATTAAATTTATTAACTTTTTCATCAAAATTATTATAAAAAACATTTCTAAAATTATCTCTAACAATAGTAGGAATATCAATATAACAATCAGTAAATTGACTAATCTCTAAAAGTTTAGATTCAAACTCTTTTTTTATAAAAAATTTAAGAGGAATATAAACTCTATCAACATTTTTTAAACTAGAATAATCCATTGAATTATTAATAGAATTAAGCAAAACAGAATATGTTCTTATACTAGGAAAAACATGTTGATGAACAAGTTTTGTAGAATGCAATTTACTTGGCAAAATTCTAGTAAAGTTATCAATACCTTTTTGATAAAGAGCATTAAGAGCATCTCTACGAAGAGCATTAATAGAAGATATTTTAGGAATATATATATTATCATCCATCTCAATATTAATTTGTCTAAACTCAAAATTAGTATCAGTAGTTTTATTTAATTGTTCAATTAAACGCTCTTTAGAAATCGGATTACTAATAGCTTCAATCGGTTGTATTTCATTTGAAATAGTAGTAGAAAGTCCAAAATAAGTATTTCCCGGTTCATCAAGTGAAACGACTTCAAGTTTAAGAGGTTTACCAATCAAAGCTTTAAAGTTGGCAACTAATGGGATTTTTACATGTTCGTGAGAATTGAACTCTTTAATTTCTTTACTGATAATAGCACTATTTATTTTAAAAACTTTATCACCAAGTTCAAGTTTTCCTTTAACTCTACCAATAGTAACTAAATCACCAATAGCAGCACTTTTAACATGTGAACCATTCTTCAAAATTTCAGAAATAGTATATTTATGATCTTCTTGTTGAACAAGAAAAGTATCACCAATATCAAGTGGCTCATTTGTTTTTAAAGAAATTAATCCATTCTTTTTATCTATTTTTGAAATATTTCCAATATATAAACCTTGATTACTTGGTTTTTCTTCAAAAACATAATCGTGATTATCATCACCACCAAGGCACCCATTAGAAAATCCACCTCTATTAAAAGCCAGCATCAAATCATGTAAATCATTTTTATCAACAACATACTCATTATCAGAAAGAGCTAAATCAATATATTTTCTGTAAATACGAGTAACAGTAGCAACATATTCAGGAGTTTTCATTCTACCTTCAAGTTTAAAGCTTTTAACACCAGCCTTAATAAGATCAGGAATAAAATCAAGTCCACATAAATCCCTAGGACTAATTAAAAAACCTTTTCCAATATTTTTATAAGAAACATTATCAGAGGTCTCAAGCATATTGTAATACATACGACAAGGTTGAGCACATCTACCACGATTACCAGACCTACCACCAATAGCACTAGAAAATAAACATTGACCAGAATATGAAATACATAATGCACCATGAACAAAAGCTTCAATATCAATATTTGCATTACGGCAAATATAATCAATATCAGAAAGTGTAGACTCACGAGCAAGCACGACTCTACTATAACCAAGATTTTTAAGTGCAATAGCACCATCTAAATTATGAATTGTCATTTGAGTACTACCATGAACTTCCATACCAGGAAAATTATCAATAATATATTTAGCAAAACCAAAATCATCAACAATAACTGCATCAACACCAAGTTCATAAATATATTTAACAACTTCAATAGCATCATCAAACTCATTATTTTTTAATAGAATATTAAGAGTAAAATTAATCTTAACATTACGAGATTTAGCATAATTAACAGCTTCTCTAATACCATCTTTATCAAAGTTTTTAGCAGAATAGCGCGCATTAAAAAGCTGTCCTCCAAAATAAACTGCATTGGCACCATTTTGAACAGCAGCTTTTAAACAATCAAAATCTCCAACAGGTGAAAGTAATTCAACCATATAGACCTCCATTTAAATTAATCATATACATTCTAACATAAAAATTGTAAATTATAAACAGACGATTAAGTGAAAATCTTGTGAAAAAGCAGATATAAAGCTTATGATAATAAAAAAATATAAAAGAATAAAACTTAATATTTATGTAATTGACAATCAGAATAAATTAGATGATAATATTTAAAGTACAAAAGAATTTATAAAATTAAATATCTTTATAAATATAATAACTTATTTAACAATTTTAATAAAAGGGGGATAAAATGTTAAAAAAATCTAAAATTATATTTATGTTTATTACGGTTATAATTTTATTTAATAGCGTTATAAATGTAAAAGCAGTGGAAAATGATTCGTACAAAATCAGTAAAGAGATATCGTCATATGAGTCAGCCAATAGTGATAAAGGAGGCGATATCATAATCAAAATAGAAAACATAGAATTGAAAGAAGGATATCAATATAAATATCAGTTAGAATTTAATAATTTAAAAACTACATTATATAATATAAAAGATATAGACATTAATAATAAAACATTAAAATTTGAATTAGATAAGACAAAGCAAGATATATTAAATATATTAAAAATTACTGATAAAGCAAATCTTACAATAAAAGAAGTAAAAGATAATAATGATGAAAAAAATATTATAAATCAAAAATTAATTGATATATCATTACCATTATCAAAAGCATTTAAAGTCGGGCATTGGCAAACAGGATATCATGGTATATCACATACATATGGTATAGATGAAATATATTATAAATATGTAAAGGTTGAAAATGAAGAAATATTGAAGAGATATTTGGAATATTTAAAAGATTATAAAAATCATAATGATATATATTGGGGATACTATGTAGATAATTTGATAGATACCCTAAATCTAACAAAAGAAATGCCTAAAGATGGATGGAAAAAGTTAGAGAAGGATACTACTACTACTCAGCCAACAGAAGAAGGTTTATATTTTATATGGATAAAAGCGCCAAAAACCGAAAAAAATAAAGAATTAGTTGGTTGCGTATTTTCTAAAAGATTTACAAATAATGATATATTAGAAAAACAATTAAAAGAAGTACAAGATAAGAAAAAGTTAGCTGAAGAAAAAGCAGAAGATATAGAAAAAAAGAATGTTAAAGAAAATAAAAATCTTGATAAGACTTTATCAAAAAGTAAGTTACCTAAAACAGGAACAGATAATATTTTTGAAATTGTATTTATAGGAACAATAATATTAATAATTATTGTATCATTCATAAAATACAATAAAAATAAAGATATAAAATAGTAAAAATATTTATTACATATAGAACAATATTTAAAGTACAAAAGAATTTGTTTAAAGAACCAAGGAGGAAATAAAGATGTCTTACGTATTCAACAGAATTACTGTAAAGCCACAATTACCAGAAAGAATAAAGAGATTGGATGATATTTCATATAATTTATGGTGGTCATGGAATACAGAATTTTTAAGACTATTTAAAATAATAGATATAGATTTATGGGAAAAATGTAAGAAAAGTCCAATAAAATTTTTAAAACAAGTATCACAAGAAAAAATAGAAGCATGCACTAAAGACGAAGAGTTTTTAAAACAATATGACAAAATAGTTAAAAACTTTGATGGATACATGAATAGTAAAGCAACATGGTTCAATAAAAAATATCCAGAAAAATCACCAAATGAAATGATTGCATACTTTTCAGCAGAATATGGATTAGATGAAACAGTAGCAATTTATTCAGGAGGTTTAGGAATTTTATCAGGTGACCACATGAAAGGTGCCAGTGATAAAGGAATTCCATTAGTAGGAATAGGTTTATTATATAGAAACGGATATTTTGATCAACAAATTAATGGCTGGGGAGACCAAGAATGTATATATAAAGAAGTAGACACAGACTTGTTACCAATTAAACCAGTAAAAGATAAAGATGGTAATGACTTAATAATATCAGTAAAAATGCCATTAGCAGAATTAAACCTAAAGGTATGGCAAATAGATATAGGTAGAAGAAAACTATATTTAATGGATTCAGACATTGAATCAAATATTGAAGAATATAGAGGAATAACTAAAACATTATATGGTGGAGATCAAGAAATGAGAATCCAACAAGAAATCGTTTTAGGAATGGCAGGTGTAAGATTAGTAAAAGCACTTGGACTAGAGCCAGAAGTATATCACATGAATGAAGGCCATTCATCATTTTTACTATTAGAATTAATTAGACAAACAATACATGAAAAAGAAGTATCATTTAATATAGCAAGAGATATAGTAACAGCCAAAACATCATTCACAACACATACACCAGTACCAGCCGGAAATGACATATTCCCAATAGAATTAGTAGAAAAATATTTTGATGGAATGTGGAATGAATTAGGAATCACAAGAGATGAATTCATGAGATTAGGAATGAAACCAGGAGATGACTTCTCAAGTGGATTTAACATGGGAATTTTAGCATTAAAAATTGCTGGAAGAAAAAATGGTGTAAGTAAATTACACGGAGCAGTATCAAGAGAATTATTTGGAGATGTATGGCCAGAAGTACCAGCAAATGAATCACCAATTGGATATGTAACAAACGGTGTACACATTTGTTCATGGGTATCACCAGCAATTAAAGAATTATATAATGAATACTTAAAACCATATTGGCAAGACGATATTTCAAACGACGAAACATGGAATGATATATATAAAATACCAAACGATAAATTATGGTCAGTACACCAAGCAAGAAAAGCAAAATTATTAAAGATAGTAAAAGACTCAACAACCTCAAGACTTAGAAGATACAACTATGGATATGATGAAATAGAAAAAATAACGTCAGGGTTAGATCAAAATGCATTAACAATTGGATTTGCAAGAAGATTTGCAACCTATAAAAGAGCAACATTAATATTCAGAGATTTAGAAAGAATCACACAAATCTGTAATGAAAAAAATCAACCAGTACAATTCATTTTTGCAGGAAAAGCACATCCAAGAGATGTAGAAGGACAACAATTAATCAAATATATACATGAATTATCATTAAAACCACAATTTAAAGGAAAAATATTTATACTAGAAAATTATAATATTGGTATGTCAAGATATTTAGTAGCAGGAGTAGATGTATGGCTAAATAATCCAAGAAGACCATTAGAAGCATCAGGAACATCAGGACAAAAAGCAGCAGCAAATGGAGTAATCAACTTCAGCGTATTAGACGGATGGTGGGCAGAAGGATATAATCAAAAGAATGGCTGGAAGATTGGAACAAACTCAGAATATCAAAGTTATGATGAACAAGATGATGTAGATGCAAAAAGTATCTATGATACATTACAAAATAAAATAATTCCAATATATTATGACAAAAATGAAAAAGGTTATTCAGATAAGTGGCTAGAAATTATGAAAAACAATATAGCCACAAATGCAGGACGTTATAGTATGTCAAGAATGTTAGACGACTATACAAAAGATATATACATACCATTAATGAATGCAACAAAAAATAGCTATAGTGATTTAACAAATGTAGCTACATATAATACATGGAAATCAGAAATAGCAAAAGCATTTAATGATATTAAAATTTCACAAGACAAGTCAAACAGTAATGATATCACAGTAAATGCAGGAAAAATAATAACTGTAAAATGTAATATAGAAATACCAGAAAATATCACGATAGATAGCATAGATCCACAAGTATATTATGGAAAAATAACAATGTCAGGAGTAGTTGATGATATTCAAGTATTACCAATGAAATTAGAAAAAGAAGAAAATGGAATATATACATTTTCAAGCAAAATAAATCTAAAATCAGGTGGAGACTATGGATATACATTTAGAATCATACCAAAACATCCAATGTTATTAAATCAAATGGATCTAAATCTAATTAAATGGATAACTGGGTAAGGAGAATAACTAATGAAAGAAAAGAAAGAAGAAAAATCAATAACAGACTATGTTGCATTTTATGTAATAATAGGAGTATTACTAGGAGTTGTGTTAGGAAACGCAATACAAAATGCAGCATTAGGAATACTTTTAGGTACCTCAATAGGATTAGCCTCAGGAGTAATTCAAAAAATGAACAAAAAAATGGAAAAAGAAAATAAAAAATAATTGATAAAAGTCACTTTTGAGTATATAATCAAAGTGACTTTTTCCTTTATAAATGGGGGTAAAATGAACGTTGTGATAAAAGCAGGATGTATTTTAATAAATAAAAAGCAAAGAACAATAGCTTTAGTTGTTCAAAATGGAGAATATTCATTTCCAAAAGGGCATTTAGAAAGAAATGAAACAATAGAGGAATGTGCAATACGTGAAACAATAGAAGAAACAGGTCATGATGTTAAAATACTTAAAAAGTTAAAATCAATTAAATATAGATCTCAAGAAGATAAAATATATGAAAACCATTATTTTATAGGGATTGATGAAGGAATAACAAATAAAAAAAATTGAGGACAAAGATAAAGAAGAAGTTGAATGGCATCAATTTGAAGAAATTGAAGAAACACTCTCATATACATACCTAAAAGAATTTTGGAAAGTAATAAAAAATGATGTAGCAAAATTATTAATTGAAAATAAAGATAAAAGGGGTAAATAATGGCGTTAGAAAAAACAAAACTAACAAAAGAAAAAATTATCGATATTGTTACAAATGATTATGGATTACTAGGAATAATTCAAATAAATTATATAAACAGAGGAACTTCAAATATATTTCAAGTAATTGTAAATGATAAGAAATATATATTAAAAGAATTTAATTCAGAAAGAACAATAGAGTATATTGAAAAAGAAATAAATATTATTAATTTTTTATCAACTAAAGGCATTTCAGTCCCTAAATACATTCAACTAAAAAATGGAGAATATTATACAAAATATCAAGACAGAATAATTATAATGCAAGAATTTATTGAAGGCGAAGTTTTAGAAGATAATTCAGCAAACCATGAACAATTAATAAAATCAGCCAAACTTCTAGGAAAATTAATTAAAACACTAGAAAAATATCCAGATTTAGATGATGAAGATATTATTAATCAAAAATTCTCAAAAAGATACTTACTAGATGCAATAGAAAAAATTAAGATTGAGAAAAACAAAATTAATACTGATAATAAATATAAAGAAATATTTATCAAAGATTATGAAACTAAAATTGCAATAGCACAAGAATTAGCAAACAATTTTAATTTTGAAATAATAAACAAATTAACAATTAAAAATACTCATGGTGATTACTGCAATTTGCAGTTAATATACAATAATAAAGAAGAAATAGCAGTAATAGATTTTGAAACAGCAAAGAAAATGCCAATAATTTGGGATATTATGAGATCATATTGTTATATGGATAAAGAAGCAAAAGATGGAATAATAAATATAGAAAATCTAAAAGAATATATAAGAGAAGTAAATAAATATGTAAGATTAAACAAATATGACCTAAAATATGCAGCAGATATATTCTTAATTCAACTAATAGGTAGTGTTTTTGGATATAGAGAATATAATAAAGATTATAATCAAAAGAATTTACTAAGATTTGCATTATTTAGAACAAAGATTTGCAAAGACTTATATAAAAATTCAAATAAAATAAGTAAAGAACTTTTAAAAATATTGGAGGAAAAGAAAATGAAAAAAATTTTAATAGCAACAAGAAACAAAGACAAATTTGCAACAATCAAACAAGTATTAAGCAAGATGGCTAAAGAAGAATATAGCTATTACAGCTTATATGATATCGAAGGTTTGGACAAAGATGAAAAAGAAAGTGGAACAATCGACAAAAGAGCTTATGACAAAGCAAACCAAATATATCAAACAATAGAAAATAATGATTTTGAGTATATAATTGGAATAGATGATGGTATTAAATTAAAAGGTGTTTTACGTGAAAATGTAAAAGACTATTTATACGATATTATTGATGATAAGTATTTATCAGAAGGTGAACAAATTGAAATAGTAAGAGCATATTGTTTTATGGATAAAAACGGTGACTATAAATCAACAATAACAGAAATTCCATTCAAATATAAAAAATACAATGGAAAATTAAAAATTGAAGCAAATACATATCCACTAAGCCATGTATTAACACCAGTAGACTCAGATATTCCAGTATCAGATTTAAGCAATGAAGATGATATTAATTATTGTTTTAAATATACAGAACCAAAATTAAAAGAATTATTTAAATAAAAATGGAGACAAAATGAATACAGACCTTGAATTATATAGAGTGTTTTGTGAAGTTGTAAAATATAAAAATATTTCAAAAACAGCCGAAAGTATGTATATTTCGCAATCAGCAATAACACAATCCATACAAAAGTTAGAAAATTTACTTGGAGGAAAAGTCTTTCATAGAAACAAAAACGGAGTAGAATTAACCGAAGAAGGAAAGCACTTATATGAATATATTAAAGACAGTGTAGAAAAAATAAATAACGCCGAAAATATATTTTCAAAATACAATAATTTAGAAAAGGGAAAAGTAAGAATAGCAGGAAGTAGCTTTTTACTATCATCATTAATATTTGACCCAATATTATCATTCATTAAAAAATATCCTCAAATAGATATATTAATGAATAATGGATCAACAGAAAATTTGATGAATAAATTAGTAAATGGAGAATTAGATATAGTAGCATTAAATCTACCATTTAAGAGTAAAAAATATTCAAATATTCAAATAATACCATTAAGAAAAACAAGATTTTGCTTTTTTGCAAGTAATAAATATTTAGAACAAAATCCAGTCAGTAATATTAGTGATTTAGAAGGAAAAAAACTTATATTACCAAAAAGACTTTCTTCAAGACAAAAAATATTAGAATATTTTTGCCAAAAAGAAAACATAGAATTAGAAACTAATTATGAGATATCAAGTTCATCAATCATGAAAAAGTTAGTATTAAATGATATCGGAATAGGATTTATTAATTTAGAGAATCTAGAAGATATAAAAGATAAAATAACAATAATAAAAACAATAGAGTTTGAAGATATAAAAGAAGGAATTGCGATATTAAATAAAAACCTATTAAATAAAGCAACAATAGAATTAGTTAAGGAAATAGAAAATAAATATAAGCAAAAGTAATAATTGATATTAGAAAAAACAATTTTACAAACCTCTTAAAAGATAATAAAATTTATTAGCGTAAATGATAAAGAAGGGGCAAAAATGGTTAAGTCATATCAAAAAATATTAGATATGGAATCTATGATTATGTTAAGGTTAGAACAAAATAGAAAGAAATTAGACAATATAAGACAGATTCTATATCATGAAAAAGATTCAATAATAAACACATTAATAAAATATTTGAAAATCGAGCTTAATAAAGATTACTTTAAATATAAAATTATTGATATAAATAATAATATTGCAGATATACTTGTAAGCCAAGACAGTGAAATCTTTAAGAATTTGATACAAGGAAATGATTTTTTTGAATTTAATATAGAAGATTTAATTGATAATAAAATCTTCAATAATCAAGAAGAAATAATAATTATAGACTTAAATTTTGAAGACAAAAAAATAAATTTAGGGTATTTATGTGATTCTCTAAATTATAAAAATTTATCATATTCTGAAAGATTAAAAAATGCACTAACCTCCTTCATAGACTTTGTTATAAATAAGAAAATTAATAACAACATTTACAAAAAAGCAGAAAAGAGGTAAGAAATGAGCGATATTGTAACTAATATTGATACTAAAGACAATAATAATGAAGTAAATACAATAGATATTTCTGAATTAGGAAAACAAATAGGAATGGAAGAAAAAGAGCAAACATTACCAAACGGTAAAATTGTTAATACTTTAGTATGGGATTCAGAAAACTTAGTCAAAGCAGTTGAAGCTGTAAAACACTTATCTTCAGAAGGAAAACCAGTAAGAATAACAGGTCAAGCACCAGCTTGGTTAGTATCTGCATTAACACATACAGTTCATCCATGTCCAGTAGGAGTATATATGCCTGCAATAGGAAAAGATGTTGCAATCCCACAATTAGCACACGGCGAAAAGAATCCAGAAGGAGAAGTAGCATTTAAAACAACAGAACAAGGAAACTCTATTTTAGTAGAATATAATATGGACTTACCAGAAGGAATTACAACATATGACGAAAATAACTTATCAAAAGTTGTAGTACCAAATATAACAGCAGGAAAAGCAGTTTATCTATCAGGAAGAGGACCAAACTATTTAACAGTAGCAATTGCAGAAGCTTATGCACATACAAATAGTAGTGTATCATTATTTCAACCAGGAGTAGGATATACTTGCTCAATAACACATTCAAGAGATAAAAAGCTTGGAGATTTAACAAAAGATCCAATAGGAAAAGAAATATTAAAAGAAGAATTAATTCAATCAAAAATAAATGAAGATATAAGCAAAATAAATAAGTAATAAGTTAAAAGGGCATATTCAAAATATGCTCTTTTTTTATAAGAAAAATTTATTATACTGACCTATCAGTCTACACAAAAAAATGTTAAAATATGATATAAATAAGCAGATAAAAAAATAAATTTAAAGAGGTAATTTATGAGCAAAAGATTATATCAAATTGTAGAAATTAAAGATTTAAAAGATATGTTAAATAAAACAAAAGTATTATATGGAAATAGAGTAGCATTTAAAGTAGCAGAAGGTGAAGATAAATATAGAGAAATAACACACGCAGAAGTAAGAGATATGGTAGACGCACTAGGAACAAAATTAATCAATATGGGATTAAAAGGCAAAAGAATTGGTGTAATTGGTGAAAATAGATATGAATGGGAAGTGGCATATTTAGCAACAGTATGTGGCGTAGGAACAATAGTACCATTAGATAAAGCATTGCCAGAAAGTGAATTAGAATCATTAGTAGAAAGATCAGAAATCGAAGCAATATTTTATTCAGAAAAATATGAAGAAATTGTAACAAGAATTAAGTATAATGAAAAAAATAAGTTAAAACATTTAATATCAATGGATAATTGTGCACACAAAGAAGGAATCTATTCAGAAGCAGAGTTAATTGACATGGGAAAAGAATTGATAGAAAAAGGTGATAGATCATTCTTAGATGCAACAATAGATCCAGAAGAAATGCAAATAATGTTATTTACATCAGGAACAACTTCACAATCAAAAGTAGTAGCATTATGTCATAGAAATTTAGTATCAAATTTAATGGACATTGCAAGTATCTTAGATATCAATGAAAAAGACGTATTCTTATCATTTTTACCAGTACATCACGTATTTGAATGTACAGTAGGATTTTTATTCTCATTATACAAAGGAGCAAAAACAGTATTTTGCAGTGGAATTAGACATATTGCAGAAGATTTAAATAAACATCAAATTACATTCATGGCATGTGTACCAGGAATATATGAAATGATGTATCCAGCAATAATTAAACAACTAGAAAAAGAAGGAAAATTAAAAGAAGTACAAGAAAAAATAGAAAAATATAAAGATTTATCAGTACAAGAAAAAGGAAAGTACTTCCAAGAAGTAAATGATATTTTAGGTGGACACATTAGATTATTAGTAAGTGGTGCAGCTGCACTTGATTCACATATTGAAGCAAAATATAGAGAAATGGGATTAAACTTAGTCCAAGGATATGGATTAACAGAAACTTCACCAGTTGTAGGTGTTGGAACAGCAAAGAATTATAGATTAGGATCAATAGGAATAACAGTACCATCAGTAGAAGCAAAACTAGCAGATGTTAATTCAGAAGGCATGGGCGAATTATTAGTAAAAGGTCCAAGTATAATGTTAGGCTATTATCAAAATGAAGAAGCAACAAAAGAAGCAATTGAAGACGGATGGTTCCATACAGGAGACTTAGCAAAAATTGATGAAGATGGATATATTTTCATCTGTGGAAGAAAGAAAAGCGTAATAGTATTAAAAAATGGAAAAAATATATTCCCAGAAGAAATGGAAGCATTAGTAAACAAAATTGAAGGTGTAAAAGAATCATTCATATATGGCAAAAAAATGTCAGACGATGAAAATGATATAAAAATCAATGCAAAAATAGTAATTGATAGAGCAATTGTAGAAGATTCATATAAAGTAAAAACAGACAAAGAAATTAAAGCAGCAATATCAGAAAAGATTAAAGAAGTAAATGCAAAAATGCCAGGATATAAAGCAATAAGAGGAATGATTATAACAGAAGAACCATTATTGAAAACAACAACAAATAAAATAAAAAGGCAGGCAAATTTAGATGTTATCGAAGGAAATAAAAACTAAAATACTTGGACAAACATGCATCGAATTTAGTGAAATAAATTCAACACAAAAATATATACATACCCAAATAAATGAAAACAATATAAAAAACGGAACAGTCGTAATAGCAGACGTACAAACAGACGCAATAGGAACACATGGACGAAAATGGTATACAAACAAAGACAATATAGCATTTTCGTTATACATGGAAATAAATAAAAATGTAAAAAAGTTAGAAGGATTAACATATAAAATAGCCGAAATTTTAGTGCAAATATTCCAAGAAAAATATAATATTAAGTTAGAAATAAAAAAGCCAAATGACTTAATCTATAAGGGAAAAAAAGTAGGTGGAATATTAACAGAAACTAAATTACATAATGAAGAAGTTAAATATTTAGTAATTGGAATTGGAATCAACATAACAAAACAAAAATTTCAAGAAGAAATTAAAGATATTGCAACATCAATAGAAGATGAATTTAATGTACAAATAGATAGAACATTTATAATAACCGAATTTTGCAACAGATTTGAAGAAGAAATATTAAAAATCAAATAAGGAGACAAAATGAAAATAGGATTTTTATTTCCAGGACAAGGTTCACAAACAGTAGGAATGGGAAAAGATTTATACGAAAACTATGAAATAGTAAGAGAAATATATGACAAAGCAGAAGAAATAACTAAAATCCCAATTAAAAAATTAAGTTTTGAAGGACCTGAAGAAGAATTAAACAAAACTCAAAACACACAATTAGCAATATTGACAATGTCATTAGCAATAACCAAATTGCTAGAAACAGAAGGAATTAAAGCAGATATCTCAGCAGGATTAAGTTTAGGAGAATATAGCGCATTAATAAATTCAAAAGCAATAACAATTGAAGATGGATTTAAAATTGTCAAAGCAAGAGGCAAATATATGCAAGAGCTATGCCCAAAAGGCGATTGGAAAATGGCAGCAATCATGGGGTTAACAGAAGACCAAGTAAATGAAGGTATCTCAAAAGTTAAAAGTGGATTTGTAAAAGCAGTAAACTTTAACACAAAAGGACAAATAGTATTATCTGGTGAAACAAAAGCAATAGAAGAAGCTTGTACATACTTAAAAGAAATGGGAGCTAAAAGAGCACTTCCATTAAACACTGCAGGTCCATTCCATACAGAAAAATTAATTGAAAGTGCAAAAGCATTAAGAGCAGAATTAGAAAACTATAATTTCAATAAATTCGAAAGCAAAGTAATAAAAAATCTAACTGGAGATACATATTATAGCGATGAAGACAATATTAAAGAGATTTTAGCAAATCATATAATAAATCCAGTACAATTCAAAAAAACATTAGAAAAAATGTTAGAAGAAGGAATTGATACATTCATTGAAATAGGACCAGGAAAAACATTATCAGGATTCCTAAAAAGAATAGAAACTGACAAAGAAATAAAAATCTTAAACATATCAAATGTAGAAACATATAAAAATACATTATCAATATTAAAAGGAGAATAGTGATGTCAAAAGTAGCATTTATCACAGGAGCAACAAGAGGAATCGGAAGAGCCATTGCTCTAGAATTAGCAAAAGAAGGATACAACATAGCATTAAATTATAGAACAGAAAATGAAGCATTAGAAACATTAAAAAAGGAAATTAGTGAATTAGGTGTAGAATGTTATCCAGTACAAGGAGATGTATCAAAAGCAGAAGATTCAGAAAGAATGACAAAAGAAATAATTGAACATTTTGAACAAATAGATGTATTAGTAAATAATGCAGGAATAACAAAAGATAAGTTAATACAAAGAATGAAAGAAGAAGAATTCACAGACGTAATAAATGTTAACTTAGTAGGAACATTCAATATCACAAAAAATGTTATTAAATATATGACTAAAAAAAGATATGGAAAAATAATAAATATATCTTCAGTAGTAGGAATATCAGGAAATGCAGGACAATCAAACTATGCTGCATCAAAAGCAGGAATCATTGGATTTACCAAAAGTATAGCAAAAGAACTAGCATCAAGAAATATCACAGCAAACGCAGTTGCACCAGGATTTATTCAAACAGATATGACAAATGTATTAAAAGATGAGGTAAAAGAAGCAATAGAAGGAACAATTCCATTAAAAAGATTAGGAACAGCAGAAGATGTAGCAAAAGTAGTAAAATTTTTAGCATCAGACGATAGCAATTACATAACAGGACAAGTAATAAATGTAGATGGTGGAATGCTAATGTAATTAAAAAATATTCTGAATATAATAAGGAGAAGAAAGTGAAAAGAGTAGTTATTACAGGAATGGGAACAATAAACCCAATAGGACATAATGTAAATGAAACATGGGAATCAATTAAAAATAAAGAATGTGGAATACAAGAAATATCATTAATAGATTCAAGTACATATAAAACAAAATTTGATGCAGAAATCAAAAACTATGATCCAAATGAATTTTTTGACCCAAAAACAGCAAAGAGAAATGATAGATATACACAACTTGGAATGATTGCAGCAAGAGAAGCAGTTAAAGATTCAGGAATAACACCAGAGAATTCAGATTATTCAAGAATAGGAACATATTTTAGCTCAGGAATTGGAGGATTAACAACAATTCAAGAACAATGTAAAATCTACTTTGAAAAAGGAAATACAAGAGTATCACCATTATTTATACCAATGGGAATCTCAAATATGGCTGCAGGAACAATCGCAATAGAATATGGATTCAAAGGAGAATCTATGTCAATAGTAACAGCATGTGCATCAAGTGCACACGCAATTGGAGAAGCATATAGAGCAATCCAATTAGGCGAAGAAGACATTATATTAGCAGGAGGATCTGAAGCATCAATAAATGAAGTAGCATTAGCAGGATTCGAAAACATGAAAGCATTAACACATGCAACAGAAGTTAATAGAGCAAGTATTCCATTTGATGCAGAAAGAAGCGGATTTGTAATGGGCGAAGGTGCTGGAGCAATAATTTTAGAAGAACTAGAACATGCCAAAGCAAGAGGAGCTAAAATATATGCAGAATTAATAGGATATGGATCAACAACAGACGCATATCATATAACATCACCATCACCTGACGGAGAAGGTGGAGCAAATGCAATGAAAAGAGCGTTAAAAAATGCAAATATTAAGCCAGAAGAAGTAGACTATATTAATGCACATGGAACATCAACACATTTAAATGATGCAACAGAAACAAAAGCAATAAAAACAGCATTTGGAGAACATGCAAAAAAATTAATGGTAAGCTCGACAAAAGGAAATACAGGACATTTATTAGGTGGAGCAGGAGTACTAGAAGCGATTATAAGTGTAAAAGCAATAAACGATTCACTAGTACCACCAACAATTAATTATAAAGTAAAAGACGAAGAATGTGATTTAGATATAGTACCAAATGAACCAAGAAAAGCAGATATTAAAGTAGCAATGTCAAACTCATTAGGATTTGGAGGACACAATGCAACTATAATATTAAGAAAATATGAGGAATAATAGGAGTATAAAATGGAAAATGATAAAGTAAAAGAATTATTAGAAATAATGGAAAATCATAACTTATCAGAAATAAGTTTAGAAACACCGGATGGATTCAAAATTGCAATGAAAAAAGCAGAAGCAATATCTGAAAATGTTATAGTAAAACCAGTAGCACAAGTAGTAGCTAAAGAAGAAGTAAAAGAAGAACCAAAAGCAGAAGAAAGAAAAGGAAACATAGTAAAATCACCAATGGTAGGAACATTTTATGCAAAACCATCACCAACAGCAAACCAATATGTAGATATTGGATCAACTGTATCAAAGGGTGACACATTATGCATAATAGAAGCAATGAAACTAATGAATGAAATTGAATCAGATTATTCAGGAAAAATAACTGAAATTCTAGTAAAAGATGGAGAAACAGTAGAGTACGGAACACCTCTATTTGTAATAGAATAATAAAATTAGGAGTAATATATGTTAAATAAAGAACAAATTGAATCAATAATTCCACAAAGAGATCCATTTTTAATGATAGATGAAGTAGAAGAATATCAACCAGGAGAATATTGTATAGGATACAAAAATGTAACAGGTGATGAATACTTCTTCAAAGGACATTTTCCAGGAAATCCAATAATGCCAGGAGTATTAATAACAGAAAGTTTAGCACAAGCAGGAGCAGTAGCAATACTATCATTAGAAGAAAATAAAGGAAAAAATGCACTATTTGCAGGAATAGACAAAATGAAATTCAAGAAAATGGTAGTACCAGGAGACAAGCTAAAACTAGAAGTAAGAATAATAAAAAGAAAAGGACCAATTGGTGTAGGAGAAGCAATCGCAACAGTTGATGGTAAAATTGCAGCAAAAGGTGAATTAACATTTGCACTAGTATAAAATTCAATCAAAAACGCATAAAGAAAGGGAAAAGAATGAAAAAAATATTAATTGCAAATCGTGGAGAAATAGCAGTCCGTATTATCAGAGCATGCAAAGAAATGAATATCAAAACAGTAGCAGTATATTCAGAAGCAGATAAAGAAGCATTACATACGAAACTAGCAGACGAAGCAGTATGTATCGGACCAGCAAATTCAAAACAAAGCTATTTAAATATAAAAAATATAATAGAAGCAGCAAGAATTACAAACGCAGACAGTATCCACCCAGGATTCGGATTTTTGTCAGAAAACGCTCAGTTTGCAAAAATTTGCGAAGAATCAAACATCAAATTCATAGGACCAAAATCATCAGTAATTGATATGTTAGGAAACAAATCAAACAGTAAAACAATGATGAAATCTGTAGGAGTACCAGTAATACCAGGATCAGAAGGCAGTATATCAGGATATACTGACGCAGAGAAGATTTGTAAGAAAATAGGATACCCAGTATTATTAAAAGCTGCAGCAGGTGGTGGAGGAAAAGGAATTCGTCAAGTAAATAATGAAGACGAATTAAGAACAGAATATGAAATTGTAAAACAAGAAGCAAAAAATGCATTTAATGATGACGAAATATATATTGAAAAGTTTGTACAAAATCCACGCCATGTAGAAATACAAATATTAGCAGACGAACACGGAAATGTAATTCATTTAGGAGAAAGAGATTGCTCAATACAAAGAAATCATCAAAAAATGATAGAAGAAACACCATCAACAGCAGTAGATGATAAATTAAGAAACAAAATGGGATTAGCAGCAATAAAGGCAGCGAAAGCAGCAGGATACACAAGTTGTGGAACAGTAGAATTTTTAGTAGATAAAGACAAAAACTTTTATTTCATGGAAATGAACACAAGAATTCAGGTAGAACACCCAATAACAGAAATGCGCACAGGAATAGATATAGTAAAATCACAAATAAGAATAGCTGCAGGAGAAGAATTAAAAATAAAGCAAAAAGATGTAAAATTTGAAGGACATAGTATTGAATGCCGTATTAATGCAGAAAATCCAATGAAAAACTTCATGCCATCACCAGGAACTATAACAGATATAAATTTACCTGGAGGAAATGGAGTAAGAATAGATACAGCAATATATAATGGATATAAAATCCCACCATATTATGATTCAATGATAGCAAAGCTAATAGTGCATGGAAGCAATAGAAATGAAGCAATAAGCAAAATGAAAAGATCATTAGAAGAATTAGTAATAGACGGAATAGAAACAAACCGAGATTTCCTATACGAAATAATTAAAAACATCAATTTTATTAGAGGAAACTTCGACACATCATTTATTGAAAAGGAAATGCTTAAGAAAGAGGATTAATAATGATTGTTGATAAAATCAAGAAACGTGAGCCATCAAAAGTAAATATTATAAATAAAAATCAAGTAGATATCCCAATAGATAAATGGGTAAAATGCGAAAAATGTAAAGAAATAATATATAAAGAAGACTTAAGAAAAAATCTAAGCATTTGCCCAAACTGTGGTCACTATTTTAGAGTACATATTGGAAAAAGAATAGAAATGATAGCAGACGAAGGAACATATCAAAGATTTGACTTAAATATAGACACAAGCAACCCATTAGATCTAGAAGACTATCCAAAAAAGTTAAAAAGATTAAGAGAAATAACACATTTAGAAGAAGCAGTATCAAGTGGAAAATGCAAAATAAATGGTGAAGAAACAGTTTTATGCATAATGGACAGTGGATTTTTAATGGGAAGTATGGGAGTTGTAGTAGGCGAAAAAATCACTTATGCAATAGAACAAGCAATAAAAGAAAAATTACCAATAATAATATTCTGCGTATCAGGTGGAGCAAGGATGCAAGAAGGAATAATGTCATTAATGCAAATGGCAAAAACAACAGCAGCACTAACAAAACTTGATGAAGCGGGACTATTATATATATCAGTATTAACAGACCCAACATATGGAGGAGTAACAGCCTCATTCGCAAGTCTAGGAGATATCATATTAGCAGAACCAGGAGCAATGATTGGATTTGCAGGACAAAGAGTAATAGAGCAAACAATAGGTGAGAAATTACCAGAAGGATTTCAAACATCAGAATTCTTATTAGAACATGGATTTATTGATAAAATTGTCAAAAGAGAAGACATGAAAGATACATTAAGCACATTAATAAAATTCCATAAAGGAGGAATTCAAAATGGCCAAAACTAAACAAGAAACACAAGAATTAACAGCATGGCAAAAAGTCGAAATAGCCAGAAATCCAAAAAGAAAAACCTCAATAGAATATATTGAACAAATCTTTGATGAATTCATAGAATTGCATGGAGACAGAAATTTTAAAGATGATCAAGCAATAATATGTGGCTTAGGCAGAATAGGAAATCAAAGCTATACAATTATAGCAGAACAAAAAGGAAGAACAACAAAAGAAAACGTCCTAAGAAACTTTGGAATGCCAAACCCAGAAAGTTATAGAAAAGCAATTAGATTTATGAAACAAGCAGAAAAATTTAATCGCCCAGTAATAACATTCATCGATACAAAAGGAGCATACCCAGGAGTAGGTGCAGAAGAAAGAGGTCAAGGCGAAGCAATAGCAAAATCAATGTTTGAAATGGCAAAATTAAAAGTACCAGTAATCTCGATAGTAATTGGAGAAGGATCAAGTGGTGGAGCATTAGCAATAGGAGTATCAAACAAAATATATATGTTAGAAAACGCAATATATTCAATTCTATCACCAGAAGGATATTCATCAATATTGTGGAAAGATTCAAATAGATACAAAGAAGCAGCAGAAAAGATGAAATTAACAGCAAATGATCTATATGAAATGAAAGTAATAGACACAATTATACCAGAACCAATAGAAATGCAAGAAAGCGACTTTGACAAAGTAGCAAAAACAATAAAAAATGAAATAAAGAAAGACGTTGAAAAAATGCAAAAGCAAACTAAAGAAGCCATTGTAGAACAACGTTATCAAAAATTCCGTAATTTAGGAACATTTATAACATTATAAAACAAATTCCAAAACAATATAAAAATAAAAAGGAGAAAAAAAGAAATGTTATTAGAAAACAAAAAAATCTTAATAATGGGAATCAGAAACAAATGGAGCATTGCATATGGAATAGCAAAATCAGCATATGAAAATGGAGCAAAATTAATATTCACATATTTAGACGAAGAATCAAGACCAAAATTAGAAGCTCTAGTAGAAGAATTCGAAGGAAGCAAATTTTACAAATTAGAAGACGCATCAGAAGATGAAAAAGTAGAAGAATCATTCAAAATAATCAAAGAAAATGAAGGACAAATTGATGGAATGGTACATGCGATAGCACATGCTAAAACAGAAGACTTAGCCAACGACTTCATCTACACATCAAAAGATGGATATGCCCACGCAATGGGTGTAAGTGCATACTCACTAATCTTAGTAAGCCGTGTAGCAAAAGAATTAGACATGTTAGCACCAAACGCAAGCATCGTAACATTAACATACCTAGGATCAGAAAAAGTAATGCAAGGCTACAACGTAATGGGAGCAGCCAAAGCAGCTCTAGAAGCAAACGTACGTTACCTAGCAAACGATTTAGGAAAAGACGGAATAAGAGTTAATGCAATTTCAGCAGGCCCAATCAAAACATTATCAGCACGTGGAATCAAAAACTTCTCATCAATCTTAGACATAGTAGAAGAAAAAGCACCACTAAAACGTAATGTAACACCTTATGAAATAGGCCAATTAACAACAACATTATTAAGTGACATGACAAGTGCCGTAACAGGACAAGTAATATACTCAGACTGTGGCTACAGCATAATGGGCTAAAACAACAAAAAGCTATTAAATCAATACGATTTAGTAGCTTTTATTTTGACCAAATATATAATTCTTAAGTAAAATTTTTAATAAATAAAATATAAAGTAAAGTTATTTGATATTATTGAGAAAAAAGTCTATTTATGATATTACATATAGTATAATTATTGAAGAAATAATTGAAAGGGAAATAGAATGAATAGTGAACAAGAATTACAAAATTTAGAGAAAAAATTATATGCAGCTGCAGATAAAATGAGAGGTGCGGTTCCAGTATCAAGTTATAAATTTATAGTATTAGGATTAATCTTTCTAAAATATATTTCAGATGCTTTTGAAGAAAGATATCAGCAATTAGTTGATGATGGAGATGGTATGGAAGAAGATAGAGATTCATATACAATGGATAATATCTTTTATGTGCCAGCAAAAGCTAGATGGGAATATTTAAATGTACATTCAAAAGACAATAATATAGGACAATTTATTGATGAGGCATTAGATGAAATAGAAAAAGAGAATCCAACATTAAAAGGCGTATTAATTAAAGAATATAATAGTCCTGATTATAGAAACGTAAATTTAGGCGAATTAATAGACTTATTTACTAATATAAAAATTGGTAGCAAAGAAGCTCAAGATAAAGACATTTTAGGAAGAATATACGAATATTTTTTGGGAGAATTTGCATCTAGTGAGTTACAAAAAGGTGGAGAGTTTTACACACCAGCATGTTTAGTTAGAACGATGGTTGAAATAATAGAGCCATATAAAGGAAGAGTATATGACCCAGCTTGCGGTTCAGGTGGAATGTTTGTACAAAGTACAAAATTCATAGAAAGACATCAAGGAAAAGTTCAAGATTTAGCTATATATGGACAAGAAAAAAATCCTACTACTTGGAAATTAGCAAAAATGAATTTAGCAATTAGAAGTTTAAATGGAGATTTAGGAAAGTTTGCAGATGATACATTTCAAAACGATTTGCACAAAGGATTAAAAGCAGATTTTGTATTAGCTAATCCACCATTCAATATTAGTGATTGGGGTCAAGAAAAACTTTTACAAGATTCTAGATGGAGATATGGTATCCCACCAAAAGGAAATGCAAATATGGCTTGGGTAGAACACATGATAGATAAATTATCTATGAAAGGAAAAGCTGCAATTATATTAGCAAATGGTGCGTTATCATCTGATACATCAGGAGAAGGAGAGATTAGAAAAAATATATTAGAAGCGGATTTAGTTGATTGCATTTTAGCAATGCCTTCTAATTTGTTTTATACAGTTACGATTCCTTGTAGTATATGGATATTAAATAGAGATAAAAAACAAAAAGGAAAGACACTATTTATAGATGCAAGAAATCTAGGAACAATGGTTACAAGGAAATTAAGAGAATTGTCAGAAGCAGACATAGAAAAAATATCAAGTACATATCATAAGTTTGTAAAAGAAGAAAATTATGAGGATATATTAGGCTTTTGCAAAGCAGTAACAATAGATGAAATAAAAGAAAACAATTATGTATTAACACCAGGAAGATATGTTGGAGTCGAAGAAAAAGAAGATGATGGAATTCCATTTGATGAAAAAATGAAAACAATTACCTCAGAATTGAAAAAACAATTTGAAGAGTCACACAAATTAGAAGAAGAGATAAAAAAGAATTTGGAGGCTATTGGATATGGAATTTAAAACATGTAAATTAAGAGATATAGCAACAATAGTAATGGGACAATCTCCAAAAGGAACTTCTTATAATAATAAATGTACTGGAAAGGAATTTTTGCAAGGAAATAGAACATTTGGAAGAATATATCCAAAAATTGATACATGGACTACAGAACCCAAGAAGATTGCTAAAGAAAAATCAATTTTAATGAGTGTAAGAGCACCAGTAGGAGAATTAAATATAGCAAATCGAGAGATATGCATAGGCCGTGGTTTATGTGCAATAGAAATGAAAAATAAAAATAATAAATATTTATTTTATTTATTAAAACATTCAATTAACAAAATTAAAAGAAAATCATCTGGAACTGTATTTGATTCAATAAACAAAACTGAACTGGAAAATATAGAAATCATAGATTTTGATAAAGAAACACAAGATAAAATAACATCAATTTTATTTAGTATAGACAAAAAAATAGAACTAAATAATCAGATAAATGATAATTTGTATAAATTTGCTATAAATTATTTAAATAACAAAAAAGAAGAGACTGAAGTTCCGATAAGAAACTTTGCTAAGATTCAAGGTGGATATGCATTTAAAAGCAAAGATTTAATAGATAATAAAACAAAGAATAGAATAATAAAGATTAAAAATTTGAGAAGTGAATTAAATGCAGATGTAATTAATTCCCAATTTGTTGAGGATAAGGTTATAATTTCTTTAGATTCAAAATTTAAATTACGTACTAGTGATGTAACAATTGCTATGACAGGTGCTGAATTGGGAAAGACAGGGTTTATATATGGATTTGATAATTATTATCTAAATCAACGTGTTGGGGTAATTAGAGGCAATAACAAGGAAAAAGAATTATATTTAAAGATACTATTTCTTTCAGATAAATTTCAATCACTATTAAATTCTAAAGGATATGGAAGTGCGCAGCCTAATATAAGTTCAAGTGATATAGAAAATATTTTAGTTAATGATATTACGGAAGTGAATTTAAAAGATATATATGAAAACCTTAATTCAGTTTATAATAGAATAATATCAAATTGTGAAGAGAATCTCAATTTGGAGCGATTACAAGGTTCACTATTGCCAAAATTAATGAATGGTGAAATAAATCTAGATAAAATAGAAATTTAGTCATACAAATTGTGATTTGTAAAACGTTGTATAATATTACTTAGGAGGAAGTAATTTTATATGGAAAAAGAACAAATCATATTAGCAATTACAAATGAAATGTCAAATAATTTAACCAATTATCAATTAGAACTATTGAAAAATATACTAATAATTCAGTTTAGAGATATACAAATAACAATCTTAACTGATGAAATGAAAAAAATAGAAGAAAAAGAAACAAATGAAAAACACATAAATTTATTTCTATCAGCAAAGGAAGTTGAAGGCTGTTCAAGCAGAACAATTAAATATTATAAAGAAATATTACAGCAGTTAATTTATATTTTAAAAAAACCAATAAAAAATATTCAAACAGAAGATATAAGAAAATATCTTTCTAATTATAAAGAAAAGAATAAATGTGGAAGTGTCACAATTGATAATATAAGAAGAGTACTTTCTAGTTTCTTTTCTTGGTTAGAAGCTGAAGACTATATTATAAAAAGTCCAGTAAGAAGAATACATAAGGTAAAGACAGCAACTACAGTAAAAGCAACTTTTACAGATGAAAATATTGAAAAAATGCGCGACGAATGCAAAAATATAAGAAATTTAGCACTGATAGAAATATTAATCTCAACTGGAATAAGAGTTGGAGAATTAGTAAACTTGAATATAAAAGATATTAATTTTGAAGATAGATCATGTATTGTACAAGGTAAAGGAAATAAACAAAGAGAAGTATATTTTGATGCAAGAACTAAAATACATTTAATACAATATTTAAGTATAAGAAATGATGACAATAAAGCTTTATTTGTATCAAATAATAAGCCACATAAGAGACTTTCAATATCAGGGGTGGAACTAATAGTAAGAAAATTAGGAGCGCGAACAGATATAAACAAAGTGCATCCACATAAATTTAGGAGAACATTAGCAACAATGGCTATAGATAAAGGAATGCCAATAGAGCAAGTACAAAAATTATTAGGACATGTAAAAATAGAAACAACAATGCATTATGCAATGGTTAATCAAAATAATGTAAAAATATCACATAGAAAGTATATAGGGTAATTAAAATGAAAAGAATAAAATTATCAGAATTAGGTGAAATTGTTGGAGGTTCAACACCATCAACAAAAGATATTACAAATTATGACGGGGAAATTTCATGGATAACTCCCAAGGATTTAGCTAATCATAATAACATATTTATTGAAAATGGTGAAAGAAGTATAACAATTAAAGGATTTAATAGTTGTTCAGTAAAAATGTTGCCTAAAAATTCAATTTTATTTACATCGCGCGCACCAATTGGATATATAGCTATAGCAAAAAAAGAATTATGCACAAATCAGGGATTTAAAAGTATAATACCAAATGATAAAATATATTATTTATTTTTATACTATTTACTAAAATATAATAAAGATTATATTGCTAGTTTCGGAAGTGGTACAACATTTAAAGAAATATCAGGGAAAGTAATGAAAAATATAGAAATAGTTATTCCTGATAGATTAGAAATTCAAAAAAAAATAGCTTATATACTATTTAATATTGATAAAAAAATAGAATTAAACAATCAGATAAATGATAATTTGCTTAATGCTGCATAATTAGTTAGATAAATGATAATTTGCAAAATTTAATAAATAATCTATTTATAAAGTTTTTTGTTAAATTTGATACATATAAAGGTAATTATAAAGAATCAGATTTAGGTCTAATTCCAGAAAGCTTTGAAGTTGATAAATTAGGAAATGTTATTAGTTTTTCTAATGGATATAGTTGGAATTCAAAAGATATGATGGACAATTATATTAATAATTCATATAAAGTATTCAAAATGGGAAATATTAACATAGGTGGTGGAATTAATAAATCTAAAATTAAAAGTTGGATAATAAAAGATAAAGTACAAAATCTGGAACAATATATATCAAAAAAAGGTGATATCTTAATGTGTATGACAGATATGAAAAATAGTGGAAATCCATTATTAGGACATACAGCATTAATAGATAAAGATGATGAATTTGTTATTAATCAGCGTGTTGGCATATTAAGATGTGATAAAATAATAGGGTATTCATATATATATACAATGAGTAATATGCCTGATTTTATAAATGATATAAGAAGTAGAGCAAATAGTGGAGTGCAAGTTAATTTAACTACTAAAGGAATATATGACACACTTATTTTAGTACCAGATAGCAATATTTTATCAGAATTTGAAAATGTAGCAGTACCTTTATATGAACAGATATTTACTAATAATAATGAAAATGAATCATTAGAACAACTACGAGATACATTACTACCAAAGTTAATGAATGGAGAAATAAACCTAGATAAAATAGAAATTTAGTCATAAAAATTGTGATTTGTAAAATAATATAAATATAATAATAAAGGGGGCTTATTATGTTTGATGAAGAAAAACTTGAAAAAATAACAATGGACTTGTTATCAGAGCTGGAATATGAAACAATAAATGGATATGAATTGAAAAGGGAAAACTATTCTAATGTAATTCTTGACGATGAATTAGAAAACAGTTTAATGCGATTAAATAAAGAAATATCCAATGATGAAATAAGAGAAGTTATTAGATTAATTAAAAATTTAGACCGTAATAATACTATATTAAACAATAAGCAATTTACATCATATTTATTGGAAGGTGTTAAAATACCTATAACTGAGAGTGGAACAACAAGATATAAAACAATAAAAATAATAGATTTTAATGATGTTAGAAAAAATAAATTTAAAGCCATTAACCAATATACTATTGTAGAAGAAAGTGAAAAAAGACCAGATATTATTATATTTATAAATGGAATGCCTTTAATTGTTATAGAATTAAAAAGCACAATAAGAGAAGAAGTAAAATTGGAAGATGGATATAGACAATTAAAAGGATATCAAAATGTACATATTCCTTCACTATTTTATTATAATCAAATTTTAATAGTAAGTGATGGAGCACAAGCTAGAGCAGGAACTATAACAAGTCCATGGAGCAGATTTTCAGAATGGAAAAAGATAGAAGATACTGATGAAATATATGAAAATATGCCAACTCATATATCTCTTATAAAAGGAATGCTAAGACACGACAGAATCCTAGATATAATTAGTAATTATATTTTATGGAGTGAAGATAATAAAATCTTAGCTGCATATCATCAATATTTTGGAGTAAAGAAAGCAATAGTAAGTACTCTAAATGCTTTTAAAAATAAAACAGGAAAAGCAGGAATTTTATGGCATACTCAAGGATCAGGAAAAAGTTTCTCAATGGTATTTTATTCAAGTAATATGATTAAAGTACTAAAAAATCCAAGTATAGTTGTTGTAACTGATAGAAATGATTTAGATAACCAATTATTTTTAACATTTTTGCATTGTACAGAATACCTAAAACAATCACCAATACAAATAGAAAGTAGAAAAGATTTAAATGAAAAACTCGAAAATAGAATTTCTGGAGGCATATTTTTTACAACATTACAAAAATTTGAGGAAGAAACAGGATTATTTAGTGAAAGAGAAGATATATTAGTTTTAGTAGACGAAGCACATAGAAGTCATTATGGTATAGCTGCTACGATGAAATTTGATAAAGAAAAAATGATAGCATATAAAAAATATGGAACAGCAAAATATCTTCATGAAGCATTTCCAAATGCTACATACATTGGATTTACTGGAACACCAGTAGAAACAGCAGATAAGTCGACATCAAGCATATTTGGAAACGTTATCGATATTTATGATATGACTCAAGCTATCCTTGATGGTTCAACAGTGCCTATTATTTATGAAAGTAGGATGGCTAGAGTTGGTTTAAATCAAAAAATACTTGATGAGATAGATAACTATTATACATACCTTGACAGAGAAGAAGGTGTTGAAGAAGAAGTATTAAATCAATCTAAAAAAGAAATGGCTAAAATGCAGCAAATTATAGAAGATCCAGATAGATTAGGACTAATTGTAAAAGATATTATTAAAGAATATGAAGAAATAGAAGATACAGTAGCAAATAAAGCAATGGTAGTTGCATATTCAAGAAAAACAGCATATATAATGTATAAGAAATTTTTAGAATTAAGACCTGAATGGAAAAATAAAGTACACATGGTAATAACATCTAATAATAAAGATGAAGAAGAAATGCAAAAAGAAATTGGTTCAAGCAAAGATAAACATCAATTAGAAAAAGATTTTAAAGACGCTGATTCTGAATTTAAAATAGCAATTGTTGTAGATATGTGGCTTACAGGATTTGATGTACCACAATTAGGAACAATGTATGTAGACAAGCCTATGAAAGCACACAATTTAATGCAAGCAATAGCGAGAGTTAATAGAGTTTATAAAGACAAAAAAGGAGGATTAATAGTTGATTATATTGGGCTAAAGAGATGGTTAGTAGAAGCATTAAAAACATATACGAAAAGAGATCAAGGAAAAATTATTGATAATAATGAGATTATTAAAGTTTTGATGGACAAAATAGAATTAATTAGAAACATATTCTATGGATTTGAATATAGACATTTCGCAACAACAACTGATAGAGATAAATATGAAATAATAATGGACGCAGCAAACTGGGTTTTAAAGACAGATAAGATAAAGAAAGAATTTATGAAATATAGTTATGATTGTAAGAGCTTATATGCTCTATGTGTTGGAGAATTAGAAAAGAGTATAAAGGATGAAATATTATTATTTATAGCAGTTCGTTCATTTATTACCAAAATAAATGGAGATGATAGCAAAATTGACATAAGCGAAATTAATTCGCATGTTGCTGGTATGCTTGAAAGGGCAATACAAGATGATGAAATGTTACAAATAGGAAATGTCCATAATAGCAATAAAATTGTGCTTTTAAGTGATGAATTGATCAATAAAATTAGCAAAATGCAAAAGAAAAATATTGCTGTTGAAATATTGAATAAAGCATTAAAAGACTACATAGAAAAAGTAGGAAAACAAAATATCGTATTAATGGAAAAGTTTTCTACGAAATTTAAAAAAATAGCTGATTCGTACAATGAAAGAATTAGTATAGAAGACATAGAAAAAATAATTCAAGAAATGATTAAATTAAAGATTGAGATAGAAAAAGAACTTGCCGCCGGCAATGAATATAATTTATCAATTGAAGAAAAAGCATTCTTTGATGCACTTGGAAATGACCCACAAATAAAAGAGTTAATGAAGGATGAGACATTAGTAAAAATAGCTAAAGAATTAGTAGACATTATAAATAATAATATGACAATAGATTGGGATATTAGAAAAGATGCAAGAGCAAGAATGAGATATGAAATTAAAAAATTACTTATAAAATATAATTATCCTCCGATAAAAAGAGAAGATGCTGTTCAATTAGTCATTAAGCAAGCAGAATTAAAATGTAAAAATATGATCGAAGAATAATGTAAAGAATAATGAATAGATTATAAAAAGTAATTTAAGAATGAAAATTAGACGGCCGACCTTTTTATAAATCTAATATAAAACAAAATGATAGAAATATCGATCATTAAAATTAAAGTTTATAGTAAAGGAATAAAAAATAGACAAGCAAAATTGAAAAAAGGTAATATAATTAAGTAATAATAATTATAAACTAACAAGTAGTTATATAAATAATTTTAAGGAGAAAGATTTAGAACAGGAAATTTAAGAACTTGAAAAAGAACTGATAAATATGATGAAGTCAGAAAAAAAGAACTTAAGAAATTGAAGGATAGAAATAATGAACAAAATAAAAAACATAAGAATAAATGAAAAAAATATATCTTTTAATTATTTACCTGAAGCGGAAGGTGAAGACAGGGGATTTATAGAATATAACATTGAAGAACATAAAATTATTAATAAGATTGAAGCAAAAAAAGATAAAGATTACGGCGAACTTTACTTTGGCGAACATGCTTTGAAATTTGTATTAAGTCTTTTTTATGATAATGATATATTATCAAATAAAGAATATATTAACATATCGTATTAAATAAAAACAAATGAGATTAATTACAAACACTTTTGAGGTCTAGTTAATATCGGATAGTACTAAAATTAATATAAGAAACGGAGGTAATTGTTATGCTTATTTGGACCATTGATGAATATTTTAGTGTGAAAGAGATTAGGAATAATATCATTAACGAATTAAAAAATAGAGGATATGAAGAAAGCAAAATAGACGAATTAATTAAAATATGTGATGAGGCTTATAATGATTACAAGATACCTTATCCTACTATAAATGAAATCTTAAAAGACGATAAATAAAGCGTCTTTTAATAACATATTATTAAGTAGCTAGTAATACTTCTTTGCTAAAAATTCTTTAACAAGCAATCGATAATACTTAAGGTTAAATAAATTTCTACCAATTATTTTATATAGGTTTATAACAGTTATGTCACAATAATAAAAAACAATTGCATAAATAAAATACCATGCATAATTACATCAGCAAGAAGTAGTGGAAGAGGGAAGACACCAGTTAACTGGAGATAGCCGTTCAAATCGGCTCTATTGCTAAAAAGGCTCGAAAGAGCCTTTTTCTATTTGCATTGTCAGGAGCTATCCATAAATCAATAAAATAAATCTATTTATTAAATAAAAAAAGTATCTGATATAGCAGGAACAAGCCTACATCGGTCAGATACTCATAAATAAAAGAGATATACACAACTGGGTCTAATTCCCAGGCAATATCTCTTTCTAATAAGAAGATACAACAAAATGATAAAAAAATCAATACCTACAATAAAATTATGATGAAATTCAAAACTAAAAAATTGACATTCTCCAACAATTTTAATATAATCATGTCAAATAAATCCGTATCACTGGTCGCTTCGGACGTAGAGACTAGGGAATTTTCAAATTTATTAGCCGCAGTGACAGGATTTATTTTGCGCATATAATAACTAATCAATTTGTACATGAACACTTTTGGTTTGTGCCACAAATTGAATAATTTAAAAGATATTGATAAATTTTATTTAAAATACTATAATAAATGTACGATATATATCCTAAAAGGATTCAGAGCAGCAAAATTATAAGCTGCTCTTTTTATATTCTTTAACATTTAAAATATATAATCAAAATTAACCTAAATTAACCAAGAGGCGCAAAACTGCGTCTTTTTTTATTAAAATATTCCAGAAAATCCAGTCAATAAATTGTCATATAGCTCCAAATATGCTAAAATAAAAGCGGTAATAAGGAGGGAGAATGAATAAAATATTAAAAAGAATATTGGCCATCATTCTAACAATAATAATCATAATTTGGATAGCAACAATCCTAATTGGAGGTTATTTTGTAAGATATGCATTGTATAGAAATGGTGCAGGCGGAAAACGTGAAATAAAGAACGAGCAAGTAAAAATTGAAGAAAAAGATTCTGATAAAGCAATAATAAATAAAAATAAGAAAGAAGAAAAAAACGACGTAAAAAATTGGTTAGAACAAACACCACGTGAAACATTAGAAATTAAAGCCAAGGACGATATTACATTAAGAGCAACAGCATATTATAATAAAACAGAAAATCAAGAAAATCATGATTGGGTAATCGTAGCACATGGATATAGATCAAAGCCATCATGGGTTGCATCAATAGGAATGCATTTTTATAAGGAAAAAGGATACAATGTATTAATACCAAGTATGAGAGCAACAGAAGAAAGCGAAGGCAAATACATCGGAATGGGCTGGCTAGACAAAGACGATATAATAGGATGGATAAATAAAATAATAGAAAAAGATAAAGATGCAAAAATAATATTACATGGTTCATCAATGGGAGCAGCAACAGTATTAATGGCATCAGGAGAAAACTTACCATCAAATGTAAAAGCAATAATTGCAGACAGTTCATATACATCAGTATGGGATATTTTTAAATCAGAATTAAAAGCAAGATTTAATCTACCACCATTCCCATTAATGCAAATGTTTAGAGTAATAGCCAAAATTCAGGCAAAATATGATATCAAAGAAGCATCAGTAATAAATCAAGTAAAGAAATCAAAAGTACCAATATTATTAATACACGGAGATGCAGATGATTTTGTCCCAGTAACAATGGAATCACAAATATATGAATCATTGCCAGGAGAAAAGGACCAATTAATCGTCCATGGCGCAGGACATACACAATCAAGATATAGAGAACCAGAAGCATATTATAAAAAAGTATTTGAATTTGTAGACAAATATGAAAAGTAAAATTTGGAGGATATAGAAAATGCAAGATTATGATAAATTAAAACAGATTTACTCTGAATTTACTAATGAAACATATCAATACACAAAAGAATTAAGTGAAAACGTAAAACAGCAAGTATTAAAAGCATTACTTTTAACTCCAAATAGAGCAATAGCAAAATTAGCAAGAATATTAGAAACAGAAAGACAAGGAAATAAATTACTATATGCAGCAACATTCTATAAAAAGTTAAAAGAACAACGAATACAAAATATAGAATTTGTAGGAACACCCAGAACAGCCGAAAAGTTTGAAGCGAGCCCATCTAGCATTATTAATTATGATTATAATGTATTGATATTTGGCAAAGAACCAAGAGTTGTATGTCCAATAGGAAAAACAGATAGTTTGTTTATAAATATGACTGATTTAGATGAAAAATTAGATTTAGAAAAGCGTAAATGCGCTATATATGATTTAGATGAAACAAAAAAAGCATTCATTGAAACTCTAATGAACCCTAAAGAAGTAATGGAAATGCGAGAAGAATATAAAGAATTGCCAGAACAAGATAGGTATGATGAAGAAGAGCCAGATGTAACATTTGAAGAATATATGGAAAGAAAGAATGTAGTAGACCCAGATCAAGAAAAGGAAGAGTTCTTAACAGATGAAGATTTTAGGAGTAATCAAATATCACATGATTTAGGAATTGAAGTTGAAAGAGGAATCGAAAAAATAGATACAATATATCAACTTTTTCAAAAATATTCAAATTCAAAATATAAATATAATGTAAATAAAGATTTAACAATAAGACAACAAAAAGAATTAGACGAAATATTAAAATTAGAACCACAAAAAGCATTTGAACAATGTAAAGAATTTTTAATAAATTATCAAAAAGGAAATTCATTGATATTTGCCGGAGCAGTATTACATGAATTAATGAATAAAGGATATGAAGCATATATGGCACATATAACTCTAGGTCAAAACATAGAAGACTTTACAGATAATATGTTACAATATGAAGAAATATATCCTGCATTTAAAATAGACGGTACAGACGAGTTTTATATTATAGAACCATTAGGAAATTATAGTATTAAAAACAACATACAAGGTCAGATTATTGAAGAAGATTCAGAATATGAAGACATGGAAACAGATACTATGGAATATATATTTTTTGACACAGATGAAATATCTGACAAAGTATTCATAAAAGCATCAGAAATAATAGGAGAAGAAACAACTCCAGCTGTAAATATAAAAATAGCGTTCAATAGATTTGCACCATATGATCAAAGTAATAAGCCATTAGGTGATATATTAAGAACAAAAGAAATAATTATGAAATCTAATAGAGACAATATAGATAGATAAGGAGAAACGAATGAATAATAAAACAAAAAATATAATAAAATGGGTATTATGTGCAGTAGCTGCAATATTAGCGATAATAATAGCAATAAATATAAAAAATGGGAAAATATTAGATTTTGATTTGAAAATTTATCAATTTTTTAAATCAAATATTATAAATGACAAACTAACACCAATAGTAAAAGTAATTACACATATAGGTGGAGCAAAAATTGTAATAGCATTATCAATACTAGCAATAATATTAATAAAAGGAATAAAAAACAAATTATTTATATTAACAGGTGTTGTAGGAACAGCAGGATTAAATGTAATATTAAAACATATAATCCAAAGAGAAAGACCAAATATTAATAGATTAATTCCCGAAAAAGGCTATAGTTTTCCATCAGGACATGCAATGATGAGTATGGCGTTTTATGGAATGCTAATATTTTTGATATTTAAATATGTAAAAAATACTGCATTAAAATGGACATTAATAGTAGTATTAACAATATTATTAGCAACAATAGGCATGACAAGAATTTACTTAGGAGTACATTATCCAAGTGATGTAATAGGTGGATTCCTAGTATCATTAACATACTTATTTATATTGACAGAAATATACAATAGAATCAAAATAGAAGAAAAATAATAAAAACTATAAACTATGCTTCAAACTTATTATATAAAGAAAAGCATAGTTTTTTATTTTGCCATAAATTTCAAAAAAGAAAAAAGTCAAGTAAAAATCAAATAAAAAATATTACTTTTTTAAAAAATCATTTTTACAAAAATAAACAAAAATGACTTAAAAAAACGAAAAAGAAAACGAAAAATGTAATATTTCTCTTATCAAATAGCATTACCAACGCTTCTACAATTTCTCGTGAAAATTTTCAAAAAAAGCCTATTTACAAAAAATCATTTTTAAGATTATAATGTTTTTGACTTAAAAAATAGGAGGAAGAAAAATGAACATAATCAAAAGAGACGGCTCTGTTGTTGAATATGATGCAGATAAAATAAGAACAGCTATAGGAAAAGCAAATGCAGAAGTTCACAAAAATGAAAAAGCGTCAAAAGAAGAAATTGAAGAAATCATAAAATATATTCAAGAATTAAATAAAAAAAGAATGCTAGTTGAAGACATACAAGATATAATAGAAGAAAAGTTAATGGCATATAATCACTATCAATTAGCAAAAGCATATATAACATATAGATATACAAGATCTTTAGTAAGACAAGCAAATACTACAGATCAATCAATAAAAGAATTAATTGATGGAACAAGTGAATATTGGAATACAGAAAACTCAAATAAAAATGCAAGAGTAGTAACAACACAAAGAGATTACTTAGCAGGAATAACAAGTACAGATATTTCAAGAAGATTCTTAATTCCAAAAGATGTAATAGAAGCACACGATGAAGGATTAATACATTTCCATGATATGGATTACTTTGCACAAAATGCTTTGCACAACTGTGATTTAATAGATCTAGAAGACATGCTACAAAATGGAACATGTATTAATGGAGTAATGATTGAAAAGCCACATAGATTTATTACAGCAATGACAATTGCAACACAAATAATCACAGCAGTAAACTCAAGCCAATATGGTGGAGTAACAATAACATTAACACACTTAGCACCATTTGTAAGAGACAGTTATTTAAGATATGTAAAAAAATATGAAGACAGAGGATTCTCAAAAGAAGACGTTGAAAAATACGCAAAAGAAGATTTACAAAAAGAAGTAGTTGACGGAGTTCAAACATTCCAATATCAAATTAACTCAATGACAACAACAAACGGACAAGCACCATTTCTAAGTGTATGTATGTATTTAGGGGAAACAGAAGAATATAAGCCAGAATTAGCAATGATCATTGAAGAAGTATTAAAACAAAGAACAGAAGGAATGAAAAACGAAAAAGGTATATATGTAACACCTGCATTCCCAAAATTGTTATATGTACTAGAAGAAGATAATGCTAAAGAAGGAAGTAAATATTTCTATTTAACAAAATTAGCAGCAAAATGTACAGCAAAAAGATTAGTACCAGATTACATTTCAGAAAAGAAAATGAAAGAATATAAAATTGACAGTAATGGTAATGGACAATGTTTCCCATGTATGGGATGTAGATCATTCTTAACACCATATGTTGATCCAAAAACAAAGAAACCAAAATATTATGGAAGATTCAATCAAGGTGTTGTAACAATTAACTTACCAGATGTTGCACTATCATCAGGAAAAGATGAAGAAAAGTTCTGGAAAATCTTAGACGAAAGACTAGAGTTATGCCACAAAGGATTACAAACAAGATATGAAAGACTATCACATGCAACAAGTGATGTAGCACCAATCTTATGGCAAAATGGAGCATTAGCAAGATTACCAAAAGGCGCAAGCATCAAACCATTATTACATGGAGGATATTCAACAATTTCTTTAGGATATGCAGGACTATATGAATGTGTTAAATATATGACAGGAGATAGCCATACAGATGAAGGAAAAGGTGAAGAATTTGGATTAAAAGTAATGAAATATCTAAATGATAAATGTAATCAATGGAAAGAAGCAGAAGATATTGATTATTCAGTATATGGAACACCATTAGAATCAACAACATATAAATTCTCAAAATGCTTACAAAAGAGATTTGGAAAAATTGAAGGAATAACAGATAGAGGATATATAACAAACTCATATCATGTACCAGTATTTGAAAAAATTGATGCATTCAAAAAATTATCAATAGAATCAAAATTCCAAAGATTAAGCCCAGGTGGAGCGATTTCATATATTGAAACACCAAACTTACAAAACAATTTAGATGCTGTAATGCAAGTAATTCAATATATTTATGATAATATAGTATATGCAGAACTAAACACAAAATCAGACTACTGCCAAAAATGTGGATTTGACGGAGAAATCCTATTAGATGAAAATTTAGAATGGTACTGCCCAAACTGTGGAAACAAGGACCATAACACATTAAATGTAGCAAGAAGGACATGTGGATATATTGGAACAAACTTCTGGAATAAAGGTAGAACACAAGAAATAAAAGAAAGAGTACTACACTTAGAAAATACAGATGATGAAAATGATAAAACTAAAATAACAAAAGAAGAGAAAAAGGTAAGAATAGCAAATCAACAACAATAGTAGAGTACAGGGAGTAATAAAATAATGAAATATAATAAAATAAGAAGCATGGATATATCAGATGGTCCAGGAGTAAGAGTATCAATATTTTTCCAAGGATGTGTATTTAATTGTAAAAATTGTTTCAATCCAGAAACACATGATTTCTCAATAGGAAAAGATTTTACAGATGATACAATATTTGAAATATTAAAATTAGCACATAATGATAATATTAGAGGACTATCAATATTAGGTGGTGAACCAATGCATCCGATAAATTTACCAGGTGCAACAAAATTAGCAAAAGAATTCAAAAAAATGTATCCAGAAAAAACAATATGGGCATGGACAGGCTACACTTATGAAGAATATTTGAAAGATAAAGAAATTATGAAATATTTAGATGTAGTAGTAGATGGACAATTTGTACAAGCACTACATAATCCAAAGTTAGAATGGAAAGGCTCATCAAACCAAAGAGTTATAGATGTTAAGAAGACTCAAGAACAAGGTAAAGTTGTTTTATTCGATAATTATATTCATTAAAAATAAATATATAAAAAAGAGCTTATATACAATGTATTTAAGCTCTTTGCTTATTTTAAAATAATAAAAAAGATGTCAAGGAATATAAAATTCCAAGGCATCTTTTTATTTTATACATGTTTAATTGCAGTAAATAAACCAGCAGAACCAAGTCCCATAATAATACCAGCAGCAATAACACCAAGTGAAATTGCAATCATACTCTTCTTAAAATCAAGATCAAGCATACTAGCAGCTAAAGTACCAGTCCAAGCACCAGTTCCAGGAACAGGAATTGCTACAAATAAAAATAATGCAAAATAAATACCTTTTCCAGCTTTTTCTTGAAGTTTTTGCCCACCTTTTTCACCTTTATTTAAACAAAATGTAAAGAATTTTCCAATAAATTTTTTATCTTTACCCCAAATCAAAACTTTTCTAGCAAAAAGATAAATGAAAGGCATTGGTAAAATATTTCCTAAAATAACAAGTGCATAAATTAATGGTATAGGAAGTGTTACATTGAATAATGGGCTGAATGCAATTGGCACAGCACCTCTAAGTTCTATTAACGGAACCATTGAAACTAAAAATATAACTATACTCTTTTTTAACATAAAAAATCTCCATTCATAAAAAGTCTAGGGTCATTTTAAACGATAAACCAAAATTTGTAAAGTTTAAAACTTTGATTGAAACAACTAATTTAATATTATATAATTTACTCATGAATAATAAGGAGAAAAAATATGAAGAAAATTATTAAAATATTAACAATAATTATTTCAATCACATTGATAATTCAATTAGGAACAATAAGTCTAAATGTAAATCAAGTACAAGCAGACGTAGGCAATTTTAAGAGTTATAAATCAAAAGGAAGTAATAGTTCGAGTTCAAAATCAAGTTCAAAATCGCACTTCAAATCAAATTCAAGTTCAAAAAGTTCTTCAAAAAAGTATAAAAATAACTCATTACCAAAAAAATATTATTCAACTCCAAGTTATAATAATTATTATAACAAAACAAATGATGTAACTGAAAATAATGTACAAAAATATCCAGAAAATAATGAAAATATAAGTAAATCAGAAAATACAGAAAACATTGATTATTTATATCCACTTGCAATGTTAATATCACCACTTATAACTGGCAGATGGAACGGAAATGGCCTATCTAAAGGAATATTGTTAATTATTGTGATATTTGCAATTATCTACTATTTTAAGGGAAAAAATAAATAATCAGGGAAGAAATATGAAAAAAATATTAAGGAAAATTACAAAAATAATATTAGCTATAATATTATTAATCATGCTCATAATACCACAAACTGCAATTAATGCAGATGTGGGTAATTTTGAACAATATCACGAAAAAAAGATAACAATAGAGGACATATTGGATATATTCGATAATAATGATCATATAGATTATTCTAGAGGGCTTAGTTTAAGAGAAATGTTTTTTGTACTGCTCGCTTTAGTTTTATTCATTATAGGTATTGTATTAATTAGTATGATTCTTGAAAAAATAAGAAAAAAGAAAAATCAAAAACTAGAAATGGAACAAGAGGAAGAAAGAAAAATTGAGCAAAAAGAAGAAGAGGAAATATTAAAATCAATAAAAAAGGTAGATTCAAAATTTGATTATGAAAAATTTAAAGAATTTTGCTCAAATGTATATGTTAAATTGCAAGAAATATGGTCAGAACGTAATATAGATGAATTAAAAAAATATGAAACAAATTTATTATTTGAACAACATAAAACGCAATTACAAGAATATATTGATAAAGGGCAAAGAAATGTAATGTCAGATGTTTCTGTACAAGATATGCTCTTAACAGACTTTAAACAAGAAACAGGAAATGACATTATAAAAATAGAACTGCTTGCAGAACAAGTTGATTATATAGCAGATGCTAAAACAGATAGAGTTATATTGGGAAGTTCAAAATTAATTAAAGAAAGACTATACGAATTAACATTTATAAGAAAAACAGGAACTTCAGAATGGCTATTATTAAATTTAGTAAGAATAGAAAAATAAAATTGAATTTTATAAAACGTTATAGTAAAATAATGAAAAAAATGAAAGGGGATAAACATGGAAGAAAAGCCAGAAATTGAAAAAGTAAATGAACAAAATAATAATGAGCAATTAAATAATAGTAATCAAAATGAAGAAATTAGAAAAGAAGATACAAACAAAAATCAAGAAAAACCAAAAAAGAAAAGTTTTAAAATAATTTTAGCAATACTATTGCCAACAATAATAATATGTGTACTAACAGCAATCTTTGTACCAATATTAATAAGACAAACAGAACAAAATAGATTAATAAAAACATTCGTATTAGCTAACTGTTTGCCAGAATTGCCAGTTAGACCAATTGAAATACAAGAAAATAGTGATAGTAATTTAAAAATAAATTTAAAAAATATTGATAAACAAACTTATGACAAAATATTAGCAAAAGTAAAACAAAAATATCCATTAGATAATAAAGATATTGGTACAAGTTATGAAGCCTATGATTCAAATGGAACAAGAATAACATTAAAACCAATATTTAATACAGTTGAAATAAGAATTCGTAAATTATCATATTATGGTACAATAAAATGGCCAACAAGTGGCATTGCATTAACAATACCAAAAGTTGCGTCAACAAGAGGAATAATAAGTATAAATAGAGATGAATATTTTTCAGCAGAAATACAATACATGACAAAAGAAGATTTAAAAAACTATTTTGAACAATGTAAACAATATGGATATAATTCAAACATAAGAACCTTAAATCAAACAATTTATGAATCAAGAAATCAAAATGGAGATAGACTTTCATTAAGATATGATGGAGGAAATGTTGTAAGTATAACTG
>ERZ773267.53-NODE-53-length-86829-cov-9.708219_pt1 | contig 86829 bp, 84 predicted proteins | sample MGYA00511959_ERZ773267 | MGnify/ENA primary metagenome ERZ773267 (study PRJEB29015, sample SAMEA2738165) | human oral metagenome | biome: human oral; feature: human-associated habitat; material: saliva | place: China | collected 2240 ...
GATTTGGAGTAACAGTAAATGCAGGCTATGACACAAAAGGCCACAATGTAAGAGGCGGAATAGGATTCAGGGCAATCTATTAATAAAATAATAATTAAAAAAATAAGACTATCTCAAAATGAAAAATATAGTTCCTGTATTAATTTGTAATTTTTGAGATAGTCTAGTTTTTATTTATTAATTTATAATTTTTAGTATTGATATTAAAAAAACTTTTAAAAATTATTTTTTTAGTATTGATACTAAAAACTTTCAAAATATTGAATTTTATGTTATACTTTCTATAGAGGTGAAATTGATGTTAAAAAAAGAAAATGAATTAAAAAATCGTAGTCACTATCTAGAAAAACTAATTGAATTCAAAGATACTGATTTTATAAAAATCATCACAGGTATTCGCCGTTGTGGAAAATCAAGTCTAATGAAATTAATGATAAAACATCTTTTAGATAATGGTATAGAAAAAAATCAAATTATACAAATAAATTTTGAGTCAATGGAATTCAAAAGAATGACTGTTGAAGATCTATATAATTATGTTAAAAGTAATTTACCTAAAGATAAAAAAGCTTATTTGTTTTTTGATGAAATTCAAAAAGTTCTAGAATGGCAAGATGCTATAAATTCATTTAGAGTAGATTTTGAATGTGATATCTATATAACTGGTTCTAATGCTTTTTTATTATCAAGTGAATATGCAACTTACTTAGCAGGAAGAAGTATTGAAATTAAAGTTTATCCTTTATCTTTTATTGAGTTTATTGACTTTCATGGATATAAAATTATTGAAAAGAAGAATCTAACTGGAGGTATAAGTAGAAAAGTTGAAAATGAAAATGGTGAAACATATGAAATAAAAGAGCTTTTTGATGCATATCTCACTTTTGGTGGTATGCCTAGCCTTGCAGAACTTCCTTTAGAAATAGATAAGGCTTTAACTATTCTTGATGGAATTTATTCAAGTGTAGTAATAAGAGATATTTTAGAGCGTGAAAAACAAAAAGATAGAAGACAGGTAACTGATTCAAGGCTACTAAGAAAAATTATAATGTTTTTAGCAGATAACATTGGAAATAATACTTCTATTAATTCCATTTCTAATGTTTTGTTAAATGAAAAATTAATTGAAACTAAACCTGCTGTTCAAACGGTACAGTCTTATGTAGCAACTCTTCTTGAAGCATATGTTTTTTATGAGATAAAAAGGTTTGATATTAAAGGAAAAGAATTTTTAAAAACCTTAGGAAAATATTATATAGTAGACATTGGACTAAGAAATTACCTATTAGGATTTAGAAATAGAGACATAGGACATATTATTGAAAATATTGTCTATTTTGAATTATTGCGTCGTGGATATGATGTAGCAATAGGAAAGATTGGAGATAATGAAATAGATTTCATTGCTACAAATGCAAATACAAAAATCTACATACAAGTAACTGAAAATATTGCTAGCTCCAGTACAAGAGAAAGAGAGTTGGCACCATTCTATAAAATTCAGGATAACTTTGAAAAAATAATAATCACTAATGATGAAAGTTATCTAGGAGTACATGATGGAATTAAAATCATAAGATTAGTAGATTTTCTACTTGATAAGAATATATTCTAAAATAAATTTGAAAGAAAAAGGGGTTGTATCAAAAAGAAAACTTAAAAATATAGTTTTGTATATTATACTTATGTTTTTCTTATTTTGATACAATCTCTCCCTTTAAATATTAATCATTTACTTTTTTATAATATGAAAAATATAGAGGTAATCCTATTGCTAAAGCTCCTAAAATATTTCCAATTGTAACGTAAAATAGATTGTACAATATAGAAGAAATTCCAAATAAACTTGGATTTACTAATTTAGCAGCAGTTAAATAAAACATATTTGCTATCGAATGGTCATAACCAATAAGAACAAATAGCATAATAGGTAACCAGGCTCCTACTAATTTACCAATAGTATCTCTTGAAGTATAGCTTTGGATGACAGCCCCGCATACTAGAACATTACACAGTATACCTTTGATAAAAAGTGAATAAGCAGAAGCATGTACTTTATGAGTGGCCATATCCTGCAAATAACTAAGTGAATCCGGATTAAAACTTCCACCTTTTACTGTAATATAAGCAACTATAAAGCTTCCAACATAGTTAAAAAGATAAACAATTACAAGATTTCTAATAACCTGTATTAAAGTAATTTTTTTATTTACATATGCAAGGGATAAAAGGCAGTTACTTGTGAATAATTCTGCTCCAAGTGTTACAACTAAAATCAGTCCTACCGGGAAAACAGATGCTCCTAAAAACTTGGCAAGTCCCGGATCAGTTTTAACAAGAGTGGAAGATGAAATAATATTTCCTGCTCCTCCAAGGGCTATAAAAGCTCCTCCGAAAATTCCAAGCAGCATAAGTTTAAATAAGGGTTTAGTTGCCTTATCTATTCCCACTTTAATAATATAATCCACCAATTCCGGTAGAGTTTTGTGCCCTTCAGACATTTAAAACCTCCATACATTTTTCTATATAAAAGTCTCAGTTTTATTCATTTTCATTCAAATATTCTTCCACATCAAGAGCGGCAATTGCACCACTTCCAGCAGCTGTTACTGCCTGCTGATATTTATTATCCTGTACATCTCCTGCGGCAAAGACCCCTGGAATATTTGTTTTTGAAGATTTTCCTTCGGTTATAATATAACCGCTTGAATCCAGTTCAATTTTTCCTTCTAAAAAATCAGTATTTGGTTTATGGCCAATGGCAACAAAAATAGCATCAGTATTAAGTGTTTCCACTTCATTTGTTTCATTGTTACGTAATTCTATACCAGAAACTTTTCCCAATTCATTAGTAATAACCTTTACAGGTGTATAGTTCAACTTCCATTCGATTTTTTCATTTTTACGCGCTCTTTCCTGCATTATTGCAGAAGCTCTAAGTTCATTTCTTCTGTGAACAAGTGTTACTTTACTTGCAAGTTTTGTAAGGTAAGTAGCTTCTTCCATGGCAGTATCTCCACCACCTACAACAACAACTTCTTTTCCCCTGTAGAAAAATCCGTCACAGGTAGCACATGCACTTACACCATTTCCAATACTTTCATTTTCATTTTCAATCCCAAGGTATTTTGCAGATGAACCTGTTGAAAGAATTATTGATCTTGCTTCAATTGTATTCTTGTTTTTTAAATGTATTTTAAAAGGTCTGCTGTCAAAATCAATTGATGTAACAGTTGTCCTTAATGTTTCTGTACCAAAGTTTGCAGCTTGAAGAGCTATATCTTCCATAAGTTGGAAACCTGAAATCCCTTTTGGGAAACCTGGGAAGTTTTCAACATCAGTTGTGGATGTAAGCTGACCACCTGGGAGAGTCCCACTTATAATAACATTTTTTAGTCCTGCCCTGCTTAAATAAATAGCCGCAGTCAGCCCTGCAGGACCTGAACCTATAATTACTGAATCGTACATATTTTTTACCGTACTGCCTGTGATTTGTCAGGCAGTACGCCTCCTTTTTTATAATTTTAAATTAGAAAAAGCTGCATCCAAAATAGACTGTCTCAAAATAGTAAAACTATAAATATAATGTATAAAAACTATATTTTATTCATTTACTAAAATTTTCTTTTTGAGACAACCCCCTTAATTTTTGCAGCTTTATTACTTCTGATAATGAAAATTTCAGAAAAATTATTATTTTTACAGTGCTTTAGTAATTTTCTCCACAAGAGTTTCCTTGTCCTGAACTCCCACCATTATGTCAATAGGTGCTCCATCCTTAAATAAAATCAGTGTAGGGATGCTTTGTACACCAAACTGCTGAGCAAGTTCAAGTTCTTCATCTACGTTAACTTTAGCAACAACCGCTTTAGTTCCAATTTCTTCTGCAACTTCTTCTAAAATAGGAAGCTGAAATCTGCATGGCGGACACCATTCAGCCCAGAAATCTACAAGAGTAACTCCGTTAGATATTTGTTTTTCAAAAGTATCATTGTTTAAACTTATTGCCATTATATCATCTCTCCTTAAATTTATTATTTTTGTATAACTAATTGATAATTTGAATATACCATTTTTTTTCAAATAAGTCAATTCTTTTGAAGAGAAAATCTTACAGGTGAATTTTATATTATTTAATTTATAAAATTTAGTTAATCAGTATTTGGCAGGTGGTTTACCAGATATCTGTTTTATAGAATTTATAGCAAAGGGAAAACAAATATAATATATTAGTAAAATAGGATATAATTAAGTTAAAAGTAAACCTTGAATTTTAACTTAAATAGTGAATATTCTGAATATTCAAAAAAATCGAAAATTTATGTCAGGGAAATTAGGAAGTTAGCTATTTTTATATTTAAAAGGGAGAATTTATAAATGAAAACGATTTTTAAAGATTACTTGGATATTTTTCTGAAATATCCGAAAAATTGGGAAAAGATAATGAAGAATATATAGAAGAATGCAGAATTTACTATAATGCCTGGTTTGATTTTTTAGGTAATAGGAATGAATACGAATCTTATGAAGAATATCTGGATAAAATAATATAGAGTATTAGAGGGAAATATAAATAAAAAATAAGTGTGCATTTTTAAAAAATCAGGATATAATATTTATGATAAAGATATTTAAAATTAAGAAAGGATGGTTTAATAATGAAAAAAATTGCAATATATTTATTTCTTTTAATAAGTATGGTTTCTTTAGGTAATCTAAAGGATCCCTTTAAGGATGAAAAATTTGATTCAGCATATAAAAATATAAAGGAAATATTTCCAGGAGACTTCCGTTGCAGATTTATTATAAAGCAGGTTTTATTACGTTCATTTCACGAAGACCATAAAAATAGAGAAATGATTGATACTTTTAATTCTTCCCTGACTACTTATGGAAGAATAATACAGGAGGAAGGATTATTTTTAAATGAAAAGGATCCTGTAGAAGTTACAACACAGTATTATGCCAAATATTGTACAATTCCGGAGGAAAAATGGCTTGATTCTTTTGAATCTCCAGCATTAAGTAAATACTTTAATTCAATAAAGGAAAAATATCCCCGTAAATAAGCGTAGTATGGAATCATTGAAATAATATAGTTTTGATTTTTAAGAAAATTAGGATATAATTATATTGAGAATAAAAATAAAAAATTTATAGGAGGAAATATGAAAAAATTAATTTTATTAGGACTGGCTGCAGCTTTAAGTATTTCAGCTATGGGAGCTACTAAAAAGAAAGCACCTTCAAAAAAAGCACTTTCACCAAAAACATTGGAACTGAATGTTATTCATATTAATGATCACCATTCACATCTTGAAGAAGAAAAAATGGAATTAGTTCTTAATGGTAAAAAAGTTACTGTTAATGTTGGTGGAATGCCAAGAATGATTCAAAGAATATCTGATTTAAAGAAATCAAATAAGAATAATCTTGTATTACATGCCGGAGATGCTCTTTCAGGTACTCTTTACTATACTTTATTTAAAGGAAAAGCTGATGCAGCTCTTATGAATGTTGGACATTTTGACTTATTTGCTTTAGGAAACCATGAATTTGATGATGGAAACCTAGTTCTGAAAAACTTCCTTGATGATTTAAAAATACCGGTAGTTTCAGCAAATGTTGTTCCTGATAAGGGAAGCATACTAGAAGGAAAATGGACTCCTTATATGATAAAGAAAATACAGGGGCAGGATGTTGCCATTGTAGGACTGGATGTAGTAGGAAAAACAGTTGAATCTTCAAGTCCAGGAAAAGATATAAAATTCTACGATGAAGTTGAAACAGCTAAGAAAATGGTAGAAGAACTTCAGGCAAAAGGAATTAACAAAATAATATTCCTTTCACACGCAGGATATGAGAAAAACCTTGAAATAGCTGAAAAAGTTTCAGGAATAGACCTTATTATAACAGGGGATACTCACTATCTTCTAGGAGAAGGATTCAAAGAATACGGATTGAAACCGGTTGCTGAATATCCTAAGAAAATAATGTCTCCAGCAGGGGAACCTGTATATGTTGCAGAAGCATGGAGCTACTCTCATCTGGTAGGAAATATGAAGGTTAAATTTAATGATAAAGGTGTAATAACTGAATTAAAGGCAGAACCTACAATAGTTCTTGGAGATAGCTTATTTGAAGTGAAAAACGAAAAAGGTGAAAAGAGTCAGCTTGAAGGAAAAGAAAAAGAAGATGTTATTAAATTTATAAACAGCCGTAAAGATTTAAAATTTGTAAAAGAAGATCCAACAGCTCAGAAAATTCTTGAAGGATATAAAAAGGAAAAAAATGAACTTGGTAAAAAAGAAATAGGTAATATAACAGAAGAAATACCAGGTGGATCAGCAAACAGAATACCTAATGAAAAAAATCCGGAAGGATCGCTAGCTACAACGCTTGTATCTGAAGCAGTTTTACATATGCTTAAAAATATGGGAACAGGTAATGTTGACATGGTAATAATGAACTCAGGAGGAACTAGAATTTCACTTGTGCCTGGAAAAATTTCATATGATGATGCCTATACATTACTTCCATTTACTTCAAACACAATCTATATACTGAAAATGAATGGAGCAGAAATTAAACAGGTTATAGAAGATGCGTTGCATTTTTCACTTGACGGTGGATCTTCAGGAGCATTCCCATATGGAGCTGCAGTAAGATATGAAGCAACTAAGGAAGGAACTCATGGAACGAGAGTAAAAAAAGTAGAAGTACTTGATGCAAAAACAAATAAATGGGTTCCAATAGATGAAACAAAAACTTATACTGTAGGAACAAATTCATATGTTGCAGCAGGAAAAGACGGATATACAACTTTCGGTAAAATTACTTCAACTCCTGGAAGAGAAGGAGTAAATACACATTTAGGTGTTGAAACTTCATTCATAAACTATGTTAAAGAGAAAAAAGCAGTTGGAAGACCTGAATCTTCAAATGTAAAATTCAAATTCTAAAAAATGCAAAACTTAAGAAAATAAAAAGGTTAAGGTAGTATTGTTATGTATTATTTATAAGGAGGAGTAACTTGGCTGAAAATAATAAAGACATGACATTAAAAGAGATACAGTTTCTTATAAAACATATTGAGAAGGGAAGCCTTAAGGATACAGAAGATAACCGTAGTGAAGAAGAAAAGAAGGAAAATTCCCGGAGACTTGTGTTGAAACTGATTGAAGAGTTTGGAGAACTGGCTGAAAATATAAGGAAAAATCTGAGATACAATGGTGAAAATATAAAAGGAACAATAGAGGAGGAACTTTTTGACATATTCTATTATATAATTGCTATTGCAAATGATTATAATATTGACCTGGAGGAAATTTTTCATATTAAAGACAAAATAAACAAAGAAAAATATGAAAGAAGTTTTTCTCTTGAAGAGGCAAGAAAAGAGTATGAAAAAAATACTAAATAGAATACAGCGATTATCCATACCGGATAGAGGTTTATGGGAAAACTGAAGAAAACCCATATTTAGACAGAAAAAAGGAGAGTTTATAAATGAAAAGAAAATTGGGTATAATTTTATTGCTGACAGTTTTAGCAACTGTTGGATTTTCTGCAAAGACAACAAAGTTTCCACCTTTGCCTGAATTTGGAAAAACACCTTCAAAACCTGTGTATGATGAACAGACTGAGATTTTGAATTATATTAAGAATGAAGGCTACACTCCAAAATCAGACATAAGAAAAACTACCGACCAGACAATGGAAGAAGATATAAAAGAAATTGAAGCGGAAAAAAATAGGGTTACCTACACTCTGTTTGTAAGGGCGAACGAAGAGGAAAAAACTGTTGAGATAGTAGATAATCTTATAAGGGAATATTATGATGTTCTGAATGAAGTCAAAAAAAATAATCCGAAAATAAAGAATATTGATGCGGCAACATACGCAAAAGGAACAGATATAATGATTTATTCGAGGGAATTTATGACAAAGGACGAATTCAGTGCAATTGCCAGGGAAGTTTCAAATAAAGTAAAAAATGATAATCCTTTAGTTGAAAATATCCAGGTATTAATGTATGATCCTTATAATAATGAAAAGCCTTTATATAAAGAGCATTTTTAAGAGATATTAAAAAATGGGGAAACGGTATTTATTAAATTAGTTAAATTTTTTAAATACCGTTTTTAAATTTCTAAAAAGTTAGAGTATTATAATTTCATTTGGGATACTTGAAAAATTTTGTATACTCAAATATATAAAGGGACAGCACAAACATTTACTAGAATTCAATAATATACTTATACATATAAAATTAATATGATTAATGATTTATATTTATATTTTGTATATTTATAATGCTTGTATTTTAGTTTTTTTAGTGCTACAATTTGCGAATGAAACAGTTCGTAATAAGTTAATATAGATAATAATTTTACTAGGAGGTAATGGAATGATTTACGAAAACATTTTAGAATTAATTGGAAATACACCGGTTGTAAAACTCAATCTTGAAAAGGATGAAAACATCGCCGATGTGTATGTGAAACTTGAAAAGTACAATCTTGGTGGAAGTGTAAAAGACCGTGCGGCTCTGGGGATGATAGAAGCTGCAGAAAAGGAAGGAAAATTACAGCCTGGAGGAACAATAGTTGAACCTACTTCAGGAAATACCGGGATTGCATTATCATTAATCGGAAAACTTAAAGGATATAAAGTCATAATAATAATGCCTGATACAGCGAGTGTTGAAAGAAGGGATTTTATAAAAGCTTTTGGAGCGGAACTTATATTGACTGAAGGGGCAAAAGGAATGAAAGGTGCCATTGCTGAAGCAGAAAAAATAGTTGCTGAAAATCCTGGATATTTTCTGCCGCAGCAGTTTGAAAATCCTGCAAACCCACAGAAACACTATGAAACTACTGCAGTTGAAATATTAAATGATTTTCCAGTTTTAGATGCTTTTGTTGCTGGAATAGGTACTGCAGGGACTCTTGTAGGAGTAGGAAGAAAGCTTAAGGAAGAAAGACCTGAAACTAAAGTGATTGGAGTTGAACCTATAAAATCAGCAGTTGTTTCTGGTGGACAGCCTGGAAAACACGTTATTCAAGGAATTGGAGCAGGATTTGTTCCAGGTAACTATGACGGAAACGTTGTTGATGAGATAATACAGGTTACTGATGAAGATGCACTGGCTTATGGACTAAAGGCTTCCAAGGAAAATGGACTTTTTGTTGGAATTTCTTCAGGAGCGGCAATTGCCGCTGCATATCAGCTTGCAAAAAAAATTGGAAAAGGTAAAAAAGTGCTGGCTATAGCTCCGGACGGAGGAGAAAAATATCTTTCGGTAGCAGCATACAAATAATGGAATAGATAATAAAAAAGGACAATTACTCTGTTTATTTTAAAGATGATAGGCAGAGTAAAGTTTTTATTGTTTGGGAGAATCTTAGGAGATAAGGGTTCAGAGAATAATAACACTGATATTTTTAATTAATAAGGGGTGAGTAAAATTTTTAAATGGCTTAAGGAGGAAATAGAGAATATAGCCCAGAAGGATCCGGCTGTAAGAAATAGGATAGAAGTTTTTCTTTATCCTTCGTTTCATGCGGTTATCAATCACCGTTTCAATCATTTTCTATATAAAAGAAAATTTTTCTTTCTGGCACGGTTTTTTTCCCAGCTTTCACGAATGTTTACAGGTATAGAAATACATCCGGGAGCGACACTTGGGAAAAGAATTTTTTTCGATCATGGAATGGGAATTGTAATTGGGGAAACAGCAGTTGTAGGAGATGACTGTGTAATTTACCATGGAGTTACATTAGGAGGAGTGAGTTCTTCCAAAGGGAAGAGACATCCAACTTTAAAAGATAACGTTACAGTTGGTGCAGGAGCTAAAATTTTAGGAAACATAACAGTGGGAAGCAATGCGAGAATAGGAGCAAATGCCGTTGTTTTAAAAGATGTTCCGGATGATGCGGCTGCGGTAGGAATTCCAGCCAGAATAATACAGAAAGGTTCGGAAGACTACTTTATGTGGCATATTTAATGAAGAAAATAATTTGAAATGATATAAACAAAACAATATAAATAAAGTGATATAAGGAATAATATAAAAGGAAGCCTTTTCAGAATGGCATATTTTAAACTTTAAAGTTTAGTGATATACATTCTTTGCGGCTTCCATTTTTTTATAATTCTTTTATTAATGTATTACATTTTCATATCGTCTATGCTGTCAAGGAATTCCCTTATTTTAGGAATAACTGAAGCAATTGTTCCTTCAGTGAAAGGATTTTTCAGGTTAGCTGCCTTCATTAATTCAAAGAAAGGCTTACTTCCTCCAAGTCTACATAAGTTCAGATATTCTTCCCATGCTTTTTCCCTGTTTTCTCTTGACTTAATCCAGAATTGGAAAGCACATACCTGAGCCAATGTATAGTCTATATAGTAGAATGGAGTTCCAAAAATATGTCCCTGTCTGAACCAGAAAATTCCTTCCTTCAGTTCATCAATTTCTCCGTAATCTCTTGTAGGCAGATATTTTCTTTCTGTTTCAAGCCATTTATTTCTTCTTTCTTCAGGAGTTGCTTCAGGATTTTCATAAACCCAGTGCTGGAATTCATCAACTGTAACTCCGTAAGGAATGAATAAAAGTGCTTCAGAAAGATGGATAAATTTATATTTATCTTCATCATTTTCAAAGTAAAGTCCCATCCATGGCCATGTTAAAAATTCCATACTCATTGAGTGGATTTCACATGCTTCATAGCTAGGCCATAAATATTCAGGTACTTCGTATCCTCTGCTTTCATAAACCTGGAAGGCGTGTCCTGCTTCATGAGTAAGTACATCTATGTCATGGGCAGTACCATTGAAGTTTGCAAAAATGAAAGGAGATTTATAGTCAGGGATATAAGTACAGTATCCGCCGCTGTTTTTTCCTTTCTTTGAAAGAAGGTCAAGCAGGTTGTTTTCAGTCATGAATGTAAAGAATTCATCAGTTTCCTTGGAAAGTTCACGGTACATTGTTTTTCCATGATTTAAAATCCATTCGGGATCTCCGTGAGGATCAGCATTTCCTGAATTAAATTTTATAGGTTCATCGTAAAATTTCAGTTTGTCAATACCAAGTCTTTTAGCTTGTCTTTCCCTCAGTTCAGAATGTAAAGGAACGATGTTTTCAAGCACTTGTTTTCTGTAACCTGCCACATCCTGTGCATTATAATCAAGTCTTCTAAGTCTTGCATAAGCCAATTCCACATAGTTTTTAAATCCTAATTTATGTGCAATTTCAGTTCTTACTTTTACAAGCTTGTCATAAATTTCATCAAATTCATGCTTGTTTTCAGAAAAGAATTCAGCAACTTTTTTAGCGGCCTCTTTTCTTATGTTTCTGTCTTTTGACTGAGTATAAGGAACCATCTGTGATAAAGTTCTTTCTTCACCGTCAAAAGGAATTTTTGCACTGGCGATTAACTTGTCATATTTACTTGACAGTTTGTTTTCTTCCTGTAATTGAGGGATAACTTCCTCGCTGAATGTTTTTAAGGAGCATTCTGCCTGGTCGAAAAGGAATTTTCCGTATTTATCTTCCAGTTCTTTTCTGAATTTTGAAGTAACTAAAGCTTCATAGAAATCAGTCGTAAATCCGTAAAGTAAAGGGCTGATTTCATCACAGTAGTCGTTTTCCTTATCATAGAATTCATCAGCAGTGTTAATACTGTGTCTAATAGAAACAAGGGTAGTCATAGTATCAATGTAATTTCTCAAATTGATAACTTTATCCATAATTTCGTACTGCTTTTCAGCGTTATCGGCTTTTTTGAAGCTGTCGATAAGTTCTTCAAACTGTTTTTTTACTGCATCAATGTCAATTCTTTCGTATTTGTAATCATTAAAATTCATAGTATAATAGGGACTGTATTTAAACAGTTCCGTCTCCTTTCTACAGTTTATTTACTTACATTATACATAATTTAAAAGCATATTACAATGTGAAATTTATTATTTTGAAGGGATTTTACTATTTTCACTGAGGTTGTAAATTTTGTAGAAAAGTCCTTTTAAATCAATTAAGTCCTTAAAAGTTCCAGTTTCTACAATATTTCCTTCATTTATGACAATAATTTCATCAAAATCTGTCAGAGTTTCTTCAAATAATCTATGAGTAACTGCTATCAGGGTGATTTCATTCAGGTTAAGGAGTTCCCTTTCTATTTTCAGGGCAGTTTCATTATCAAGATTTGAAAGGATTTCATCAGCAACGAGAATGTCAGTTTCCCTTATTAATGCCCTTGCAATTGAAATTCTCTGTTTTTCCCCTCCGGACAGGTTTATACCATTTTCTCCTACGAAGTCTGGATTATCCATTTCCGGTATGAATTTTTCAAGTCCTACCTTTTTAAGGATATCCTTTACCTTTTCTTTCGGATAATCATTATACAGGGTTATATTGTCGAAAACGCTTCCCTTAAATAAAAATACGCTCTGACTTATGTAGGAATATAAATTCAATATCGACTTTTCAGAAAGGTTGCTTATATTTATATCATCAATTTCAATATTTCCTGAAGTTGGTTTGATTTTTCCTGACAGCAGTTTTAAAATAGTTGATTTTCCTGAACCTGATAAACCGACAATGGCATATTTCTTATTTTTTTCAAAACGCTGACTTATATTTTCAATAATATTTTTATTTTCATAAGAAAAAGCAACATGTTTCATTGTTAAGTCTTTTTCAAGGTTTTCATGGCTTATTAAGGAATTTTCATCTTCTTTAAGGTTGGAATATTGGTTCTCTATTTTTTTTAGTATTCCAGCCACAGATTTGAAGGATGAAAATCTTTCCACAAAAGTGTAAATAGGATTTGAAATATGGTTTGAAAGCTGAATACAGATTATCATAGTTCCCAGTGTGATAATTCCCTTTGCAGCAAGGTATGCACCAAAGAGGTATCCACCCATAAATATTAAGCTTCCAAAAAATATAGAGATAGATCGTATGGAACTATACTGTTTTTCATAAACTATTCCCTTTTTTACAACAGTATCTGCATTATGAAAAAATGCTTTTTTTATTGTTTCAGCCATATTAAAGGACTTTATAGTGTCAAAACCGTTCAGATATTCGGAAATTCTGGAAGTATATTCAGCCTGTGCATCAGAGTAATTTTTTTTATATGAACTAAGTTTTTTACCAAAAAGTTTAGGAAGGAAAATTGAAAACATAGTCAGTATTAACAAAAAAATACCAACCTGATAAGATTTTATTATTATTGTTGTTATTGAAAGTATAAAAAGAATTGCAGCCCTTATAACTAGAATAAGGCTCTGAAAATAATCATCTTCTAAAATTGCCATATCATTTGTCAGCAAAGATATTTTATTTCCTATATCTTCATTGAAGAACTGGGTTATATTCAGATTTTGAATATCTGAAAATATTTTTACTTTAGTATCCCTTATCATTAAAAATATAAATTTTTTTGTAAAAACTCTATATAGCCAGTATATAAAGACAGTTACAATTGTGAAAATAATTGTCTCAGTGATTAGAAGAAATATGGCAGATAAATCTCTGGAACCTGCTTTATCTATTATTTGACCAAACAGCAATGCCAGAACGATATCTCCTAATACATCGAGAAATAGAAATATCATTAAAATGCAAAAATCCTTTATGTGTTTCATCCAAACTGTTTTCATATTGCTCTCTCCTCTGCTATGATTTTGAATTTAGTATAGTGTACCCTGTAAAAATTTCAGAATCAAGTGAAGCAGAAAGAATTTGTTAAATTTTTAACATATAATTCGTATATAAATAAATAAAAAAAATATATACTTTATTTCTGCCTGAAAAAGAGTAATATATTGCAAAGGGGCACGTATTGTAATATAATATAAATATTTGAAATAGGTTTTAAAGAAAGGATGCTGAATAAATAATGAAGAATATTCTGAAATTTATATTGAAGAGAATAGCACTGGGGCTTGTAACACTCTGGATGGTAATAACTATTACATTCTTTTTGTTACACATGCTGCCGGGAGATCCGTTTCAGGACGAGAAGGAGCTGCCGCCTCAGATAAAAGCCAATCTTATGCAAAAATATCATTTGGATAAACCTTTAGGAGTACAGTACCTGTACTATCTTGGAAATATTGCAAAAGGTGACCTCGGAGAGTCAATGAGGGACAGAGGGAGAACGGTTAACGATACTATAAAGGAAGGATTTAAAAGTTCTGCTGATTTAGGAATAAGAGCTATAATATTTGCTTTAATTGTGGGAATACCGCTTGGAATTACAGCGGCTTTAAAAAGAGGAAAATATCAGGATAAGATAGCCATGGTAATAGCAATAATTGGAATATCTGTTCCAAGTTTTGTAATAGCTGGACTTATGCATAAATATGTAGTGGATATTCATAACGGCTTTTTCATAAAGCAGCTTGGCCTTCCCAGAATGTTCAGAATACGTATATCAGGATGGGATTCATTTGACAAGAAAATACTTCCTCCAATTGCATTGGGACTTTATACAGTTGCGCTGATAGCAAGACTTTTAAGAGGGAAAATGATAGAAGTTATGGGACAGGATTATATAAGGCTTGCTGTGGCAAAAGGTGTGAAGCCGGTAGATATCATATGGAAGCATGCCTTAAGAAATGCCATACTTCCGATAGTTACTATTATGGGTCCTACAATTGCGGCAGTTCTGACAGGTTCGTTTGTAATAGAAAAGGCATTTACAATACCGGGCCTTGGTAAATATTATATTGACAGCATAACAAACAGGGATTATACAATGGTTCTGGGAGTGACAGTCTTTTATGCTATATTTCTGATTGTAATGATGATTGTTATGGATCTGGTGTATGCACTTGTTGATCCGAAAATTAAACTGGGGAAAGGAGATGAAGTGTAGAATGGGGAACATATCAGAAAAAGAAACATTACATGAGAAAATAGCAGAAGGAATAAACGGAAATGAAATAAAAGAAAAAATTCAGGGAGAAGACATACAGAATTTTGAGTATGTTCCAACAGCTGATGAATTTTCACTGGTGGGACCTGATACAGCCCAAAGTGAAGTAATATATAGACCGAGTCTGACTTTCTGGCAGGACGGATGGAGAAGATTCAAGAAAAATAAGCTGGCGCTGTTTTTTCTGGGGCTGTTATGTGTATTTGTATTCCTTGCACTTTTTGGTCAAAGTCTGACAAAATATTCCTTCAGTGATGTAAATACGAATGAAGAATATCTGAATCCGTTAAAAGGATTTTCAAAAGGTCATTATCTTGGGACAGATATACTGGGAAGGGATTTATTTGCAAGACTTTCCCAAGGGATAAGAATATCGATGCAGCTGTCCATAGTAACGGCGGCGGCATGTGTAGTTTTTGGAACGATTTATGGGGCAGTTTCGGCCTATTTTGGTGGAATTGTTGATACGATAATGACAAGAATAGTTGAAATTTTAATGATAATTCCTTCCATGATTTATATTATACTTTTAATGGTAGTAATGGGAAACAGCATAAAAACTATAATTATTGCAATGTCATTGACAAGATGGCTGAACTATTCACTGCTTGTAAGGGGTGAAGTTCTTAAAATAAAAGAAAATGAATTTGTACTTGCTTCGAAATCTTTAGGAGGTAATTTTTTCTGGATTACGATAAAGCATCTGATTCCTAATACATTAAATGTAATTATAATAAGGCTTACGACAGATATACCGAGTATAGTCTTTACAGAAGCATTTTTAAGTTACATAGGACTTGGAGTGCCGCTTCCGCAGGCTTCCCTAGGAAATCTTGTGTCTGACGGACTTGCAGGAATGTCAACATACCCGTATCTGTTTATTATACCGGCGACAGTCCTTTCATTGATAACGCTGGCGTTTAACATAGTAGGGGATGCACTGAATGATGCATTGAATCCTAAACTGAGATCGTAATTATAAAAAGTGGTTGGCATCAGGTGAATGATGAGAATCGTTCCATATACAGGATGAAATAAAATGCAGTTTATGATAAAAGAATAGAATCAGGAGATAAATAAATGAATGAAAAAATATTGGAAGTAAAAAATTTAAGTGTTTCCTTTAATACCTATGCCGGTGAAGTGAAGGCACTGAGGGATATAAGCTTTCATGTAAACAAGGGGGAAACGCTTGCAATAGTGGGTGAATCAGGTTCAGGAAAATCAGTTACAGTTCAGACTGTCATGAAGCTGATACCTATGCCGCCTGGGGAAATAAAAGGTGGAGAAATACTGTTTCAGGGAGAAGATCTTATAAAGGTTTCTGACGAAAGAATGAGACAGTTCAGAGGTGGAAAAATAGGAATGATATTTCAGGATCCGATGACTTCCCTGAACCCTACAATAAAAGTAGGAAAACAGATAATGGAAGGAATTCTGATACATAAAAAAGTAACAAAGGAAGAAGCAAAAAAACAGGCTGTTGAAATGCTGAGAAAAGTAGGGATACCAAAACCTGAAGAAAGATTTAACCAGTATCCGCATGAATTTTCAGGAGGAATGAGACAGAGGGCAGTTATTGCCATTGCACTGTCATGCGAACCCGAACTGCTAATATGTGATGAGCCTACAACAGCACTTGATGTTACAATACAGGCACAGATACTTGATCTGATAAACAGCCTGAAAAAAGAACTTAATATAGGTGTAATACTGATAACCCATGATTTAGGAGTTGTTGCTGAAACAGCTGACAGGGTAATAGTCATGTATGCAGGGGAAAAGCTTGAAGAAGCTCCTGTAAGGGAACTGTTTAAACATCCTAAACATCCATATACATGGGGACTTCTTAAGTCGCTGCCAAGACTTGACATGTCAAGTGGAGAAAAACTTGAGTCAATACCTGGAACACCACCTGACTTACTGAAACCACCTGTTGGAGACCCTTTTGCTCCAAGATCGGAATATGCAATGAAAATTGACTATGAAAAGAAACCGCCTATGATAGATTTAGGAAATGGTCATTTTGTAAAGTCATGGCTTTATGTAAAAGGAGCACCGGAAGTGAAAAATCCTTTTGAAAATGATGGGGAAGGGGGAGAAAAGTAATGTCTGAAACAAATGGAAAAGAAAAAATTATAGAAATGAAAAATCTGAAGAAGTATTTTCCAATGAAGAAAAAACAGGTTCTGAAAGCTGTAGATAATGTGACAATGGATATTTACAGGGGAGAAGTTTTAAGTCTTGTAGGAGAATCAGGTTCAGGAAAGACAACCCTTGGACGTACTGTAAGCAGACTTTATCCAAAGACGGCGGGAGATATTTTAGTTGCTGGAAAACCTGCAGAAAGTTACAGCATAAAGGAATTTACCAAGAAAATACAGATGATATTTCAGGATCCCCAGGCTTCACTAAATCCAAGAATGACAGTGGGAGATATTGTTGCAGAAGGGATAGATATTCATAAACTGGCAAGTTCGAAAAAGGAAAGAATGGAAAAAGTATACAGCCTTCTTGAAATTGTGGGACTTAACAGGGAGCATGCCAGCAGATTTCCACATGAATTTTCAGGAGGACAGAGACAGAGGATAGGAATTGCAAGGGCCTTGGGAGTAGATCCTGAAATCCTTGTATGCGATGAACCTATTTCTGCCCTTGATGTTTCCATACAGGCACAGGTTGTAAACCTTCTGAAGGATTTACAGAAACAGCGTAATCTGACACTTCTTTTTATTGCCCATGATTTATCGATGGTAAAATATATTTCAGACAGGGTGGCAGTAATGTACAGGGGAAAAGTTGTAGAGCTTGGAAAACCTGAAGATGTATATAACAATCCTGTCCACAGTTATACAAAATCACTGATTTCCGCCGTTCCGGTAGCAGATCCGGATTTTACAAGGCATGAAAAAGTGGAAATGGAGGAAACGTATCTGAGAAGCCCTGTTGGTGATGTATCTGAAATAAACTTTATACCTGAAGAATCCGAACTTACAGAGTATAAGCCCGGGCATTTTGTGGAAACTTCATTTTTGTTGGAGCATAAACTGATATAATGATACAGGATATTATTATTTTTATAAATGGAAATATATAAATATATAATGAATGATATATTTATAGAAAAATATTAAATTATAATGTATAATAGAAAATATTATAAAAATGAAAGTGAAAAAATTAAGGAGGGAACATGAAAAAATTTTTATTATTATTATCAATGATGGTATTCATGGTTGCCTGTGGAGGAGGTTCTAAAGGTGGGGAAGTTACAATAAACCTGAGAACGGAACCTTCATCAATTGATCCGCAGATAACTACGGATGTAGCAGGAGGAACAGTAGATGAACTTGTAATGGAAGGACTTTTAAGAAAGGACAAAAATGGGAAGTCGGTAGCAGGACTTGCTGAAAAATGGGAATCTACACCTGATGGGCTAAAATGGACATTCCATCTTAGAGACGGACTTAAATGGTCAAATGGAGATCCTATTACTGCAAAGGATTTCAGGGCAGGATGGTTAAGAGCGCTTGATCCTGCAACAGGTTCGGGAAATGCAAATCTGTTATTCCTAATAAAAAATGGGGAAGCTTTCAACTCAAAGAAAGTTAGTGCAGATGAAGTTGGAATTAAAGTTGTAGATGATAAAACACTTGAAGTAACGTTGGAAGCACCAACTCCATACTTTGATGATTTAGTAACATTTAAGGCATATATGCCATTAAATGAAAAATTCTATGGAGAAGTTAAGGATAAGTATTTCATGGAAGCTGACAAGACAATATCTTCAGGGCCTTATTTATTAAAAGAGTGGGTTCATAACTCAAAATTTGTTTTTGAAAAAAATCCAGATTACTGGGATGCACAAAATGTTAAGACAGAAAAAATTGTGTTGAAGCTTATTGATTCAGACGTAGCCGCAAGTAACTTTAAAAATGGTGAAGTTGATGTTACAGCAGTAAACTTTGAACAGTCAAAAGAATTTAAAGGAAAACCTGAACTGGTACAGGCAAATGACGGGGGAATGTGGTATCTTCTGTTTAACACTAACGTAAAACCTTTAAATAATGCAAAAGTAAGAAAAGCTATCTCAATGGCTATAAATAAAGAAGAACTTGTTCAAAAAACACTGGATAATTCAGAAAAAAATGTAAAATCATTTGTTCCTTCAGGAATTGGAATAAAAGGACTTGAAAAGGACTTTGCTGAAGAAGTACCTACTTCATTACCTGGATACAATCCTGAAGAAGCCAAGAAATTACTTGCTGAAGGACTTAAAGAAGAAGGAATGCAGCAGTTCCCATCTATAGAATTAGTTTTTGGAGAAGGGGCAAATACAAAGGTTATATCTGAATTTATTCAGGCAAGCTTGAAAAATAATCTGGGAATCGACTTGAAATTAAGCGTTGTAAAAGGTAAGGAAAGAGTTCAGAAGACTAAACAGAGAAACTATCAGGTAACATTACATAACTGGCTCGGAGATTTCCTTGATCCTATAACATATCTTGACTTGTTTGATTCTAAAAATGCAAACAACCGTGGAGATTATAAAAATGCAAAATATGATGAACTTGTAAAAATTGCAAAGAGTACAGCTGATCCTAAAGTGAGAGTTCCTGCAATGATAGAAATGGAAAAAATTATTTCTGAAGAAGTACCAGTAGCAGTTCTGTTCCAAAGACAGAAAAGATATCTGGTAAATCCTGAAGTAAAAGATATTACATTCCTTTCAATTGGAGGAGAATATTTCTTAAGAGATATGTACATGGGAAAATAGGAGTGAGATTTTATGAAATCGAAAAATCAGGAAATAATAGATGTATTTAATTACAGATATGCGTGTAAGAAATTTGACAAAAATAGAAAAGTCAGCGATGAAGATTTTAATACAATTATGGAATCTGCAAGACTTTCACCAAGTTCATTCGGACTTGAGCCATGGAAATTCCTGCTTCTGAAAAATGAAAAAATGAAGGAAGATTTTAGGGAGTTTGCGTGGGGAGCAATAAACAGCATTAACGGAGCCAGTCATATTGTAATAGTTCTTGCACGAAAAGGAGTTACGGCAGACAGTAAACATATGAAGCATATGCTTGAGGATGTGAAAAAAGTTCCTGAAGAAATGAAAGCTGTAATAAAAGAAAAATTTGGAGGATTTCAGGAAAAACATTTCAAACTGCTTGAAAGCGAAAGAAGTCTTTTTGACTGGGCATCAAAGCAGACATACATTGTTCTTGGGAATATGATGACAACGGCAGCTTATCTGGGAATAGACAGCTGTGCGATAGAAGGATTTGAAAGGGAAGTGGCTGAGAAATATTTAAGTGAAAAGGGAATATTGGATCTTAATGAATACGGAATTTCATATATGGCAGGTTTTGGTTACCGTGATGAAGAACAGCCTGTTAAAACAAGACAGAATCTTTCTGAAGTATTTGAAATAATTGAATAAATCAGTAATTTAGAATAATTAATATAATGGGGAAGTGCAATTTAAAAATAATGACTGCATTTCCCTATTTTTATTTGAAAAAAAGAGATTAATACTGTATAATATAAAGTACAGAAAATTATGGAAAATATTGAAATAAATTACAGAAATAAATAAATTTTAAATAGGAAATAAGGAGAACAAATCAGAATGAGAGAATATGATGTTATTGTAATAGGGGCAGGTCATGCAGGAATAGAGGCTTCACTGGCTTGTGCAAGGTTAGGCATGAAAACTGCGGTTTTTACAATAACTCTTGATAATATAGGTGTAATGTCATGCAATCCTTCTGTAGGAGGGCCTGCAAAAAGCCATCTTGTAAAGGAAGTTGACGCATTAGGCGGAGAAATGGGAAGAAATATGGACAAAAGTTTTGTCCAGATGAGAATATTAAATACAAAAAAAGGACCTGCAGTAAGATCTTTAAGAGCACAGTCTGACAGGAAAATATATGCAAGGGAAATGAAAAAAACTCTTGAAAATCAGGAAAATCTTGATACAGTTCAGGATATTGTAACTGAACTTGTTGTTGAAAATGGAGAAATAAAAGGGATAAAAACTAAAACAGGACTTGATTTTGTAGCAAAAGCTGTAATAGTGGCAACAGGTACATTTTTAAGAGGGCTTATGTACATTGGAGAAAAAAGAATAAAAGGTGGAAGAATGGGAGAGCTTTCTTCTGAAGAACTTACTGATTCATTAAAGGCATTAGGCTTTAAAATGGCCAGGTTCAAAACAGGGACTCCACCAAGAATAGATATAAGAACACTTGATACTTCAAAGCTTGAAGTACAGCCGGGAGAAGTTGGAGCTGCATTAAAATTTTCAATGAGAACCCCTGATGAGGAAGTGCTTGAAAAACCACAGCTTTCATGCTATCTGACAAGAACTAACCTTGAAGCACATAAAATAATACTGGATAATCTGGACAAGGCTCCGATGTACAATGGAAGCATACAGAGTACAGGACCGAGATACTGTCCGTCAATTGAGGACAAGGTTGTGAAATTTCATGAAAAGGATAGTCATCATCTGTTTCTGGAACCTGAAGGTTTTGACACATCAGAGGTTTATATAAGTGGACTGTCTACAAGCTACCCTGCAGAATATCAGCAGAAGATAGTAAATACAATAGCAGGTCTTGAAAATGCCCATATAATGAGATACGGATATGCGGTGGAGTATGATATTGTAAATCCTCAGGAGCTTGACTACACTCTTGAAACAAAAAGAGTTAAGGGGCTGTATCTTGCAGGGCAGATAAATGGAACGAGCGGTTATGAGGAAGCTGCGGCTCAGGGAATTGTAGCCGGAATAAATGCGGCTCTTAAAATTAAAGGAGAAGAACCTTTTATTTTAGATAGGGAAAGTTCTTACATAGGAACAATGATAGACGACCTTATAAATAAGGAACTTTTTGAGCCATATAGAATGTTTACAGCAAGATCAGAATTTAGGCTTATTTTAAGGGAAGACAATGCTGACATCAGATTATCTGAAAAAGCCTATAAAATAGGATTACTTGAAAAGAAATATTATGACAGGATAGAGGAAAAAAAGAAAAATGTTGCAGAAACAATAGAAAATCTTGAAAATATAAAGTTAGGGATAAGTAATAAAAGGCTTGCAGAAATACTTGATAGATATGATGAGTCCCTAAAAAGTGGAACAACATTGAAGGAAATTCTGAGACGTCCGAAGGTTACCTATGATGATATAAAATATATTGCAGAAATTATGGAAAATATTCCTAACCTCAGCTTTGATGAAGATACAGAATACCAGATAGAAGTACAGGTAAAGTATGAAGGGTATATTGCAAAGGCAAAGCAGATAATGGACAGACAGAAAAAGCTGGATGACAAGAAAATTCCTAAAGATTTTGATTATGACGGAATGAAGGGGATAACGCTTGAAGCAAAGCAGAGATTAAAGGAAAAAGCCCCATATAATGTAGGTCAGGCTTCAAGAATATCAGGAGTTACTCCTGCAGACATATCTGTACTGCTTATGTATCTTGAGGGAGTGCTGAAACAGTAGTATCATTGGTAATAGGAATTTCTGTAAAATATGAGACAGGCTCTATTTTAAGCCTGCAATACAAATAACTATTGAAAGTATGGGAAATTATGGAAAATAATAATATAGAAATTGATAATGAAATAAGAAACTATTTCGATGAACTTCTTTTAAAATCAGGAATTTCAGTTGATGAGGAAAAAAAGGAAAAAATGCTTGAGTTCCTTGAACTTATGTATGAAAAAAACCAAATAATGAACCTTACTGCAATAAGGGATAAAAAAGGAATGACAGAGAAACATTTTATTGACAGTCTGTTTCTGACTGAAGTGATACAAAAGGAAGAAAAGAAATTAATAGATGTGGGAACAGGAGCTGGATTTCCAGGGCTTGTCCTTGCAATATATTATCCTGAAAAGGAATTTTTACTTGTGGATTCAGTGAGAAAAAAGATTGATTTTATAAACGAAGTCATAGAAAAATTAAATATTAAAAATGTAAAAACCAGTTCTGAAAGAGCGGAAGAGCTTATAAAGAATAAAAGGGAAAGCTTTGATGCGGCCCTTTGCAGAGGAGTGGCAAATTTAAGAATAATACTGGAGTATATGATACCCTTCTTAAAAGTGAATGGAAGATTTTTACCTCAGAAACTGAATCTTAATGAGCTGGAAGAATCAGGGAATGCCTTGAAGAAATTAAATGCATCAGTAGAAAATATACATAAGTTTAATCTTCCTGAAAGCGGAGACGAAAGAATAGTATTCGAAATAAAAAAATTAAAGAAAACAGATGGAAAATACCCAAGAAAAACAGGAATTCCATCAAAGAAACCTTTGTAGAAGAGTAATAAAATGGATTAAAAAATGAAGAAATTACAGGAAGTATACTTTCTGTAAAAAATATGAAGGGGATAAAAAATGAAGATTTTGAAGACATTGGCAGGAAATTATGATTTGGAACTTATAGACGAACAGCTAAGTTTTTTAGAAACAATGGAAGCTGTAAAGGGTAAAATAAAAGATTACTATGTTAGTGTTTTAGTGGATTTGAGAGACTATATTATAAAGGTAAATATAGACGAAAAAACAGATAGAAGTAAGATTAATAGCCTACTGGATGAATTAAAAAAAGAAATTTCCGGAATAAAAGAAGCAGAGGTCAAAAAAAATTATATAGAAGTTATCGTAGATGAAGGAAAATCAAAAAAATTATATGAAGATATTGAAAGCATACTGAATAAAATAATAGATTTTCTGGAAAGGGAAGAAACAGTCAGCTGCTGTGCCTTCTGCGGTGCTTCACCTGAAGAAACAGACATACAGGCGACACAGGTTATAAAAAATGAGTCTGAAATAGATTATATATGTGAAAATTGCCATAAGACAAGGCTGGCAGAGCTTGAGAAAAATAAGGAAGAAGTGACTTCAACAAAGGAAAATCATATTCTAGGATTTATAGGAAGTTTTTTAGGAGCTTCTATTGGTGGAATTTTATGGGTTATTATAGGAGCGTTAGGCTATCTTGGTGCAGTTGCTGTAGTAGTAATTTTATTTGGTGGAATAGCCGGATATACTTTTTTTACAAAGAAAATGGGAGCAGTAGGGTCGGTGTTGTTTGTGCTGGCTTCAAGTATTGTAATTGCCACATCGCACTTTATAACTGTTGTTTTTCACTTCAGGGACGGACTTAGGGCTGAAGGAATTTCTTCAAGTTTTTTTGAAGCGGCGGAACAGCTTTCAACTTATATGAGCCTAAATCCGGATGTCAGGGGAAGTGTGTGGTTTAGCCCTTACTTTCTGATTGCCCTGCTTGTTACAGTAATTGTAGGAATATTATCAGCAAGGGCGGCTTCAAGGGACTCAAAGGCAATTTATTCTGTAAGCAGGAATTAAGTTTGTAAAAGGTTTAAGTGTAATAAATAATGCCAATAAGATTTAAAATATGAAAAATGGGAAAAAGAGGGATTATGAAACTTCTAAATTTAAAAATAGATAAGATTGTTACAAATAGTAATCAGCCGAGAAAATATTTTGATGATGGGAAAATGTCCGAACTGAAGGATTCAATAAAAAATAGTGGATTACTTCAGCCGATTACAGTAAGAAAAATTTCAAACGGGAAATATGAAATTGTAGCAGGAGAAAGACGTTACCGTGCATGCAGGGAACTTGGAATGGAAAGTATACCTGTTATAGAAATGAATGTGGGTGATGCCAGAGGATATGAACTTTCTGTTCTGGAAAATATTCAGCGTGAAAATCTGAATCCGATAGAAGAAGCAGAATCCTATCTGATGCTCATGGAAGTTTATGGATATACTCAGGAAAATCTTTCGGAAAAACTGGGTAAGACAAGGTCTTCAGTTTCAAATAAAATGAGGATTTTAAAACTTCCTGCAAGTGTAAAGGAAATGGTAAAAAAAGGGGAAATATCCTATGGCCATGCAAGAACCCTTTTAAGCCTGTCTGATGAAAAGAAAATAGAAGAGGTGGCAAAAGAAATAATAAATAAGGGATATTCTGTCAGGGAAACAGAAAGAAGAGTGAAAGTCCTTATAAATAAAGGAAATTCTTCAGAAAAATTCTCCGGTGATTTAGGTAGCAGAGGAAAAGAATCAGAAAACGAATCACAGAATAAAAATCTGAATAATAAGGGACATAATGATTTTTTTCCTGAAAAAGAATATAATGGATATGAAGAAGGTTACGAAGAAAAAGACGGTGAAAAATTATTTCTGGAAGGTAAATTGAGGGAATTTTTTGAAAGCAGTGTAGAAATAAAGGGAAATTTACATGGAAATGGTAAAATAGAAATAAAGTTTCATGATTATGAGGAACTGGAAAGAATAATAGGATTACTGGATATTAATTTTGATTAAAAAATAATACAGGAAAAATACTAAGTGTGATATAAGTAATGTATAATATAATAAGATAAAATAAATATAAAAATGAGATAAAAAAGAAGGAGGTAAAAATGAAATATATAAGAAAAACTTTAATTGCATTTATCCCTCTTTTGTTATCTCTGTTTATAATCAAAGGATACATCTCCACAAATAATTTTAAGGGAATGCTTGGTTACATACTGAAAACTTCAGGTTTAAATGTTGAATTTAAGAAAGTGGAACTTGAAGGATTTGGAAAATTAAGAATAGATGATTTGAAAGTAAAGGATCAGTCGGGAAACATAGTCATAGATGCTAAAAAAGCCACTGCAAAAATAAATCTCATGCTTCCTTCAAGATTATCCAAAATAGAGGTTTCTGATGCGACAGTCAATCTTGACAGGTATCCACAGAATAAGTTTAATGTATTTAATATATTGAAGCCTGACGATAAGAAGCAGGTTACTTATGATAATACAAACAGACTGGGAAAACTTTATTTCTATAATTCTGTGTTGAATTATACTGATACAAGTTACGAGAAGAAAATAGCCAAAACTTTGAAAAATGTAAATGGATATCTGGAAGCATCCAAGTCAAGGGGATTTTCACTTGAGGCAAAAGGAAGTGACGGAGATGAAAGTATAAAAGTATTTCTTGATCAAAAGGTAAATACATTACAGTCTTTCAAATCAATGTTTGACAGGACTAAAAATACGGATCCTAAAAAGAAGGAATTTCATCTGGGGTTTGAATTTAAAAATGTCAATGTGACAGAAAGCCTGGGGCAGTATATTCCACTGGATATGATAAAGGCGAAAAAAGGTGTACTTACAGGAAATCTGGAATTAAACCAGAAACATAAAGAAAATGTAATGAAGGTAAAAGGTAAATTAGATGTAAAAAATGGGACAGTTCGATATGATGATTTTGATGGAGATATTGAAAATGTTGATGCAGTAATAGATATGAAAAATGATGACATTACAGTTGATGCAAAAACATCCATAGAAAATCATCCTGTAACATTTAAATTAGGTTACAATATGCCAAAGCAGGATATTAACATAAAATTGACAACTGACAATCTCCCATTTAAGGAAATTGCGAGATATAAGGTTATAAAGGATTTCAATGTCAATGCCAGCGGAAATGTAACTGGGGAACTTGATGCAGCTGTAAATGTACAGTCGAAGGAGTTTACACTGGACGGTAAATTTTCTTCTCCTCAGATAACACTTGCAAATTACAGGTTCAGAGATTTGAAAACATCGCTGAAAATGTCTAAGGAGCAGATTCTGACACTGGAAAATACAACATTCCACTTTGATGAAGCAATAAATGGATTTAAAGTAAAAAATGATGTTCTTGTACCAAAGTTTACTTACAATGTAAAAGAAAAACAAGGTAATGGAAATTACATCTTAACAAATAGGGGATCTGATTACAGTGTAGCCCGGATAACAGGAGAAGCATCAATAAATAAAGAAAATATAATAACAGGAAACTTCAACTCAAATGAAGTTTCAGGAAATTATGTTATAAATGTACAAGATCAGCAGATGAATATAAATGCAGCTGGAAGGGATTATCTGACGGTAAATTATGGAGGAAATTCCTACGATGTAAATCCTAAGATAAATAATCTTGTTCTTAAATTTAATAATAAAAATATTTTGCAGTCAGGAAACATACAGGCAAAATTAAAGAGCAGAGATAATAAATATTTTGATTTGATAAATGCAGATGTAAATGTAAAAAACGGTTCCTATAATGTAAATGCAGATGTAAATGCAAAAGGACAGAATTTAAGAGTTTCAGGAACAACAACTGCAGATATGAAACATTCATATAAAATTAAAACAACTGAAAAGGGAAGAATTGATGTTGCAAAACTTCTGAGAGCCTATGGATTTAATCTGAAAGGTCTAGACAAAGCTAAATTGCCTATGACGATAACAGCGAATATTTCAGGAAATGGTGACAAGCTGTCGGGTAATTATGAGCTCTACAGTCCTTATGGTGAGTACATTGTAGAATATGAACAGCTCCACGCTAAGGGTAAAATCAATGATTTGCTAAGCCTAAATTTAGATATAAATGCTAAAATGTCTGAATTATGGGTAGGATACCAGAGACTGAAAGATGTTTCAGGGAATTTAAACATAAAAAATAACGTTGTTCATATTTCAAATATAAGCAATGATAAGCTACAGGCAAATGGTTCATTTAATATGAAAAATGGAAATATAAGAATAAATTCTGAATTAAAGGACTATGTAGTATACAATAATATTAAACCAGAAGTAAATCTCTATATTAAGGATGCAACAATGAATGTAGACGGTTCTCTGGAAAATATGTCCGGAAGCATAATTCTACATCCTTCTAAAACAACAATAGATTCAACTTATATAGGAGATACGGAAGGGATAATAGATATAAATAAAAGTGTACTGAATTTTAGGAAGTTCAGCTTGAGGGAAAATCAAATAGCCGGAACCTATGATATGAAAACGGGTCTTGCAGATTTAAAATTAAGTCTGACAGAACCTGATATTCCAAAACTGTTTAAATTTAATGACTTGACATTTGGAACATTTTCTGAATTATCTCTTAAAGGGGATTTAAATAAGTTTAATCTGTCAGGAAATGTAAATTTCGGTAATATAAGTTATAAAGGCTACAAAGTGCCTTCATTAAATGCAGAACTGGAATATTCAGATGGAAATGTAGATAAGCTCTTTAAATATGGAACTTTTAATATTAAGGATTTTATTGTCAAAGGGGATAACGGTGAAGAACTTTTCAGGACAAATACAAAATTTGATCTGGAAAATATAGATATTGACTATAAACTTGAAAATCAGAAATTCTCTCTGGATTCAGTGCAGGATTTGAAGGATAAAGGATATAGTGGAGATATAACTCTTGACTTTTTCTTTAACGGAAAGCCTGAAATTTTTTCAACGGGAATAACAATTAATTCTGATAAAGTAACATTAAGTGGATTCCCTGTGGAACACCTTGATGTAGATGTTGGTGCCGATAATAAGGGAATAAATATAGGTCAGTTTTATCTGGAATATGAAAAAAATCCATTGCTTTTAAACGGATATTTTAATTTTTCTCCTGTAAATTATAATGTATCAGTACTTGCTAAAAAATTTAATCTTGATTTTCTTGGTCTTGATAAGAATATAAAAGAGGCAAGTGGAATAGCAGATATAGATATTGTGTTTTCACCGGAACAGACAGTAGGAACAGTTTTGTTAAATAACTTTAACTATAAAACAAAAGATGGAATAACTTTAGTCGATAATGTAAATGCTGATATAAGTGTCGATAACAGAAAGCTGAATGTAAACAGGCTTGATGGTGGTTATAACGGAGGAACATTTACAGTTGATGGGAATCTTGATGTTCCTGTAATTCCGGAAGATTTCATGCGAACTAAAAGACTGGAACTTGGGAAATTTGAACTAAATACCTCGCTTAATAGTGTAAAAGTGAGATACGGTGAGGATATAGATGCGGTTTTAACAGGAGATATAATATTTACAGAAGATCACCTGTTTGGTAATATAACTGCAGAATCTGGTGAAATAAGGGCGATTCCTAGTTTTGGAGGGGAAGAAAAAAAAGCCAAATCCACAGAAGAAGAGGAAAAAACTCTGAAAAACAAAACTATAGTCGAAGGTATTGTTGAGGAAGTAATAGATAAAATATTGAAACAATATACAGTAGATATAAATATGAGGGCAAACAAGGATGTAAAAATTAATATTCCTAGCATGACTCTTGTAAAAAATATTAAAGGAGGTATTTCAGGAGAAAGTAAGGTATTGTATGAAAATGGTGAAGTAGGACTGACAGGAGAATTTATAATAAAACAGGGATCTTTTTTACTGAATAATAAACAGTTTAAAATTAATCAGGCAGAAATAAGATTTCCTGAACAGTCATCAGAAAATTCGCTTCAGATAGACCCATTTATAATATTTAATGCAAGCACAAAAGTTGGGAAGGAAAGAATCGAAGTATCAGTTACAGGAAAATCAAGTAATCCTGTTATAGAATTCTCTTCTGATTCGGGACTTTCTAAGGAACAGATAATTTCACTGCTGGCATTTAATTCAGCATCAAAAGGAAACAATAATCAGGACAATAAAACAGCTGATACAAGTCAGGACGGAACAGTGGTAATAGGCTCTGTATTAAATACTGCATTAAATGAGTTGATTTTTTCGCCAGTAACTGGTAAAATTGGGGAGACATTTGGATTAAGTAACGTATCTGTTTCAACTGATTTTAAGAAATCTGAAAAGACGGGAGAATACAGCGGGGCCACTACTTTATACATTCAGGACAACCTTTACAAGGACAAATGGTTCTGGAATTTACAATTTAAATTCCCGTTCCAGACAAAGACGGAAAATGGGAACACATCCAATCCAGTTGGATATAATGCCTGGATAAACTATAACGTATTTGAAGGATTGGAACTTAAAATTGGTGGAGAAACCATAACAAAGAGGGATGAAAGCACGAATTTCAAACCAAAAAATGATTTAAATTATTATTTTGGAGTTGATTTTTCAACAAAAGCAGATTCTTTCGGAGATTTATGGAAAAAATTATTTCATAGAAAAAAATTAGAGACTTTATCTAAATAATTAGGAGGAGACATGAGAAACAAAATTTACGCTTTCATTATAACGGTTACATTATTTTTATCAATGAACGGAATAACAAAAGCAGCTGAAAAGGAAAATTTAAAAGTTGGAACTATTCAGTTTTCACAATTGAAAGAAATTCCTGAAGAATTTTTGAGGGAAAAAATTCCTGTTAAAGAAGGGGACACTTATTCTAATAAAAGTTTAAGTGAAATATATCTTGCATTAAAAAGATTGAATTATATTTCAAATGTCAATGTATATCCACAACAGGAAGGGGATACTGTAAATCTTGTAGTGGAAGTTGATGAAACTGCAAATGCGCTTGAAGCGGCACAAAGAGCAGAAACAGCTCAGGACTTAACTCAAAAAACAGAATTCGTAGTATCGAAAGTAGATGTAAAAGGAATTGAAAAAATAAGTAAGGAAGAAGTTTTAAAAAATGTTAAGGTAAAAGAAGGGGATCAGTTTGTACCTCAGGAAGCAATAGATGGTGCTCAGAAAATATTCCAGACAGGACTTTTCACTTCAGTAGAACCTTCAGTAGACAGAGAAGCTAACAATACTGTAGCTATTACTTATATTGTAGAAGAAAACCCAATAGTAAAGGATATTGAAATATCAGGAAATACTTTATTTACTGAGGCTCAGCTTGAGCAGGCATTGGGAATAAAAAAAGGGGAAATGTTAAATGGAAACCTTTTAAATCCTGATAATAATGGAATTGTAAAGCTTTATAATAAAGGTGGATATACAACTGCCAGAATAGAAACAATCAATGTTTCTAAAGAAGGAGACATCAAAATAGGACTTACAGAAGGAATGGTTGATTCTGTTGTATTTAAAAAGGTAAATTCTAAAAGGGAAAATGAAAGATCAACAGAATACAAAGCAAAATTAAGAACAAAACCTTATATATTTGAAAGATCTCAGTCAGTAAAACCTGGAGAAATACTTGAAGCTAAAAATGTAGAAGCAACAATAAGAGATTTATATAGAACAGGTATATTTACTTCAATAGAACCTGTTGTAAGCGGTAGTGAAACGGATCCTAACGCAAGATCTGTAGAATTCCTTGTAGAAGAAAGACCTACAACTACAATAAATGGAAGTATTTCATACGGTACATCAGTAGGATTAGTAGGAGGACTTAAGCTGGCAGATACAAACTTCCTTGGAAGAGGACAGGAAGCTTCTATTAACATAGAAGCATCAAATAAAGGGGATAAAACATTAGACATTAACTGGTTTGATCCATGGCTGAGAAATACTGAGAGAGTACAGGCTGGAGGAGCTATTTACTGGAGAGAGTCAGTAGATGACAATGCCGGTCCGTTAGATGTTGAAAAAGTAAGAAAAATAGGGACTAGATGGACAATAGGAAAAGGATTAAATGATAAGATATATGTAAGATTGTCTGCAAGATATGATCATTATAAGGAAATTTTAGGATCAAAACAGATAAATGATACATACAATCTTATTGCACTTACTCCAAGCTTAATTTATGATTCAAGAGATAATTCTTTTGCACCAACAAAAGGAATTTACTCTACATTAACTTATGAAAAGGGAGACCTTATAAAAGATAAGAGAAAATATGATCAGTTTGAAGCAGATTTAAGAGCTTACCATCATACTTTCTTTAAAGATAAAAACGTTATGGCCTACAGAGTTGTATGGGGATCTACAGGAAGTGGAACACCGGATGCATTAAGATTCAGTATAGGTGGAGCAGAAACATTAAGAGGATATGAGTATGGAAAATTTGAAGGATTTAATAAATTCCATGCAACAGTTGAAAATAGAACACAAATAAATAAAACATTACAATTTGTTACTTTCTTTGATATAGGAAATGCCTGGCAGAAATCTACAGTAGTTGGAGGTAGAAAGATAAATACACCTGACAGACATAATGCAAGTAAGTTTGCAGATCTTAAAAAAGGTGTAGGAGTAGGAATAAGACTTAATACACCAATTGGACCATTAAGATTTGACTATGGTTGGCCACTTGATCCGGAAGAAAAAGGCGGACAAAAAACAGGAGGAAAATTCTACTTCAGTTTTGGACAGACATTCTAATATTAAAGGAGTTGTTTCAAATGTATAATATAAAAGAAATAGCGAAATTAATAAAAGGTGAGATAAAAGGAAATGATAATCTAAGTTTTCTTAGATTATCACCTTTTTTTCATGCCACAGAAGATGAGATTACTTTCGCAGCTGATGAGAAAATGCTGAAAAATATTGACAAATGTAATGCAGGAGCAATCATTGTTCCCCTTATGGAAGGACTGCCTACTGACAGGACATACATCACTGTAAGCAGTAATCCAAGGGAACTGATGCCTATTCTTCTGAATTACTTTAAGCCAAAAATTCAGCCATTCCAGAAACAGAGGGAAGATTCGGCAGTAATAGATGAAACTGCTACTGTTTCCCCTATAAACACATATATCGGGCATAATGTAAAAATAGGGAAAAATGTTGTCATTTATCCTAATGTTTCAATATTTGAAGGAACTGTAATAGAAGACAACTGTATTATCTATTCCAATGTTACGGTAAGGGAATTTACTAAAATTGGAAAGGGATCTATAATTCAGCCGGGAGCAGTTATAGGATCTGATGGATTTGGATTTGTAAAAGTTAATGGAAATAATATAAAAATTGAACAGATTGGAAATGTTATTATTGAAGAGGAAGTTGAAATAGGAGCAAATACCTGTGTAGACAGGGGTACAATAGGAGATACAATTATAAAAAAAGGGACAAAGATAGATAACCTTGTACATATAGCTCACAATGATATTATTGGGGAAAACTGCTTTATAGTGGCTCAGACAGGAATTTCAGGAAGTGTTGAAGTAGGAGATAATACAACACTTGCAGGTCAGGTGGGAGTTGCAGGGCATCTTAAAATAGGAAATAATGTAATAATTGCCGCAAGATCAGGAGTTACAAACGATGTTCCTGATGGAAGCAAAATGTCAGGATATCCTTTAAGGGAACATATGGAGGATTTAAGAATAAAAATGTCTATGGGTAAAGTTCCTGAGCTGGTTAAAAAATTTAAAAAACTGGAAAAGGAACTGGAAAACCTCAAAGGCTAAAGTTTATTTAAATTCTTTACTTGACTTGTTATTTTAAATAATGTAAAATGGATTAAATAAATGAAAGAAGAGGGAGTAATAAATGAAGAAATTACTAATAGGAATTTTGTTACTTATATTGACTGTAAGCTGTGGCAGTAAGCCCGAAACAGTTGTATCAAAATTTATAGATAATGTTAAAGAAAAGAAAATTGAAAAAGCATTTAAGGATTATGTTGTAAATCAGGATGCTGAAGAAAATATGCATCTGGAGTACAATAATAAAACACAGCAGCTGCTTTTTGAAAAGTTGTTTGAAAATCTGGAATACAAAATAGTAAAAACAGAAAAACAGGATGCAAATACTTCAGTTGTAACAGTGGAAATAAAAAATATTGATGTAAAAAAAGTATTTGAAAAAATGTTTGAGAAGGTAGTAAAAGAGACATTCTCTAAAGGAAATAACGAAGATATATCTTTTGATGATGAATTTAAAAGTGTTATTGAATCAAAAAATGTTACTAAATCTACTTATATTACAGATTTTGTAGTTGTAAAAACAGAAAATGGAAATAAAATAGAAATAACGCCTGAAAATATGGATATCTTACTGGGAAAACTGACTACAACATTGCAAAATCTCGGTAATTTAGATAATAACGAAGAAGAACAGCAGACAGGAGTATCTGAAAATGGACCAAATGCAGGAGATACACAGAAACCAAATGAACCAAAAATAGAAAATAATGGTAAATAAATTGTAAATAAAGAGGTGTATCGCCCAACTCTAAGTCGCATAGGCGATGAAAGTGGGCGATATTTTTAATTGAAAATATATAAAATAGAAAAGGAAATGTAAAAATGGGAAATAAATCAAAACTGATAAGAGGAACAAGTAAATGTGCAAGATTTTTTGTATGTGATTCTACAGAACTTGTAAAGGAAGCAAAAAAGATACATGATACCGATCCGGTTGCAACAACATTGTTTGGGAAGCTGTTAACAGTGACTGCAATGATGGGAAAGGATTTAAAGGGGGAAAACGACCTTATTACGTTAAAGACAAATGGAGACGGTCCATATGGAAATATGCTTGCTACAGGAAATAAAAAAGGCGAAGTAAAGGGATATGTTGGAGCCATTGAGGAAGAAAAAATAAATGGACTGATAAATGAAAATGGTGAATTTATAACGAATGAACAAGGTCAGATAAGATTCATAGGAGACGGGACATTACAGGTAATCAGGGATATGGGACTGAAGGAACCTTTTGTCGGACTTACACATATTGCAGGAGAAGACATAGCAGATACAATGGCTCATTATTTTCTGATTTCAGAGCAGATAAAGTCTGTAGTTGCTTTAGGAGTTAAGCTTTCAGAAGATGGAAATGAAGTGGAGAAGGCAGGAGGATATATAATACAGCTACTTCCGGGAGTTGAAGATAGCTTTATAGACAAGCTTGAAGATAAACTGAGACAGATAAGAAGTATAACGGAACTTCTTTCAGGTGGATTTACTCCGGAAAGAATAATAGAACTTCTGTATGAAGATATTTCTGTGGTTGAAGAAGAGGCTGAAATGTCAGGAGCTCATGTAAAGAAATATGTTGAAGATTATGAAATTCTTGAAGAATCTGAAATTGAATATAAATGTAACTGCACAAGAGAAAAATATTATAAAGGAATTCTAACTTTAGGTAAAGAGGAGATAGAACATATACTTAAAGAAGAAGGTAAAATAGAAGCAGAGTGTCATTTCTGCGGTAAGAGATATGTTTTTACAGAAGAAGATTTTAAGGATATAAAGTAAAAACTGGCGACTAAAAAAGTTTTATAAACAGAAAAATAATTTTAATATCATAATATAATGAGAGGATGTTTAAAATGTCAAAATTATTAAAAGTAGGAGTAATCAGAGGTGGAGTTTCCACTGAAAAAGAAGTTTCAATGAATACAGGAAGTGAAATTATTAAAAATCTTAACAGGGACAAATATGAAGTTTTTGATATTGTTATAAACTCAGAAAGGGAAGTATTTGAAAAATTGGGAAATCTTAATCTGGATTTTGTATATATAGCTTTGCATGGAATGTTTGGAGAAGATGGAAGAATACAGGCAATTCTGGAAAGCCTTGGAATAGCTTATAGCGGACCTGGAGTAATGTCGAGTGCACTCTGTATGGATAAGGAGCTCACAAAGAAAATAGTGGAAACTTATGGTGTAAGAACTGCAAAAGGTGTAGCCATAAGAAGAGGAGAAGAATATAACTTTCAGGAAATAAAGAACAAACTTGGTAACAGAATTATAGTAAAACCTAATTCAGGAGGTTCAAGTATAGGAGTAAGTTTTGTAGAAACAGAAGAAGAGTTTAAAAAAGCACTTGAATTAGTTTATACAATGGATAAGACTGCTCTGGTGGAGGAAGTACTTCCAGGAACTGAGATAAGTGTACCTGTAATTAACGGAAAAGTATTTCCAACACTTAAAATAGAAGCTGTCGCAGGAGATTATTTTGATTATGAATCTAAATATGCAGAAGGTGGAGCAAGGGAATTTGTATTTGAGTTTCCTGAAGAAATTCAGAATGAAATAAACAAATTTGCCTATGACAGCTATTATGCAGTAAAATGTGAAGGATTTGCAAGAGTGGATTTTATGGTAGTAGGAGATAAACCTTATTTCATGGAGGTTAATACATTGCCAGGAATGACAGCTGCCAGTCTTTTACCGAAAAGTACAGCTTCAAAAGGATACAGTTATGCAGAAACATTAGATTTACTTATAGAAGCGTCGAGAAATATAAAAAGATAGAACAGATTAAAAAATATAGGGAATAGAACTGTACAGAAGCAGGGCTATATATGAAGGGAGAATCCGTTATGGAAAGAATAGCAAGTTTTCAAGTTGACCATGTGAGACTTAACAGAGGACTTTATGTATCAAGAATTGATGAAATAAATGGAAATTACCTTACAAGTTTTGACATAAGAATGAAACTTCCAAACAGGGAGCCGGTAATAAATATTGCAGAACTGCATACAATGGAACATCTGGGGGCGACATTTTTAAGAAATCATCCAATTTGGAAAGAGCAAATAGTATATTTTGGACCTATGGGATGCAGAACAGGTTTCTATCTTATACTTAAAGGAAAACTTGAATCAAAGGATATAGTTGAACTTATGAAGGAACTTTATAAATTTATGGCTGAATTTAAAGGAGACATTCCTGGAGCAACAGCCATAGAATGTGGAAATTATCTGGATCAGAACTTACCAATGGCAAATTATGAAGCTAAGAAATATCTGGAAGAAACTCTGGAAAATTTGGGAGAGGAAAATTTAAATTATCCGGAATAGTAAAATTTGAAAGGAGAATAGGTACATTTAATAAATGTATCAGATAATAGAGAATGAAAAAAATACTAATTTTATTTCTTGTAATTTCGGCAATGTCTTTTTCTACAAAAATTACAAAGGAAAAAGGTGTGAATATTTCCAAAATAGAAATGGAAAACAGGAAAAATGATATAATAGGCCTTGTAAATCAAGTAATTGACATGGATTATAAAAATAAGTTTGAATTAAATTATGGAGATGATCAAGGTGTAATTTCAACAAATGAAGTTATAAATAAAAAAATAAAGGAAAAATCTTCAGTAATAATAAAGAGAATTAATTTTTTATCATTAGATAAGATAGAAGCATTTTATGATGAAAAAACACCTGACATAGTTTCTCTGATAACTACAAATGATTTTAATGAACTTATAAAGAAAAGGCTGGAACAGGAGACTGGATTAAAAATATATAGTGAAAATGGAGTTTATGCACAGCTTTCTGAATACGATAAAGGCAAAGTACATGAAATATATTTTTATCTTACTTTAGATGAAATTTTAAAAAGTCTGGAGTCAAATAACTTGAAATATAAGCTCAATAGCCAGAAGGTAGTCCTGGAAAAAATTAATAACCAATGGACTACAAAAGGGGTAGAAACTTTAAATAGTACAAATTTAAAATGATTAAACAATATTAGGGAGTGATTTATATGAAAAAAATCATGATTTTAGCTGTGAGTTTAATAGTTTCAATCAGCAATTTTGCAAGTTATAAAGATGATATGATGATTAGAATGGAAATTAAAGAGAAGAGTGTGGAAAAATCATTTGGAGGAAGTAATGCAGAAATGAAAAATGCTGCAGCAGCTATTTATGAAGGTTGGGATGAGGAATTAAATGAAGTCTATAAACTGTTAATGGCAAAATTATCAAAAAATGAACAGTTGAAACTTAGAGATGAAGAAAGAGCATGGATTAAAAAAAGAGATAAAGTGGCAAAAGCTGAAGCAAATAAATTCTGTGATACTGTAAATGGAGAAAGACTTTGTGGAACAGGTTATGGTCTGGCATATACAGAATCTTTAATAGCAACAACAAAAGAGAGAGCTGTCGAATTATCAAAAAGATATGAGAAATTAAAATAAATCTACATATAATAAAGTTTATAAAGAAGGAGTCTTATGAGAAAAATATTAATTTTATTTTTAATAGCAACAAGTTTAGGGTTTTCGGCAAATTATAAAGTAGAAGTTAAGCCAAATGTAAAAATTCAGAAAATGGAACTAGAGCAGAATAATTTAGAAATTGAAAAGAAATTTATTGAGATGACAAAAAAAGAAATTTCTAATGGAATAAAGGAAATCGATCAGCAGATTAATAGTGAAAAAGAAGCTGTAGGATTAAAATTTTTTGGAGAAATTTCAAAAGGTTACTTGAAGAATATGAAATATGAAATAAAAAAAATTGAGTATACTTCCAGTTCAAAAGCAAATTTAACAATTAATTTGAAAATTCCAAAATTTGATAATGATATTCTTAATGGTGAACAGGAAAAAATCAATAAATTATTTGAAAAGAGAACAGGAAAATCTATTGAATATCTTGCTAAGGCTTCGTCAAAAGAATTTCAAAAAAAATGGTTGCCAGTACTAGTAGATATTATTTCAGAAATAGTTTCAGAAAAAATTAATAACATAAAAGAATTTGAAGAAAAAGAAACGATTGTTAAAGCAGAAAAAATCAATGGGAAATGGGATATTATAACAAAAAATTAAAAAAGATATATTTAATAATTATATGAATTTAAAATTATATAGTTTATCAGTAAAGGAAGGATTGAAAATGTCTAAAATAATAGACACTCATACACATATTTATGATGAGCAGTTTCAGGAAGATTTTGACGATGTCATGAAAAATATAGAGGAACAGATGGAAGGAATTGTAAGTATTGGCTTTGATATGGAAAGTTCATTGAAAAGTATAGAGCTTGCAAATAAGTATGATTTTGTTCATGCAGTGATTGGAATACATCCTGTGGATATAAAAAAATATAATGCTGAAGTCGACAAGGAATTGGAAAGATTGGCACTGAGTGAAAAAAAGGTTGTTGCAATAGGGGAAATAGGGCTTGACTATCATTGGATGGAAGATCCGGAAGAAGTACAGAAGGAAGGATTCAGAAGACAGATAGAACTTGCTGAAAGAGTGAAATTGCCAATAGTAATTCACACAAGGGAAGCATTGCAGGATACACTTGATATTTTAAAGGAATATCCAAATGTAGGAGGGATACTTCATTGCTATCCAGGATCTTTTCAGGCGGCAAAGCCTTTTCTTGACAGATACTATATAGGAGTAGGCGGAACAGTGACTTTTAAGAATAACAGAAAAACTAAGGAACTGGTAAAAGAGTTGCCTCTTGATAGGATAGTCCTCGAGACAGACTGTCCTTATTTGACTCCTGTACCTTTTAGAGGAAAGAGAAATCAGCCTGTCTATACAAAATATGTTGCTGAAGAAATAGCGGCAATAAAGGGAATTTCTGTAGAGGAAGTAATAAAAGTTACTACTGAAAATGCCAAGAAAATATATAATCTGTAGATTGAAGGAGAAATGATGGAAATATACGGAATAGGAACTGATATCATTGAAATAAGCAGAATAAGGGAAGCTATTAACAGAACTTCATCATTTAAAAGGAAAGTTTATACTGAAAAGGAAATAGAATATATAGAAAAGAAGAAGGAGCCCTATGCTAGTTATGCGGGAAGATTTGCCGCAAAAGAGGCTGTTTCAAAAGCACTTGGAACAGGAGTGAGGGGCTTTTCTTTGAGTGATGTGGAAATACTTAATGATGAACTGGGGAAGCCCACTGTTACCCTTTACAATAATCTTCTAAATCATGCAGAAGACCTTAAAATACAGATAAGCATTTCACATAGCAGGGAATATGCCGTTTCTACTGTTATTATCTATAAAGAATAAAAAAATTGGGGAAGTATGATAAAATCAATTTTAAAAAATAAGTTATTTAGAATAGTTACTTTGTTTATTTTAGGATTAATTTTACTGATAAAGCCAAGTTTACTTATTGTCTAAGGAATAAAAATTTCTGGAAAAGACAGTAGATGCAAATTTATAAGGAGAAATTTAAATGAATAATGGCAAAATCAAGGGATATCTGAAAAATAAAATATTTGAAGTTGAAATTGATTTGAAAAATGTAAAGAATGAAAACAATTTCATTAAAGAAATGGATAATATTTTTGATTTTCCTCCGTATTTCAGAAAAAACTCATATGATTCCCTAAATGACTGTATGAGAGATTTAAGCTGGATAGAAGAAGATGAGATTATTATTTTTAAAAATTTAAAATTCTTAAAGGAAAGAAATGAAAAGTTGTTTTTAGATATATCTGCTTCTTTAGAATTATATAGGGATTTCTGGGATAACAGTGTAAATTCAAAAAATAATGTAAGGATTATTATAGAGTAAATTTTTAAAGGGTTATCATGAATATTGAAATAATAAAAAAGGGGAAAATAATGATTGTAAAAAAGATTTTCTCCTTATTTTAGAATAAAATCTAATAATACTTAAGATTAAAGGAATTAGTCACTTTTCAAATACAAATCATAAAAATCAGAATAATACAAATACATAGATAAAATTATAAAGTTGTGAAAAAATTTTTTCAATAAAATTTGAAAAAATAAAAATCTTGAAAAATATGGAAATCAGTATATATTATTAGTATAAGGAGATGAAATGGTAAAAAAAAGGTATTTTGAAATTATTAACCTAGTAATAAATTCAAATGATGGAATTACGGTAAAAGATATTTCAAATTTATACAATATAACTGAAAGAAGTATCCGTTATGATATTGATGAGTTAAATGTATTTTTTCAGGAAAAGAATAATAAAGATATCATTGAAATAAACAACAATAGATTAAAAATTTTATATTCAGAAAATGAAATAGAAGATATTGTGGAAAATATTAAAGAAAAGGAATATTTTTTGTCAGAAAACGAAAGGGTAAACATATTATCTTATGAAATATTTCTTTCTAAAAATGAATTTATACTGCAGTATTTCACGGAAAAATATAACTTAAGTAAAACAACCGTAAGATATTCATTAAAAGAATTGAACAAAATTATTAGTGAATATGGACTTGTAATCGATATGAACAACAATAGAGGATATAAGATTATTGGAAGTGAAATAAATATAAGAAAATATATTATTAATATATTGAGGGAGTATATAAAGAACACAAAGGAAAAGAAAATAGAATATGATCCCTTAAAAAAAATAATACAGAAATTTTATAAAAAGAGCAGAATAGAAGAATCTAAAAATACAATTAATAAAATACTGGATTATACGAGAAAAACAATTAGCGATGAGGCATTTGAAACATTACAGCTATTTTTATTTATTTCAGCGATAAGAAATAAAAATGGCCATGAAATAGAAGAAGATGTTGAGAATGAAATATTTCTTTCAAAAACTATGGAATTTAGTAAAATTAGGGAAATATTGGAAAAAATTGAAAATATTAAAGAAAAAGATGTCCATTATTTTGTTGATTTTTTTCTAGGTTCGTATTCATATAACTTGGAATATTCCTATTTTTTAAACTGGATTCTGATAGAAAGCCTGATAGACCAGTTTATAAAATTGTTGAGTGATAAATTGAAAGTAAATCTTACAGAGGATAAGATTTTAAGGAAAGAATTGCTTAATCATATAAAACCGGCGATTTATCGAATGAAAAATAAATTTAAACTGACAGAAAGTATTTTAAGCGAAGTCAAAAAACAGTATATGGAACTTTTTATAAAGACAAAATCAAGTTTGAAGATAATTTCTGATTTTATAGATTTATCATTTGATGAAGATGAAGCGGCATTCATCACTGTTATGATTCAAAGAGCCATAATGAGAAATAATCCCTCTACACTATTGAAGAAAGATCCTAATATATTAATTGTATGCGGACTAGGGTATAGCAGTTCAAGATTTCTGTATGAGAATATTAATAACAGGTTTCAGGTGAATATAATTGATATAATACCTTTTAATCAGCTGGAAAATTATAATTATCTGAAAAAAGCCGATATTATTATATCAACATTGGATTTTAAACTGGACGGTATGGATGTGATAACAGTTAATGCTGTTATGAATGAAAAGGATATTCTGAAGTTAAAAAATTATGGATTGCCTGAAAAGAAATCAAAAATAAAATTGTCAGAGTTATTAAGCATTATAAGGAAAGTACCAGATGAAACAGAGTTAAAAAAACAGCTGATGAGAAATTTCGGGGAAAATATTTATGATGATATGGGAGAAAAATCAGAAACTGGTAAAAGTTTTGTAGAATTACTTTCTGAAAAAAGTATCAAGCTGAATGTTGCTGCAAATAATCTTGATGAAGTAATAGAAATTACAGGTCAGACAATGATAGATTCAGGCCTTGTAAAAGAGGAATACACAGATGAACTGAAAAATCAGATTATACAGTATGGAAAATATATTCTGGTTGGGGACAAAACGATTTTACCTCATGGTCAGCTTTTAAAAAATGTTAGGGAAACAGGATTTTCATTAATAACATTAAAAAAAGGAATAGATTTTTTTGGAAGTGAGATAAAAATAGTTATTTGTCTTGCTTCAAGAAATAAAGATGAACATTTGAGGGCGATACTTGAACTGAACAGATATTTGAAAAATCCTGATTTTGAAAATGAACTGTTAAATAAAGAGAGTCCTGAAGAAATAACTGATTATTTAGAATTTTTAGAAATGTCAGATATTTGAATATCATAAAAGTTATTTTGAAAAATAGAGCCGACTAAATTTATTAAATACAGGAGATAGAAAAATGGAAAATTTTATCAATGAGAATAATATTATTTTAAATCTGGAAACAGAAGATAAAAGAGAAATAATTAATAAAATGACAGAAACAATATCTGAAGAAAAATTACTTAATAAGGAGAAATTTATTGAGGATGTCTTTAAAAGGGAAGAAATGGAAAATACTGTTGTAGGGTTTAAAGTGGCAATTCCTCATGGAAAATCAGAATTTATAAATTCACCACAGATAGTATTTGCAAAATTAAAAGAGGAAATTTTCTGGGGAGATCCTGATGAAAAGGTAAAATACATATTTCTTCTTGGAGTTCCTGCGGCTTCAGCAGGGGAGCATATAAAAATTTTAATGAATCTGTCAAAAAAAATACTTGATGAAAAGTTTAGGGAAAAGTTGGAAATGACAGATGATAAGGGAGAATTGTTAAAAATTATTACTGAGTAAATAAAATAAATTAATATAAGGAGAAGAATTATTATGAAAAAAATTGTAGCAGTTTGTGCATGCCCGATGGGATTGGCACATACATTTATGGCGGCAGATTCTTTAGAAAAGGCGGCAAAGGAACTGGGAGTTGAGATTAAAATAGAAACACAGGGAGCAGATGGAATTCAGAATGAGCTTACCAGAAAAGATATAGAAGAATCAGATGCAATTATTTTAGCATTGGCGATTACTCCACAGGGAATGGAACGTTTTGAAGGGCATGACCCTTATGAAATTACCTTGAAGGAGGCAATCAGGGAAGGAAAAGAAATTTTAGAAGAAATACTTGAAGAAATAGGGTAATCTAATAAAAATAATATAAAAAGAGCAGAGTAAAATTAAAATTTATAAAAAATAATAAATAAAATATGGAGGTATTTAAAATGGCTCAATTAAAAAGAAAAAGAAAAAACAGTTTTTGGCAGGAATTTTATAAACATCTTATGACAGGTATATCTTATATGATACCGGTACTTATAATGGGAGGACTTATTGGTGCATTTTCTCAGGTGATTCCATATGTAATATTTAAAATTGATCCAAGTATATCAATTTTAGATGCTATAAAAACAGGCCAGTACACAGGAATGAGTTTACAGCTATTAAAATTGGCTTCATTAATGGAAAGTTTCGGATTTACATTATTTGGTTTTGCAATTCCAATGTTTGCGGCATTTGTGGCAAATTCAATAGGTGGTAAGACAGCCCTTGCGGCAGGATTTATTGGTGGTTATGTTGCAAATAAACCTGTGGCTACTATAGGAATGGTAGATGGAGTTTTAGATAAAGTTACTCCAGTTCCTTCAGGATTTTTAGGAGCTTTTATTATAGCAATGATAATAGGGTATTTTGTAAAATATTTAAATAAAAATATTAATTTGCCAAAAAACTGGCTTGCATTTAAATCTACTTTTTTAATACCTTTACTGTCTTCACTTTTCTGTATGTTTGTAATGGTATTTGTAATAACTCCTGTTGGTGGATGGATAAATCTTCAAATTAGAGCACTTCTTGAAGCGGCGGGAGCAGCAGGACAGTTTGCTTACGCTCTTGTGCTTTCAGCAACTACAGCTTTTGATTTAGGTGGACCTGTAAACAAAGCGGCAGGATTTGTAGCTTTAGGATTTACTACTGAAAAAGTTCTTCCAATTACAGCAAGAACAATAGCAATTGTTACTCCATCAATAGGACTAGGGCTTTCAACTTTAATAGATAAAAAATTAGTTGGAAGAAGAGTTTATAACAGTGAATTTTACGATGCAGGAAAAACATCAATATTCCTTGCATTCATGGGAATTTCTGAAGGAGCAATACCTTTTGCACTTGAAAATCCTGGATTCACAATTCCTTTATATGTAATTTCTTCAATAATAGGAGCATTTTCAGGAATAGCTCTGGGAGCAGTACAATGGTTCCCTGAATCAGCAGTCTGGGCATGGCCTCTAGTAAAAAATCTTCCTGCATACATGTTAGGAATAGCTGTAGGTTCAGTAATAATTGCTGTATGTAATGTTCTGTACAGAAATAAGCTTATAAAAGATGGTAAGCTGGAAGTGGATGAGTATTAATATGAATAAGAAATATGATTTTCCGATTATTCCTCATACACATTGGGACAGGGAATGGTATTTTACAACTTCACGTTCTAAAATATACTCCCTGAATCATTTTAAGGAAATATTTGATGTTCTGGAAAATAATAAAAACTTCAGTCATTTTCTTCTGGATGCACAGCTGTCCATTATAGATGATTATCTTGAGTTTCATCCATATGATGAAGATAGAATAAAAAAAATTGTTACAGAAGGTAAGCTGATAATAGGACCATGGTATACGCAGACAGATCAGATGGTAATAAGCGGAGAATCCATTATAAGAAATCTGTATTATGGAATAGAAAGAGCAAAAGATTTCGGGGCATATATGAAAACAGGATATATGCCTGACTCTTTTGGTCAGTCAGCTCAGATGCCTCAACTGCTAAATGGTTTTAACATAAAATACAATACATTTAAAAGAGGGCTGGGAGACAGTCACTATCCTAAAAATGAGTTTTACTGGGAAGCTCCTGACGGAAGCAGAGTTTTCAACATGTATCTGGACAGATATGGAAATTTTGTTTATTTCACATCTGAGGCAGATAGCCTGAATAATTTGATGGCAAAATTGAAGGAAGAAACTGACAGAAGATCTCTGATAGGAACATTGACATTATATAACGGTGAGGATCAGAGACCAATTAGAAAAAATCTTCCTGAAATTGTAGAAAAACTTAATGAGCTTAATCCTGACAGTAACTTTTATATATCAACTATTGATAATGTAATGGAAAAAGCTGAAAATAACGGATTTCACTATGATACTGTAAAAGGGGAAATGACATCGGGACAATTTAGCAGAGTTCATAAATCCATTTATTCTACAAGAGCTGATTTGAAGATAAAAAATAATAAAAATGAAAATCTTATAGTGAATATATCGGAGCCTTTAAGTTCAATAGCATATAAATCAGGTTTTGAATACGAAAATAGAGTTTTTGAACAGGCGTGGAAGCTTATGGCGGAAAATGCCGCTCATGACAGTATTGGTATGTGTAACTCTGATGAAACTAATAACAGTATTGAATATAGAAATGATACTGTAAAATCCCTAATGGATAATCTGAATGATTTAAAGATGAGGGAAATAGGATCAGCTATTCCCGAAAAGGATATTTTTCAGTTTCAGGTGTATAATTTTTTACCGTATAAAAGAAGTGGAGTTTTAAAGGCTGAAATTTTTACTCCTTTTACTGATATAGAAATTTATGATACAGATGGCACTGTATATGAAAGCAAAGTTTTAAAAAGTGAAAAGCTTGAGGAAAGAATAAAAAATAAAATGAAATCTGAAGTGGGATTCAATACAAATGATAATCCACGTTGGATAAAGGAAAATTCAGAAATATATAAAACTGAATTGCTGATTTACTTGAAAGATACATTGCCTTTAGGATACAGAACGCTGTTTATGAGAAAAAAAGAATCTGCTGATAAAGTTTATGAATGCAGTACTGAAGTGAATGAAATTGAAAATGACTTACTAAATATAAAAATACAGAAAAATGGTTCAATTATCATAAAAGATAAAAAGAATAATTTAGAAAAAGAAGGTTTTCTGATTTTTGAAGATTCCGGAGATGCAGGAGATACTTATGATTATTCGGAACCTTATAGCGATAGGATTTTAACAAATGAAAATTCTGAAATTGAAATATTGGAAACAGAAAAAAATTCTCTGTTAAATAAAATAAAATATTCTGTAAAAATGAATATTCCTTATAATCTGACATCAAGAGAACAGAAACAGGATAATATCCAGATAGAATTTTTTGTAACTTTATCACTGGAAAAAGACAGTTCTCTTGTAAAAGTAGATGTAGAAGTGGAAAATAAAGCAATAGAACATCGTGTACGTGTACTGTTTAAAACAGGAATAGAGAGTACTGAGTCTATTGCTGACCAGCAATTTGGAACGATTAGAAGGCCTGTTTATCTTTCTGAAGTTGAAAACTGGCGGGAAAATGGCTGGAATGAAAAACCTAGAACAATAGAACCGATGCAATCTTTTGTATCTCTTGCTAATGACCATGAAAACGTAAGCATTATAACAGATTGTGTAAGGGAATATCAGATTACAGGTGAAAAATTTGATACAATAGCCCTTACTTTATTTAGATCAACACCGGAAATGGGAAAAGCTGAACTTGAGGATAGACCTGGAAGAGCTTCAGGAATGGCTAACTGGGAAACACCTGATGCAAACCTGCTGAAAAATCTGAAGTTTAATTTTGCTATTTCTATTGGAAAGAATGAATATTCAATTTCAAAAATTTCGAATATATCTAAGGAATATTTAACTCCTTTCTATTGCTATCAGGCTGCAGAATTTAAAAATGTGGATATTTTCTTTTTAATGAATAAACCTGAAATTCAGGATGTTTCATTTGATTATTCAATATTTTCTTCAGAAAATAGGAACTGTATTCTCAGCACTGTAAAAAAAGCAGAAAAAGATGATGCATTAATCATTAGAGTATATAATCCTGATGATAAAAAGCCTACTTATTTTGACATTATATATCACGATGATATAAAAAATACATCTTTAGTAAAATTTGATGAAGAAACAGTTATGGATAATGTTGAATTTAGTTTTGATAAAAAGGAAATTAATATTAGTGAAGTGAAAACTTGTCAGGCTTTGAGTATTAGAATCGAATAAAAGTTATTCTTTCAAGTATTAGGAGAGAAAAATCCTTTATAAATAAAAAATATGTGCTTTTAAACTTTAGAATTTTAACTATCAAGTTTTTTGGCACATATTTTAATTTCTAAATATGCTGTTTTTATGTTTCCGACATTTTTTCTAGTTTTTAAACTCTACATTTGAAAAATGTATTTCAACTCTTCTGTTATTGTATCTTCCTTTTATAGTATCATTATAGTCAACTGGATTTTCTTCTCCTTTTCCTATGATTTTCCCAAAAGAAAATCTTTTATTAAGTCCATAGTTTTTCATTAATTCAGCTACTTTTTCAGCTCTTTGTTTAGATAATGCCAGATTGTATGCTTTTGAACCTGTATTATCTGTATATCCTATAATATCAATGTATCCATTTTTTCCAAACTGATTGACTATTTCAACAATTTCTTTAATAATAGATTTTTCTGACTCAATAAGAGTGTCATCATCAATTTTATACCCATGTACTACGCATTTTTTCTCAGGTCCTGAGCAAAATGTCCACTCATCACTTACAATTTTTTTTATATTGACTTCTCCTAAACTTATATTATTTCCCTCATTAGAAATTTTCTCTGCAGTTATGTTAAATACAAAAATAAATATCAGAAATAAAAGTATTTTTTTCATATTTATTTTACCTCCAAATAATTTTTTTATAAATATAGTTAATACTTTAATTTTAATTTATCCTTCCATTTTTTCCAGTATTTTATCACTTATATTAAAGTTTGCATATATTTCCTGTACATCTTCATTGTCTTCAAGGTCATCATACAGTTTCAATATTTTTGCTGCAGTTTCAATATCAGTTATATCTATTTCATTTTGTGGATACATTGTTATTTCAGCATTTTCACTCTTTAACCCTTTTTCATCCAAAACTTTTTTCACATTTTCAAAATCATTTGGATCAGTTATTACCACTGAAAAATGTTCCCTGTCAACAATATCTTCTGCACCTGCTTCCAGTGCAGTTTCCATCAGTTTTTCCTCATTAACTTTTTTCTTATCAAATTCAAGAATACCTTTTCTGTCAAACATGAATGCAACAGATCCTGTTTCTCCAAGATTTCCTTCATTTCTTGAAAAATTCATTCTGACTGTGGAAGCTGAACGGTTTTTATTATCTGTAACTACGTCTACTAAAAATGCCACTCCTCCAGGTCCATATCCTTCATATCTTATTTCAATGTATTCTACACCTTCAAGTTCTCCTGTCCCTTTTTTAACGGCTCTTTCAATAGTATCTTTTGCCATGTTTGCAGCTTTTGCCTTATCTATTGCAAGTCTTAGTCTTGGGTTAAAGTCAACATTTCCACCACCTATTTTTGTGGCAATCATAATTTCCTTACCTAATCTTGTAAAGGCTTTCCCTCTTATTTTATCCTGTCGTCCTTTTCGCTGTTTTATATTTACCCATTTACTGTGTCCCGCCACGAAATTTACCTCCAAAATATGCTATTATTATTTCTTATTCTGAATTTTTTGTAAAATAGTTTTAATTGCATCACCAATATTATTTATATCAGCAAGTTCCTCATCCTTTATCCATTTGGAAACGTCAGCATTAACATATCCCAGGCTTTCCAGAGCCAGTTTTATATCTTCCTTCATGAGAAGTAGTTTTGTATTTGAAGTATCTGAAATAATATTTTTTCCATTTGAAATATTTTCATTTTCATTCTGAATCTCAATTATATTAAGCTTTTTAACCTTGTCCTTCAAATCCAGTATTATTTTCTGTGCCTTCTTTTCTCCAAGTCCCGGCACTTTTGTAAATAGCTTTGAATTATTATCAAGCACAATATTTATGATATCTTTTACATTGTAGGTGGATAAAATGGCAAGAGTAAGTTTAGGTCCTACACCGCTTATTTTTATCAATTCCCTGAAAAGTTCCCTTTCATTTTCAGTCTTAAATCCATAAAATGAAATATCATCTTCCTTGACATGGGTATGAATGAAAAGTTTTTCGTCTTCTCCTATTTCCTTAAGTGTTTCAAATGTCTTCAAGGAAATAAAAATTTTATATGCCAATCCATTTATATCAATTGCCACATAATCAATCTTTTTTATTGTCAGTTTCCCAAAAATATATTCAAACATTATTGTAAACTAAGTGTAAATTTACACTTCTCCTTTCGTTCTGTTATTTAAAATCATTTTTTTGTAAAGCTTAAAGTTTTATAAGGTTTACATGGTCAATGTTTTCGTTTAGGAACATTATCCCTATTTCTTTGAATTTATCCTGGCCATCAGTTACAAAATATTCAACTTCATGTCCTTTTTCAGCATCATTTTTCAATAGATTTTCTTTTATAAGAATCTCCTTTAAGTCCTGAGCTGTTTCTTTTGCAGGGTCAACAATCTTAATATTGGGATAAATGCTGCTTATAGTTTCCTTCAGCAGAGGATAATGCGTGCATCCCAAAATCAGGGAATCAATTTTATCCTTAAAATCATCAAGATACATTTGTACCATTTGATTTATAAGCTTTCCTTTAATTATTCCTTCTTCAATTGCAGGAGCAAAAAGAGGGCATGATTTTGAATACACTTCTATTTCAGGATTTCTTTTTTTTATTTCAGTTTCATATTTTTTTGAATTGATGGTAGCTTTTGTACCGATAACTCCTATTTTATTATTTTTTGTAGTATAGAGAGCTGTCCTTACACCTGCTTCTATAACTCCTATAATGGGAGTCTTAAATGTTTTATTCAGTTCATCTAAAGCAAGAGAAGTAGCGGTATTACAAGCTACTACAATTGCATCGACTTTCTTTTCTATTAAAAAATCTACGATTTGTTTGGAATATCTGACAATCAGATCTTGTGTTTTTTCTCCATAGGGCACTCTGGCAGTATCCCCGAGATAAATGATTTTTTCATTTGGAAGGACTTTTCTTACTTCCTTTAAAACAGTTAATCCTCCAACCCCTGAATCAAAAATACCAATAGACATTTTTCCTCTGCAGTATTATAAAATATTGCAGCTCCTTTCCTGATTTATAAGAGTTTTAATGTAAAACTAAAGCAGTTATCTCATTATAAGGGAACCTGTAAATTCATTAACTCCATCATCTGCATAATATTGCCCTACGATTTTTCCTCTATCTTTGCTTGAAAGATCACTGTTCAGTTTTACTTTATAATTTATTCTTTTATTTCCTGTTTCCCCTGAAACAAGTATATCTTCAGCAGGATACAAATTATACTTTTCGTTTCCTATTTTTACAGTTTTGACAACTTCATTTTTATCTATTACCTTTGTTTTACCATTTCCCATATCTTTTTTACGTTCGTTTGAAGATTTTTTTGTTAAACCTGTCCATAGATTTTTAAAAAAATTTCCATCTTTTCCTTTTTTGGAAGCTTCCGGTCTTCCACCAAGGGCAAAATAATTATTTATTTCTTCAGCACCTATGGCATTTCTATTTTTTGCTTTATTGGAACCTAAAATTACTACAATAACCCTGTCATTTCCCCTTTGAGCAGTAAGGATTATATTGGAACCTGCAGCTTTATGATATCCTGTCTTCAGTCCGTCAACGCCTCCGACTTTACCTAAAAGGGCATTTGTAGATTTTAACTGTATTTCTCCACCGTCTATATAATCAGTTGCATTTCTTGAAATATTTAAATATTCCTTGTATTCAATAGCTTTTAGTGCCAGTCCGTATAAATCTTTTGCATTTCCCTGATCCATACATGTTCCTGTGTCACCAGGTGGCAGACCATGAGGAGTACAGAATCTTAGTGAATTTAATCCGAGCTGTTTTGCTTTATTATTCATGGAACTTACAAAACTTGGGACATCACCACCTGAAACATATTCAGCAAGTGCATATGCGGCATTGTTTGAAGATCTTATGATGGTAGCCTTTAATAAATCCTCTACTGTATACTGTTTACCTGCAACTAGCTTTATACCGTATGGTATAACAGATGCTGTATCTGAAATGGTAACCATATCATTCATTGAAATGGCACCGCTTTTTACTTTTTCAAGTGTAAGCATGGATGTCATTACTTTTGTCACTGAAGCCAGTGGCCTGACTGCGTTTACATTGTCCTTTTTAAAAATATTTCCTTTTGAATCTCCCACCAGAAGAGCCTGATAATCATAATAATTTTCACCTTCTGCAAATGTGAAAACCGAAATTATAAAAAAACATAACACTAGCAGTGTTTTTTTAATATTTACTTTACCTTTCATTTTCTATTTTCCCTACCTTTAATATATTTATCTATTTCAAGAAATATTAACATATTTGTATTAGTTTTTTATTTGTAAAAATTGACTTGATGCTCTCAAATTGAAAAAAAAGATACAGAAAAGTAGTTTCTAATATTAATTTTGTATACTTATCTTGACCAATAGAAAAAGTGAAAAACTTTTTTCTTCATAAACTCCTTTTAAGAAACGGGTATCTTCAGCCCGTTTCTTTTTTATTTATAAGTAAAGTAAATTTATTTTTAATAATCAAAAATAGATACTTATGAACATATAGAATGACTTTTAGAGGAGGCAATCGCCTCCTCTATTTATAGTTATAAAAAAAATTGTATTACAAAATATCCAACCAGGTTGGATTAAAAGAATATTAATGATACTTTTTAAGTGGCGGATAAAGATAATGATAGAATTCCCAGACAATCATCCTGATTTTACATTCAGGACAGAAAAAGGGATTCATTCCAAAAGTTATGTACATCTGTCTCTGATAAAATGAATATTTAGATACGGCAATATTTTTCCTGAAAGGCTCCATAGCCTTTTTAAGTTCATCAGAAATATGTCTTGAATAGAAACCGTACCTGTTTACCATTTTAAAGTTTTTAGGAGGCAGGTGAATGAGTATCTGTGAGATAAATTTTTCAGCAGGCATAGTAATGTAAGTTTTCTTTTTATTGTTAGCTAAATCATTGAAAAAGAAGGTAACATTATCATCATCAATTTCGGTAATCTTGCATTCTGCAACAGGTGAACGTGCGAGGTATCTTCCGAGATATCTGATAACACCCTCTGTGCTGTTGATGTCACCGTCACCGACATTAAAGAAGAATCTTTTGTCTTCCCTGTAAAGTTTGGAAACAGTGTCCAAGACCTTTTTTTTTAATTTTACTGTCATGATATTCTCCGTTCTGAATAATTTTGAGGACATGGTACTTCCATTGACCGGCAATAGTATCCACATTAAAATGTCTCATTTTCCTGAAGTCAAAATTTTTAGTAAATCCTCCCAGAGAAACAATGGCATGGATATGCGGATTCCATTTAAGATCCCTTCCAAAAGTATGTATAATTGAAATGAGCCCGTAGTGTACGATGTCGGAGTCAGTGAAATATTTTCTGGAAAATTTTGATATTTTATTTTTTCTCAGTTTCTTTCTGGAGATATTATGGAAGCAGAACTTAAAGATTTCATTAACGGCCTCAGAAAGCTTTGAGAGGAGTTTTCTGTCATAGAAGAAAAATTGTCTACATTCTTTAGGTATAGTAAAGAGTACATTCCGATGTTCAATATTCAAAATATGTTTCATAATATTGAAAGACCAAATTCTGGAATATTTGAAACCACATGAAGGACAAAGCTTAGACTTACAAGTAAGAGGGAACTTGTGAATAATAGGACAGAGAGGGCATTTAAATTTAATAAAGCCCTTGGACATATCCCTGCAGGCGATGAACTTATCGACAGAGTGTATAATGTATTTAAGATGATTTTTCTCAATATTATTTTTTTTGCAAAAGTCAATAGAATTTAGTAGAATGTTGTTATTACTGAAGATATACTTCAGTTTATTTTGTATGATATATTTGTTAGCCATAAATATATTATACAAAAAATCAGCCGAATTTCAAATTCGGCTTTTTTTATTCCTTACTATTTTCATACCTTATTTCAGCTTCCTGAACTAATTGAAACATTTATATACCGATGTATCAGCTCAAAAATGAGCTGAGTGGAATTTTTCCACTCAGTTTTAGAAGTCATTACTCTAGCTTATTGGTTACTTTTCTTTGAGTAACCAATACAAAAACAACCGATGGAACTTTCCGCTGGTATCATTAGTAATGAGGTCATTAACTTATTGCTCTCACATTTTTGTGAAACCAAAGTATAATAATAACCCCAACACAAAAATGTGTTCGGATAAAAATAGATTTGCATAAAATATGATAATCTGATATAATGAAATCACCTTAAGGTAGACCCTCAAAGGGTAACTTTGATAATAAGATAAATAAAACGTTGGCAAATTAGACTGGAAATTTCCAGTCTTTTTTGTTATAATGATTCTGCGAGTGTCAACGACTCGTATCTTATTGTCAAAGGAGGTACTGCTATGCTTAAAGTAATAGTTGTACTGATTTTTATTTTAATCAGTTACAATTTGTTTTAATCATTCAGACCTCAACCCTTAGGGGTATCAATAGGCTTTTATAGGGCCTATTTTTTATTGTCATTAGCCGATGACTAGGCTACTATATTAAATTATCCATTTCATTTTAATTCTGAAGCCTATAATTATCCCAAATTTTGATTTGTTTCTATTTCAGGTATTTTCTTTTAAATCAATTCTAGGGTATTTAAGAGTGTATTTTTTTAATTCGTTCACTCGTAAGAATATTATTAGTCCGTTTTTTATTTTTAATAGAGTTAATCTAATAATATTCAATCTGAAAAAACGGAACGGAACTGAAATTAAAAAAAATTCATATCCAGATGTTTTCTGGGCTTCGCCAGACCCTCAGACTTCAAAAAAGGGTTCAAAGTACCTTTTAAGTTCTGATATATAATTAATATCCTTAAGGATAATATTAACTATAATTATATCTATTTTAATTTTTTCTGTTCCTGATGTATTATTATCTAACTCATTCAAATTTTATTTCGGATCATATTAAAGGACAATATCACTAATTAGGTATAATAACTGCTATTTAAGGATTGGGCTTGAATTGTTTTCTTGTACATGAGAAATTTAAACAAAAAAGAGACTCGGCAAAGTCTCTTAATTGCTTTATTTCAGTAACTCAATTATTAATATTATCAATTCCAATAATATAATAATAAATTTTAAAATAAATATCCACATAGTTGGTTACCAAATAGTCCACGGCAATGGACTATTTTATTATGTTCCGTTTTTTCTGATAATCTGATACAATATTTATACTTTTTTAATCAAAGGGATTGCTGAAAAATTAGCAGTCCTTTTTTTAGTCAGATAGTCCATCAGATGGACATCCCTTAAGGCTCATTCAAATTCTATACCGTTCTTCATAATGAAGTACCCAGTATTTACGGTTACCTCCTGAAATACGATACCCTTTTTTATTTCTCAAATACCGTATTTCTGCTTTCTAAATAGTTGATACATTTATATACGGATATCCCAGCAAAAAAATGTACCCGGATAAAAATAGATTTGCATAAAGTACAATAATCTGATATAATGAAATTACCTTAAGGTAGACCCTCAAAGGGTAACTTATGTAATTGATAAATAAAATTTGGGATAAAAAAGGCTGGATTATTTCAGTCTTTTTTGTTATAATTTTTCAAGCGAGTTTCCCAAAACTCGTATCAATTGCATAAGGAGGTACTGCTATGTTTAAAGTAATAGTTGTACTGATTTTTATTTTAATCAGTTACAATTTGTTTTAATCATTCAGACCTCTACCCTTAGGGGTATCAATAGGCTTTTAATGGGCCTATTTTTTTATATGGATAACTATTTTAAATTGATTTTTGGGCGTTTTATCGGGGTCTTTTGATATGGTTGTGATGTACCAGCTGAAGCATTTCTTTTTCTCTAGTAGCGACAAATATCACTAATTATTGATAATACCCGCTACTGAAAATTTGGGGTAAACTATTTTCAGCTTATAAGAAATATAAAAAAAGAGGTATAGGTCCTCTTTTAAAATTTTACGGTAGATATTTAATATATATTCTCTTTTCTATCTTAGACATATCTAGATTTTTTACTAATCCAGTATATACATAGTTTGCCGTTATATCTGCCAGTCTAATCATTGGTATTTTTTCAGATTTGCAATGTGTAACTTCCAATATTTTCAAGTTTTTAAATATAGGTTCGTAGAATATATTAAATTCCTGGTTAAATGTACCTCTTTTAAATTCCTGTAATAATCCTTCTTTAAAGTCATATTTTCCATTACTTGCCGTAGTATGTTCATCAACAAAAATATATAAATTTTCCACATCATATTTGTTTATCTTTTTTTCAGCAATTAATCTTTTAAAACAGTCTTTAAGTCCTATTTTATAAGCATAATCCAAATATCTCTGTTTATCTTTCTTGTCTGCAAAGATTTTTTGATGTATCTTATTTTGGTCAATAATTATGGCAAATTTCAATATATTGTTATGTGCTTTTATTATCTTATATTTTTGTTCTCCTGTTAATATATTAGCTTTTAATTCTTTATTTATTAGGGTTTCATTATTGCTTTTAAAAACATTTTCGATATTTCGGTATTTTCTGTTAGCTATTTCTCTGTCATTCTTGCTTAGAAAAATGACACCACCATATACATAATAGCGATTATTTTTAACATCAAATACACCTGATTCATCAGAATAAACGAATATATCCATAAAGTAGTCCTTTTAAAAAAAATACCACCTGGATGGTGGCTCTGTGGCTGGCGTTCTTACATAACGCTTAAACTTTCATTCAGTGACACAGATATACAGCATAGTTTCCTATCTGCAATAAAATAATACCTTAAAAGTATCAAAAAGTCAAATATTTTTTATTAAAATATTAAAAAAATTATTTATTTTTTATAAAATAAACATGATAATATACCAGTAAATACATAATAGGCTATTTTTCTGATTCCTCACATTTTCATACTGTATTTCTGCCTCTTGAATAGTTGACACATTTATATATGGATGTCCCAGTATAAAAATGTACCCGAAAAAAATGAATTTGCATAAAATACAATATTTTGATATAATAGAATTACCTTAAGGTAGACCCCAAAAGGGTACTTATATTAGAGTTAAATAAAATTTGTGGCAATTGAGACTGGAATAATCCAGTCTTTTTTGCTATAATAATTTCGCAAGTTTCACAAAACTTGTAACTCTAATATAAGGAGGTACTGCTATGCTTAAAATAATAGTTGTACTGATTTTCATTTTAATCAGCTATAATTTGTTTTAATCATTCAGACCTCTACCCTTAGGGGTATCAATAGGCTTTTATCGGGCCTATTTTTTATTGCCATTGGTCAAAGCCATTTTTGGACTGGGCTATTATATTAAATTATCATTATATGTTACAATACAATGTATCAAGAATGTTCAAATTTTTAGAAAAAACTATAAAACAGGAGGCAGAAATGTTTCATAAAATGTTAGACTTGAAGGGTATAGAAAAAGAAGTACAGAAATACAGATATAAAATAGAGGATGCAGAACTTTTTATTCCTGAAGACTGGATACCGGAAGATTTTACATTAGAAGATTTGAGAAGAATATTAATTAAATCAATTGAAACTAATAAAAAATTTGAAGAATTTATGCCGAGTAAATATAAGGAACATTTGAAGAATTATATGGAAGGAATAAAAAAGGGGTTTATATATTGATATTAATCTCAAATTAAATATCTTTTAGGTGATAGATAAATTTAACTGATATAATCTGGTGAAAAACAGATTTGCATAAAATACAATATTTTGATATAATAAAATTACCTTAAGGTAGACCCTCAAAGGGTACTTATTATGATATTAAACAAATTGGTGACAAATTAGGTTGGAAATTTCCAGCCTTTTTTGTTATAATAATTCTGTGAGTTCACCAACTCGTAATATCATAATAAGAAGGTGTACTATGCGTATACTGTTTTTTGTTTTGGTAGCTTTCCTACTGATTCAAAGGATACTGTACTAATTAGTACCCTCATACTCTTAGGGGCGTTTTTAAGAGATATAATAATTACAAGAGGTGAGTTATTATGGAAAAAAATAAAATAAAAGAAATAATTTCAAAGGTATTAATTATATTAATAATTTTAATTGCTTCTATTCCTAGTCTAGTTATTGCTTTAGTCACAGCACTTCCCTGGATTATTTTTTTGGCAATATTATTTGTCATTTGTTTAGGATTGGGATTTATTGGGAAAATAATTTTTATATCTTCGGTATTTATTGGCGTATGTATGCTTTTAGGAGCATTTTTTAGATATCATGTTATTTAAACTATCGTTTAAGCCATGTATTGTATTTCTTTAAAAGTTCCAAGCGTTATACTCTCCTTTCTTTTTAAATTTTATTTTATCTAGAATGTACTACAATGTACTTACTATGATTTATTTTCCTCTCTTAATTTCATTGTATCAATTAAGAATATCTCCAATTTTCAGTTTCCTTTAAGCTAGATCTGATAAAATATACTCATTGTACTAATATCTGGAGGATAAAAAATGTAAAGAAAATTGAAATTAAATAGAATGATTTTAGGAGGAATTCTGTTAGTAAGTTTAAGTACATTTGGGGTACCACTGATAAGATCAAATAATGTCTGTCCGATTGGGGGAGAAAAATTTAAAGATTCACATGTTCCGCAATGTCTGACGAATAAGTTCATAATGTTTAAGAATGATTTTACTGAAGAGGAACTTAAAAAATATGAAAAAATTATTAACAGTAAAGAATATCGTGAAATACCCGAAAACTCAAATAAATATTATTATCTGGCAAGATTTTATGAAATATTGGGAGGAATTTCCGACAAAGAAATAGGTAAAACTTATTTTACTTCATATCATTATTATTCAGAAAATACAGAGATAAAGAAGGAAGCGTTACAGAAGGGGATAAGTTATATGGAAAAAGCTGATAAAAAGTTCTGGAAATCAATAAATCTTTTTTACATGGATGAACCTGAAATGTATTTGGGAAATGTTTACAATGAAAAGAAAATTTCTACTGCAAAGGATCTTCAACAGGCTTTAGTGTATGCAGATAAGATTCTTTCTGATATTGAAGAGAATAATTCTGAAAAAATAAATGAAATGCAGAAATTTCAGTTTGAAAATATTAAAAGACAGGTAAAATCAAAGGATAAAAGGGTTTATCAGTATTTTCCACCACAAGTAATGTATTAAAGAAATTTTTTGAGTAGAGTCAAATAAAAGAAAACAAAATCTGGAAGTATTATAAAATTAGAAGAATTTACAAAAAAAGGTTTTAGGCAACTTTTCGTTACCTGAAACCTTTTCATTTTATTATTTTTTCTTAGATTTTTTCTCTAAAATTTTATTACGTTCTGCAACAAGTTCATTGTATGATTTAAGTATATTTTCAGGAGTTCCTTCTTCTGACTGGGCATAGTAGCTGTCAGTTGAAGCAGAATGGGAAGCTTTTTCTTTTTTCTCCATTTTTCTTACAAATTCGTCAACAGTTCTCTTAAATGCTGAAGCTTTTGTTATAAACGGATCGAAATCTTCCTTTTCAAATCCTTCTTTTTTCAGCTGCTTATTATTTTTCAATGTTTTTCTGAAAACATCCAGAGATTTATTAACTTTTTCCTGAAGAATTTTAAATTCTTTTGCATTTCCGTCTGTAAAGTTACTTGCATCAAGATTCTGTCTGCTGATTTCCTTTACAAAATCTTCACTGTTTCTAATAAAGATAAACTGATTATAATAAGTAAATTCCTTATTTTTTACAAAATCCTGCATTTTATTTTCTCTTACATCTCTTGCATTAGCCTGAAAAGCCTCTTCATATTCATGTGCAACAGCATTATATTTTTCAGTCAGTTTTAATATTTGGCTATGTAGTTCCTGTGCTTTTTTGTAATTATCCTTCTGATAAAGTTTTCCTGCATAATAACCGTTCATCTGTGTAACAACAGGAAGCATTTCTTCCAGAACTGGTATCATTCCACCTGCTTTTTTATCAAGTTCTGTAGGTTTTTTAGATTTTGCAACTTCCTTTATTCTGTCAATAAGAGCTTGATTTAACGGAATGTTGACAGTCATTTCCTGTACAGGTTTTTTGAATGTTTCTTCAGTTCCTGTATCTTCAAAGTAATACAGAAGTTCCTTGTCAAGTTCCAGTATCCTGTTGTATATTTTAATATTTTTGTTGTAGCTGTCTGAATTTTGCTGAATAACTTCCTTAGCTTGTGCAGCTTTTTTTCCACCAGTAGGTAAGATTTTATCTATTTCATTTTTCTTGCCGCAGAAAACTATTACGACAAGCATCAATACCATTAATACTCCTATTTTTTTCATATATTTCATGTCCCTTCATTTATTATTCAATTCCATTTATTATATCAATTTTTCTAATAAAAATCAATTTTCAGAAGAAATCTTGATTAATATTATATCTTAATTTACCATAAATAACGGCTATTGTCAATAAGAAAAATCTAAGAGAAAATAAAAAAATAAAAAAGGAAATAATAAAAAATGTATTGCACATAAAATCTTGGATACAAGATTGAAGATGAACTATTTTACATAATTAGCTTTTAAAATTTAAAGAAAACAGGTATAATGTTATAGCAAATAAAAAGGATTAACTGCCTCTTCTTACAGAAGTCAGTCCTTATTGGTTAGTTAAATTAATTTGGCCAATTTTTTTGTGTCAGTACATTCTAAAAAGGAGTATGCCCTATGGAAAAAAATGAACTTATAGAGAAACTAAGTAATTTTATAAGAAAAGAAAAATTTCAAGAAATTAATGAAATTATCAAGAAGTTTAAAGATGAAAAAAATTATGATATGGTCTGTTTTTCTTCACAAGCTTTTATAAATATGGACGAATATAAAGAAGCTTTAGAAATTTTAGATAGTATTAAAAATGAGTATTCTGAAAATGGTGAATTCTGTATTCGTTATGCAATGGCTTTATATAATTCCAACAGAGAAGATGAAGCTCTTGAATGGTTTAAAAAGGCTAAAGAAAAAGGAATAAAAGAGATTGATGAAACATCAGGGAGATATTATCCTAAAAGTGTTGATGACTGGATAAAAAGAGCTGAAGTTTGGGCACCTAGAAGGATAGAAAAAAATAAATTTCAAAAAGAGCTAAGAGAAAAAAGAGATAAAAAACCTATGCAAAATATAAATTTTGATGAAGAAGTACTAAAAGGCTTATGGTATCATGATGAATTTTCTTTAAGAGAATATTTAGGAAAACCTGCAACGGATGAAGATTTTGAAAAAGTTGAAAAGGAATTGGGATATCGTTTGCCGGAATCATACAAGGCATTAATGAGAATTCAAAATGGAGGAGAACTGAGAAAAAATAATTTTGAAGGACCTTTTAAAAGAAATTGGGCCAGTAGAAGTTTTGATGCTATAGGTTTATATGGTGTAGATTCTTTCAGAAGATACTCACTTTGTGGAGAGTTTGGGTCTAAATTTTGGATAGAGAAATGGAAATATCCTAATATAGGAATTGCTATTTGTGGAACTTCAAGTGGAGGCCATGATATGATTTTTCTTGATTACTCAGATTGCGGACAAGAAGGAGAACCTTGTGTAGTTCATATCAATCAGGAAGGTGGTTATGAGATAACATATTTAGCAGATAATTTTAAAGATTTTATAGATGGGCTTTTTCCTGGCCTAGACGATGATGATGAGGATGATTAGAAGTGATGATAAGTAATAAAACTAAGGGTGTATTTTGGATGCTGGTATCCGTATTAGGTTTTACTTTTATGGGTATAGCAATAAAGTATTTACCGAGAATACCCACTTATGAGAAGGTATTTTTTAGAAATTCAGTGAGCCTTATGCTTTCTGCATTCATTTTGTTTAAACAGAAAGAATCCATAAAAGTTGAAAAAGAAAACATTCCCTTTGTTTTTGGAAGATCATTCTTTGGCTTTGTTGGAATGGTGGCAAACTTTTATGCACTGGAGTATTTAACTATGGCAGAAGCCAATATGCTAAATAAACTTTCACCTGTATTTGTAACAATCTGTGCTTGCATATTTTTGAAAGAAAGAGTGGATAAAAAGCAGGTTATAGGAATAATTTTAATGCTTTTGGCAGTTGTGTTTGTAATAAAACCAAGTTTTTCACCAGAGATTATTCCAAGTTTAGCAGGGCTTTTCTCAGCTGTACTTGCAGGATTCTCTTATACAATAATTAGATATTTGAATGGAAAGGTAAAGTCGGAAATTAATGTACTCTACTTTTCACTTTTATCTGTTGTCTGTACTTTCCCGCTTATGATGATGAATTTTGTAAAGCCGACTTTAAGCGAGTTTTTTATTCTTTTAGGAGGAATAGGAATTTCTGCTGCAATAGGGCAATTTGGACTTACTTATGCCTATACTTTTGCACCGGCATCAGAAGTTTCAATTTATAACTATGTTATCATAATAACAAGCATGTTGATGGATTATATTTTATTTAGTACAATTCCAGATTTGTTCAGTTTTATAGGTGGATTTATAATTATCAGTACAGCGATTTATTTATATATACATAACAAGAAGAAAGATAATTAAAATAAATTGGAGTTAATATAAAAATATGATTTCAGTATTTTACATTTTTTAGTAAGTACTGAAATCATATTTTATTTTTTTTATAGCGAGTATTTTTAAATTTATTTACAAAATAACTTTCTATTTTTCCAGGGCATTTTTAAAGTCTTCAATTAAATCATCTATATTTTCAAGCCCAACTGCAATTCTGACCATTGAATTAGTTATTCCTCTTGCATTTTTTTCTTCTTCAGGCATTTCAGCGTGAGTTACTGTGCTTGGGTGTGTTACAAGAGTTTCAGGCCCTCCAAGACTTGGAGCCAGTGTTGCTATTTTTATATTTTCAAAAAAAGTTTTTACCTTTTTTTCATCCTTTAATATAAATGAGAACACTGCCCCTATACCTGAAGCCTGAGTTTTATGTATCTCTTTTCCTTTATTATCATCTTCAATAGGAGAATATACTTTTTTCACTGCCGGATGATTTCTGAAAAATTCCAGAAGCTTCAAAGTGTTATTTTGAGCTGTATCCACTCTTATCTTTAAAGTTTTCAAACTTCTCATTAAAAGCCAGCTGTCAAAAGGCGGAAGGATAGCTCCTATTGCCTTCTGTGCAAACCATACATCCTCTGCAAGTTTATCATCATTAACAACTACAATTCCTGCAATGATATCATGATGGCCACTCAAAAATTTTGTGGCACTGTGAACCACTATGTCAATACCTAATTCAAGAGGTCTCTGTAAATACGGAGTAAGAAACGTGTTATCTGCTATTGTAAGAAGGCCATGTTCCTTTGCTATTTTAACAACTCCTCTGATATCTGTTATATCAAGTAGCGGATTGGAAGGTGTTTCTATAAATATAGCCACTGTTTCAGGTCTTACGGCATTTTTTATTTCATCAAGATTTGTAGCATCGACAAATGTATATTTAAGATTAAATTTTCCAAATATATCAGTTGTGATTCTGTATGTTCCTCCATAAATGTCAGTTCCAAGTATTATGTGATCTCCAGCCTTAAATCTTGTGAATACAGATGTAATAGCCGCCATTCCTGAAGAGAAGGCGTATCCATGTTTTCCATTTTCCAGAATAGCCATTAATTTTTCAAGTTCACTTCTAGTTGGATTGGAAACTCTCCCATATTCGAAATCCTGAGGTTCTCCAAAACTCTTAGTTTTATATGCGGAAGCCATATTAATGGTATTATTCCATTCACAACTTCCCTTCTCAATATCTTTTAATCCGTGTATTGCTTTTGTTTCAAACTTCATATATCGCCCTCATTTCCATAAAATTTACTTTATTGTACCACATTATTGAAATATTTTTTATAAATTTCCCTTTTTATTATCTTACTTTTTAAACTTTTAACTGATATATTAAAAAAATCTCTTTCTATTTAGCAATTTTATTATATTCCTTTATCAGTTCATTATATTCATGGAATATATTTTCAGGAGTTCCGGATTCATTTTTCAGGGAAGGATTATTTTTGAGAAGTTTTGGATTTAACTTTTCCTTCTTTTCAACCCTGCTTATGAATTTTGCCATAGCTTCCTTAAATCTTTCAGTATAAAGTAGAAAAGATGTGAAATCACTGCTATGATAGTGTTCCTTTTTTAACATTTCCTGGTTTTCAGCAGAATTTTTAAGTCTATCCATGGAGGCAGTCATTTTTGCTTCAAGTTCCTTAAATTTAGCAAGATCTGCATCTGTAAGATTTTCAGCAGATATTTTTTCCCTCTGGATTTCATCCAGTATTTCTTCACATGAATCTATAAATGTCATTAAATCGTATTCTATAAGTTTTCCTTCTTTTTTAATTTTTTCAGCAATTTTTCTCTTCTGCTCTTTGGAACGGTTGCCAAAAGCCTCCTTAAATTTTTTTGAAAGAATACGGTATTTTTTAGCTGTTTCTAAAAAATTGACATGCATTTCTTCCCTTAAAGTCTTATTTTTGAAATAATTCCCATCCCCATAGTAAGCTGTCATCTGATCCGTCAAGGTCTTCATTTCTGACAGGAGTGGCAGCAGCTCTCTTGAAGCGTTATCAAGCTCTTTCATTTCAGGTACTTTTGCAATATTTTCCTTAGCTGCATCGATAATTGACTGGTCAATTGTAGGAATATTTATTTTTTCTTTAGGCTTTTTCATTTTTTGATCTGTTCCTGCCACTTCAAAATAATATCCTATGTATTCGTCTATTTGTAAAAGGTGATTGTAAAACTGGACATAGCCATTGTATTTTTCCGCTTCCAGTTTTTCATTTTCTCTTGCAATATTTACATCGTTTTTTTCCTTTTCTTTTTTTGCCTTATTTTTTCCACATGAGAATATCAGTATAAAAATAATAAAAAAAATAATATAATTTTTCCTCTTCATAAAATCGTCACACATTAAGTTACAGAAATGTAAAATAATAGGTGTTTCTCCTTTCTATAATTACTTGTTAAGGCCATTATAGTAATTTTAAGAAGTAAAGTCAAATAAAAAAAGAAAATTTGTGCATATGACGGAATTGTTAATTGGAATTATTGCAATATAGATAATAATAAGGTAAAATGTATTGGAAATGTGAAAATGAATCAGAAAAAACAGAACCAAATTTAATTTTGAAAGGAATAAGAATGGGATATATAAAAATATTGGATGAAAGCGTATCCAATATAATTGCGGCAGGGGAAGTAGTGGAAAATCCAGCCTCAATGATTAAGGAAATGATTGAAAATTCCCTTGATGCAAAGGCGACAGTTATTAAGATTGAGGTTTTCAAGGGAGGAACAGAAGTAAAAATAAATGATAATGGTATAGGAATGGATAAGGAAGATACACTTCTTTCTATTGAAAGACATGCCACTTCAAAAATTTCCACAAAGGACGATGTTTTCAACCTTCAGACTTATGGATTCAGGGGAGAAGCACTTGCGTCAATAGCGGCAGTCTCAAAATTGACTATTAGTACAAGGACAGCGGCAAGTAATACAGGATACAAAATAGGAAGCTACGGAGGAGTTGTAAGGAAATTTGAGGAAATTTCAAGAAATCCGGGAACAGAAATAGAAGTAAGGGATTTGTTCTACAATACTCCGGCTAGGAAGAAATTTTTGAGGAAAGAATCAACAGAATATAATAAAATAAGGGATATAGTTTTAAAGGAAGCCCTTGCCAATACTGAAGTTGCATTTATACTTGAACTGGATGGTAAAGCCACTATAAATACAAGCGGTAGGGGAATAGACAACACTATACTTGAGCTTTTTGGAAAATCTGTCCTGAGAAATCTGAATAAATTCGAATACGGATATTTGGGAAATGTGGAAATATTGAGAAGCAGCAAGGATTATATATTTACATACATAAATAAAAGATATGTAAAATCTGCAACAATAGAAAGGGCTGTAATAGACGGATATTATACAAAACTGATGAAGGGGAAATATCCTTTTGCGATAATATTTTTTGATATAGATCCTGCAGAAATAGATGTAAATGTACACCCTTCAAAAAAAATTGTCAAGTTTTCCAATGATAAGGCGATATACAGACAGCTGAAGGATTCGATAGATGAATTTTTCTATCACAATGACAGGGAAAATTGGCAACCTAATATTGACCTTCTGAAGCAGAATATAAATGTGGAAAATAAGGATGAAAAAATAAGTAATTTATTTTCTGATGAAATAGTAAAAACAGACAGTCAGAAATTTTTCAGTTTTGAAACTCATGACGGAAACTTCAGTGGAGTAAATAGTGATATAAATAAAGATGAAGCAAGTGTTGTGATAGAAGCTGAAACAGAAAAAAATTACAGTGTGGAAAAAAGTGAGGATGTAAATCTGGAAGTTGCTGAATCTACAATTACTGAAGAAAAAGTTATACCTAAAGAAATGGTACTTGAAAATAAAGAGGATATAGATTTTTCAGGATCTTATAACGAAAGAGAAAATGAAAATCAGTATTCAGGTATACCTGAAGTAAGGGAAGAATACATTTCACAGACAGAAAAAGAAGAAAAATATAGCAATATAGAAAAATCAAATGAAGGATACAAGGTAGGAACATTCGAAAAACATGAAGGAAGACAGTTTGATTATAATATATTGGGACAAATTTTTGATACGTATATTCTTGTGAGAAAAAATGATGAACTGGAAATTTATGATCAGCATATTATTCATGAAAGAATACTGTATGAGGAACTGAAGGATAAATTTTACAGTAAAAAACTTGATTCCCAGCAGCTTCTTATACCTCAGAAGATTGAAGTGTCAGCAGTTGAAAAAAGTATTATTCTGGAAAATCAGGAAACATTCAGTGAATTTGGCTTTGACATAGATCAGTTTTCTGATAATGAAATGCTGTTGAGGGCTGTTCCGGCATTTGATTTCAGGGAAGATGTGAAAAATGTTTTTCATAAGCTTCTTGAGGACCTGAAGGATGAAAACGAAATAAAGGATCTGAGGGAAAATATAATAATCTCAATGTCATGTAAGGGAGCTGTCAAGGCAGGTCAGAAACTTGATATGGGAGAAATGCAGAATATGGTGAGAAGACTCCATGAAGTTGGAAAATATACATGCCCGCATGGAAGACCTATTATTGTAAAGCTTACAAAAAATGATCTGGACAAAATGTTTGGAAGAAAAAAATAAAAAAAATTTTGACAATAGGAAAAAAATATGGTAAAGATTAATATAATATGTATCGGTAAGATAAAAGACAAATATATAAGAGATGGAATTTCAGAGTTTTCCAAAAGGCTTTCAAGATATGCAAACCTTAATATTATTGAGCTGCCTGAAGAAGATGACAATAAGGGAATTGGAACGGCTATAACAAAAGAAACAGAAAGAATAATCGATGCATTAAATAAGAGAAACCGTTCTTACAGCATATTGCTTGATTTGAAGGGAAAACTGAAATCATCTGAAGAAATGGCTGAAGAGATTGAAAATATATCTTTACAGCATAGTGAAATTAATTTTATAATAGGCGGATCAAATGGAGTTGATGATGAATTAAGAAAACTGGTTGATTTCAGATTGGCTTTTTCTTATTTTACATTTCCGCATCAGCTGATGAGACTGATTCTGATGGAGCAGATATATAGATGGATTTCTATAACTAAAAATATAAAATATCATAAATAAATGGAGGGAGAGAGTTATGTACTCTGCAGGTGAAGAATTTGAAAAAGTAATCAATGGAGATGAAGAATATTTTACTTGTCTTGCAAATATAACTGTTGACGAGAAGGAATATTTAATTTGTGAAAATGAATCCGGAATAAAGAAAGTTTTCTTTTATGACACTAATGAAGAAGATCTTGTTCTCCTTGAAGAAGATGAAGAAGATGAAATCCTTGAAATATGGGAAGAAGAGTATTATGACAGGGACAAGGATTATATGTACTGGAATGAAGAATTCGGTGAATATGATGAAGTGAAGGATGAAGAGCAGGAATTTGATGACATTGAAGAAATGGAAGAAGACGAGGATGACGATATCCTTGTAGGATATGATGACGATGAAGAGGACATTGATGAATTTCTTGACGAGTTTCTTGATGAGTAGGTGACAATGGAAATAACTATAAAGAGTAATGATTTTTACGGTGAAAAATATAATAAAAGCTTTGAAATAATGGAAGTCCTGAATTTGCCGGATAAAAGGGAATACCATTATGAAGATGAATTTGGTAAATGCAGGATAATAGAAGCGGAAAACACAGTTGAAATATACCGTAGGGGAAGTATAAATTCAAAACAGGTTTTCAAGATGGGGAAAGTGACGTCTTTTACTTATATGACTAAAGAATTTAAAGCGAAATATGAAATTTTCACAAAAAAAATATTATTAAATAATGGAAAAATAATAATGGAGTATGATATAATAGATAGAAATGAAACAGTAAACAGTATAAGTCTAGAAATTATACCTTTTACCAAAAAATAAAAATATAGAAACTTGAAAGGAAAAATAATGAGTAATCAGACAAATGAAAGTAAAATTATAAGTGAAAAACTTAAAAAAGTTGAAGAACTGAAAGAAATGGGAATAGAACCTTACGGAAGAAAATATGAAAAAATAAATGATATTGAAGAAATTAACAAATATGATGAAACATGTGGCAAAGTGTTTAAAACAGCAGGAAGAATAATTGCATACAGAAGAATGGGGAAAAATGGATTTGGCCATATTCAGGATTCCACAGGGAAACTGCAATATTATGTAAAACAGGATGAAGTTGGGGAAGAACAGTACGAAATCTATAAAAAACTGGGAATAGGTGACTTTATAGGAATAGAAGGTGTACTGTTCAGAACTAAGACAGGTGAGCTTACTTTGAGGGCAAGTTCTTTTGAAGTACAGTCTAAAAATATAAGACCACTTCCTGAAAAATTCCATGGACTGACAAATGTTGAAACAAGATACAGACAGAGATATGTTGACCTTGTAATGAACAGGGAAGTTATGGAAACTATGAAAAAAAGATTCCAGATTGTAAGATTTTTCAGAAAATATCTTGAGGAAAAAGGATTTACAGAAGTTGAAACTCCAATGATGCACCCAATTGCAGGAGGAGCTACTGCAAGACCATTTACTACTCATCACAATGCACTGGATATGGAATTATTTTTAAGGGTTGCTCCTGAACTTTATCTGAAAAGACTTCTTGTGGGAGGATTTGATAAAGTATTTGAAATTAACAGAAGTTTCAGAAATGAAGGAATTTCAGTAAAACATAACCCTGAATTTACAATGATGGAACTGTATCAGGCTTATGCTGATTATGTGGATATGATGAATATTACAGAGGATCTTATTTCAAAGCTGACATATGAACTGCACGGAACTTATGAAATAGAATATGAAGGTAAGAAAATTGATTTGACAACTCCTTGGAGAAGGGTAAAAATGAAGGATATAGTAAAGGAAGTTGCCGGATTTGATTTTGATGCTGTTACAAGCGATGAAGATGCTGTTAATAAAGCAAAAGAACTTGGAATACCTTTGGAAAAAGACAAAACTTACACAAAATATGGAATACTGAATCTTATTTTTGAAGAAAAAGTAGAAGAAACACTTATAAATCCTACTTTCATTATAGAATATCCGAAGGAAATTTCTCCTCTTTCAAAGAACAAAAAAGGGGAAGCTGACTGGGTAGACAGATTTGAATTATTCATTTCAGGAAGAGAATTTGCAAATGCCTATTCTGAATTAAATGACCCTAGGGATCAGCAGGAAAGATTTGAAGAGCAGGTTAAAATGAAGGAAGCAGGAGACGATGAAGCTCAGAATATGGACTTAGACTATATAAGAGCTCTGGAATATGGAATGCCGCCTGCAGGAGGACTTGGAATAGGAATAGACAGATTAGTAATGTTACAGACTAATTCAGCATCTATAAGAGATGTAATATTGTTCCCTACATTAAGAAAAGAAGATATAGAACTGTAGTCAGAAATAGAATATTGAAAAGGGACATGTTTTTTATGCAGAATAAAATTATTTTTTCAGTTTATTTTCAGTTTAAGATGCTAGAATAACTTATAAAGTAAAAGAAATATATAGAAATAGAGTTTAATTACACAGGGAGGAAACAAATTATGAAAAAATTAATTCTGGTATCAATGCTGGTATTAGGAATGCTGACATTTGCAGAAAGATTTACAAGTCCAAATAAAACATTGGAAATATCTTTAAGGGAGAATGCCGGAGAACAGTCGCCGTCTGGATATTTCTGGCATAACGAAGAAGGTGAGGCTGACAGATATTCATTTTTCATAGTTACTGACAATGCAAAGGAAATTTCGCTTGTTCAAAGTTATGAAAGTAAAGAAAAAGCAGGAGGTAAAATATCAGAAACTTATCTTGATGACCCTGCTACAGGAACAGTTCCTACTGTCTTTGGAACATATAAAGTATATCGTGACAATAAAAAAGGGATATATTATGTAAATAATTATGTTGATTTACAAGGGAAAAAACATACAAAATTGTATTTTGGATTTGATAAGAAACATAATACAATAGTTATACTTGATAAAAATATGAATATTGTGGAAGTTTTACAAAGAGGAGCAGCAGGGTAATATAGTAAACAGGGTAATATAGTAAATTGGTAATATTGTATCTTTTAAAATAAACAGTTTTGAAATAGACTATCTCAAAATTTGAAAAATATAGTTTTTAGATTATTTTTTAAGTTTTTTGAGATAGCTTTTTTTATTGCATAATAAATTGTAAATGGTGAGAATATAAAGGGATATGCTAAAGAGGGAAAATTTATAGTGCTTATGAAAATAAAACAAATGGAAAATATTAAAAATATAAGGTATAATTAAATTAAAATAAATGAAAAGATTGAAAGGTAAAATTTAAAATTATGAGAAGATATAAAGAAAATATATACTTAAAAATAAACAGGAGGATAAGTATGAATATTAAAAAAATTATTTTATTTTTATTATTATCAGTTATCTCATTTACAAATCAAATGACGGATAATGGTTTTAAAGTTTTAGAAGGATATCCAAAAAACTATGAAAGAGACTATATGGATGGTTATGGAGGGAAGGACTATATCATAAACAATAAGAATCCTTATGAGTTGCTTATGTATTTCAAAGTGTATGGAGGTGGGAATCAATATTTGAATCAATCCCTTCAAAATTCTGATGACAGGAATGATGTACTGAAGTTTTTTAATATTGATAGCCTAGATATTCATTATTCTTCAGACTTCATTGAATTGAAGAATGGGGAGAAGTTTCTGTATGGTAGAATTGTTCTTGATTTTCATAATTTAAAAGCAAAATTAGAATTATATTACATAGACAATAACAATGAGTCAAAGAAAAAAGTTTTTATAAAAAAAATGAATTTTAATATCTTTAATCTTCTAGATAAAATAAATAGTGATACTACAGAAGGATATTATGGGATACCTCCATATGGAGAAAAAGTAACAATAATAACAAAAGATAAAATTATTTATAAAAGGACGTTATTTTTACTAGGTGCAGAAAAAGAGATGTATGAAAATTTTTTGGAACTGTTTAAGGACGAAATACCTGAAGAATTTTTTGAAAAAAGAAATAGATACAAAGACTAAATTAGAGCTTGTTAAAAAACTATATACGAAAAGGACATGAAGAGGAGCGGACTTGACGAAAACACACTGTCAAAGCATCTTGCAGATGGATTTCTAGTGATGAAAGAAGGAAAGGTGAATAAAAATGAAAAATAATCTATTTGTAAAAATTATTTTAATTTTTATTGTTGCTACTGTTATTTCAGTAATTGCTATAAAAAATTTAATAAATGTAAAATATAGGAAATCAGTTGTTGATGAATTAAAAAAAATATATATTGTAGAAGTTCATCTTAAAGAAAATAATAAGGAGCAAGAATTAGAAATTTTACATAATGGCATGGTGATAGATAATATTTCAGAAAAAATTTTAGGATTAGGATATAAAAATAACAATATTATTTTACATAAAATTGAATATGTAAATAATAAAGATAATAAAGATATTAAAGATTTGGAAAGTATGATTATATATTACTCTTTAGATACACACAAAAAGCAGGAATATTCTCTGCCGACAATCCGTAATGTTATGAGTAATGAAGGAAATAGATATTATATTTATGAGGGAGAAGTCTACATTTTAAAAAAATCTAAACAAAATGCTTCAATGCTAGATATTTATAGATATAATTTAAATGATAAAACAGAATTAAAAATTATAGAAAATGTGGATATTTATAATGGTTTTCCATTAATAAAAGATAATAATATTTTTTTTACGAGAAATCATGAAATACATAGATACGATTTTACCGCTCATAATGAAGAAAATTTAAATATTACAGGAGAAAATCCGTTTGATTATGATAATGACATTCTTTATTATATGATTTCCTCGTCAGGTGAGATAAGAACATTGAATTTGAAAACACAAAAATCAGAAAGATTGTATAAAAATAAAAAATTAGAAAAAAGTTTTATTTCTGACTCTCCCCTAAAAATAAACGATGATTTATATTTAATGAAAGTAATAACGGGAGATGATAAGAATGAAGTATATAACTTTTATATATATGATAAAAAGAAAAATAAATTAACAAATTATGAGGATATAAGAAAAAATTTAGGTGGGAGAAAAGACAAGGATTTAAAAGATATATTTATTTATAAAGAATAATGTACTGTAAAAATACCAGCAGGAACAGCTGTATATGAAGATCCAGTTGCACCACAAGGTGGGATGTATTTGAGAGGAATGGAAACCAATCAGATATTTTTACCTGATACTAGAATACCTGGAGTTGAATTTTTTAAATATAGTAAATAGAATAGGTGATAATTATGGAAAAATATTTAGAATTAAAAAAGACAATAGAAAATTTTTTGGAAGTAAGAAAAAATTCTATTCAGGAAATGAAATTAAAAGAATCAAATGGATTAAATATTCAGTATTATTTGTATTTAGTTAATTGTTTAATATATGAACAGCTAGAGAAAATTCCAAAAAATTTTAAAGATGAATTAAAAGAAGAAATATTAAACTGGACAAGATATAGAGCTAGTTATGGGAAATATGATCCTTTAGAAGATTATAATCTTTTAAGCGTTTCTTATTGTTGGGATGATAAAGAAAAAATGGAAAAATTAAGGAAAATTAATGTAAAATTATCAGAACTTATAAAAGATATTATAAAAATAAGTACAGAAATATTAGAGAATAAAATTTATCCTTTTGAAGATTCAGAATAATTTAAATATTAAACAATTGACTGAGCTTTTATTTGTGTAACTTCGACTGTTTGACGGACGATAGGACGGAGTTTCGGAGTTATGTAAATAAAAGTCGAAGCCTAGTGGAGATTGAGTGCACACGATGTGAAACGTGAAATGACGCCCTTTTCACATAAAATGATAAATTTACTTCAAATGATAAAATAATCCAAAATCTCCTTAAAATTAATACAAATTATGGTATTATATTAAATAATAACTTAATTAACTGGTGAATGGATTAAGTTTCGTAGGTTCAATAGCAACTGCACCTGTAAGGGCGGCACTTAAACCTGTAGCGACTTCTGCAAAAGCAGCAGTAACGGTGACAAGGTATGATAATGGCTATACACAAAGAAACACATCATCGCTAGTTTATGACAATGGATATGCACAAAGACTGGAAACAGGCAACTACACAAATTCATCATTGGACTAATGTGAAAACAGGGGAATGGATTAAAAAATTATTAATAGGAAAAGAAATAGTAAAGTCTATGATAGAATAGGTATATGCCATTAAAATACCTGCTGGAACAACTATTTATACAGAGCCGGTAGGATATCAAGGAAGAATATACTTAGGTGGGATGAAAACAAATCAGATATTTATACCCAATACTAGAATATCTGGAATTGAATTTTTTAAATATAGTAAATAAAATGGAGGTGTTTAGAAAGTGGAGAAATTAGAAAAATACATAGAATTAAAAGAGACAATAGAAACTTTCTTAAAAAAAAGAAAAGAGTTGAAAAAAAGAAAAGATTTATATGAACCAATGAAAGTTTCATTACTAGATTATTTATGCATATTAAATATTGTAATTTATGGAGAAAGAGAAATATTTCCAGAAGAATTGAAAAAAGAAATAAAAGATGAAATAAGAAAATGGAGTAAATGGGGATACCATCCTAAAGATCATGGTTTTTCTTCTTATTACTTCTATTTAATTGAATCAGAAAAAAATAACAAAAAAAAAGTTGAAGAAGTTTATCAAATTAATAATCAACTTGATGAATTAAAACATAAAATATATAAAATCAGTTCAGAAATATTTGAATATGACATTTATCCATTTTAATTTTTAGAATTTAATGAAATTTAAATTATATTCTGATTGGAAGATATGTTACTGAATATAAACCAAATTCAGTTGCACAAATAAGAATAAATTCAGCAGTAAAGCTACAGTGGATAGATACAACTGGAGAATTGACTGGAATTTCAAGAATTAATACGATATATGAAATTAGGATACCAGCAGGAACGACTGTTTATGAAGAACCTGTAGGATATCAAGGTGGCGTATATCTTGGTGGAATGGATAAAAAACAAGTATTTATTTTAGAACCACGGAAAGGTGGAGAAGTATTAAATAAAATATCAATAAAATAAAAAAATTGAAGGATTTGATAAAATGTTTAATGAAATGGAAAAAACAGTAAAAAAATTATTGACAATAATAAAAAAAAATTATAATGGATATCCAAATGAAAAATTGATAATAAAGTTTTTGAGTAATATTATATATTTAATCGAAGATACAGAATTATCTGACGAAAAAAAAATAAGAGAAATAAAATATAATATTAATAATTTATTTCCACCAAGAGAAGGACTAACAGAATATTATGTTTTTCTAGAAAATAGAAAAGAAATGATAATAGTTAATCAAGAAATTAAAAAATTGAGAGAGAATTTATACAGTTTATATAGAAAAATATAGAAAAAAAATTATATGCAGTTAAAGTACCCGCAGGAACAGCTGTATATGAAGGTCCAGTTGCACCACAAGGTGGGATGTATCTGGGTGGAATGGAAACCGAACAAGTATTTCTTGGGAAATTCCAGGAGTAACTATAATGAAATATCCTAAATAATATTTTAAGAAAGGGAAAATAACATGAACAAATATATAGAATTAAAAAAAACAATAGAAAAATTTTTAGAATTAAGAGTAAAAGTGAGAGAAAAAAAGAAACTATACGAATCACATAATTTTTCAATAGTGTATTATTTGTATATTGTCAATTGTGTTGTATATAATAATAACTATTCAAAATTTTCAAATGAATTTAGTAAGCATGTTAAAGAGGAAATAAAAAGTTGGGGAAAATGGGGAGATCATCCTAAAGAAGGAGGATTTTATACATATCATATTGAACTTGATTCGTCAGAAAGAAATAATGCGGAAAAAGTTGAAGAAGTTCGACAAATTAATATAATGTTTGGTGAATTATTACGAAAAATAAGTAAAATAAGTACAGAAATATTTGAATATGACATTTATCCATTTTAATTTTTAGAATTTAAGGATATATGATAAAAATTAGGCTGTCAGGGAAGCAGAAAGAGCTCTACAAGAATGGTGGAAATTGGATTTAAGAATACAAAGCAGTGGATGAGTTAAACAGAACCAGAATGATAACTAACTATGAGAACGGAAGATATCATGATAAAGGACTGAACAGTATAAATAATATGGGAAATATGAACATAGAATGTCCTGAAAAAGTAAATATTTCAGTTCCGCAAATAAATACTTATTTGAGGTGGTTGAGAGATGAAATATCTAATTAAGGGAAAGATAATAGTATTATTATTGTCAATAGTATTACTGACAAATTCATGTGTAGAAATGTACTGTGTTTTATCAGATAGTGGAGGAGATTTTTGTGGAGATGTTCTAATGAAAGCAGATGAAAGAGAAGAAAAACGTAGAGAAAAAAGAAAAGAGAGGGAACATAGGAAAAAAATGGAAGAAATTAAAAAAATAGAGGAAAGAGTAAAAAACAAGGTTAGAAATAGGAGGGAAAAAATAAAATGAGAAAATATAAATTAATACTGGTAGTTTTTTTAGTGTTTTCATTGCCTTTATTTTCTGAAAACGAAAGTGGTAAGGTAGATTATCTTAAAGAGGTGACAGGTGAATATTATGATATATTTGGAAATGTAGATGGTGGAGTCAGAGTTATATTAAATTCTAAAAGCTATGTGAAGGAGGATTTTGAGCTATATTTTAAAGTGTACAGAATGCCACGTCAGTTTATGGATGAGACTGATAAGACAAGAGAGGGATTTGAGCAGATATTTAACCGAAATTTTCTTGAGAAATATTATTCAAATAGTCATATTCCCTTAAAGAATGGAGATAAATTTTTATATGGAAGAATATATAGGACAGGTAATCATTCTATTTTTGTGCTGGAATTACACTTTATTGATAAGAATAATGAGAAGAAAACAAAAATTTATCAAAAATCTGTTCCAAGAGATGTACCTGATAAAAGTTATGAATATCTAGATGAAATAAATAAGAATGCAGTAGAGGGGTATTTTATGGCACCATTAATGTGGGAAGGAATAACTCTAATCACTGAAAATAAGAAATTATTTCTTCAGAGAGATTTGTGGCCTGAAAGCGTAGAAAATTTATATAATTTTTTGTTTGACCTGTTCAAAGATGAGATACCAGAAGAATATTTTGAGATAAGAAAGAGGGAGGTTCCGCGCTATTCAACAAAATCTGATGTTATTCGTCCATAAAATTTTTAAATACTTCATAGTACATATATTGAAAACAGAAAAGGAAGAGTTTAAGAAAGAAAATTTAGAATATTACTATTTTAATGATGGAATAAAATTAGAAAATGAAGATATTTTTAAATATGGGAAAATAATAGATACAACAGCATCAGATAAAAGATTAAGATTAGAATTATTTTTTAAATATAAATATGACACTTTGAAAACAATGATTTATGAATCAAAACTCAAGATTGAAGATGCAGTGCAGTTTAACTTCTCCTTTTTATTAACATAAGATTAAACAGAACCAGAATGATAACTAACTATGAGAACGGAAGATATCATGATAAAGGACTGAACAGTATAAACAATATGGAAAATATAAATTAATACTGATAGTTTTTTAGTATTTTCATTGCCTTTATTTTCTGAAAGCGAAAGTGGTAAGATACATTATCTTGAAGAAGTGACAGGTGAATATTATGATATATTTGAAAATGTAGATGGTGGAGTCAGAGTTATATTAAATTCTAAAAGTGGTCTTGGACGCATTACATTAGCAGCAGAAAAATATATAAGAAATCATGAAGAAGAAATCATAAAAAACTTAGAGAAAAGATAAAATAACTTTGTAAAAAGAGGTGGATTATGAAAATAATAGTAAAAAATAATATTTGGGCGAGATATGATTACATTACTTTATGGATTGATGAAGAAGAATATCATTTAAAACCGGAATCAGAAATTTCTATTGAAGTTTTCAGTAATAAATTTTCTGTGGAATATTCATTATTTTTTTCAAAAAGCAAAAAAATGTTTTTAGAATTTTCAGATAACGAAGAAGTATATTTAAGTTTAAATTATAATAAATATTTTATTTTATATTGTATAGGAGTTTTATCAGTTTTTTTATTGCTTGCTTCGTTGATGTTGTCAAGTATTATTTATCCTAATTTGAATACTATTAAGTTTTTTATATTTCCAATATACATAATAATTTTTGGTTATTGGTACCTTTTTAAAAATACCAGTCTTATAGAGTTGATTATAGCTTAAAGTTTGAGGTGATAATTTATGGAATATGTATTGTTTACAATAATTTATCTTTTAATATTTTTTTTGAAAGGTTGTTTATATTATAGAGTAGAAAATAGAAAAATATTAGCTTGTGTATATGTGGTTGATATTATCGTGACATTTTACAAATTTCTATTATTTCCATTATCAGTTTTTATTTTGAAATTTGAAAACGATTTCAATATTTTCAAATTATTGATTTTGTTAATATGTTTAATAGTAAGTCTTTTAGGAATATATAAATTTTATCTAATTATAAAAAGAATAATCAATTTGACAAAAGTAAAAAAAGAAATAAATTTATTGTTGATTACAGATATATTGTGGATAATATTTTACAATCTTCTAATATTTATTGACAGTAAAATTTATTAATAACTAGAAAATTAATATTTAATACAATGATTATAAACAGAATGAAAATATAGTTATTGCATCACAAATACACACCTGACAGGAATATATATCCCAAATCAAGTGTGTTTTTTATTTGGAAAATATTTTTCAGTTTCTGAAAATCATTTTCACACATATTCCCTTTTAGCGAAAAGCGGGTTATAATTATGTAGAGAGGAGTGATAAGTAATGATTGATCTCAATAAACTTTCTACGGAAGAAAATAATCCAAACAGTAAGGATATTGAACTGCAGGATAGTTTTGAAATTATAAAAAGGATAAATGAAGAAGATAAAAAGGTTGCATTCTGTGTAGAAAAGGAACTGAAAAGCATTTCCAGCCTTATAGATGCCATATTGTCAAATTATACAAAGGAAACAAGAATAATATATATAGGAGCTGGAACATCAGGAAGGCTTGGAATACTGGATGCTTCAGAATGTCCTCCGACATACGGGGTTTCCCATGAAAAGGTACAGGGGATAATAGCCGGAGGAAATGAGGCAATATTCAGGGCAAAGGAAAATGCAGAAGACAGCACGGAATTAGGAAAAGAAGACCTGATAAATATAAATCTTACTAAAAATGATGTGGTTATAGGGCTTGCCGCATCAGGAAGAACTCCTTATGTTATGGGGGCTGTAGAATATGCAAATAGCATAGGGGCAGTTACAGGGAGTATAACATGTTCAAAAAATTCTGACTTATCAAAAGTTAGCCAATATCCAATAGAAGTTATAGTAGGCCCTGAAATTGTTACAGGATCCACAAGAATGAAAGCAGGAACAGCACAGAAAATGATACTTAATATGATTTCAACAGCTGTTATGATAAAAATAGGAAAAGTATTTTCAGGATATATGGTAGATGTTAAAACTTCAAATCAGAAATTAATAGAAAGAGCAAAAAGAATCATTATGAAAACGACAAACAGTGATTATGAAAAAACATCAGAAGTACTGGAAAAAGCTTCAAATGATGTAAAAGCCGCAATAGCAATGATCCTGTTAAATATTGACAAGGAAACAGCAACAGAAAAACTTGAAAAATATGACAACAATGTAGCGAGGTTAATTCATGAGTATTCTGATAAAACTTAGGGAAAATAAGGATTTTACTGAAAATGAAGAATACATCGCCAAGTATATAATAAAAAATTTCAGGAATATAAGGGAACTGGATACAAATATTATTTCTGCAAAAACATATACAAGCAATGCAAGTGTTACAAGAATGTGCCAGAAAATAGGATTCAGCGGATTTCAGGAATTTAAAATGAAAATGCTGGAAGAAGTTATCAACATGGAAAAGGAAGAAATTAATTTTGATACTGGAGATATTGATAAAAGGGATGATACAAAAACTGTCATTGAAAAACTGACAAAACTTAGTATAAGTGCACTGAAGGAGACAAAACTTTTACAGGAAACGGAAATGATTAACATTGTAGCAGATTTAATAACGAAAAGTGACGTGCTGGATTTTTATGGGATAGGAGCTTCACATATTGTGTGTCTTGATGCCCAGTATAAGTTCATGAGGGCAGGAAAAACTGTAAATGCTTTTGAAGGACCTGACCTGCAGCATGTACAGGCTATAAATAGTGACAGGAGTCATTTGGCAATACTGGTATCCTATTCTGGACTGACAAAGGAAATAATAGATATTGCTGAAATACTTCAGGATAAGGAAATTGATACTGTTTCAATAACAGGATATGGAAATAATAAGCTTGTAAAGAAATGTAAATATAATCTCTATGTAACTTCAAGGGAAGCCCTTGTAAGAAGTGCGGCAATTTATTCGAGAATTTCCATGCTGAACTTGATAGATGTAATATATTTTACATATTATAATAAAAATTATGATTATGTTTCTGACAGGATAATTAAGACGAAAATAAATAAAATTGAGTGATTCTGAAGAAAATATATAGAAGAAAGTGCTGAAGCAAAAGAAGGAGAAGTAGTATAATATGGGAAAGTTAGGAATTTCAATCTATCCTGAAAAAACAACGGAAAAGGAAGTAATAGATTATATCGATAAAGCAGGAGAAACTGGATTCAGCCGTATATTCAGCTGCCTGCTGTCTGTAAATGAAAGCAAGGAAGTTATTCTGGAAAAATTCAGAAGGATAAATCAGCATGCAAAAGAAAAAGGATTTGAAATTATTCTCGATGTGAATCCTAAAGTTTTCAATGACTTGGGTATCAGTTATGATGACTTGTCTTTTTTCAAGGAAATGAATGCTGACGGAATCAGACTGGATATTGGATTTACAGGTTTACAGGAAAGTATCATGACGTTTAATAAGGAAAATCTGAAAATAGAAATAAATATGAGCAATATTACTCATTATATTGATACAATTATGGATTATCGTCCTAATAAAGATAATCTGATAGGATGCTATAATTTTTATCCGCATATTTATACGGGATTGGGATTGGACTTTTTTAAGAAATGTACTGAAAACTTTGCAAAATATGGATTAAGAACAGCGGCATTTATAACTTCACAGGCTGAAAATACTTTTGGACCATGGCCGGTAACTCAGGGATTGCCAACACTGGAGATGCACCGTAATTTACCGATGATAGTACAGTTTAAGCATTTTGTCGCTCTGGAAATGATAGATGATGTTATTATTTCCAACTGCTATCCAACTGATGAAGAACTTGAAGAATTTAAAAAAGTCCGTAAGGACATGGTAAGTTTTTCAGTAATTCTTGAAGGAAATATTCCGGAAACAGAGAAAAAAATTGTTCTGGATGAATTTCATTATAGCAGGGGAGATGCTCCTGAAAACTTAATCCGTTCATCAAACAGCAGGGTAAAATATAAAGGGCATGAATTTAAACTTTTCAATGCTCCTGAAATAATAAGAAAAGGTGACATAATTATAGAAAGCAGTGAATTCGGACATTATGCCGGAGAACTGATGATAGCTAAAAATGAAATGAGAAATACAGGGAAATCAAATGTTGTAGGAAGAATTTCGGAAGAAGAAATATTTTTAATAGACTATATTAAACCTTGGCAAAAATTTTCTTTTGTAAAAAAATAGAAATAAAGAGTGATGGATTACGATTTTGGTCAGGATTTAATCACTCTTTTTCGCTTATATATGGATACAAAATAATAATATATAGAAGGAGACGGAATTATGGACGCAAAAAGAACAGCAAAAGAAATCTATGATATTCTTGGCGGAAAAGAGAATATCATTTCAAATGCAGTATGCATGACAAGACTTAGAGTTAAAGTCAGAGAAGATGCAGATGTGGAAAAACTGAAAAAGGTTGACGGAGTGCTTAATGTTGTGGAAGCTGAAACGCTTCAGATTGTTTTGGGACCTGGAAAGGTAAATTCAGTAGGTGAAGAATTTTCAAAGCTTACAGGAATGCCTTTAGGATTTTCAGACAATAATGTAGAAGATGTGGCGAAGGAAAATAAAAAAGTCAATAAGCAGAAACATAATGGGCCTGTTCAGAGATTTCTTCAGAAAATAGCAAATATATTTGTTCCATTGTTACCTGGAATTATAGCGGCAGGGCTTGTAATGGGACTTACAAATGTTGTGAATGTAATGACAAAAAATGCTTACAGTACAGTATGGTGGTTTGCCGCTATAAGAAGTATCGGATTTGTTATGTTTGGATATCTTGCAATATACGTAGGAATGAACGCTGCAAAGGAATTTGGCGGAACTGCAGTACTTGGTGGAATTATGGGATCGATTTTTGTTGCGAATCCTGCACTTCCTCTTCTTCTTAAAGTTGAAGATAAAAGTGCAGTTATACTGCCTTTTACAGGTAAGCCTTTTGCACCTGGAATGGGAGGACTGCTTGCTTCATTATTTATGGGTATAATAGTGGCATATCTGGAAAAAAAGGTAAGAAAACTGGTTCCCGTAATACTCGATACCTTCCTTACTCCACTTTTAACTTTAATAATAGGTGTGTTTATAGCCCTTGTAATAATCCAGCCTTTAGGAACAGCTGTAACAACTGGAATATTTAATATTCTTGACTTTGCGTATAATAAATTGGGAATACTCGGAGGATATATACTGGCGGCAGGATTCCTTCCTCTAGTTTCAGTAGGGCTTCACCAGGCATTAACACCTATTCACGTACTGCTTAATGACCCAACAGGACCTACAAAGGGAATTAACTATCTGCTACCAATACTTATGATGGCAGGTGGAGGACAGGTTGGTGCCGGAATTGCAATTTATGTGAAAACTAAGAGCAAAAAACTGAAAACAATGGTAAGGGATGCTCTTCCAGTAGGTGTATTGGGAATAGGTGAACCTTTAATGTATGCGGTAACTCTTCCTTTAGGAAAACCATTTATTACAGCATGTCTTGGTTCAGGATTTGGAGGATTACTGGCAACTTTATTCCATTTGGGAACTATTTCTCAGGGAGTTTCAGGATTATTCGGATTACTTATAGTAGTTCCAGGTACATGGCTGTACTTTATAATAGCAATGCTAGGAGCATATGCAGGCGGATTTGTTTTGACTTATTTATTTGGAGTGGATGATGACAGAATAGAAGACATTTATGGAGAGTGATATAAATGAAAAAAATATTAGCAATTTTATTGTTACTATGTTCATTTTTAGGATTTTCCTTTGTTGAGAAGGAAGTTAAAGTTTACAGCAAGTCAATGAAAAAAGATATTCCAGTGACAGTAATCCTGCCGGATGGATATTCTAAAGATAAAAGTTACAATACAATTTACGTTTTACATGGATGGTCAGGAAGTAACAAGAACTATCCTGAAAAAACATCAATAAAAAAATTGTCAGATCAGTATAATATTATTTATGTTTCTCCAGATGGAAATTATGACAGCTGGTATATTGACAGTAATTTAAAAAAGGATTCAAAATATTATACTTTCGTATCAAAGGAATTAGTTGATTATGTTGATTCAAATTTTTCCACTTACAAGGCTAAAGAACACAGGGCAATAACTGGTTTAAGTATGGGAGGATTTGGAGCATTCTATATAGGTATTAAAAATCAGGATGTATTTGGAAATATCGGAAGTATGAGCGGTGGAATGAACCCTGAACAGTATAAAGGAAACTGGGGGATAGAAAAAGTTATTAATTCTGACTGGAATGAATACAACATAAAAGATATAGCTCATAAACTGATAGGAACAAAATCCAATCTAATAATAGACTGTGGTGTAGATGATTTCTTTATAGAACCTAACAGGGAACTTCATAAGAAACTTCTTGATCTGAATATAAAACATGAGTATACAGAAAGACCAGGAACTCACAGCTGGGATTATTGGGATAATTCCATAAAAAGCCAGACTTATTTTTTTAATCAAATGTTTAATCAGAAGTAATTCATAAATCAGGAGGCGCATCTTATGAAAAAAATATTACTTATTCTGTTAAATATACTTGCATTTCTGAATATATATTCCTACCAGATAGAGAAATCATTTCCAGTAAGCAAGGAAAATTTTGATGACTCCATACTTACAAATGAAATGTTTGAATTCAAGGCTTTTAAAAACCAGGGATATATTGTTCTGGAATATGATGAATTTAAAAATGCAGAAATCTATATAAATGGAATCAGACTGAAAACAGATGACCTTAAGGGAAAAGGGACAAAAAAAATAGACATATCAAAAGCAACAAAAAATGATAAGAATATTTTTCAGATTAGCAATCTGGAAGGAAAAGTAAATGTAAAAATTCCTTATCCTGTAGTTACTGAAAATAAAAAGGAAAAAAGCTATAATGAGGAAACAATCAAATTTCTTGATGAATTTATAAAGGCGGAAATAAAAGCCGGACTTCCTTCAGCTCAGATAGCAGTAATAAAGGACGGAAATCTTGAACTGCTTTCAAGCTATGGATATGTAAATAATTATAATCAGGATGGTACAGAGCTAAAGGATAAAGTGAAGGTCACTAATAATACTGTATACGATTTAGCCAGCAATACAAAAATGTATGCTACAAATTATGCAATAATGAAACTTGTATCAGAAAAGAAATTAAATCTGGATGACTATGTAGATAAGATTTATCCTGAATTTAAAGGAAATAACAAGGAGAAAGTTCAAGTAAGCGATCTTTTAAAACACCAGGGAGGATTCCCGCCTGATCCGCAATATTTTAACGATAAATATGACAAGGATGATGGAATTCCTAACGGGAAAAATGACTTATATGCAATAGGTAAGGAAAAAGTGAAGGATGCCATTATGAAAACTCCTTTGGCATATGAGCCTAAAACTTCTACAAAATATTCAGATGTGGATTATATGCTTTTAGGACTGATAGTGGAAAAGGTTTCTTCACAGGATCTGGACACTTATCTGAAGGAAAATTTCTATGATAAATTGAATTTAAAAAGAACTACATTCAATCCTTTGCAAAATGGTATCAGCAAAAATGAAACAGCCGCAACTGAATTAAATGGTAATACCAGAGATAATACAATAGACTTTATAAATGCAAGAAAATATACAGTTCAGGGAGAAGTTCACGATGAAAAGGCCTATTATTCAATGAAGGGAGTATCAGGTCATGCAGGATTGTTTTCGAATGCCTATGAAGTGGCAAAACTGGCACAGGTAATTATAAATGAAGGTGGATATGATAACGTTAAATTTTTTGATAAGACAACACTGGATAATTTTATAAAACCTAAAGATATAAATGCCAGTTATGGTCTAGGATGGAGAAGACAGGGAGATTTTATTTACAGATGGGCATTTTCAGGACTGGCTTCAAGAGAAACAGTAGGACATACAGGATGGACAGGAACACTGACTGTTATAGAACCTTCACAGAATCTGGTTATTGTTCTTTTGACAAATGCAAAGAATTCAAGAGTTATAGATCCAGCGAAAAAGCCTAATGATTTTTATGGTAACCATTATTATACGACTAATTATGGTGTAATAAGTTCCATAATAATAGATGCTTTTTCAAATAAGAATGATAAAAAAGAAACAAATTTGAGAATGAACAGTGCTCTTGAAGATATGATAAAAGGGAAATATAACCTTATAAAAACAGATTCTGATTATAAAAATTCTGCAGATATAAGGGATACAGTTGAACTTATAAATCTTTTAAACAGAAGAACAGGAAAGTTAACTCCTGAATATATTCAGATGAAGGAAGACTTGGAGAAAATCAGTTCAGAAAAATAAAATTAAAAATTAACGGGGAATTATAAAGAAAATTGAAACCGTTAATATAGGCAGGATAGGAAAGAAAATATGATAAAAAAATTTGAAACAGGGTTTTCAGTTTATTTAAGTACAGGAAAAGAAAAAAACGGAGAAATTATAGGGAAAGCTGTAAAAGCAGGTGCCAGATATGTTTTTACTTCCCTTAATATATCTGAAGAACAAGTTGATAAACAGTCAGAGCTTGAAAATACAATCAGGCTCTGCACTGAACACAATTTAAATCTTATAGTTGATATAAACGGAGCAACTAAAAATATTGCAGATATAAATTCAGAAAATGTATATCTCCGTATTGATGACGGATTTACTGTTGATGAAATTTTAAATCTTTCAGGGAAAAATAAAGTTGTTCTTAACGCCAGTACAGTAACAGAGGAAGAACTTGAATATATGAAACTGAAGAATGCAAATTTTTCCAATATGTTAAGCCTGCATAATTTTTATCCGAAAAGATTTACAGGTATTTCAAAAAAATATTTACTGGAACAGAACTTGAAATACAAAAAATACGGGATAAGAACAATGGCATTCGTAAAAGGGGATGAACTGAGAGGGCCTGTATATGAAGGACTTCCCACAGTGGAGGAACATCGTAATATAAGATTTCTGACTTCATGCCTTGATTTACTGGCTTTAAACACAGATGTGATTTTAATAGGAGATGTAGATTTATCAGATGAAAACTGGAAGGAATTCGGTTATTTCAGTAAAGGTATAATTCCTTTGAAAAATGAACATAATATACTTACAAATAAGGTTTTTCAAGACAGAAGAGATTCTTCCGAATATGTTGTAAGAGCTGCTGCAGGGGGAAATATAGGAGAAACTAGAAAGGATTTCTGTGAATATATAAAAAAAGAACTTGCAGAAGATAATATTGACATAGAAAAAATTTCATCAGATATTCCTATAAAAAAAGGTGATGTTCTTGTAAGTAACAGCAAGTATTTGAGATATGAGGGAGAGCTGGAAATAGCTCTAAAAAATCTAGGTATAGACGAAAAAAAATGTATCGTATCTAAGATTATTGAAAAAGATATGGAATTACTGGATTATATCGGTATAGTAAAAAAGTTTGAATTTATACATAATGATGATTCCAATTAAAAAGTTTGAAATAAAAAACTGTCTCAAAAAAATGAAAAATAATGTAAAAACTATATTTATGAATGACTGTTTTATATAAGTGAAATTCTAGTAAATGAATAAATATGGTTTTTATATTTTCTAAATTTTGAGACAGTTTTTTATTTTGAAAATATTAGTTTTTAAATTTAACAGTATAAATTATATCTTTTGCCTGACCTAAATCGTCAACTTGTGCAATTCCGATTCCAATAACTTTTGACTTGAAAGGTTTAAAATCATATTTTCCAGTAAATTCATCTATTTTAGCCGGATCTTCTGGAGTAAGTAATGTTATATGCGGATCAAAGTTCATAAACACATTTGGAGAACCATACAAATTAAATGATTTTACCTTTTCAGGAATAGATTTTGCCCAGTCAGGAACTTTAGCATCAGTTGCACGATATTTGTTAAGACTTACAGTCATTTCATCTGCCAGTCCCTGTATTATTGCATTGTTTTCAGCATCAAGCATAAACCAGTTTCCACCAGTTTTTCTTAATCTGTAGAAATTTACCTCAAAAGGTTTAGTATTTTTTGCAATTTTATTGACAGTTTCCTTTATTGTTTTCAATGCTTCAGGTTTGTATTCTGTAAGATAAAGAGTCATGTGGATTGCATATCCTTTTGAATAAAGGCTGTCGATGCCAACTTCCTTAAGTCCCTTTGAAATGCTTTCAACATTTTGTTTTGCACTGTTATCCATAATTACAAATACATTGTAGTTTACATTGGAAAAAATGTTAAAACAGAATATTAAAAAAACTGAGAAAAAGATTTTTTTTAATTTCATTGTTAAACCTCCTAAAATTTTTGTCATTAACATTATACCTCATAATGACGGAAAAACAATATTTATAAAATATGAAAAGATAAAAAAGGGGATGTCTCAAAATAGTAAAAATTGAATAGGATATATAAAAAACTATATTTTTTTCATTTGCTAAAATTTTACTTATATAAAACAGTCATTCATTAAGGAAAAGTCAAAAACTCGC
>ERZ773267.54-NODE-54-length-86269-cov-12.314578_pt1 | contig 86269 bp, 85 predicted proteins | sample MGYA00511959_ERZ773267 | MGnify/ENA primary metagenome ERZ773267 (study PRJEB29015, sample SAMEA2738165) | human oral metagenome | biome: human oral; feature: human-associated habitat; material: saliva | place: China | collected 2240 ...
TGCGTTATTTACTTCGTAAAAAATATCGCTTTGCGTTATTTACTTCGTAAAAAATATCGCTTCGCGTTATTTACTTCGTAAAAAATATTGAGAATTTTTTAACTTTTGTTTGTTGATACTATGGAGCTTTCACAAGTTATCAGTCAGATTACGCTTTGATATACTCATCTTTTGGAAAAGATAAGTTTCTGGACAGGGTATGAGACAGCAATCGTTCACTGGAGTTTGATCATTGGTTGAGGATATCTAATTTTTCTCTTGATTTTTCTTCCTTTGCGAAAGTGGTCAAAAAGAGCAAAAAGCTGACTTCAGAAGTCGTTGGTTACTCAGATTGATGAGATGATCTTTTTGCTTGCCAAGTATCAGCATCAGCATATTGATCTTCAAGCACTAGGAGGAAATCCTCATATTGCGCTTATGAGATCGATATTTGCCGAAGGAAAGTGTGATTATATCAAAAGTAGCAAAATGATCCTCGAAAATATCCGCAAAGTTGAGCAACTCCTTTCTCAAAGGGTGATTAGCGAGGAGAGAGAAAAGGCCTTTCAACGTGATTTGAGGAAATTTTCTCTGGTGAAATGATTGGAAATGTTTTTGAGAATTATTGTTGGAATGGGGACATTGGGAATTGGTTTGATTTTTTAAGCTCGAAGAGAGCTTTTTTTATTTTTTTTGAGATTATTCATTATTTTGGCTTGTTTTTTGTTCTTTTTTGAGTATAAGCAGAGAGGACTTAGTTTTTTTTAATTTTTTTTGTCTTTTTAGTTTTTAATTTTTAAAAATGCAGAAGAAAACACTTGTTTTGGGGCTTTTTGGGCTAACGGGGATGCTGGTTGCTTTGGCATATGCCGCAGGTAAGCAATCAAATCGACTTTCAGTAGAGCAGACTAATTTTGATGGATATCAGTCAGAGAATTATGCGCAGCGTTTGACAGCAGAAGTTTGGGATAAAGTTATGAAGGGACTTACTTTTTGGGCAAAAAATCATGAGTCTAGGCTTCAAGCATATGCGAGTAATCCTAAATACCCAAATCTTACTGATGAAGAAACTTCTTTCTTAGATTTGCTTGCTGTGAAACATGATGATCAGCTTACTAGTGGAATGCGAGATGGTTTGGTTAGTAAATTGACATTGGTATCAACCAATCATGAAATGAGATTGAGAGCTTTGGAGGATAAGCCAGTTGCTCAGAATGGTTCTTGTGACGGAGAGTATCAAGATAGTAGTACTATTTATGAAGGTAAGCCTGTAGATATCCATTGTTATGAGTTTAAAGAATCCTTTTGGGAAAAGAACCACAATAAGTCGTCTGAATTAGACCTGGAAGGGGAGAGAAAGTCTTCATGTGTTTATGGGCGATATCAGAAGTATTCAAATAAAGAAGGTAGCAAATTTTACCCAGCGACTTTGGATTCTTCTAACGGTGAACCTGGCCCAAATCAACGTTATGTTTGTGATGAGGACTTTAAAAATAATTCTAAATATTGTGAGAAAAAGCCATTTACAATTAAGAAAAGTTGTACAAGTTTGGATGAAACAGCTTGTAAGACTAAACCTGGATGTACATGGAAACAATAATATTGTTCATATTTACCCTAGAGACTTTGTGCTCTGGGGTATTTTTTACGAAGTAAATAACGCAAAGCGATATTATTTACAAAGTAAATAACGCAAAGCGATATTTTTTTATTTTCTATTTTTGACAAAAGAAAAAATCTGACTATAATCAGGATTGATCCTGGTTTTTTTGATAAATTTAGGAGAAATCAGAATTTTTATCTTTTGAAAACAAAACAAAAATGTTGAATTTGTGGAACACAAGAAAAAAGAAGCTCGCAAAAGATCTTAGACCGCTCAAGAGCAAAGAGAGAGAATCGTTTTTTAATGCCAAGGTGCAGCTATTGGATGTGAGAGATGGAGAAAGAGCTCTTGCAATTCTCAATCCAGTGCAAGCTGGAGAATTTGGGATCAATCTCAATGACAAAGTAGAGTTGAGAAAAGCTAGTGGAGAGACTTTCGTGGTTGATGTGATGATTTCCTCTCAGATTAAGGCTGGGAATATTGCTGTATATGCTGATGTGCTAGACAAGATTAGCTTGTCTGATGATGAAGTAGTTTCTGTAAAATTGGTGCAGGCTTCAACGACTTCTTATGAGGCGATTAGAAAGAAGATGAGAGGAGAAGAAATTAGTTATGATGAGATGTTTGCGATTATTAAAGATATTTCAGAGAATAAGCTTGATGATACGATGATGACTTACTATGTGGCATCAAGTTTTTTCTATCCAACGACAGATGAAGAAATGTATCAGACTGCAAAGGCGATGGCTGAATGTGGGGTAATGTTTAAGTATCCAAAGGGTGAAATTATTGCAGACAAACATTGTATTTGAGGGGTCCCAGGAAACGAAACGACAATGGTATTGATCCCTTTGATAGCGAGTTTGGGAATTAAAATTCCAAAGAACTTTTCTAAATCCATCACCTCTCCTGCGGCAACAGGGGAGTGTGTAAATGTACTTATGGATATTAATTTTGATCAAAAAGGAATTGAAAACCTGGTTGAGGATCAGAATTGTTGTCTTGTTTGGTGAGGAGCATTGGATTTGGCGCCTGCAGATGACAAGCTTATCAAAGTGCAATATCCTCTCTCTATGCAATCAAGAGCAAAGGTGGTAAGCTCGATTATGGCCAAAAAATATGCTATGGGAGTAACACATTCGCTCATTGATATTCCTGTAGGACCAACAGCCAAGGTAACAACGATGGAAGAAGCAAAAGATTGGAAACAAAAGTTTGAATATGTAGGAAAAAAACTCTGAATGAAGATGTCGGTTGAAATTACTAAGGCGGATGAAGTAATTGGAAATGGTGTCGGAGCGGTGATGCAGGTACGTGAAGTACTCAGAATTCTCCAGCAGCATCCACAGAGACCAAAGGATTTGGAAGATAAAGTGCTTCATTTGGCAGCAAAGATTATTGAATCTGTAGGTATGGCAAAAGGAAAGAAAGCTTTGGAAATTGCCAAGCATCAATTGGAATCTGGGAAAGCTTGGGAAAAGATGAAGGCAATTATCTCAGCTCAGAAGGGTAATCCAGATATTACTAGTGAAACTTTAGTGCTAGGGAAGCACACTTATGATGTGCTAGCAACTCATGATGGAACACTCAAATCAATGGATTTGCATAAAGTTAATGCCGTATGTAGAAGACTTGGATGTCCGATTATCAATGAAGCAGGAATGTATTTGCACAAAAAGACTGGAGATAAGATCAAGAAGGGAGAAGTAATTGCTACGCTTTATGCGTTTGATGAGACTAAACTTAACTTGGGAATTGAACTTTTGAACGAAAAAAATCCTTTTGAATATTAGAATTTGAAAAGTATTTCTCTTTGAGTAAATTAAAATAATAGAAAGAAGTCAGAATTTATCTTTTTATTGCTAAATTATTTGTTGATTTATGCTAATAGAGTAATAATTTTGACTTCGTTTTTAGTTTATTTTTTTGATAATAATGCGGAAGAGGGGTCTGATGTGAATTTTGGGAGTAATGGTAGCATTGGTCAATGTTGGTTTTGCAGCGGATTATACGATCAAAAATTACGATGTGAATATGGAGCTCAGAACTGATGGTTCAATGCTGGTCAATGAGACGATCGATGTTAATTTCTCTGCACAAAAGCATGGAATTATCAGGAAAATTGCTACCAAGAATCCAAATAATGGAAGAGTTATAAGTATTTCATCGCCAATGGTTGAGTGAGATAATTTTCAGATAAGCAGAGAAAAGGATATGGTTAAGCTTAAAATCTGAGATCCGAATGAGACTGTTTATGGAGATCATAAGTATCAAATCTCTTATGTAGTAGATAATGCGATTGTGAGCTTTGGAAGTGGGGCTTGGCAAGAGCTGTATTGGAATATAATCGGTACCGAGTGGACTACTTCGATTGACAAGGCGTATTTTTCGCTCAAATTGCCAAAGGATTATGTGAGTAATGGAGATAAGTATTATGCTGTCCGAGGATATAATGGTGAAAGAAAAAAAGAAAATCTGATTTTTGATCTTGTTTGATCTAAGGAGTTTAGATGAAATCTAGAACAGTATATGAGGGCAGGAGAAGGGATGACGGTGTATGTGCCTTTTACGAGTGGATATTTTCAGTTTCCTGAGGATTATAGGAAGTATTTTGGATATGAGAACGAGGAAAATCCCCTAGAAGAACAAAAAATAGATCTTAATGAAAAAATATGAGGTACTGTGAAGACAGATATTACTTTTGATGACTTTGAGGTAAATGATTTTTTAATTTTTGTAAAATGGGTACTTGGGATAATTGGCGTTAGTATTATTTTCCTTGGTCTTGCTGTTTGGGGGAGGAATCGCCTTATCCCTTGATTTTCCATTCCTATTGAAGATCAAAATTTTTCTCAAGAGAATCTAGATCCTGATAGTTCATTAAAGAAATGAAAACGGTCGATACAAGTGTTAGGAGCTATTTGTTTTTGTATTGGTGTTTTGGGGCTGCTTTTTCACATTCTACCGGATAGAATTTCTGATGCATATTGATTGTGAAATTGGTTCGTGTGAATATGGTTTTTTATTGTTATATTTTTTATCTTTTATGGGATGTTTTTAGTATCTGCATCTAATAAGGGGTTTCATTATAGAGGGAAAGATCCAATTATTCCGTATTATCTTCCTCCAAAGTGAGATGCTATAGATTTATTTACTTTCGCATCTCGTAATTATCTTGCTAATGATGTGATCGCATCTTTGCTGTATTATTGGGCGATAAAGGGGTGGATTACAATTAGTTATCATGCAGATAAGTTTATGAGATTTTCTGTTAATCAATCTGTTACTTTGGATCCTGGTGAAAGATCGGATGCACAAAAATGGTTTGATCCAACTTTTACAGCTTTCTTTTCCTCTAGTAAAAAAATTATTATAACTAATCATCGAGATGAAAATTTGTATTATAAGTTAAAGCATTTGAGTGGAGACTTTGATGATTTGTATGATGAAAATTCCATAAAATATAAATGGAAATCTCTTCAAGTCTTTTGTAAATTCTTTTATTATGAAACTTTAAGTCAAATAGGGAGAGATCTCTATGATCATTTGAGGGGATTCAAATATTATCTGGAAAAAGTAGAGAGACCTCAGATTGAAACTTTTCTTAATGAAGATCCTGAATATCTTGATAAGATTTTGCCATGGGTGGTGCTCTTTGGCCTTCAAACGAAATTGTCAGAAAAAATCGGAGATTTGATGGATGTTCGTATGCAAGAATTTATAGTTGGAAATTGAGACATTTCTTCAGTACTTGTTTTATCCAATTTGATCTCAAATGTAAGAGACAATGAAATTTCTCCTAGATCTAATGATTCTTTTGGTAGAGATTCAGATCGATGAAGCGGTGGAGGTAGCTCAGGTAGCTCTGATAGCGGAAGTTCAGGAGGTTGAGGATGATGAGGTTGAGTTGATAGTTGGTAAAATGATTTATTAGATCTAAGCTCAAGAATTGATTTCTTGGGCTTTTTTAATAAAAAGATAAAAAATATTGCTTTACGTTGTTTACTTCGTAAAAAATATCGCTTTGCGTTATTTACTTCGTAAAGAATATCGCTTCGCGTTGTTTACTTCGTAAAAAATCAGATTTATTTTCTCTTGATTTTTCTTCCCACATAATTATATACTACTTTGTAATGCAAGGTAGTGTATTTTTTATTTTGAGGCTGTGAATGATGTATGAAAATGATAATATTGCAGTGCAGATGAGGAAGTGAGTTTTAGAATATTTGATCTTGCTGATTATTAGTAGGGGAGAGGTATATGCTTCGGATATCATTGCTCATCTCAAGGCTTACGATCTGCTGATCGTCGAGGGGACGCTGTATCCTTTACTCTCTCGTCTCAAAAAAGATCAGCTTTTGACTTATTCTTGGGTTGAGTCAACGAGTGGTCCTCCGAGAAAATACTATAAGCTGACGAGTAATGGTCAGCAAGTAATGCAGAGAATGGAGCAAGTATGGAATCAGCTTAATACTGCGGTTTCAGCTATTCAGACAAAGGATGAATCAGATTTTTAATCTTTTAAAGATGAAGAACGGGATTGTGTATATTTTTAGTTTTTTATAGATAGGATGATGAAAGAATTGGTAGTAAATGATAAAGTTTTCCTGCTTCAAAAAGATGTTTTCAAATTTCTTCATGATTATTTGGAGAGGATTAGCACTTTTGTAAGGAAAAATCAGATTGATACTGAACTTTACCAGGATATTTTGCAAATTTTTGAGGATAAGTTGAGTCTTTATGAAGATGCAAGTGCAATTTCTCAAAAAGAGGCTATTCAAATTGTAAATGAACTTGGTGAGCCTGAGGAGATTTTTGCTGAAAGTTTGGAATATGCAAAAGAAGATAGTGTAAAATCTTCTCCAGTGGATATTGAAAAAGAAAAGAAATCTGATTCAGGATTACATTCTTTTTATCAAAGACTTCAGGATTCAGGACGATCTAGACCTCAGGAAAGTGCTTTATTGCTCTGAGTGTATGCGATGTTTTCACGTAAGCTAGGTATCAATGTCCGAATTTTGAGAGGATTATTGTTTGTGGGATTCCTTTTGGGATTCCGAGATCTTGTTTGATTTTCTTTGCCTGTCTATTTTTTGTTGGCGTTTATTTTTCCGAGGACAGACAAGAATTATGGGAATAGGTCAGTATTAAATTATTTTTTGACTCAGATTTGGGACTTTAGGTTGATTTTTGTTAACGGATTGCGCTTTGTGTGGAATTTACTTATTGATGGATTGCCAAAGGGAGCCTCTTTTTGTAGTAAGGTTTTTTGTGTAGCTTGGAAGATTGTGAGATTTATGATTTTGGTAGCTTGGTGTCTTGCAATGTTTTGGCTTATTGTGCTGCTTGGAGTATGATTTTATTATTTAGTTGTGGGATTTGTTCGTAGTAATATTGATGTGACCTCGTTTTTCCCTAGCGTGATGAAGTGAGGAGTGATTTTAGGACTCTTGTCTGCAGGAGGATTCTTGGCGGTTGGCTTGCAAGCGTTGTTGAGGGAAAAAATCAAGTCTTGGATTCTGATTTCATCGCTTGTTTTATGAGCTGGAGCAATGAGTATTGCAGCAGTGAGTATTGTAGATGTTTTATCCTATCTAAAAAATCCCTATAAAGTAACGATTCAAAAGGAACTTAGCATTCCTATCTCAGATCAAAAGCAAGCTTTTCATATTTCTATACAAGGTTTGGATGATGAGTTAAATGATCTAAAACCTAATCTTGATTTGCTTCATTATTCAAATGTTTATAATTTTTTCCCAACAGATGAGAAGGATATCAGAGTAGTTTTTAACTATGATATTCAGGCAAAAAACAAAGAAGATCCAAAACTGATTCAGATAAAGGATAATCTCAATATTCCAGTAATGAATCTTTCTGGAAATAAATTGAATCTACAACTCTTTAAAGATCAATTGTTTGCACAGAGGACACCGTTTTTACCAATGGGGGTAAGTGTGGATTTGTATATTCCAAAGCATGTGAAGTTTGATTTTTCTTCTCGAGGTAGCGAATATTATCATTCAAACTTGAAGAAACCAGATCGATTTTCAAAATATCTAGGATATCTTCCTTGTACAGGACTTATTAGTTATCAATCTGAGGCCAATGCTTTTTATTGTGATGTAGCGATTTCTCCAGCAATTAAGAAGGATTTCATAGAGCAGCAAATAGAAACTTATGTTGATACCATTGCTCCGTTTGTAGGTAAAAATTGGGAATATAGCTTTATGGATGAAGGAGATAATCAGTACTGGAGGTTGCACAGTATGAGATGGATTGATGATCACTATCTTCTCGTCAAACTTTCGGATCAGTTTTTTAATCTGTTTGTCAAGGTAAAGGTAGATTTGGACAAAAAAGGAAATCTGACTTTTGATCATGTTCAACTTCAGGATCTTGAGCAAAAGGGGCTAATGAATGTACAGAGAATTAAGTCTTACGATAAATTAGATCAGCTTTCTGGTTTTTCTCTTAAGATGCAAGATGATAGGCAGGAGCTTTTGAGTAAAATTGCAGAGTTAGAGAGTCAGCTTGATCAATTGAATGAACAAGAAGAATAGATACCAAGGATTTTCCTTGGTTTTTTGTTATTGTTTTTCCCCTTGACTTTCTGGCAAAAAAGTGTATGGTTGATTTTGTAAACAAAAAATAAATTTAAAACTTATCCATATGAAACAGGTAAAATTAACCTATGAAATGCTCTGTTGGGATCGCTTATTGTCATTGGTTGGCAATAATTATCAGGAATCGCATTTTCGAAATACATTAAGAGGTCATCTTGATTGGATTCTTAAAGGACTTAACGACAAGTCTATTGAAATTATTGATCTTGATGAGATTACTCTTCAAGATTTCAAGGCTTTTCTTAAGAATTATCCGATAAAAAGGGCTATAAATTTTGATTCTTCTCTCTATTACCATCCTCAGGATGCTGTACCTAATTATTGTACTCTTTTTGAGAGAAATTCTAGATATAGTAAGTTAGTTGGTATTTTATCAGCTATGTTTACTCAGGTTAAGCAAGATGGGCGGTTATCGCAGATGACTCAGAATCGTCAGATTGCGCATCTAGAGTTTTGGCTTTATAATCTGACATTCCCTGGAATGCTTGATAATTGGCTGAAGAGATTAGGAAAATTTTCTGAGGAAAAATTAAAAATATTTCTTTTATCTATTGGAGAAGGATTTCATTCAATCATACCATTGCTCAATGTATTGAAAAATCAGAGGGTAAAGGTTCCAGTAGTTGCTGAACAAGTAAGAATTTTTGAGTTCTTTATTCAGTTTACGAAACTCCTTGGTTCCACTCGTACACGTCGAGTGCTTGAGGAGAAATTTCAGCTTTCTCCTCAACAGAGCTTGCTTTTGAAACGGCTTTTATTAAAAAGAAAGACTTTCAAAAAGTTATTGTTTCATGCACAAGTGCGAGATGCTTTTACAGAGCTTTTTCGGCAGGTGCTTGTCACTGATTAATTGAGGGGGGAATTTTTAGAGAATATCTCTGATTATCCCCCCTTTTTTTAAGAAAGAAAAAAAGAAAGAAGTCAGACTTCCTTCTCTTTTTTATTGATATTATTTATTGTATGCTAGTTGCATTTGCAAAGTTTATCCAAGCGCTGTCTAAGATTTGGAATACAAAAGTTTTGTTTCCTATGGTCTTGACTAGGTAATTTGCCTCAAGGTTATTGAGTTTTTCGCTAGCTGGGCATTCGTAGATGATCAGTGCTGGGGAAGTTTGCAAGAGATCTTTATTTTTATGAGCGATAACTCTAAGACCGTAGCTACATATTACTCCTTGCTCTTCAAAGGATTGGCTTGGGGTAAACGCTTCATAGGCGATATTCATAGAAGGTAGTGTGATGCTATATCCGCCTCTGTTTGAAGTATAGGTAAAGGTTTTTTCTGTACTTGTTGGAAATTGAGGAGTGTTTGGGTTAAGAGATGTTGTTTTTGATGTAGTTGTGGTTATTTTTTGTTCTTCCTTTGTTGTTTGAGTTTGGGGTTCTTGTGTTTGAGTTGGAAGTGAGCTTGTTTTGATGTCAAGGAATGTTAGTTGATCCGGTTTTGAGAGATCGAAGTTTGCTTGACATGTGAAGAGCTTTTCTCAGCTTCCTTGCATAGTAATTTGGAGATTGTCGTTTGTTTTTTGAGTTGTATGTGAGCTAATGTGGTTAAGCCCATTGTCTGTTCCGAGGCAGGTTTTGATTCCATGTTGAGAAACAGCCTTTGCTATGAGATTTGGGGTTGCTAATGTGATTAGATTTCTTATTTTTTCTACTTCTTGTGCATCTGCATCGTGGATAAAATATCCTCGCCAGTTGTTGTTTTGGAAGAAGTAGGATCAATTTTCTAGCGTGTATAAAGTATCTCCATTGATAGAAGTAGAGGTTCTAACTGCAGTGGTTTTGAATGTTTGAGTTAGCTGTTGACAGTTGGTATCTCCTTTGTTATTACAGTTGAAAAATGAGATCGTTGTGATTTTGTTGTTTTCAAGGTTTTGGATTTGGATTTGATCATTATCTCCAGGATTTCCAACAAAAGTATAGTTCTCTAAAAATTCTGATCAGAAATAGAGTCCTGCTTTTGCAATATAGAGTCCCTTTGATGTTACTGTTGTATTAGGTAGTGGATTTTGCTCTAGATCTTGGGTTGTTTGTGTTCCGATGGTTTCTACTTCTACGAGAGGTTTTCCTTGGTAAAATGCTTCAATTTTTCCAATAATTTGTACTGTTCCTGTAAGGTTATTGGTATAGTTTGCAAGTGCAATTTTACTACTTTTTAGTAAAAAGACTTCTCCACTTAGTGTTGTAAGGGTATGGGTATAGTTGATAAGATCAGAATTATCTTGCTTGAGGATTCCTTCTTCTTGTATTTGTGAAGCGATGCTGTATCCTGTATTTTCTATGCTGTTTTCTGTCGTAGGAATAGTGATATTCCAGCTTCACATCCACATATAATAAGCTCCTGCTCCTATTATGATCAGTAAGAGAACTATGAGAATCCAGAGTTTAGAGTTGTTTTCGGGCTTTTGGATTGTTCTGATTGTCCCTGAAGAAAATCAGCTTTTTGATGGCTTTTTGGTGAAAAAGTCTTGGTGTGGAGTGCTCATTTTGAATATTGGATGAAAGAATAAAAGCTTGTTACACAAGAGATAATAAAGAAAGAAATCTGATTTTCAAGGGTAGATTTTTTTTTGAGATTGACATTTTTGAGAAAATGAGCTCGATTGAATTTCTGTTTTCTCTTGTAGAAAAAACGGACTCGAGAGTGAGGCCGTCTTTTATAGTCTGAATTTTAAACTTTTTTAGTTTTTCTTCGCTCCATAAATGAGGTGAAGAGTTTCTTTGATAAATGGAACATTGAGAGTAAGGGTTAGGATTGCAGTCAAAACGATCATATATCCAAATCCTTTAAACATATTGATACCAAAAGCGAAGAGCAAAACTCAGATAAGAAGTGTTGAAATTTGACCATCTCTAATTGCTGATCGACTTCTATTTTCTGCAGCGTTGATTGCAGAGGTGAGGGATTTTCCTTCTTGTACTTCTTCATTCATTCTTTCAAAGATGAGGATGTTGGCATCAACTGCCATACCGATTGAGAGAATGATTGCTGCGATTCCACTGAGGGAGAGCGCATAATCAATAAGTTTGATGATAGCAAGGAGGATAGTAAAGTAGAAGATGATAGTAAGAGTGGTTACTAGAGCTTTTCTCCATCCGTAGATAAAGAATATGTAGAGAATAATTGCCAATGTTCCAACAAGTGTAGCAATTAATGCACCTCTAAATGCGCTGTCTCCAAGAGATGGAGAGACTTTTTCTTCTTGCATAAGTGTAAGTGGTGCTGGCATATTTCCGGAGTTGAGATTTTCTGCTACAAGACGAGCTTGAGTTGAATCAAAACCTCCTGAGATTTGAGCTCTACCATCACAGATGGCATCTTGGATAGTTGCTGCGGTAGCGATTTCTCCTCCGATAAAGATGGCCATTTGTCTATGGATATTCCCTTTCGTAATTTGACAGAAGAGTTCTTTTCCTTTTTCATTGAAGCTGATGCTTACAGTAGGTTCTCCTCCAACTTGATTTACAGATGCTTGAGCAAGGGTAAAGTATGCTCCATTAAGAATTGCCCCGTCATTACCTTTTGCTATGATCCATTCTTGTCGATTGTTTACAAATACTTCTTCAATTACATAAGTAGCGGTTGCTGGGTCTTTTTGGAGAAGTCTAAAGAATACAAATCCTTCGATATCTTTTGAAAGATTGAGTCCACTGTAATTTGCTGAGATATATACTCCACTGAGAACCTGAGAAACTTCTCCTGTTGCAATACTATCAAGTAGATTTTTATTGTTTTGGTAGATAGTAGGGAGCTGATCAAGAGTTCCGTGAAGAAGATTTGCTGTGATTCCATCTCCTCATTTGTTTTCGTTGTTTGCAATCATTTGATCAGGATTTGCAAGTGCTTCTGCTCTAAGAGATTCAGCTAAGGCTCTTCTCTGAGCGATAGTCTCTGCATTTTTTGCTTTATCATTTAAGAGTCTGAATTCAAGTTCAACAGTTTTACCGATCATTTTTTTTGCTTGGTCAAGATCTGCAACTCCACCAATTTCAACTACAATTTGAGTTTCATTGTTGAGGTTTTGAGTGTAGGCTTTGTAATCACTTACTCCAAGTGCAGAAATTCTCGCATCGATATTTTTGATGATAATAGCTTCAATGTTTTTCTTTACTTGAGCCAGTTCTGCAGATTCGTTTGCTCAGTATTGTTCATCATACTTACTATAGTCGATCTTGTAAACGAGTTTAGTACCTCCTGAGATATCAAGTCCCTTTCTAAAGTTTGAAAGTCCATTGAGGGTCAGATTTCGATCTCTTTGAAGGGTCTGTGTATTGAAAGTTCTTCCTACAAAAAGGACAAAAAACAGACTTATAAGGAAGATGCTTCCGAGGATAATCCCTCTTTTACTAAAAAAGTTTTTCATACTTTTTTCCATGATAAATGATAAAAGATAACGCTCCCACTATATACTTTTGACAATAAAATACAAGACTTTTGCTTGTATTCTTGAGGAAAAAAAGTAGTCTAGAGTCAGATTTATTTGTTTTTTCTCTAGTGATGTGAGTTTTGACAAATTTACAGCTTCTTTTGCTGGTGATGAGTGGGGCATTTATGCTTTTTGCTCTTTTGGTGTATAAGAGAAGAAAAATTAGACTTTTCCCATTCCTATTTTTCTTTTGTGGAGCAATGGCAATTGGAATTTTTGCGCTGCGTGTCGAATGGTTGAATGCTATCGGGATTACCTTTGGCCTCAATAGAGGTGCAGACTTGATTGTGTATGTGTCGATTATGGTTCTTTTTTACTTACTTTTGAGTCAGTACAATCGTAATGCTACCTATCAACTTAAACAAACAGACCTTATTCGTACTTTATCCTTGGAAAAAGCGATAGGAAAGATTCAAAAATCTGAGATTGTCTTTGTTATCCCTGCATATAACGAAAGTGATCATTGTATTCAGGTAGTAAATGAGGTTTTGGATCAAGGGTATGGTGTGGTATTTGTGGATGATGGAAGCTCGAATGGTCTTTTTGCTAGATTGCAAGAGGCTTTTAAGGCAAGAGAGGAGTTTGTTTTAATCAAGCATATTGTTAATATGGGGCAAGGCGCGGCATTGCAAACTGGATTTTCCTATATTCAACAGGAGGTTCCTTCTGCTCAGTTTGTGGTGACTTTTGACTCTGATGGGCAACATTTGCTTAGTGATTTGCCAGGATTTTTGCAGCCATTTGAGCAAGATGAGTATTTAGAGGTGGCTTTGGGGTCAAGATTTATGGGGAAGGCTGTTAATATTCCGGCTATGAAAGTACTTACACTCAAGATCTGAATTTTGTTTACTTTTATTTTTAGTGGAATGTGGCTTAGTGATACGCATAATGGCTATAGAGTGATTAAAAAGTCCGTTTTGCCTAAGCTTAAGTTGACTTTTAATGGAATGGAACATGCTTCTGAAATCCTTGAATTGATTGGTCAGCAGGGGATTAAGTATATTGAGGTTCCAAATACGATTTTGTATACAGAATATAGTATGGCAAGAGGGCAAAAACTTTCAAATAGTTTGAAAATTGTTAAAAATTTGTTGATGAATAAACTTTTTGGGGGCTAGTTTTTAGTGTAATTTTGAGAAGATGCTTGAAAAGGTAAAATCAGAGACGATATGAATGATTTTAATTGTCTTAGTTCTTACTTGGGTTTTTTCTGTATTCCTTACGCCAAAAGATAAGAAAAAGCTTTGGAAGCTTTTAAAAAGTTCACTTTCTCTCTCTGATCAAAAACCGAGAAGAAAAAATACTTCTCAACAAAAACAATCAAGGAAGAAAAGTCAGGTTTCGTCTTTTGTTCTTCCTGTAGGTTTTAAGCTTTGGGGAGAAGAGATAAGCGCTCAGAAAATTCCGTCTTTTAATAGTGAGAGAGATTATCTAAATTGGGTAGATGGTGAATTAAGAACTAAGGCTGAGCCTTTGATAGATCATTATTGTAAAAGGATCGGTTTTGCTCAAGTATCTTTGGTGATTAAGGCTGCAAAAAGTAAGCGAGGACATTGCAAGAAAGGAAGAGGAACGTCAGAGATTATGATCAATAGGGCATTGGTTTTTTTGCCTGAAAAGTATTTGGAAGAGGTTGTTGTGCATGAAGTTGCACATCTCAAATTCCCTCATCATCAGAAAGATTTTCGAGATCTTGTTATTGAACTTCAGCCAGAGAATAAAATTTTGAATAAAGAACTGAATAAGCAGTATGGATGGATTACGAGAAATGGAGATGTCTTTGGAATGAAAGAAAAAAATTAAAAAAGAAATCAGATTTTTGATTTCTTTTTTTAGATTTTGGGAGTTTAAAGTTTGAGAAGATTTGGATCTTGTTCAATAGGTGATTTTCAGTAATTTTTGATGACCTGATATGCATAATAGGAGATTGTTCATTGGATTCCTAGATAGAGAATAATCAGCGAGAAGATGAACTGTCCATTGTATGGAAGTAGTGCAAGGAGGTAGATATTGAGGAGCATTGCCATCAAAGATGAAAATAGCCGAAAGATGAGATCTGATTTTTTGAGATAGTTTGTTAGAGGGGCGTGATTTGCGTAAAGGATTGAGAGTCCACAGAGCATATTTCGTGAAATAAGTCGTGGAACTGCAGTTTGGAGCCCTGAGCTTCAGGTTTGATTTTGTTGTCCTAGTAGAAGAATAGAGATATAGAGCGAGAAGTTGATCACAAGAGAGAATGCAAATCTTGTGGCAGTACTAAATGCTTGAGTCTTTTTGAGGAAAAATGCATTGAAAGCAAACAGGACTATTCCTGTTCGATATCGTAGCTGAGGAAAAGGATTTCCTCAAAAGAGTGGTAAAAGATAGCTTACAATTACTCCTAGGAGGAGGAATAGATTGAGGTATTCAATGCTAGAGTGAAGAAAGTGCGGACTTTCTTTGAGATCGCGGATGAAATCTTTTCGCCATTGAAAGGGATCAGGTTTTTCTTTTTGTAAGATTTTTTCTCATACAAGGACTCTTCTTAATGAAATTTCTCTTTTTGTAGATGGTGTTTTGAATGTGTAGGAAAGAGCGTAGGAGAGGAGAAGTAAGGCAAGCAAGACATTAATTAATCCAAAAGTGAAGCCATACATTGTGTTGTCTTGAATCGCAAAGACTCCTCGTATAGAGCATATTAAAATCAGTAAAAGCTGACCGTAATATTGGTCCTTTTCAACAGGAAAGTAGGGTCAAACTCCATGATAAATTATAGTGAAACTTAGTAAGAGTTCTAGGATTACTCGTCCAAACTGGTTTAGAAGTCAGAATGTTCCTACAGAAATAGTGTGATTTGCAAGGATGAGAAATGCTAAAAGAATTTGTCCATACTTGAAGAGGTGTTTTCCGTCGGTATAGTTGAGGACATAGGAAACTCCTCGTGCAATACTCGAAAGGAATAGGAGTGTCCAAAAAGCTCCAGCATTGCTAAAACCTATGAAAACAAAAATTCAGAAAAGCCCTAGCATTACTAGGAGGGCGAGGAGGTAGAGTCAGTATTTTTCTCTTATTTCATTTTCTGGGAGGTTGATTTTGAAGTCGTAAAATCCTTGGGAAAAAAAGAAAACGAGAAAAAAAAGTGGAAATAGTGCAAAGTATCGGAGGTTTATGAGGGAGAAAAAACTGATGAAAGCCCCACAAACGAGTAAGACGATGACATAAGACACGGCCTTTTGATTAAAAAATTAAAAGAGTTCTGAGGAAGGCTATGATGCTCATATAAAGCAAGAGTCCTCAAAAAAGCCATATTCCATAAGCATTTAGGCTTTGTGGTTTAACTTTGTGGTTAAATATTCAGATGAGTAGCGCAAAAGGGGCAATGTAGAGGAGGGCAATTGCAAAATTTTTAACTCAGAATTCAATGCCTATAAATGGAGATAGTACCAGAAGCAATGCGCATTCAATAATCATTAGGAGGGAGGTTACCTCTAACGCTTTACAGAAATTTTTAACAATAGGAAGTTTATTTTGGAATGCGAAGGTGAGATCTTTTTGGAGATATTCAGAGAAGAGTTTGAGATAACCTAAGGAAACATACATAGATTCTTCTCTGGAGAGCTGAGCTCCAAGGGCTTGTAGAAGTTGTGCCTTAGCTAGTCTTGTTTGTTCTCTGATAATTTCTGTATTTTGGACTTGAGTTCATTCAAAGATAGGGAAAATCTTGTCGGCTTCGAGTCTTTCTAAGAGAAAATCTTGCGTAGCTACGATGAGGTTCATGGCTTTGTGGAGGTCTTCAATAATTTTGTCGTAATTGGTGGCAAGACGGAGCTTTGAAATAATTCATCTCATGTCTTCAAGTTTTTTTCTTGTTATGGGTTCGATTTTATCTCCTCAGATTGCTTGTACTTGTTCAATTTGATTGATGATTTCCTCGATAGCGTGGTAGGCTTTTTGGAGACGAGGATCGCTAAGGTTTGCTTCAGCTTTTTGTTTTTTTTCTTTTTGTTCTCTAATTTTTTGGAGTTCTGCTTGATGTGCTTGATTTCATTTTACAATAAGATCCTGGTATTCGATAGGGGAGAGCGGGCTTTTTGTGTCGTTTACTTCGATGAGAGTAAGCTCAAGTGGGATAACATTATCAAGACAGGATTGTACAGAGTCAAATTGGGTAATGATTTTGAATTGAAATTCTTTAAATTGGATAACCATATAAACTGATCCAAAATTTTGTGGATCTTGAGTGTATTCTTCAAGTGAAAGGGTAATCGCTTTGTGAAAATTGAGAAAATCTTTAATCTGCGAGATATCTTCAGCCTCGAAGAGGAGATCGAGGGTGTAGTTTTTTTCAGAAATATCTTTGATCCCGATGAAATGAAAAAACATAGGTACAAAATAGCGGTAAAAACTAGGAACTTTTTCCTGTATAGCTATTTTATATTGAAAAATGAAAAAAAATCAATATATACCAGCACATAATCTTTCTTTTTTCAACCAAAAATGAAAAAAAGTGAAAAAAATCAGATTTTTTTGTTTTTTTTTGCTTAAAAAGATATACTTAAGGAGAATTTCAAAATACTGGAAGAAGCTAGAATTTTGAAAATTAACTGCCAAGCAGAACTTTTATCCTTAAATAAAACAAAAATGAGTGAAAATGCTGTAAATAGTGCAGGATTTGTATTGGATCATTATTTTGATGAGCAGACGATGTCTCTTCATCTTAAAGCAAATCGTCCTATTCTTCGTAAAAAAGGTAAGCCTGGAGAGCGAAAACCTATTGTTGATCCAAATGAGATTATGACTAAAGAGGGATTGCTGGCATTGATTGATGAACTTTTTAGAGAGGTAGAGACTAGAGAAGATGCCTTCTTAGAAATCAATAGAGAACTATCGAAGGTGCTGCAGGTGGGACCTTATAGAATTGTGATTGTATATGCTCCGCTCTCAGATGGAATTGAAATGACCGTTGTGAGACCAGTGAAAAAAATGACTATGGATGAATATAATCTGGATCCAGAACTTTTTGATTTGTTGAGAAACAAGGCTCAAGGAATTTTGATTTCAGGAGCTCCAGGAAGTGGAAAATCGACTTTTGCAGGTGCGTTGATCGATGTCTATCATGCTGATAATCATATTATTAAAACCATTGAATCTCCTCGTGATCTGATGTTGAATGATGATATTGTTCAGTATTCGTTTACTTATGGTAGTCATGATGAGGTAAGAGACATTCTCCTCTTGTCTAGACCTGATTATACTATTTATGATGAAGTAAGAAATAAGCCTGACTTTAACCTTTATAAGGATCTGAGACTGACAGGAATTGGATTGGTCGGAGTTATTCATGCTACTAAGCCAATTGATTCTATTCAGAGATTTATTGGAAGTGTGGAAATGGGAATTATTCCTCAGGTAATTGATACGGTTCTTTTTATTGATAAAGGGCAGGTGGCTGAAGTATTGCAACTTGAATTAACTGCAAAAGTCCCAGAAGGAATGCTTTCTGAAGAATTGGCTAGACCGGTGATTATGGTAAGTAGTTTTTTGCAGAAGAAACCGCTTTATGAAATCTATACTTTTGGAGAGCAGGTTGTAGTAATGCCAATCCAGACAGATGAAAAGGGGAATCCTAAGACTCCAAGCAAAACTCAAGTAGTCTCTGAGTATGCAAAAGAGGGCATTCAGAGAAAGCTTAGTCAGAATTTGCCTTGTGATTTCCATATCCAGATCAAAGGAAGCGAACTTGAGCTGTATGTCCCAGAATATTATAAGTGAAAGGTAATTGGAAAGGGAGGAGCTTGAATTAATGGATTAGAAAAAGAAATCTGACTCAGGATCCATGTAAAAACCTTTTCAGAGTTGCCATTACTTGATGTGAAGGTAGATATTGCTGGAGGTAATAAGAAAAATGAGCCTCTTGTAATTGCGCTTCCTCAGGAATATGCAAACAAGACGATGGCATTGCTCGTTGATGATGGATTGCTTTATGCAAAAACTAATTCTCAAGCAAATATTGTAATCAATACTAAGGAGCTTATTACTTTGATTAGGAGAAAGGGTTTTGTCCTCGTAGATAATTAAGAGTAGTATTGGGAATATCATCTTCCCTAATCTCTAGGATAAGTGGAATGTTGCGTCAGGATTTTAAGTTTTTTTTGAAAATTATAACCGTGAAAGCGGATATTTAATTCTTTTTTTGTGTGAGTGAAATGAATAACTTTAGGTTTACCAAAATTATTGCTGGAGTGAGTCCTACTTTGGCGAAAGAAACAGTTCTTTCTAAAATCATCAATATGGTGGATGTTTTTAGAATTACGCTTTCAAAGGGGTATGATGACAATAATAAAAAGTATATTGATACTTTGATGAAGCTAGATAATAGCAAGACAATTCTTTTGGAGACGAAAGGGATCGATATTAGAGTAAAAAATACATTAAATATCCCCGTTAAAGTGTGAGATAAATTGGTTTTTGAGTACTCAGAATATACTCAGGATACTGATGCAAAGATTTATGTGGACTATGCAGATCTTGGAAATCTCAATGAGGGTGATGAAATTTATGCGCAGCAAAGTGGTATTGTTTTTAAAGTGACGAGAGCTTATGGAGACATTGCTGAAACAGAGGTGGTAAAAGCAAGTCGTAATGAACTTTTGCATTTTGATAGAATTTTGTTCGATGGATTGGATGCAGAATTTTTTAATCTGAGTGAGAGGGATAAGAAGGATATCCTTTGGGGGCTAGAATATGGTGCTCATATTATAGGATTGGCTTGTGCAAGTAACGCAGAGCAGATTGAAAATCTTAGAACATTCCTAGATTGGAATAATGCAAAAAATATGAAGGTTTTCTCAAAAATTGAAACAAAAGCCTGACTCAAAAATCTCGTAGAGGTGGTTGAGGCTTCTGATGGAATTATTTTTGCTCCGGATATGTTTGAGGAGTGTAAGAATGATCCTGAAGTTGTTTTGTCTACTATTAGACAGATTAAACAAATGGGAAAACCAGTTTTGCTCTCCTTTTCTAAAGTGCCATATGGAGAGGGTTATCTTGAATATTTTAATACAAGAATTGCTCCTTTGTATAATGAAGGAATCGATGGAGTCTTGATGGAAACTTTTGTTTGGGAAGATGATGTATACGATTCTATAGAAAAGGTTGGTGATGCATTAAGTGCCTTGGAGGATACTATGCAACCAAAAGACTTGGTAAGATTTGATCAGAAGGGGGAATTTGAAGTGAGAGATTATATTATCTATAATGCATTTAGGACAACTAAAGAGCTTGATATTACAGCGATTATTTGTTTTAGTGATAATGGATATACTGCAGCAAGGCTCGCTTCTTTGAGCCCGAATATCCCAATTCTTGCCTTTACTCAGTCGACAGATACTTATAGGTTCTTTAGTTTGGTTTGGGGAACAAAGGGGTACAAGATTTCTCAGTCTTTCAACTATGAGAATCTCAAGAGAATTGGGAAGGAGATGATTAGAATTATCTTTAAGGGGAATATTTCTCTTGATGATAAGATTTTAATCGTTCAGGCAAATGAAAATCTCAACGGAGATAAGAATGATATGATCAATGGATGTGAGGTTTATAACTTTAAGAATATTTAAGTTTCAAGAAAAAGAAAAAACAAGGCTAAAGTCTGACTTTGGTCTTTTTTTTGAGATTGTTTTTTTGATATGTAACATCGTTTATTAACAAATGGATAAGCGAGGATCTAGCTTTGAGGTTCAGCGAATCTTTCAACAAGAAGGTAAGTATTCTTATGCATTCTTTGTGAAAAGAATTGATGAGGCTATCTATTCTCGGATCTCTCAACAAGGGCTTTCTGTCAATGTGAAACTGCCTGTTCGGACTTTAGGAAATGCTTAGAGAGTTTTTTCTAATGGTATTTCACAGGTTTTTATTTGAAAAGTTCAAATAATAGGAGATTTATTTGTTCTTTCATATTCTTCGTCTAAGAGATTTTTATTGTTTCTATATTTTTCTATTAATTTCCCATTTATATATTTGCTGATATATATAGTGTCATTTTTTAATGAATTAACAACTCGAAATGTCTCAGTATAGATGTCGTCATCGTTATTATAAAAAGATTGTCCTAGATTATAAATTGTTTTGTTATCTACTACTAGATATTCTCATCAGTATTGATTGGTACGGAAAAACTGATGTTTATTGTTAGATCAGAAAGTATGATCTATCAATTTAGAACAGAGGTGTTTTTCTTTACATCAAAAAGCAAAATCTACAGATGTTTTTGTTTCTTGTCATTCTGAATACAGTGAACTAAAATAATTATTGTCTAAGATGTTATATTTTTTAATAAATGCTACGAGAGCTTTATCCATCTCTTTTGTTGGATAATAAGGAATTCATTTGTATTCACAAATAGGAGAGATTCCTTCTGCCCATTTAAAGTCTACACTCATAACTCCATTTTTTCGTAAATCTATGATTTCAGGAAGATTACCTCATCCTCCATAAGGATTATACAAAATATGCCCCGTTTCATAACTACAATTCTGCACCACATCATCGATATTGATGATCTCCTCAGGCTTTATTGGCTCCAGGTCAAGTGGTTCACAATTGGGGATATTTGGATCGTCTTTTCATTCAGGGATTGATTGTAAAGTTCAAGATGAAATCGTATATATTGAAGAAACTTGCTCTGGTTTAGGCATTGGTTTTTGTGAACAAGCTCCGAGAAGAGAGACAAACAAAAAAAGAAATCAGATTTTTTTCATTTTTTTTTTATATGATACTGTAAAATTTTGTTGATGAAATGCTATAACTCACATATAATGAATTTATTTATAAAAATCAATATAAAACAAGGTTAAAGCCTGACTTTTTTCTTTTTTTATTTTGTTTTTTTAATTGACTTGCATTTTTTTGCTGAGTTGATAAACTTGCCTCCACGCGCAATCAATTTAACTCACGAGATGTCAATGAAATACGAGATTTTGAATCAGGATAATAATCTTTCGCTTTTGGAAAGGCTTTTGGCAGTGAGGCAGGTCAGTGATGATCCTGCTTTATTTTTGAATCCTCGTTTTTCTGACTATCGAAAAGATCCTTTTTTGCTCAATGATATGGACAAAGGTGTTGCGAGGATTATTGATGCACTCAAAAGGCAGGAGAAGATTATGATTTTTGCAGATTATGATGTAGATGGGGTGACTTCGAGTTATTGTGTATATAGGTTTATTACTCGTTTTTTGGGGTATAGCAATATTAGTGTGATGTATCCAGATCGTTTACAGGATGGTTATGGACTCAAGAATAAGCATTTGGATGAGATGAAGAAAAAGGGAGTTCAGCTTGTGATTACCGTAGATAATGGGATTACCTCTGTCAACGAAGCTCAGTATGCTAAGCAAATCGGTATAGATCTTGTGATTACGGATCATCATCATGCCTTGGATAGAGTGCCTGAGGCTGTCGCTGTGATTAATCCACAAGTTTCTCCAAAGTATGATTTTAAGGGACTTGCGGGTGTTGGAGTGGCATTTAAGTTGATTAATGCACTTTTGGCTAAATCTACATTTACCAACGAAAAAAAGAATCAGATTTTTAATTATTTTTTGCCGATAGTGGCGATAGGGACTGTCGCAGATATTGTTCCCTTAGTCTGAGAAAATAGAGTAATCGTCAAAAGAGGTTTGGAAATTATTAACAAGAATCCCGAACTCATGCCGAAGTCATTGAGTGGATTTTTGGCGGCATTGAATCTTAAAGAGAATGTAGATACCTATCATATTGGATTTGTTATTGGACCAAGGATTAATGCTGGAGGAAGGATCGAAAGCCCTTATGATAGTTTGAGGATATTGCTTTGTGAAACTGCAGATCAAATGCAGTATATTGAAAAGATTGAAAATATTAATACTGAGAGAAGAAGACTTCAAGATAAAGCATTTAGGATAGCGGAAAAAAGAGTGGATCCAGATCAGACTTTTTTGTATGTGTGTGATGAGGAGTTTCATGAGGGAATTGTTGGTATTGTATCGGGGAGAATTACTGAAAAGTACAATAAACCTTCTGCTGTGTTTAAAATTGATATAGAAAAAGGTCATGCTGTTGCTTCGCTTAGAGGGCCTGGGTATTTTAGTGTTATTGATATGATTTCTACTGCGGCACCATATCTCCTTAGGTTTGGAGGACATAGATGAGCTGGGGGATTGACTGTTGGATTAGATCATCTTGATCATGTAATTCAGATTTTTCAAGATTATTGTCAATGAGAAATTACCTCTGATCAGCTTGAAAAAGTAACTCAGGTAGACACGGTTTTGCTTGATCATGAATGGAATGATGAGGAGCTTAGGGACATTGCATTGTTGGCGCCTTTTTGAGAGGGAAATCAGGAGCCTTTGTTTATGTTTGAGCATATCAAGGTAGCGAGAGTGGAGGCTATTTGAAAAAAAACAAATCATCTGAAAATTTATGGACAATTTTGAGAAAAGACCGTTGTAATTATGATGTGGGGAAAAGGTGAAGAAGTCTGACTTATTCCTCAGAAAATCTCTATTGTTGGGAAGGTTAAGCCTGACAGCTATAATGGAGGGTATTTTATAGATTGAGTTGATTGGATTAAAGAGGATTAATTTCCTCTTTTTTATTAAAAAAAAGACTCTCAAGGAGAGAGTCAGATTTTTAGTTTTGATTGTGTAGATCATGTTCGTGTTTATTGCTCCAGAGAGACCATGCGATGGTCAGAGCAAGTATTCCAACAATAACTCCAAGTGAAAGTCCAACTGGTACATGAATTCGTGGCATAATGATCATTTTGATTCCGATGAAACTGAGGATAACTGCGAGTCCATAATTGAGCTTTGAAAAGATATTGAGAGAATTGGCAAGCAAGAAGTATAGCGATCTTAGCCCAAGAATAGCAAAAATATTGGAGGTATAGAGTACGAACGGGCTGTCTGGTGCGATAGCAAAGATTGCAGGAATACTATCAATAGCAAATACAAGATCTGTGATTTCAATGATAATCAATGCAACCAAGAGAGGAGTAATCATTTTGATCCCGTTTTGTACGATGAAGAATTTATCACCGTGGATTTCTGAACTAACTTTGAAAAATTTATTGATAAGTTTGTATCCGAGTCCATCTGAAATTTTTTTGACTTCTTCTCTTTGAGGGAGTCCAGACTTGATTCCAGCAATGAGGAGGAATATTCCAAAGGCAATCATAATTGGATTGATCTCAAGTGGAGCACTAAGTAGACCTCGGAGGTTTGTGGTAAAGTAGGTATGATTGATGATTTCTACTCCAGCAAAAATAAAGATTGCACGGAAGATGATTGCTCACAGTACCCCATAAAAGAGTACTTCATGTTGGTATCTCGAAGGAATCTTAAAAAAGCTAAAAACCAGAATAAAAACAAACAGGTTATCTACGGAGAGGGCTTTTTCAATCCAATAGGCTGCTTGAAACTGACTGAACGCTTCAAAACCATATTCAAAATAGAAAACTCCTGAGAATACCATAGCTAATGCAATCCAGAAGAGAGTAAATCCTAGGGCTTCTTTATTGGATACAGTATGTGCTTTTTTATGAAAAACAAAGAGGTCTAGGATTAGCATAACGATAATTGTCCCTATAAATCCAAGGATAAGTTCTGGGTGCTGTTGCCAAATTTCTCATAGAGGAAGTGTATGCATAAGCGTTTAAAAAAATAGGTAAAAGGTGGAGTTGAGTATAAAAAAATGCTTTCTTTTTTCAATCAAAAAGAACCTTTAGCTCCTTTTGTATAAAAAGTTGTAAAATCATTTGCATTTATTGTCAATTTTTGTATAACAAACTCTGTTCATATTTTTATATTTATTATGGATTAGGAAAATGACAAAGAAAATGTTGGCTGTTGCTGCGTTGGCAGGTGTTGCTGTATTGGCTGGATGTGGAACTCACACAGAAGAACCAGTAATCGTTACAGGAGATGTTAACACAGGAATGGAAATGGTTGAAGTTATGACTGGTGATGTAGACACAATGTCTGGAGAAGCAGTAGAAGTTTCTGGAACTACAGGAGATGAAGAGACTGCTGAAGTTGCTACTGGTGATTTTGTAGTAGAAGCTAGTGCTGAATAGTTATTAGTATTTTAAAGAGAATGATTACTTGCAGTTTCTTTGCAAGATAGAAAAGAGGAACTCTAAGTAGCTCTTCTTTTTTTTAATTTTTTGGTATTGATATGCTATTGAGAACTCTTTTGCAGGTAGAATATGGGGTAGCAAGAAGACAGATTATTTCCTTGATTGATCAGGGAGGGGTTTTTATCAATCAAAAAATAGTAGAAAATTACAAGGCAGAACTCTCTTTAGGAGATCAGATTTCTATTCCTTCTTTGAAAATTTCTGTAGTTTATAAGGAGAAACAGGCAGTGAATTTAGACTATCCTCCCTTATTGCTTTTCAATAAACCGATGGGATATACTTGTTCTAAAGCTGATCCTCACAATCGTACTTTTTATGAACTTTTACCTGAGGATTTTAGAAAAAAATATTATTATATTGGGAGGCTAGATAAAGAAAGTAGAGGATTGGTTTTGCTGGCTTCAGATCCACAGATGGTACATGATTTTGAGCATCCTAGTAAACAGATCACCAAAGAATATTTGGTACAGCTTAATCGCTCTTTTGATCGAAAACTTGAAAAACGCATTTTAGATGGAATTAGACATGAATGAGAGGTTTTGAGAGTGGTTTCATTGTATCCCAAATGAGTTGGTAAGATTGGGATTGTTCTCAATGAGTGAAAAAAAAGACATATTAGAAGGATTTTTAAGGTTTTGGGCTATGAGGTGATCGATCTTCAAAGAATCAGAATTTGAAACTTTTTATTGGGAAATTTGTCAGAAGGAAAGCGAACTGCTGTGGATAGTATAGAAAATTAGAAGCTCTTTAAGAAAAATGATTTTAGAGTCTTTCTTTTGAAAGTGTTGGAATTATTTGTAAGGAGATCGAGGAAGTTTTGTCAGGATTTTTTCTTTCTCTTTTTTTATATCTTTTTGATGAAATGTAAAGGGGAATAGGAGCAAATGTGGTTTAAAAAATTGAGAAAAGAGAGGATTATGAATACACTTGAAGTAATAATTTATATCTAAAAAATATGACTATGATGGTGTATATTCCAGACTCACTTATTGATGAAATTGAAGAGCTTAAAGAACTATGAAAGTTTGATGACGCGATTCAGAAAGTAAATAAAATTTTGACTCGTGATCCGCATAATGAAGATGCGATCTTGCAAATTGCTGATATTCAATTTCGTAAAGGTGCTATTGACAAAGCTGACAAAGCAGTAGACTTTCTCAATGCACAAAAAAAGAACAATGATCCTTTGGGATTGTATATCAAGGGGCTGTTGGAGATGGAAAAGAATAACTGGAAAACAGCTAGATCATATCTTGCGAAAGCTATGGAGATGACCAACGCGAATAATCACGAAATCTTGAGATGCTATGGGCTTTGTGAATATTGGTATGGAAATAGAGAGAAGGGTATGAGATATTTGAAAGATGCCTTTAATATGGATGAACTTGATGCTGAGGTGATTTATAACTTGATTCAGGTTTCAATTTTGGAGCAGGATTATAAGTATGCACAGCAGATGATTGGTTATTTTAACAAACATCAAAAAAAGCTTAAGTTTGTAGATAAGCAATTGCCTTTTTATGAAAATAAAATTACTTTATTTGAAAAGTTTATCAAAGCTACCCAGACTTTTCAGATTAGAAAATAGAGATGAGATCTATGAAGATTGTCTCAATGGAGAAAATAAGATCAAAAATCAGACTTTTACCTTTTTTGTACCAAATAACGAATGAAAGCAAATTTTTTTAAACTTGATGTTGTAAAAAAAGATACTGAAACTTTAGTAAGAACTTATAGAATTCCTCTTGTTCTTGTAAGTTTGTTGATGGGATTTTTGCTCTTTATTATGAATATTTTTTTAGGAATTTCTTTTCAGGGGCAAAATTTTAATGATCAGATGAAGAGTAAGCTTGGAGTCTATATTTATCTCAAAGATGGCAAAAGTCAGCAACAACAGGCAGTTCAGCTTAAGACAGAGCTAGAAAGTAAGGGGCTCAAAGTTAACTATACTTCTAAGGAAGATGCTCTCAAGTTTGTGGAGAGGAGGGTAGAGGATTTGACAAAGACTTTGAAAAAATATAACTTGGAAAACCCTATGCCTTCGACTTTGTATATCAATTATGCTGGAGCAGATCAGTTTGCAGAGATGAAACAAATTCTTGAGAAAAATAAGGACGCTATCATCAATATGAATGATCTCTCAGATAATGTTGTAAAGACTCAGGAAAAGAGAGTGCTGAATATTATTAATCTTTCAAATGTTTTGCAGTCATTTGGATATTTGATTGTTGGTTTGATGGGGATTAGTGTTTTGGTATTTGCGGTATTTTTCTTGCAGGCGATGTTTGAACACTTTAAAAAGGATGTTCAGGCGAAAAAGCTCTTGGGAGCTACTACGAAACAGATTGCACAACCATTTCTTAGAGTGATATTTCTCTCCTTGGGAATGGCGTTTGTATTAGCGGTACTTCTTTTGATCGGTGCAAGTCTAGGAATTGAAACTTATCTTGCTTCAGTATTTAACTTTAGTTTGGTGAATGCAATTGCTGATGTAGTATTTGAGATTTTGGCAGTTGGAGTAGTGGAAATTATTGTGATGATGCTCATTTTGATGGGAGTTTCCTATTGGCAGGTAATGAGATGGAATAAAAAGTTGAAATAAAAAAATCAATAAAAAAGTCTGACTTTATCAGAGTTTATCCTCTGGAGTCAGATTTTTCTTTTTTTGATGGAGATTTTTTTTGAATTTTGATGGTTCTTTTGTTCTTTTCTTTTTTTATAGGTGTGGGTTTTTGAGGCTTCTGAGAGGCAGATTGATATTGGGCGATTTGAGAAAGGTTGAAGCAGAGTTCTGCGAGTAAGTAGAGATTGTGTCGAGAAATAAGCTTTTCTAGTGGAATTCAAGGTTTGAGCTTTGCAAAGTCAATTGAAAATGAGATGCCATATTCTGAGCTCCCTTTTCGTTCTTTGATATAGTTGATGTAGGTAAAATCAAATTTGATCAGTGCGGAACCTTTGAGGTTATTTACTCTTTGGATTTTGGGTGAGAGGATGTAGTCTTTTTGGATATCATAGTCTTCAAGCTTGATAAGGAGATTCCCTGTAGTGGCATGATTGAGTACATTTCTCAGGAATCTGATCGTTTGTTCAAAGGGAAAATATTGGTCTTGAAGCTGATGTTTGAGGAAGTTACGAAAGGGGAGAGAAGTTTCGATAAGTTCTCTGATCGTAGAAAAGATACCTTTGAATGCGCTGATTTCAGTCAGGTAGCCGTAAATATTCCTTTGGTCAGGATGTGAGTTGAGTGAAGAAAGTAGATTTTTGAGGAGAGATTCTTTGAGGAGAAAAGATGATTTTTCTCAGGTCTTGATCGGATAATCCATAGCAATCGTACTGAGATCATTTGAAAGAATCAATCCTTCCATAAATTTTCCTAGAGCAAGGAAATGGTAGTAGCCTTGGACGAGTTTTAGCATGGAGATTAAGGAATAGTAAAATCGATAGTAATCCTTTTGTTTTCTGGAGTGGTGTGCATTGTGGTTTGAAAGGTGATCGCCTGAGAAAAGTCAGATTTAAACTTTTTTGGATAAGAGAGTTCTCATCTAATTTCTCAGAGTGTTCGGTGAGATGGGAAATGGATGGTTTCTTGGCTGAGTTGGCGATATCTTGGAGCAGTAGGATCTCCACTAAAATCTTGTAGTGCGAGAATGTATTTTTCTCTATCGGTCATGGTGATGTGGTATTTTTTTTGGAGAGCGAGCATTGAGTCGGTATAGGTTTTGGGAACATCAAAAGTATAGTTGATAGCAAGCTGATACTTCCCACTTGGCAGGTCGGTGATTTTGAGTTTTCTATCTTCGGTAGAAAGGATTACTTTCCCATTTGGATCCAGGATTTCGATCTGTTTTTTGAGGAAGGCGTCTGACTTGTTTCCTGCGATATTGGTTCCCCAAAAGTAGAGAAAATTCTGATTGTAGACAGTAGTTAGATCTCGCTGATCGAGGAAATGCCACATTTGAGGTGTGGTATTGGATAGATAGATATTGATATATCATTTGTGTAGCATGGTTTGAAAATCATTGAGCGTTGCACTTGCGAGTTTGAGTGCATTGGCTCTGAGGTATTTTTGGAGATCGGCGATGTAGAGTTCTTTTTTGTTGCTACGATTTTCTCCTCTGATAATATCGATATTTGCATTGATAAATTGCCACTCTCGCGCCTTGCTACGGAATGAAGGCAAGAGCTGACTTATGAGTTCAGAGTCTAGGAAAATTACTCCTTTGATATTTTTGGCGAAGAGCTGGTTTCGAGCAGTAGGGTTGAAGAGTTTTTCTTTTCTCTGAGGATCAAATCCGATATTGAAGATTTTTTCATAGAGGAGTTTCAGATTTTTCCCATCTTTGTCGGTAAAACCAAACTTATTCCCCGCAATAAATCATACTTGTTTGGTCCCATAGGCATCGACATATCGATTTGGCAAGTCTAGACGAGCATTTGGGGCGATGTAGTCTGGGAGATAGGAGTCGATGATTTGCATTTGGGTGATGTGTCCACCGGAGAGACTCACAAACGCAAAAGATCCAAAGAATCCACCATTTGGGCGAGATTCGTTGCTATTTTGTAGTGGGATAAGGTAATTGAAAGACTGATCTTTCCCCAATAGTTTGAAAATCTCTTCTCTAAGAGGCCAGGCATCTTCTAGCATGGTAAAAGCTTTTTCATAATTGGAAAAACCGACTCTTTTGAGATAAGATTTGTGATCTTTGGCGTAAGTTCGGAGTTGGAGAATCTCAGCTTCCTTGGTCTTGAGGACATTTTCTCCTTTGAGATAAGACTGAATAACGCTATCGAGCGTCTGAATTTGGCTGCTTAATTCCTGATCGACAAGAGAAAAATAGAAAGAAATCTGATTGAGGTCGTGGAAGATATCAATTTTGTTGGGAGAAAAGAGCCAGCTCGTCAATCTATGATAAAATCCAAAAAAACCAAATCCAAGTATCAAAAAACTTATCGCTAAAATTTGCAAAGCTCGATGAGCACTTGCTTGTCTAGAAGTGAATGAGGTTTTTTGGAGTCAGATTTTTTTCATTTTTTGTAAAATTTACATTGAGAAATGACATAAACACTTTGAGTGTAGAGTTTTGAAATCGAAAATCAAGAAAAAACGCTAAGCGACTGCTAGAAGTTCAGCTTCAAGCTGTTTATCCGCAGTTTGTGCATCGTTTTCTGTAAGGTTTTGTGACTTGGCAAAGTACCGTTTATTGAACGGTTCGGAGAAACTTTTGTAATACAGTGATGTAGCGAGATCTTTGTCAAGAAGTGGGGTTTTGAGGAAGTTCTCTAAATCAATGAAATCGAAAATATCATTTTTGGTAAGCGTCTGAGGATTAAACTCGTTTTTACTAAAGTCTTGTTTAAGGAAAATTTGTAAAAAACTGAACATAGTCTCGGTTCGGTTTGTGATGGTCGAGGTGTTCTGAAGACTTTCATGAAGTTTGATAAATTGTTCTTTGATGATAGGATCGGCTATTTTCTCGAGCTCTTGGCGAGAAGAGATGAGGGAAGTCAGTTTTTTGAAACTTTTTCTCATAGAAATGAGTTGATCAGAGGTGGAGTTTTCTGAGACAAAGTCTAGAATTTGAAAGAGTTTTTTGATTTGAGGGTTGTTGTTGATGATTCTCTCGTCTTGAAGCTGGCTGGAGATGTGAGGTGGGAGAAAGTCATCAGAAAATTCCTGAGAAGTTAGGTTTTTTTCGGTCTGCATACTGATGCGAGAACGGATGAGCGGATCGAAATTGAAACTTCCCTCCAGAGTAGAGGAGATGAGTTGATTGAGATTTTGGTGATATTCTTGCATATTGGATGAGGTTTTGAGGAGTTCTTGCTGGGTTTCTGGGGTGATGGTTTCTTGGAGGAGAGTGATAAGGTCTTGTTGGCTAGGGAGCTGGATATTGAGGTCGGTCCTTGTGGTTTCTCCTATGCTAATGCGGTTTTGATCCTTGTTAAAATTGAGGTGATCGTCGCATTGGAGTTTCCCTGTATTGAGGTTGAAGTAAAAATTGATCGGCTTGTTGTCGATTTTTCCAGAGAATTTGAGTATTTTGTCCTCTCACTCGGTGAGAATGTCGGTACGATCTCAGAATTATCTATTTTGTTGATTGAGGTTTTCTAGGCCAATGCTGTCTTGATCTAGGTAGTGATAGAGTGCGACAATGGGAGCCTGCATAGCTCAGGCTTTGAGCATATTGGTGCTGACTCAGGTCATTTGCTGTTTGATCGCTTGAAAACTTGAGAAAAAAGTTTCAAATATTTTTCTCTCTTCCGGAGTAAGTTGCTTGAGTCTTCATTCCTCGTCAAAAAAAGGTGAAATCTGACTTTTTAGTCTTTTTAGATTTTCATCACCAAATTTTTCTACAAAGGTGGAAACTTCTTTGAAGTTTTTGAGCCAAGAGAGGTCAAAGGAATTGTCAAGCGCTTTGAAGTCTTGGCTTTCTCAAATGTGTTTTACTAGATCTGGATTGTCTTTGAAGAATTGTTTGTCTACGGAGAAGCTATTGGGCATCTGATCAAGGTCGCGGATTCCGAGAGACTGGTTGAGCTCTTTGAGGGATTCAAGGAAGTCACGAGATTCCTGAGAAGTATCTCTAGCAGAGAAGAGGGAGTCTTTGGATGCGAGGAGCTTTGCATAGTCGGTTTCTGAGAGGCCGCTAGATTTGAGTTTTGCTTTGGTCTCTGGAGAGAGCGACTGGACTTTTTCGGTGATTTGTGCTTGAGTAGGTTGGTACTCAGGTTTGAGGGAGGATTGGAGTTGTTTGAGGTGTTCAACTTGTTTTTGTAGTTTTATTCTATCCGTGCTTCGGCTATTAAGTCCTTTGTTGATTTTTTTATCGTTTGTAGCTAGATTTCCTCCTTGATTTTCGATGGGATTCTTTTTTCAGTTTAATATTTTCCCCTCATTTCTAATTTGTAAAGCTCTTAAATCATTTTCTTTTCTGTTAATTATTTTTTTAAGCTCGTTAATGATGATTTGAGCAAGTCTAGGATTATTAGGGTTATTTTTTTTGATTTCTACGAGTTTCTGAAAAAGTTCCCTTGGTTCCATTGCTTTAGGGAGTTTTAGATATTTATTGATGAGTGCAGCAATACTTGTTTTTTCATCAATAGAAAATTCTTTAAATGCTTTTTCTGTTATAGTTTGTGCAAAGCGAGTATTTTTTTGTTCTTTTGATTCTGCTTTTGAATTGAGTTGTTCTTTTGCAGATTGATTTTTATTTTCTACTGATCCCATTCTTGTTTTTTGTTAGAAAATATTAGTTGTCAAGTTCGTGTTTTTTTTGGTTGTAGTGATTGATGATTTTTTGAGCTTTAGGAGATGCAGGTCTGTTTATGAGTTTTCTTGTTCCATTGTAGTTGTCAATTGCTTTTTTTATGAGCTCAAGACCTTCTTTTGTTTCTCGCATTGTTTTGTCGTTATACAATGTTTCTAATAGTTTTTCACTTTCCTTTATCTCTGATAAACCTCTTTCGTAAGTTTTTTTTGTAATGCCAAGTACTTCTCGTGGGGTTTGTTTGCTTGTTTGTTCTTCTAACTTTTTCTGTTCTTCTTTATGTATAGAATCCCATTCATCGAACATTGCTAGAGTTTCGTCATCTAGATCTTCCATTGAGTTGATTTCTTTCTGCCCTTCATTCTTTTTTTCAACTTTACTTTCTGTTTTTTGAACAGTATCTTTAGCTACTACCTCAGTTTTTGTGCTGTCTGTAGGTGTAGTTGTTTCGGTCTTCTTGTCTGATGGTCCGCAGGCTGTGAGTGAGGCGATGATAGCTGTCGAGAGGGCGAGGTTTTTAGCTTGTTTTTTGAGAGTTTCTTTGGTAGAGTTGATGGTGTTTTTGAAAGTCATGATTGCAGTTGGTAAAAAGATAAATATAAAAACTTTACATAAAATAATATAAATGTCAAGTTTTAGTTGATGAGTTTTGTGTTTTACTTTTAGCTGTCTGTTTTTTATGTCAAGTGTGTTTTTTCGTTTAGTTTTTTGATGTGATTGATAATGATTTGTGCAAGTTTTGGATTGTTTGGATTATCGTTTTTTAAATTTAAAAGAGCTGAAAAAATCCCTTTAAATTCAAGAGTTTTTGGAAGTTTAAGATATTTGAAAATTTGAATAGTGATTTCAGTTTTTGCTTCTGTAGAAAAATCAGGAAAGTATTTTTGAACCATGCTTTGAATTGCACGTTGTTGCTCTCTTTCTTTTTGTTGTTCTTTTCCTTGAATTTTTTCATTTCAAGTTATTTGTTTACTTTCTAGGGAAGTCATTTGTTTTAGAACTTAGAAAATATTTTATTTATTGAGTTGTTTTTTTTGATTATAGATATTAATTGCTTTTTGAGCTTTAGGAGATATCTCTAATTGAAGGCGCTCTCTGCTTCTGTTATAGGTATCAACAATATTTTTCGCAATTTGTAATCCTTCTTCATCTCGAAATTTTTCTGGAACATTTAAAAGGTTTATTAAATTATTTTCTGCTTCTTTGTGAGCCTTAATTGCGTTTTCATAGGTTTCCTTACTTATTCCGAATTTTTCTCGTGGTGTTTGTGCTGTTTTTTCTGCCTCTTTTTTGTCTTCAGCAAAGCTGGCATCAATATCCTCCATTATTTTTAAATCATCTTCATCAAATTCCACAGATTCTGTTGTGTTTTTTTCAGCTTTTTTGACAGGGGTTTCTATCGTCTTGACACTATCTTTAGCTACTACCTCAGTTTTTGTGCTATCTGTAGGTGTAGTTGTTTCGGCTTTCTTGTCAGTTGGTCCGCAGGCTGTGAGTGAGGCGATGATAGCTGTCGAGAGGGCGAGGTTTTTAGCTTGTTTTTTGAGAGTTTCTTTGGTAGAGTTGATGGTGTTTTTGAAAGTCATGATTGCAGTTGGTAAAAAGATAAATATAAAAACTTTACATAAAATAATATAAATGTCAAGTTTTAGTTGATGAGTTTTGTGTTTTACTTTTAGCTGTCTGTTTTTTATGTCAAGTGTGTTTTTTTCGTTTAGTTTTTTTGATGTGATTAATGATAATTTGAGCAAGTCTAGGACTATTAGGATTATTTTCTTTGATTTCAAAGAGCTTTTTAAAAACTTCTCCTGGTTTCATGGTATTTGGAAGTTTTGTATATTGGCTGATAAGTATGGTAACGCTTGTTTTTTCATCAATAGAAAATTCTTTAAAAGCTCTCTGAGTAACTTGTTGTATTAAGCGAGCATTTTGTTGGTCTTTTGATTCTGTTTTTTTGCTGAGTTGCTCTTTTGTAGATTTGTTTTCTATTGATGTCATCTTTATTTTTGGTTAGAAGATATTAGTTGTCAAATTGATGTTTTTGTTCATTGTAAGCATTGATAATTTTTTGAGCTTTAGGAGATATTGGTCTGTCAATAAGTTTTCTTGTTTTGTGGTAATTGTCAATAGCTCTTTTTATAATATCTAGACCTTCTTTAGAATTTCGGAGACTCTTGTCGTTGTATAATAATTCTAGTGTTGCTTCTCTTTTTTTGATTTCTCATAATCCCATTTCATATGTTTCTTTTGAAATTTCTAGCTTTTCTCGTGGTGTTTTTTCTTCTAATTTTTCTTCTTCTAATTTTTTTTGTTCTTCTTCATGATTTGCATCTAACTGATCAAGTATTGCTAAAGTTTCGTCATCGAGATTTTCCATTGAGTTGATTCCTTTCTCTTTAGTATTTTTTTCTGTAGAATTGTTTACTTTTTTGATGGTATCTTTAGCTACTACCTCAGTTTTTGTGCTGTCTGTAGGTGTAGTTGTTTCGGTCTTCTTGTCTGATGGTCCGCAGGCTGTGAGTGAGGCGATGATAGCTGTCGAGAGGGCGAGGTTTTTAGCTTGTTTTTTGAGAGTTTCTTTGGTAGAGTTGATGGTGTTTTTGAAAGTCATGATTGCAGTTGGTAAAAAGATAAATATAAAAACTTTACATAAAATAATATAAATGTCAAGCTTTAGTTGATGAGTTTTGCTTGCGAGAAGATGGGGTTTTTTGTATAATAAAAAACAGAAAAGTCTGATCAATGAGAAAGGGCTTTCAAACTGAAGATTCAGATTTTATATATTTTTTTTGATAATAATGGTGAGAAAATTGGTGTTGATTCGTCATGGAGAGAGTACTTGGAACAAGGAAAATAGGTTTACAGGGCGAACAGATGTAGATTTGACAGAAAAAGGGATTGCCGAGGCTCAGAAAGCTGCAAAACTTTTGAAAGAGGAAAATATTCAGGTAAAAAGAGCCTTTACTTCTTATCTCAAGAGAGCGGTAAAAACCTTGAATACTGTGCTTGATGGGATGAATTTGGATTGGATTCCTGTGGAAAAGTCTCGAAGACTCAATGAAAAGCACTATGGAGCACTTCAAGGGCTTAACAAAGCGGAAACAGTACAAAAATATGGAGAAGATCAGGTTTTGCTCTGGAGAAGAAGCTATGATGTGCAATCTCCTGCATTAGATGCATCTGATGAACGCGCTCCGCACAATGATCCTCGTTATGCTGAGGTGGATGCTGAGCTTTTGCCGTTGACAGAATCGCTTGAAGACTGTGTAAATCGTGCTTTGCCGTATTTGCAAGAGGCGATTTTGCCTGCTGTAGAAAAGGACGAGGTTGTTTTGGTTTCTGCTCATGGAAATAGTTTGAGAGGAATTATCAAAGTTCTTAAGGGAATGAGTAATGAAGAAATTGTAAAACTCAATTTGCCAAATGGAATGCCGTATGTTTTTGAATTTGATGATAATATGCAGGTTGTAAAGGATTATTTCCTTGGCGATCCTGAAGAGGTAAAAAAAATGATGGATGCTGTGGCAAATCAGGGGAAAAAGTAGATTTTTTGGATTATAGCAAATACCTCATCACTCGTGATACACAAATGATGAGGTATGGAGGCTGAGGGCTGATTTAGCCGAAGATCGACTGCATGGCAGCAGAGTAGGGGAGCTCAGTACAGTGAGATTTTCTCTTTCCTAGATGGTAGAGTTTCACCTTCTCTCTTGTGACTTTTACGAGAATGCCCTCTTGATAGTTGGGGTTTTCTCTGATCTCTTTAGGAAGTGAGGAGCCCTCACTTTCTTTCCAAGTCCTTGTGAGACGAGTAGGGTTCAGGTTTCCATCTTTGATGAAGCAGAGTGTCCCTGGGTTTACTGTCTGATTCTTTGCCTCAGCAAGAGAATTAAATACTAATACTTCCATTGTTTTGTATTTTTTATTCTACAACGGTACATCGTTGTCATGAACATTTCTATGTGAAATGTTGTTTTCCTTATATGTAAAAAATACAAAAAGTCAAGTGATTTTTATTTACATATTTTTAATGATTTTTTTGACTACTCCGATGACTTTTGTTTCGTCGTAAGGAGAGATTTCTACTTTGTCAAAAAAACGATTTATAGATTCAAGCATGAGTTTATTGTCTTGTTTGATGATTTTTTTGAGCTTTGGGAGCTGATTGTGTACAACAAAAACGAAGTCTGACTCATCATAACTTGGTTGTTGACGGATCAAAACAAGGTCTCCATCTTGGATTTTTGGTTCCATGCTGTTTCCTTTTGCTCTGACAAAAAAGCAGTTTTCTATATCACTGGTCCCAATAAATGCAATGGTTACTGGGATTTTTTCCTGAGAATATTCATCAATAATTTCTTTTCCTTTGTTTCCACATTGTGCGAAACCATAGATTGGAAGCTGAATAATATCGTCGTTTCTTTTTCAGACTTCTTCTCTAATAAGACGATATCCGTGGTCATCTTTGATAAAATAGCCTTTGAGTACGAGTTGATTGAGTTTATTCAAAACGGTTTGCGGATGAGTAGCTCAGACTTCATTTGCGATTTCCCTTAGAGTAAGGCCTTCTTGGTTGGTATTCTGTTTAAAAAATGCTATCAATCTTCTTTGTAAATCATCAAGTTTATTTGTTGCCATACTATTATAATAAAAAGAGATAAAAGTTAGATTAGCAACCTTTTCGGTCAGTTTTTCGCTCATTATCAGGATAATGCTGTTCGTAGATCTTAACTGCTTCCTCACGAATCAGATTTCGTTTTATCCCCTTGTGTGCTCCAATAATACTCGCCAAAGCACAGCGACAAAAGCTAGGATCAACCTTAATTTTGAGCTGATGAAAGACTTCATAAGGATCCTGTGCCAAAAATTCCTCTGGTGTCGTAATTCAGATTTTTATCAGATTATCTGCAATCTTTGGTCAGATATTTGGCAGTTTACATAGAGGAGAACGAGGCATTAGAGACAGGAAAAAATAAAACTACTTTAGTCTTCAATGGTGCTGATAATAATTTGTAGGCGATTATGCTCAAGGTCGTAGATTTCAAGATCTGCTAGATAAGCTCTTTTGAGAGATTGGTTGGACCAAATCGTTTTTCGTGCTTCAACGGTGTCTTGAGGACTATGATAAGGAAAATCAAAAATCTGATACTTCTCAAGCTTGATATCACAAGATTCAAATCCTGTAAGGGTACTTTCACTAGCTACTCCTAGATAACAATCATAGTTGCCTTGCTCAAAATCTCATTGATAATTAGTATACACAACATAGGTATAAGGCTCTTTTTTAACGGTTTGAAGTTCAGCATTTGCCTGATCATAAAAGCTTTTCCAAAGTTGAACAAGATCTTCCTGTGCTTGATTATTCTCATTTGTTGTGGTAATTTTTAGTCCAATGATATGTTTGTTGATCATTGACTCCAGATAACAATATAAAGATATAATTATAATTTACGAATATCTTTGACAATGTCAAATCTTTTTTGACAAAATCAATATTTTTTTTGACAAATTTTTTATATTAGATAAAAATTGATAAAATTCTCTTGATTTTTATTTTTTTTTTTGTAAAAGAGGGGGTGTTCTAAAAAAGTTTTATACTCTTATATCAAATACTAATGTCAAATGTAAACGCTCAAGCACTCAAAGATGCTTTTATGAATATTGAAAAGCAATTTGGAAAGGGTGCAATTATGAAAATGGGTGATAATGCCAATGTTTGATTGGTAAATACAGCTCATAGTGGTTCTTATGTTTTGGACTTGATCCTTGGTGGAGGATATCCAGAGGGGAGAGTGATTGAGATTTATGGGCCAGAATCTTCAGGTAAGACAACTATTGCACTTCATGCGATTGCCGAAATCCAAAAGAGAGGAGAGGTAGCTGCGTTTATTGATGCAGAACATGCTTTGGATCCTCATTATGCAAAGGTTTTGGGGGTAAATACCGATGAGCTTATCCTTTCTCAGCCTGATTATGGAGAGCAGGCTTTGCAAATTGCAGAAGAGCTTGCTAAAACAGGTGCGGTGAAGCTTATTGTGATCGACTCTGTAGCAGCATTGGTTCCAAGAGCTGAAGTTGAAGGTGATATGGGAGATTCTTATATGGGACTTCAAGCGAGAATGATGTCTCAAGGACTTAGAAAGCTTACCTCTGTACTTGCCAAGACTGGGACAATGTGTATTTTCATTAACCAAATTAGAATGAAAATCTGAATCATGTTTGGGAATCCAGAAACGACAACGGGTGGAAATGCTCTTAAGTTCTTCGCTTCTCAGAGAATTGAGATCAGAAAAGGTGATAAAATTATGGAAGATAAAGAACAAGTTGGATATTTTGCAAAAATTAAAATTGCAAAAAATAAGATCTTTGCTCCATTTAAGACAGCAGAACTCCCTATTAAATGGCAGATGGGATATGATAGAACGACAGATATTATTGAGGCGGCATTGGTATTAAAATTGATTAGCAAGGCTGGGGCGTTTTATACTGTAGGAAGTGAGAAAGTACAAGGAAAAGAGAAGCTTGCTAAGTATCTTGATTCAGAAGAAAAAATTCGTTCAAATTTGGAAAAAGAGATTCAGTCAAAAATCAAGGATATGAGAATGGGAAAAAAGGTACTTGATGATGAAGCGCTCAAGAGTATGGAGGCAATTATTGAAGATGAAATTTCTGAGGTTGAAGAGTAAGATTGTAGTAATGACCTTGTCTTTAATGATGAGGTCTTTTTTAGATGGAGAGTAGAAAAAATGATATTGGGGATTGATCCAGGAGTGAGAAAACTTGGTTATGCACTGATTGATAAGGATTTGGAGATTGTAGATTCTGGAATCCTCCTTCAACACCAAAAAGCTCCTACCAGATATGATCAGTTTGAGAGGATGAGTCAGATTTATGACTTTTTTCTCACAATGTTTGATCAATATCCGATAGAGAAGGTTGCAATGGAAAAACTTTTTTTTACTAAATTTAACCAAAATAATGCGGAGTTTGTCTTTGGAATAAGATGAGTTTTGCTGATGCTGGCAGTCAAGAGATGAGTTGAAATCCAAGAATTTACTCCGATAGAGCTTAAAAAATTTATTACGGGGACAGGGAAGGCAGAAAAATTTCTCGTTCAAAAAACGATTATGAAGCTTTTTAGATTACAAGAGATGCCTGAATATAACGATGCGGCAGATGCTTTAGGTCTTGCTTATTTGGCAAATAGATTTTAGTTTTTGCTTTTTTTGAAAAAGGTTTTTGTGAAAATTTGCTTTTTTTGCTTATTTGGCTATACTTGGGTGTGTTTTATTTGAGCAATGGTGTACATGAAAGCAGTCTTCCCAAAAAACATTCAGAAAGGTTTGCTTGCAGGTTTGACTTTGACAGTAGGTCCGATCAGTGTTTCTATTGTTCAGATTTTTATTTTGGCGCTCGGAGTCGCAGCTGCCTTTTTTGCTTTTAATCAATTTCAAAAGGTAAATAGGGTAATAGGTGGAGTCTCTGCGGTTTTTGTGTTTCTGATTTTTTTGATTATTGCGTTTTTTAAAATTTCAGAGATGAATTTGTTGGAGTTTATTGTAAAGTTTATTAAGTCGCATTTTATAGATACCGCTGAAAAATATCAAACGAACTACAATAAATCAAATCCACTTGAGATTAGATTTGCCAAGAATAAGGTGCAAGAGTGAAAGGTGAAAATCGAATATAAAACGGGGATCTCACTTGAAAAAGTAGATCAGTTGGAAAAGTCAGGATTACTTTAAACTTTGAATTAACGAAAAAAATGCTGAGGAAGGGACTCGAACCCTCAAGCCAGATGGCATACGCACCTCAAGCGTACATGTATACCAATTCCATCACCTCAGCATTTCAGTGATTGAAATATAGTGATTTTCTTGCTGAATGCAAGGGGAAAATAACTTTCTTTGTTGTAGGTGAGAATTTGGAGAAAATCAGCTTTTAAAACCTTTTTTGTAAAAAAATGATTGAACAGATTATGCAAGATTACAAGATTGCGATGAAAGAGAGGCAGGAGAATAGGAAGCTTATCCTTAACTATCTGATCTCACAGATTAAGAATAAAAAGATTGATCTTCAAAGAGAGTTGACAGATGAAGAGGTTGTTAATTTGATTAGAAAGGAGGTGAAATCTTTGCAGGAAGGAATGCTTTTCCTCCAAAAGGCTGGAAAAAGAGATGAGCTTAAAACTGAAGAAGAGAAAAGAAAAGTTCTTGAGTGATACCTTCCTCAATTGATGACAAAAGAGCAGACTAAAAATCTGATTCAACAGATTGTTGTTGAGCTTGGATTGATAGATCTTCAGAAACAAAAAGGAGTCTTAATGAAGGAGATTATGTCAAAATATAGGGGAAGCATTGATCCTGAATTGGTTAATCAAGTTTTATTAGAGTTGCAATAGTATTTTATTCTTTAAGTAAGAAAAGATGAAAGTAGTGAGAAATCTGATTTTTGGACTTTTTTCTATGTTGTTGATGGGGGCTGGACATTTTGCTTTTGCAAATCAAGAAAATATTCAGGATGTTCATCTTGATGAAGCAGTTGTAACTGCAAGGAGAAATCCTCCAAAGTTAGAGGTGTCTAGTTCATCAAATGTTATCCCAAAAGATGTTACTATCAAAGTCAGAGATCTTCCTGTGGAATCAAATAATGGTGTTTGATGTAAGTGAGTTAAGCTCAATACCAATCTTCCTTTTTTGTGAAATTGTATTGGTGTGAGTAATGATGGTAATGGTGTAAATCAATTGAATGCTTTTCCTATTATGATCAAGGGACTTATGAAGATTATTATTTCGATTGTCTTGGTAATGTCGTTTTTGATGATTGTAGCTGGAGGGGTGATGATGACGACGGATGGTTTTGAGTCTGGAAATTTTGCAAAATGAAAAGCGATGATCACTAGTGTTGCAAAAGCTTTGGCGATGCTTGGGGCCTCGTGAGTGATTCTGAAACTAATAAATCCAAATTTTTTTAACTAAATGTGTCTATATTAAGGCTTTTTAATACTTAGTCATTATAAAATCTTGATCTTCATAATGAGAGAAATCTGTAAAATCAGATTTTTCTTTTTTTGGGTAAAAAAGTTTGAGTTTCTCTTGATTTTCTCTTGGTTTTCCTTATCACAGAGGGGAGAAAATGTGTGGTTTTATTTTTTTGAGTAGGACAGTATGAAGGCTGAGGCTAATATCAGAGAATATAATGATCTAGACAAGAACTATCGTAGATCGCAAGTGCTTGCAAATGGTGTGCAAGTAGATTTTTTTGTTCAAATTGGGTCTGAGAAGTTTGTAGATTATCAAAAGGAACTTTTTGAGGAATTTTTGGCGAATTTTTTGAACCAAGCAGCCAATTCAGAGTTAACTGAAAATGAAATTGAGCTTTTGGCGGAGACAGAGCTTAAGAAGCTAAATGATAGCTTACTTTCTTTTGCAGAAAAACTTCATGATATGCCAGTTTTTGACATTAGAGGGTATTTTCAATTATTTGTAGATGAGAAGATTAAGATTTGGCTTATCGGAAATTCAAGTTTGATGATTTTCCGTGAAAATAGATTGTATACAAGTTTGGAGAATCCTTTTGAGGAAAATGCAAAGATTGATACGTTTACAGATTTTATTGGTGGTGAAACTTTGCAAGGAGATGTTTATCTCTATGCGGGTATGAGACTGGCAGATGCTCTCGACCAAAATGATGTCGAAGAAATGCAAGCTTTGTTAGAAGAACAAAATGTTGCAGTATTGATCGATGCTTTGGATGCAGTCTTGTCCTCTAGAGTAGACAAGTCTGAAATCTGATTTCTTTCTACTTTTTCTCTTGGGGGAATTAGTCTAGAAACTTTAAGGGTTAGACCAAAATGAAAGTTGACAAGTTTTGCTTCACAAATGGGAGCTAAATATATGGCAAAGCTTAGAGGCGCAGTAGATCTTGGCGCATTAAGAGGAAGAACTCAAGGATACTTAAAACTTACTAGTAATTATTATTTGATTGCGGGAATGTTGGGATTGCTTGTTGTTGTACTAGGATATGCTGTATTGAGTCAATTTTCAGTATCAAGTCAGGTCGCAACCTATACTACAGGAAGTGGAACAAAGCAGACGATTACTCTTGCTCAACTTAAGCAAGATATTGAGGCGTTTAAACAGCTTAATGCTTCTAGTGATGAGAAGTCTCTGCAATATCAGGAGATTTTAGCTAAATTTCAGCAGATTCAGTCTCAAGGAATTTGGCAAGAAGATATTAAAAATCTTAAAAAGGTGCTTGAAGATAGTTATGAACAGGGATATAATATAGCAAGCATTACGAGTTTTTCACAATTTGACAATGCTAGCTTGGGAAAAAAATCTGAAGTTTTGAGTTTGTCTGCGGATGAACTTGCAAAAATTGGAACTCCTTTGAGTCTTGCTGTAGGTGCTCAGTTAAATGTAGCTGGTTCAAAGTGAGCTTTGATGGGAATTGTTAACGATTCGACTAGAGGAACTTTGGTAGCTTATGATGGCTCTAGTGATGTTAAAGAATGTACTTTGAGTATTAGTAAAAAGGGGCTTGTTTGTTATGGAACTTGAGGAAATCTATTTTATGTATCTAAGACTGGGGTAGAGTCTATGGAGAGTTCTGATGGATCTTGGGCAACTTCAAATCTAGGGGGAGTATTGACCTACAATAAGAATCTTTATCTTTTCCAAAAGAATCCAAATAACTTTGCCTCTGTAATACTGACGAGATATACTAATCTCGCTGGATCTGAAGCTCAATACAAATGAGGTCAGAATTATTCTCTTTTGGCTGGTAGCGGAGTTAATTTACCATCACTTAATGGCTTTGCGGTAGATCAAACTTTCTTGGCATGGGGAGGAGGAAAGCTTTATCAGTTCTGGAGACCAGAAGGTCAGATTACAAAGCTTGATCATCGTGAAATTCCTATGATTGGAGGGGATAAAGTTGTAGCAAAATACTCAGATAATGTAAAGGTATTGGCATCAGAGACTTCTCCTTATGTAGCGCTTTTTGATAGAGATAATCAGACAATGACCGTCTATGAATCCTCTCCAATCAAGACGAATGCTAATCATAAGACAAGTTTTAAGCTTTATTATTTGCTTAGATTTAAGTTTGATTTGAGTAAGAGCTCAGATCGTATCGTAGATATGGCTATCCCTACTAGTACGGCAGACAAACCTGAACTTCATGTTTTGACGACAAAGGGGCTTTACAAGATCAATCTTTACGAATCAATTGATGCGGTAAAATCTCATCAGACAGTAACTACTCAGTAAATAGGGAAAAAAGAAGAAAAAATCAGATTTTTGATTTTGTTTTATCTCTTTTGACTTAAGGTATGAGAAAGGTTCTTATGGGATTATGTATTGTGTTATGTGCGTTTGGAGTAGTGATCGGAGTAATGCTAAAAACCAATCCTGTAGTTCAGACTCACTATGCTAGATATGCAAAACTTCTTACTCAGAGGTTTAATCAGTCTTGCTCTGCTAGCTGAGTTGATTGGTCAAGTATGACTGGCTGGGATCAGGTTTTGAGATCGGTTGATGTGAATAATCTTAGTGATGAGATGGCTGATGCGTTAGTGTATGGATTCTTTCCTACTTGTGAGAGTTCTTATCAATCGTATCCTGAAATTTTAATCTCAGATCATGTCAAAAATTGTACCCAGAAAAAAAAGCAGGGAAAAATGTTTGATTGATTAGGTGGTGCTTGCTTTCCCTCCTATATGTATGATAAAAACCTTAAACAACTTCTTAAAATAGATTCTTGTGGATTTGCCTCAAAGGAGATTATTTCCTGAGCGACAGCTGGTCAAAGGCCGACTTATCTTTGTAAAACAATTGAAGAAGGATGGCTGGAGTGAGGAATGGCTTTGGAGAAATATGATGTTGAAGATTTTTATTCTGGAGGATTGATCGCTGCAGAAAGGGCTTTATCCAGTGGTTTTTTGTCTGTTTTAGATCCAACTTATGATGAAGTTCAGTTGATTAAGATATCTGGAGATCCGGATACTGAAATTATCTATGGAAATAAAGCTTGGAGTGATGTAAATGGCAACTATTTTGTAGCAGGTAGGAGGTATTTTACAGGAAGATTCTTTTATGTCATCAATGACAAACTTTATGATCCCTCTATCTTTGGAAGTCAAGGATTTGATTTGGAGAAGTTTGATAAAGGTCAGAAAATTAATTCTGAATGGTTCTTTGGTGGCTTTCGTGGAAAAATACCTTTGGTAAAAAGAGTCCTTAATTTTGAAAAAAAATATAAAAATCTCACTTGAGATTTTGCTTCTCAAGAGGATATCGACAAAAGCTTTCAAGCTGATTATATTTTGGAAACTTGCGAACTTGATAGGTAATATACTAGATTTTAATTTAATTGATATTGTTTGATGAAACCGTTAACTTCTCAGGAAATTAGACAAAAACGAGAGCACTTTTGGACTTCTAAGGCTCATGCACATTTGCCTGAGGCTTCGCTTATTGCGGATAAGGAGTCTACTGCGCTTTTTAATGTTGCAGGAATGCAGCCTTTAATCCCCTATCTTGCAGGGAAACCTCATCCGCTTGGTAAACAGCTCTTCAATATCCAAAAGTGTGTAAGAACGGTAGATATTGATGAAGTGGGGGATAATTCTCACTTGACGTTTTTTGAAATGATGGGAAACTGGAGTCTTGGAGCTTATTTCAAGAAAGAGGCGGTTCAATGGAGTTATGAATTTTTGGTAGAGCATTTGGGTTTTGATCCTAGAAAGCTTGCAGTAACGGTTTTTGAAGGAAATGAAGATGCTCCGAGAGATGAATTTACTGCACAGGCATGGAGAGATGCAGGAATCCCTGAGGAGAGAATCTCTTTTCTTGACGCGGATAATAATTGGTGGAGCCCTGGTCCTGTAGGTCCTTGTGGATCAGACACTGAAATTTTTTATCGAGTGGGGGAGTCAGAATTTCCACCTGTTTGATCAAATGTAAAAACAGATGAGGATAATTGGCTTGAAATCTGGAATAATGTGTTTATGGAATTTTATAGAGATGAAAAGGGAAATCTTACTAAGCTTGCACAACATAATGTTGATACTGGAATGGGGCTTGAGAGAATGTGTAAGGTAATGCAAAATAAAGTTAGTGTCTATGAAACAGACTTGTTTACTCCGATGCTTGATTTGCTTGCTCAGATAACAGGATTGAGCTATGCAGAGTATCAGAGAAGGTTTAGAATTGTAGCCGATCATATTAGAACTGCCTTTATGCTTATCAATGATGGGTTGACTCCTTCAAATGTAGGTGCTGGCTATGTTTTGAGAATGATTATTAGAAGAGCTTATTATAATCTTTATTTGTTGAAGAAGATTGATAGAGGAGAACTTGAGCGTTTTATTGCAGATGCTTTTAAGGCTTTTGAGGGACTAAGAGATTTTGATCAGCAGAGAATTACTAAGGTTTTGCTTGCTGAGATTAGCCAGTTTGAAAAGACTATTGCAAATGGAGCAAAAATTCTGACTGAATCAATTGATAAACTTCATACAGAAGGGAAGAAAGTTCTGGAAGGAAGTCAGATTTTTATGCTTTATGATACTTATGGATTTCCATTGGAAATTACTAAAGAGATCGCTCAGGAAAAGGGAATTGAACTTGATTTGCCAGGATATGAAAAGGCACTAGCTCAGGCAAAGGAAAAATCTCGCCAAGGAAGTAAGGAAATGTTTAGTAAGACAACGGATTGGTCAAAGTATCTTGAAGGAGTAAGTGCGACTGAATTTGTTGGTTATGATCGTTTGGATCTTGAAAATCCTGTTCTAATCAAGGATATTACAACAGATGATGGAGTTAGATTTCTAGTCTTTGATAAGACCCCGTTCTATCCTGAGATGGGTGGTCAAGTTTGAGATTCTGGAACTATTCAACTTGATAGTTGAGAGGTAGTACATATTGTTAATGTACAGAAAGTTGCAGGGGTGATCTTGCATTTTGTAGGGTAATTTAGCTGTCCAATAGAAGAATCGGTGTTTAAGAGAAAAGGTAGTATTGTATTTTAAATACTGTTGATTTTATTAGCTATAAATGATAAGTTTTTATTTTGTAAATAGGTATATTATGAAGTATGTTGAAACAAAGAAATTCTTTCTTTATATTGCGATTGGAGGGGCTTTCTGTATCGGAATTTTGTCTTTATTGTCTATCCGATGAGATTTTGGAGGTGATATCATTTTCCAAGGATTTGTTACTTATTTAGTGACCCTATTGGCATTTTGGGGAATTACGCAGTTACCTGCTCAATATGAAAAATTTTCTAAGGTTAACCCTGCTATTTTAAATAGTGCGATTTGGCTTTGAACTATTGGTATCTTGCTTATTGCCTTCCTTTCTTACTTGAGGATTTGGAATTTGATGCAAGCTGATGACTTATATTGGAAAATGCTTTCTACAATTCTTATTATTAACTTTGTATGTTTCGCTTCCGTTTTCTCTCTTGAAAAATGGGGAGATAATAATGAGGAAGATAAGACTCATTAAAAATAATAAAAGGGTGAGGAGTTTTCTTTGATTTAAGCTCTTCATTCTTTTTGTATTATCTTTATCTCTCTATAAAAAATGATTATTAAATCTCTTGAATTTGTAAAGTCTGCTTCTAAATTGGCAGAGTGTCCTGCCACTGATTTTGCTGAAATTGCTGTGATTGGGAGGTCAAATGTTGGGAAGTCGAGCTTGATCAATATGCTTATGCAAAAACCTATCGCAAAATCTAGTGATAAACCTGGAAAAACTCAGCTTATTAATTATTTTTTGGTGAATGAGAACTGGTATTTTGTCGATTTGCCAGGATATGGTTATGCAAAAGCAAGTTTGGAGTCTAGGAGAAAGTGGATTGATGAGACTTATGAATATTTTATTGAGAGAAAGCCGTTGATTCTTGTGTTGATTGATGGAAATATCCCACCACAAAAGATTGATCTAGAATTCTTACAGGCATTGTCTGAGGAGGGTTTAGACTTTGTGATTGTGGTTACCAAGGCGGATAAGGCAAATCAAAAGACGCTTCATCAGAATATTAGACTTCTTAAGCAATCAGTACAAAAACAAATCTGATTTTTGCCTGAGATGGTTGTTTCTTCTTCAGTAAAAAAGATGGGAAGAGATCAGATCTTGAATATTATTGAAGAAAGAGTAAATAAAAACTAAGATCAGATTTTAAATTTCTTTAGAAATTTATAACCGTATTTTGGATCTTTATTTTTTTGAAAGATGGGATGGGGGTAAAATCTGATTTAGCACACTTCTATAGTAAAAATGCTGCACACTATCATCAAACTAGGCAGAAGTTTTGGGTAGATGGAGACAAGATTATTGAGCAAATTAGGTCTTTAAAGTTAGAGAAAGTGAAGGTTTTAGAGCTTGGATGTGGGAGCTGAAGATTTTTGGATTATTTAAAAAACCACTATAAAGGTGATATTGATTATGTGGGGATAGATATTGCAGAGGGAATGTTAGACTTTGCAAGAAAAGAACATCCAGAGGCAAAGTTTATCGCTGGAGATATGAGTCTGATTTTATCAACTTTTGATAGGGAGAGCTTTGATGTGATTGTTGCGTGTGCTAGTTTTCAGCACCTTCCGCAAGTACTGGAGAGGCAAAGGCTTATTGATATGTGTTATCGTTTGCTTAGGTATGAGGGGCTTTTGATGATGACAAACTGGGCTTTTTCAAAGTGGTTTTTGAAGAAACATTGGAGAATCTTTGTAAAATCTGGATTTAAGTTTCTTATTTCTTTGGGAAAACAATCTTGGAGAGATGTTTTTGTCCCTCGGGTTGGAAAAGATAGCTTGGAATTGAGATATTATCATTTGTTTTCTTTAGAGGAGCTTAGGCTTTTGTTGACGAATGGAGGATTTAGAATTAAAAAACTTAGCTATGTAGATAGAAGGGGAGAGGAGGTATCTTCTTGGAAAAATTCGAATAACTCTCGATTTGTCGCGGTAAAAACAATTTTTAGATAATAGAAAAAAGCTGAACCAAGATCAAGGTCAGCTTTCTTTTTTTATTTTCCTCTACTATTTCCCAAGATTTGCTAGTCCTTTCATAGCTTCGAGCACCTCAACTGGTACCATCCAGATAGTAGTATTTGACTGGTCAGAACTGATATCGTTGATAGATTGAAGCGTTCTGAGGTGGAGTGCACCTGGAGCTTCTGCAAGCATGGTAGCAGCTCTTTTGAGGTTTTCAGCACTTGCTAGTTCTCCTTCAGAAGTAATGATTTTTGCTCTCTTTTCTCTTTCTGCTTCGGCTTGTTTTCCGATAGTTCTCTTGAGGTCGTCTGGAATGTTAATATCTTTGAGTTCTACAGATAGTACATCTACTCCCCAAGCATCAGATTTTTCATCTACAATTAATTTAATCTTTTCTGCTGCTTCTTCCCTCTTGGCAAGGAGTTCATCAAGTTCAAACTGACCTACAATATTTCTCATAGTGGTAAGAGCGAATTGAGCCATAGCATAGTCAAGATTTCTAACATTTAAAACAGATCTTTCTACTTGATCTTCTTTGATTCTGTAGTAAATTACTGCATTGATAGTACAAGAAATGTTATCCTTGGTCATTGCTTCCTGAGAAGGTACATCAACAGCTTTTTCTCTGATATCTATATTGATTGTTTTTTCCATCAATGGGACGATAATGTTGAGTCCTGGAGTCAGGTTTCTTGTAAATTTTCCAAATGTCAATACTACTTTTCTTTCGTACTGATTTACAACTCTTACAGTGAGCGCTACTACGATAGCGATCAAGAAGAGTACTCCGATGAATGCTTCCATATTGTTATATTTTTAAGAGAATAAAAAACTGAAGTTAGTTGGTGAGTGAGGTTTTGATAGTGATTGTGTTTTGTTGGATAGGATGTTTGGTGTTTTGTAGAAGAGATGATGGATCTGGATAGTCGTTTTGTTCTGTAAAAAGATCGATCTCTCTTTCTCATTCGGTAGGGATTCCTTCTTTCTCTTCTAATGTTAGGGTATCAAGGAAAGAAAGAATAGATCCTAGCTGTTGAGCGTATTTTTGTTCTTCCTCTGCAGAGAGTGCGATTTTTGAGAGTTTGGCAAGATGTTTGATTTGCTCGATACTGAGATCCATTTTTTAATAATAGGATGTAAATATATTTTGTATGATAGATTTTTCTCTGAGAAAAGCAAGGTTTTTTCCGAGAAATTTGCAAAAAAAATGAAAGTTAGTATACTTAAGATAGTTTTTAATTTATCGAGATATGATGAAGACACGAAGAAAAAGTATCAGTTTTCTAGTTGAGAAGTTTAAGATAGATTTTTCTCAGATATGAAGCTCTAAAGGCATCAAAATCTGATTCTTTGGACTTTTTGTATTGTTATTGGTAGGATTAGGAAATAGTAGTTTTGCCCTTCAAGTCCCTGGAGCAACTGATGCAACAAAGTACCAAATTCTCAATCAACAGGAGGATAATATTTTGGATCCTATGAAAGATCAAAAAGATACTTGGAGAAAAGGGGCACAAGATGCAATAAGATCAAGTGATGGAAATGATAAGCATAGAATCGATAATTTGATTAATTCTGATGCAGAAATTACTACACAAGATGATGCACAAAATCGTCTCCTGCAAGTGATCTGGAGGTTGGTCAATTACGCGTTGGGATTAGTGAGTTTGATTTCGTTTGTGCTTTTGCTGGTTGCTGGATTTACGATGGTGACCAATGCAGGAGATGATAAGGCTCAGGAAGAAGGGAAGAAGACTCTTTTGAAAATTGCTAGAGCCATTGCAGGAATTGCCGTGAGTTGGCTTATTATCTCGTTTATTTTTTGGTTGATTGAACAGATCGTGGGAAAGTAGTTATAGACTGGAATCTTTGAAATAATAAAAACTAAGATAAAATCAGACTTCTTCAAATTTTTTTATCTCTAAAAGATGAGTTATGATCAAGAAAATTATGATAATGGGACTAGGAATCTTTGCTGTCAGTCTAAGTTTGGGCGGGTTTCAGGTTGAGGCCTCAAGGATTGATGAGTGAAAATTCTATTATGATCTGCCGAATATGTGAACAAGTACGACAGATAGTTTGAATGGAAGAGCTCCTGATACCGATATCGGAAAGCTCATTACTAATGATGCAGTCAAAAATGATGATGGACTACTTGCAAAACTGATGGTTGTATTTAAGCTTGATACCGATGAATATACAGGTCCACAAAAAGCTTTTTATTACCTTAAAAAGCTGATTAATTATGGGCTTAGCTTTGTAAGTTTGATCGCGTTTGGACTTTTGCTCTATGCTTTTTATATGATGTTGATTGGAGATTGAGAGAAGTGACGAACCCAAGTCAAGTCTACCCTCAAAGGTATTGTGATCGCATTGATTGCAATGAGTGTGAGTTGGTTAATCGTTTCTATGATCTTTTGGGCTTATGATCAGCAGAGAGATCAAACTCAGCAAGTAGGGACCAGTCAAGTTTTCCAACCATAAGAAATGCTTTATCATATATAGCTTTACGGATTAGGATTTTGATTTTTGAATATTTCTCTTGGAGGGAAGGATTTATTATTTAGATAAGGATAATGCTCTTTGATAATTTGCAAAACAAACAAGTGCAAAAAGGGAAGCAAGAACAGCAGTTTAATACTGAAACAATGCTTCCAATTTCTGAGATTAATGATGGGTTCTGTATCCTCAAGGATGGTGGGATTAGAGCTATTTTGAAGGCTGATGGAATCAACCTAGATTTGAAGAATTTTGATGAAATTCAGTCTATCCTGGAACAGTACAAGAGGTTTTTGAATTCTCTTGAGTTTCCATTGCAGTTTTTGGTGAGAAATACGTATTTAGATCTTAGAGAGTATTTACATTATGTGAGTAGTAATGTAGAGCGTCTGACAACGGGGGCACTCAAAGATCAAGGTCAGCATTATCTTTCTTTTTTGGATGATATTAATATGAAGCAGGGATTGATCTATGTGAAACAGTTTTATATTGTTGTTCCGTATTATGTTGGGGAAATGGATGCGGATCAGGTCAAAAAACCTTGGCGAAGTAAGTTTATGGATGCGTTGAATGCTAAAGATGATGTGGAATCTGTGGTATCTAGGTATAGAAATTTTGTAAAAGGACAAAAGATGATTAATACTAGAATCGCTCTTGTACAGGAAGGTTTGTGAAGTTTAGGAATTCAGACACAACAATTGAGTACTAAAGAAGTCATTTCTCTTTTGTTTTCAATGTATAATCCGCTTTTGGATTCTACGCAAAGTCAAGTGATTTTCTAGTTTTGAATTGAGGTCCCTGTAGCAGCTCCTGTTCAGATGATGGTAAGGATAAAGGGCTGTTGAGGAGGTGCTTTTTGAGCAAGAATCGAGAGATTATCTCGGTTTTTCTTTTTTTCTTTAACGACTTCGAGTTTGATGATATCAGATTTTGCTCTATTGGAGTTGAGTTGGTCTTGAGCGATTTTGAGAAAGTATCCTCTGGTGGAGGCAATATTGATAAAAAAGAGGTAGAATCAGAATCCTATCAGGGTAATTATTCCGAGTGTGGAAATTTTTACAATTTCTCGTAAGAAGACTTCTTGCCTGTATTTAATCAAGAAACCCTTATATCTTGTGTGAAAGTTTTTTGCTGAGTCAAAGACGAAGGTTTTGATTCTTGTTTTGGTCTGTTCGTTGAAGAAATGTTGCATAAGTTCGTAGATTAGAAGTTAAGATTTAGGCAATTTTTTCAATGATTCTGAGCTTTGCAGAACGGGCTGCTTTGTTTTTTTGTACTTCTGTATAATGAGGTACGATCACTTTTTTATTAACGAGTTTGAAATGTCAGCTTTCATCTAGTTTTTTAAATGCTATTTTTGTGATTCTATCTTCAATACTATGGTAGGTGATAATTGCACACCTTCCCCCGATATTGAGTGTCTGAGGAAAGGCTTGCAAAAAGGTTTCAAGTTGTTCAAGTTCATGATTGACCATAATTCTGATAACTTGGAAGATGATAGCTATTTTTTTTTGATTGAAATGATGAGAGAGGAGAAAGTCTTTGAGCTGGAAAGTAGTTTCAAAGGCTGACTTTTTTCTTTGTTCACAGATGAGTTTAGTAAGATATTCTGCGGTTTTGGGAGAAAAGTCTCCGTATTCTTGAAGTGAGCTTTCGAGAAGCTCAGGTTTGACGGTTTGTAGCCAATCTCTTGCAGTGATGGGATTTTTGCTTTGGTCGAACCTCATATCCAGAGGTGCATCGGTTTTGATTGAGAATCCACGACTTCCATCCTTGAAATGTTCGAGATTGACTCCTAAATCGAGGAGCTCAAAGTCAAAAAGTCAGTTTTCTTGTGCTATTTTGTCGATATTTGCGTAAGAGGAGTGGAGAATAGAGATTTGATCTTTGAAATCTGAGGTTAGGGATTGGGCTTTTGCGATCATAGCAGCATCGACATCGGTTCCGATGATTTGTAAGTTCTCAATTGGTTTTTTGGTACTTTCGGAAGCGAGAAAAAACTGAGCATGTCCGCCATGTCCAAAAGTCCCATCAAAAGAGCGGGTTCGATGGTCTGGCATATGATCGTATATTTCTTGCGCAAGAACAGGGATGTGACGAAGCATAGTATATGCGGTTAATTTAAACGTTTTTCAGTATAGTGAAATCGGAGAGGAAAACAATCAGAATTGTTGTATAAAAATAGAATCAAAAGTCTGACTTGAAAATGGAGCTTAATTGTGTAATTTAGAGTCAGATTTATTTATTTTTTTTGAGATTGATGCTTGGGAAGATTAAAGGGAAACTATTGTTTCAGTATTATCGTTTTTTGTGATGGTGCGCGAGGCGTTATTTGCAAAGGCATCAGATTTTTACGATTGGGATCAATGGAAGTGTAGGAAAGACCAGTTGTCGTATGATTATTTATCAAACCCTGAAAAAGGCCTTGCCTGAGCTCAATATCTATACCTCTCCAAAAAACTTTAATGGAGAACTAGGAATGTCGCTCTCGATTTTTCAAGTAGAGGAGTGGGTTCCTAGTGTGTGGAATATGATCAAGGCTGGAAGTCAGATTTTTTGTAAGGCTCTTTTGGGGAAAAAGGCTTATGATATGATTGTTTTGGAATATGGGATTGATAGACCAAAGGAGATGGAATTTCTGCTCAGTATCAATAAACCGAATATTGGGGTTTTTACAGCGATAGATGCGGTACACTCTGAGCAATTTGGTTCACCAGCGGATATTGCAGAGGAAGAAGTCAAGATGGTTAAAAATACGAGAGAGACGGTTTTTCTCAATCGAGATGATGCTTATGCAAAGCAGGTTTGTGATCGTATTGGAGTAGATGTGTTGACTTATACAACTAGCTGAATGGCAGGAGTGGATTTGAGTTTTGAAAATGAAACCATAGAGGAAAAACAAGGAGAAAAATCAGAATTTTTGATTTCGTTTGATGCTCAGATCAAGGATAAGCACTATGCTGTCCAAACCAATCTCATTTGAAAGCCAAATTATGCGTATTTGACATTGGGACTGGCAATTGCACAGATCTGTGTATGGAAATTTACAGGTGAGGAGCTTAATATGGCAGAGTTTTTAAGTGAGCCGCTTATTTATCAGTTGCAACCTGGAAGGTGTAGCATCTTTGCTGGAAAGGAGTGAAGTTTGATTGTTGATTCGACTTACAATAGTTCTCCTTTGAGTATGAGAAAGCTTATTGATACGACCTTGCAAATCCAGAGGTCTCTTAGAGAGAGGAGAAAGGTGATGCTGGTTTTGGGGGATATGAGAGAGCTTGGGGATTTGACTGAGCAGGAACATAGGCTGTTAGCAGGATATGTTCATCAGAGTGCAGATCAGATTTGTCTAGTTGGAGAGAGTATGGATAAGTATCTTCTTGATGAACTTGAGAAAACTTGAGTAGAGAAGTTTACTGTTAAAACTGAAAAAAATAGTCAAAAACTCTGAATGTGGATTGTGGACTTTCTCAAGAGGTCAGATGAGAAGTGGATTATTCTCTTTAAAGGAAGTCAGAATACGATTTTCCTTGAAGAAGCAGTGAAGCAAGTCTTGGCAAATAAAGAGGATTCTAAACATCTGACAAGGCAAAGTGATCGGTGGATGCAGAAGAAGTCTTATTTGTACGAGTAAAGAGACTATTTATAAATGAAAATATAAAAAACTGACTCAAGATCCAGAGTCAGTCTTTTTTATTTAGAGGTTTCCATGTTTCATAAGTATGTATTCTACAAGGATTAAGATGATTGCTGCAATAGCTAAAACTCCTTGGATCAACCACATTTTCATGACGATAGTTGTTTCTTTTATACCTTTATGTTCAAGGAGGTGATGAAACGGTGCCATAGCAAAGAGTTTTCTTTTAAATACTTTTTTCCAAAAGATTTGAAGTCCACTAGAACAGAGTTCGAGAATAAAGATTCCAAAGATGATGATAAAGGGAATTACAATTCCAAATCTCATGTTGAGAAGATAAATGAGAGCTGAGAGAATTCCTCCAAGAGCAAAGGCTCCACTATCTCCCATAAAAACCTTTGCTGGGTTGATGTTGAAGAAGAGAAAAGCTCCTAGTACTGCAACTAAAATCCCTACAACAGTTGTAGCAATGTAGGTTCCATTTAGAAAGGTTACTAGTCCAAGTGAGGTCAATATGATCATCATTAGGCCGCCTGCGAGTCCATCTAGTCCATCGGTAATGTTGATTGCATTCACGATAGCAATTGTGGCGATAAAGGTTAAAATCGGAAACCAGAGTCAGATTTCAATCTTTCCACCTAAAGGCCGAAGGTTTATGTAGTCAACTCCTAATACCCAGTAAAATCGGTAAGAAATCCAAGCAGAAAAGAGGAACATTCCTATGAGTTTTGTTTTTGCGCTAAGTCATTTGATTTTTCCGAAGTTTTTGATATTGAGAAAGTCATCTGCTACTCCAATGAGTCCCATGCTAAAGAATCCAAAAAGAATAATATAAGTTTCCTGGGGATTCCAGAGAGAAAAGTTGATAATTCCCAGTTTCTGGATAAGGAAACTCAGCGCAATCATAATTAGCATAATAATAATGAAGAGTCCTCCTCACATAGTGGGAGTTCCCGCTTTGTGGGCATGGAGTTGTGTAAAAATTTCAGATTTTTCACCTGTTGCACTAACCTCACGGATGGTTTTTCCAGCTTTGAGATATTTTAATAGGCGAATATATCGTGGATATAAAACGACAGAAAGCCCAGTTGCAATCAAACAATACATCAAAATATTGATAAACTTGTGAAGTGCGAGCATTTTCTTAGTTAAAGGAATAAAATTCTGATACACTTTTGTGAGTGTATCTTTTTTATGGGTAAAAAGCAAGCACAAATCTAATTGGTATTATATTTTAAGTGATGTTTATTGTTTGATATAAATTATAATATTAAGAAATAAAATATAGAAAAGTCAAGTTTTTCTGAGAAAGTATAGTTAATTTTTTGGCTTTTTTATAATTTTAGAGTATAATAAAGGTAATTTTTATATCTTCATATATTTATTTATGACAAATAATCCAGAACAGTCAAAAAAATTACAGGATTCAGTCACTCTTGATCAGCTCACCCAAGATGTGAACGAGACCAAAAAATCTCTTGATGCACTCAAACAAGAAACTCAGTCTTCAGAAAGAGAAAAAAAAACAGAGGTAATTAAAACTCAGATTTCTATTTTGAAATCTAAAATTTCTGAAGCCCTCCAAAAGGAAACTGATGAAGTAAAAAAACAAAAGATTCTCGAACTTCAAAAACAACTTGAAAGTACAGGTATGGAGCTTTCTAGTCTTGAACAAGAGATTGTTGATAAACAAGAAGCAGGAACTTCAGTAGAGAAAAAGCAAGGGCTTTGGGATAAGACAAAAAATTTTGTTTCTGAAAATTTTACCGCAGTAACTACTGCTGAGTCTTGGAAAAAAGAAACTGGTATGAATGTTCTGAGGACTGCTGGATTTGCTGCTGCTGGGTATGCAGCACGATCAGCTGTAAAAGGGGCCTGGAACCGAATGTTCTGAGATGATGAGGAAGAGGAAAAAGATAAAAAAGATAAAAAGTCTGAATCAGAAGACTCAGAAGCTTGAGAAAAAAAAGAGAAAAAGAGTTTTTGGAAAACGGGGTGGTGAAAATTTATTAAATGGACATGAATTGGAGTATGAGCTGGAACGGCAGGTTATTATTTAGGAAAATGGTTTTGATGGTGGTGAACTGAAGCAGATAAAACGGATAAAGAAAAATTTGAAAATTATGAGGATTTTATGAAAAACCATCCAGAAGAGGCAGAAAGATATGAAGCATTGTGAGGCAATATTGATCAGTTTTATACTGCTCTTTATCAGCCAGAGCTGGCAGCAGGATATCAAGATGATCTTGAAATGGCAAGAATCTCCAAAGAGCAGTCAGAAAATACAAAATTATACAAAGGGGTAATTCCTTTTTGTCTGGACGATAAATTTGGAACGGTTGATGCGATCTTAGGACAAAATAGTTCTATGAAAAATGCGATAAGTGGAGGTTTAAATTCAATGATGCAGTATGTAAAAAATCTAGGAACAGATTTTGTACATAAATTTATTGCTTCTTATCTTTCCAAGTTGCCTTCTTGGGCTCCATTTGCAAATTTCTCAGATTCTGCAGAAGAAAAGCTGGAAAAGTGGAAGGCTGAAAATCAGCAGGCAGAGAGGGAGTTGCAGTATTTCTTCCGTCAGTCTATTAGGGTGCAAAGTTATTTAATGGAGAAAAAGGAACAATTGATCGATAAAATTGCTACAGAACAAGCGACAGCAACAGGAAAAGCAAAAGAGGATCTTCTTTCAGATGATGATCTCCGTGAAAAGTATATTATGAATGATGCGCAATATCAGGCTTTTATGTCTTCTCCTCTTAGATCGAGTACTAAAATTTTACAAGAAAAGGGAATTTTTGATGCACAGGCTTCTGATTATGTCAAAGCAGAGACAGAAACTCTTAATAAAGAGAGAGTGGCTCTTCTTTGAGCCAAAGAGGGAGAAAAAGACATTCTGCAATCTTTAGCGGAAAAAAAGGTTGCCAATCAAGCACCAACAGAAGAAGAAAAGAAAAAACTGGCTTCATCGTGTGATGCCATTATCAAGGAGGTTGATGATAAGATTTATGATGCTGCGGAGGCTTCTGCTTGGAATATTTATGGAGATTTATTGAATACTCAAGACTCTGCGATTCGTGAGTATTTAGAAAAATCAGGACTAGAAAAGATTTTTGACTCTTACAAACAAAAAATTAGAGAAGCACAGACCAAACTAAAAGAATGAAAACTTGATCAGAATCAGATTTTTGCTCTTTCTGATTCTATTAATAATATGCTTGCCCTAAAAAAAGAGATAATGCTTGGAGCGTCTACAATCCACAAGGATATCGATGAAAATGGAAATATTATCTATAGAATTCCAGGTTTTTGTTTGGATTCGTTAGGAAACCTAAAAAGAAGTATAGAAGCTCTCTTGGGAGGAGAATGGGTAGATGCAGCTTCTTACTTAGCTTCTGCAGCTCTTTGAACTGGGGTTACGCTTACAGTTGTGGGGTGAGTCGTTTATATAGTTTGATCTAAAACAGCTGGGAAAAAAATGATCAAAACTTGAATTACTATTACTACACTTCCAGCTTCATTAGCTTGGCTTGGAGGGAAAAAGCTTGTTTCTAATTCAAGGACAGCTCAAAGATTTGTAGATAAGATCCATTATGGGATGCCTTCCCGTTATTTAAGTTGGACTGAATTTAAGTGAGAAAAGGGTCCAGAAAAGCTTATGGAAGCATTAAAGCGTGGTGATCTTAACCTTTCTAAAGCAGCTGATGTTATGCAAGGAAAGATATGGTGATCGTTTAGTGCAAAATCTGAGAAGATTTGGAGTAATTATTTTGAATTACCAGCTTCTAGAAAAGGGGATTTTAGTGTAGTAGAAAAGATCTTTGATAAATATGTCTCAGAAACAAAAGCCACCGATGCTTTTCTCAAAGAATTAAAACAAGATCCAGAACTTTATAAAAGAGTAATTAAAAACTTTGATAATGGAAATGAAATTAGGCTTGTAATTTCTGAAAATGGGGGAATTGAAAAACTCAGAACAACGGTTGATCGTGTTGAATCAAGAGTCGTAACACAGACAGGAGCGCATGCTGCAGATACTGCTGGTGAGGTTGCAGAACATGTAGCAAGAAATTCAAATGTATATAAACAGGTTCAGAGAGATTTTGATCATGAATTAAAAGTTCTTAAAAATGATGCTGCTCAAGCGAGTTGAGCAAAAAAAGCTCGGATTGAAAAAAAGATTGCTGCCTTGACTGAATTTAGGGATAGTGTTCTCAAAAAAACGGAAGCTGAAATTGCGAAATCTGAAGAACTTCTAAGTATTTTCAAAAAAGGTAAAAATCTGACTTATGCAGCAGAGCAGCTTCACAATCTTAGTAAACTTGAAGGGCAAAAGTTTGTTTCAACGCTTGCAAATTGAAAAGCAATTGAAAAAAACCTTGATACTGTTATTAAAGAGTTAGATGATGCGGCAATTCTCTCTCTTAAGGGAAAGGGTACCTGAGTTGCTGATGATGCACTTGAGGCGCTTGCAGATACTTTTAAGGTGGCAAAGACACAGAAAAATCTTCTTAAAAATGCTGATGACTTTCTTGCAGTAGTTAAATCAGCAGTAAAAATCCTTTCGAAATTGACATAAATTTATTTTGTTTTGAATTTGATAAATGGTAGCTATAGAACAGTTAAAGTCCGAGATCTCGGATAAATATTTGGATGATTTTAAAGAGCAACTTTGATTTCTAAAATCGCTTGTCCTTTTGCCAATTAAAGATGATGTTAAAAAAGTTCTTATCTGACAAATTGACCTTCCTCAGAAGTTTGATGAGCTTAAGGAATTCTGATGGTGGAAGAATATTATCAATTTTGTGACACCAGACATCGCAAATCAGATTTTTGCTTTTATGAAGGAAAAGAGGGCAGAGATTGAAAGAAGAAAAACAGAAGAAGAACTTCAAGCGTTAAAGAATGAAGTTCTCTTTGGTATTCAAAATCAGTCTGGAGAGAATAGTGGAGGATGAGATTCAGCTTCACCCATAAAAGACTCAGACCAAGGGACTCAAGAGTCTGGAGAGAATAGTGGAGGATGAGATTCAGCTTCACCCATAAAAGACTCAGACCAAGGGACTCAAGAGTCTGGAGAGAATAGTGGAGGATGAGATTCACAATCAAATTCAGAACCTTCCTCTCAAGATCAACAGGGAAACCCTGAGGGAGAATGAGAGAATACAGGACATACTAATTCTGTATCTATAGGTGTTGGTACAGGTGCTGCCTGAGTTTGAGGAACTGTAGCTCTTGATCAACTAGTTAGTGGTTCCGAGAGAAGAACCATTATTAGTAAGCTTGGTTCAGAGAAAATTGAGGGGAATCTTAATTGAGTTTTGGAAACAATGAGAAAACAAAAAGCTGCATTAGAAGAAGCTGAGAAACTCAAGGGTACTAATAATCTTTCTCCAGATAAAATTAAGGGGAAGCTTAATTGAGCTTTGGAAGCAATGAAAAAACAAAGAGATGCATTAAAAACTCGTCTTTGTCCTAATCAACTCAAGGTTTTAGATAAAAATATAAAAGAGCTTTCAGCGGGGGTTTCAAATGTTGATCAAGAGACGGGAGAGTTACTTAAAGTGCGAGATTCACTTGGTGGGAAAATTCCAAGTAAGCTACTTTCCCAGCTCAAATTAGATCCAAAGACACTTAAGCAAATTAGTGGTCTCTCAAATCAGCTTGTTAAGGAGACACCCGAAAGAATTCAGGAAATTCTCAAAGAAAATAAGATTTTGGATGTAAGTGATGATCTTGTTAAAAGCTTTAGTAAAGCAACTTCAAAAGCAGAATTAGAGTCTATGTGTACACTGCTTTCTCGTGGGACAAAACTTAGTAGAGCTATTAAAACGTTCAAAGGAGCGATGCTTTTTGATATGGCATGTCTTTGATTTGATATATATCAGTATTTAGAGGATAATAAAGAAGCTGATCTTATAGCAAAGGTCAATGAAATACGTGCGTCTAATAAATATACTAGAGCAAATGTACAATTAGGTATAGGAGTTGCTTCTGTAGCAATAGAAGCATTATTGATGTTTACTTCTTTGTGAAGTGTATGAGGTCCAATTGGTACTTTGATTGGGTTTTGAGTTGGTGGACTAACAGCCGCAGCTGCAATCGGTGTAGATACCTTATATTTTGATGTAAAAGATTTTTATCTGCAAAATAAGGAAGATTTTTTACGTCAAAAGAGGTCTCAACTCAATCAGACTATTCTTCAATGACTTTACAATAAAGAGAATTGAAACACTACTCTTAATGAAAAACTCTGAGCACCAGAACTTACACAAAAGGCTAAATCCCTTAATGATGCTATTTGGTCAATGTTGTTTATAGATGAACTAGAAAATGGTGATTTATCAGGATCTAGTCAAATTTTATTTTCCTATCTTCAAAGTGGAAAAAAGAAATCTGATTTTGAGTCAGGGCTTTCTCAGGAAGAAAAACAAAGATTTGATTTAGAGCGAAAACAGGTTGAAGAAAAGGTTAAGCAGAGATTTGATTATCTTAAAACATTTTTTGAGAGCGGAGATGTTGTGAAACAGATTGAGAAATGAGGAGGAATGCAGTATTTGGATAATTTGGTTAATCAATCTAGGGTGTATCAAACGCTAAAATCGCAGAATAAATGGAATACGGACCTTAATTTTAATCAGAATTTAGACCTTTATCAAAAAGAGTATTTTAAGGAGTTTAGTCCTGAAAAAGTAAAAAAACTTCAAAATTTAGAAAAAACAAATCCTGAACTTTATCAGGAGATCCTTGTTACTTCAGACCTTTCTTCTCTCCTTTCAGAGGATGAAGAGGACCAGAACTATACTGAAAATGTGAAACTCGTAAAGGCAATGCAAGACTGGGAAAAACTGGTTGCTTGAGATGGGTTTGCTCGTCTTCAGATCCCAGATACTTATAGGAATACACTTTTTATTTACAATCTTTTGCATAAGGATTTTGATCTCTCTCAGGTGGAGTATCCACAAATTTGAAAGGAAGGTGTTGCACCTATTGTAGAAAATGGAAAAGAAAGAAGATGAAATCTGAATGTTTCCGATGATCCAATGCAAAATGTTTTGTATAGACTTGCTTGTGAACTATATGGATATACAGGAGAAAATGATAAAGCGCAGTTGATGCAATTTTACTCTGAAGATGTTGCAAATAATCATGGAATTTACTTTTCTAGTGAGCGAAATCTTAATAAAGACTGGTTGATAGATGGCAGTATTGATACGAAATTAGTTTCAGGATTCCCAGCAAGTCAGCTTGATGTAAAAGTAGAGCAAATCATGAAAAAAGACTTCAAAACCTCAACTTCTAGCATTGATACTCCAACAGAGAATATTGATGCAAATCTCCAAAAGGAATTTGAAAACAAGATCCGTGCAATTCTAAAGTCGGAACTCTCTTATCGTACGGTTGAGAAACAAAATGAGATCAAAAATCAGATTTCTGCTTTTGTTTCCAAAAATACTCAAGGAGGTAAGTATATAGAGCTCCCTTACTATTTACTTTTGCAGGCAAAGAAAGCGGGTTTTTGAGATCTCCAAAGGCAGTTTTTCACTATGAAAAATGGTAAGCTTGAAACATTGGTTCTTAAGTCAGAATTAAATGAGAAAAAAATGCTCGATGCTGAAGTTTCTTATCTTTCTCCACAGCGTGAAAAGTTTTCAGATGAGGAGCAGGCTTTGATTGCACGTGTAGAGGCGGCACATCAACAGCTTTCGCAGCTTCAGGCGGTGGAGTCTAGTTTTTCAAAAGAGGATGAACTAGATATGCCAAAGGAGATTGAGGTTTTGATTGCGGATAAATATAAAGAACGAGAAAAGTTTAAGACAGATATCCTTTATTATAATGCTAGTGAAATGGGAACATCAGAAATTCTCAAACAGTATGAGAGTTTCGCAACTTATTTTGAGAATCTTTATCTAGGAATCATGCTTTCCTTGACCAATTTTAAGACTAATGATGTTGATTCTTTTGCACTTTACAATGCAGCATTGTTTTATGGAGAGTGAGATTTCTTCTCTGCTGATGGGAATTTTGATGAGAAAAAAATAACTTCCTTCCCTTATTTGCAAAATGCAAAGGTTAAGGATTATTATCTCTCCTCCATAAAAACGCAAAAAATCTGAGAAAAAACTATTGAGCAACTTCGAAAATCCGAAGATCCAAAAGAAAAGGAGATATGATATCAGGCTTCTAAACTGATTTTATCAACAATGATTTCTGAATCTCTTTTGGGGAAAAATAGTGACTGAAAGGTTATTACTATCAAGGTAGGGGGAAATTGGTGAGATACAGATGCAATTTCTGCATTGTCAAACCCTAAGGATTTGACTGAAAAAATTGGAAAGAGGCTTTTGGAACTTCCAAATATTTCTGTTCTTGATACTCAAAAAATTCAAAACTTGATAGAGTCTCCAGTGCGTGTAAATGTAATGACTAACTCACAAAAAGAGACAATCAAACAAATAAATCCTCTCCAAGAACAAATTGAGGCAACAAGCCCAAATATTGTATGGCAAAATCAAAGAGGAAATATAATCTATGATCCTGAGAGGTCTGTTCTTAAATCTTGGTGACATACGATTAAACTTGCAGAAAAATCAGGGAAGTTTTATCTTGATAAACTTGATTTATGATTATCTCTCAAAGAAGCTCTCCGACTTGCAAACTTTGCCAATTGGATAAAGAAAACGTATAAGAGGGTTGAAATTGCTTTTGAGATAGAAGGACTTCATGATGCATTAGTAGCTAAAAATCAGGGAATGTTTTGAAGTGATACTGAGGTTATTTCTCAAGATACGCTCAAAGAGCAATGCCCAATAGCAAAAGATGATGCTGTAGCAAAAAAGATTGCCTCCTGGCTTACAGAGATGATAAAATAATTTTAATAATGTAATAGTAATGAGATGAATGTAGTAGATTCTGTCAAAGATATTATTGTTTCTTTGAATGAAGATCCAGAAACTGAAGCAAAATTACAGATGTTAAGGAAAGAAATTGCAAGAGAATATGTTAAAAAATTAAAAAAAGAAAAACCAGATATTCTTATTACTGTAGCGGAAGATAAGGTTTTGGATTATCTGATTGATGATTGATTTACAGATCAGTTTCATGATGCTGCAGTAGGAAAAATGATCAATGTTATGTCTTGATTCTCAGGAGAGTTAAAGGAATTTAGGGAAAAACTTAATAGTGCTTCTACTGAAGATGAGCTTATTGTATTGAAATCTCAAATTGGAGTAGGGGAGGAACCAAAGGAAAACCAGTGATCTTCTGTAACAGAGGAAAATCAGTGATCTTCTGTAACAGAGGAAAATCAGAATATAGACAATGGAGATGGAATGGAGGAGGCTAAAGAATTATCTCAGTCCTCACAATTCAATACTTTTAATCATTTGGATTCTTGATTGGTTGTTTCTAGTGAAAAAAAAGAAAATTTATGAAGAGTAGAAGGATTTGATGTTGCAAAGATCCATTCTGAACCAGCACGTAAAAACCCAAAAACATGAGTGACGCTTTGTGCAGCAACAGCAAAATTTAATGCACAAAAATTTGGATTAACTTTCCCTTCAGGTAATGCCTGGGATGCATCAACGTCTAAGCCAATAGAGCAAGAGTATAGAGCATCGCTACCTATCTCAAAAAAAGAAGAAAGACCAAATTGAAATTGGAAACCTCTTTCTATTGCTGATTTTGATGCAATGAAAGATGTAAATGTAGCAGATATTTATCCAGATTCTAAATCTAAATATGGTCATAGGGCGGTTGCTTTTAGAGATCAAACTGGAGAGTGGATGGTATTAGATCCTTATATTAAGGTTCCTTGAACGGATGCTACTGAGCCTAAAAAGTTAGAAGATTATATGAAAATTAGAAAAGTTTATAAGGCGCATTTTTATGCTGTTTAGCTTTTTTGTGGAATTTTGGATTTTTCTTATAGTATGGGAATAGCAAAATTTTAGTTAGACTTTACTTCTAATTAAAAAAGAGTATAAAGAATCAGACTTTATACTTTTTTCTTCTCATGAAAAAACTTAAGGAATATGTTTTTATAAAATGTAAGTATGTCCAATTACGATGAGGTTTGAGACCAGACTTTCTACCATTTTTTTATGCGATGAAGGGCTATAAAAAGTTGAAGTCTGATCTCTGAAATCCGAAATATCTTACGATCGTGGATCTTACAAAGTCTAATACTCAAAAGAGATTCTTTGTCCTTAATATGGAGAAAAATAGAGTAGAGTTTGCAGTGCAGACTTGACATGGAAAGAAATCTTGAGGAGAATTTGCGACTTTGTTTTCCAATGAGATTGGGAGTAATCAGACCAGTCTATGATTTTATAGAACACCACTAGAGATTCAAAAGGCGAGGACCAAGGATCGAAGTGGATTGCTTTTAAATGGTATCGAGTCATCTAATGATAATGCGAGAAAGCGTGGAATCTTTATCCATCCCGCTGGAATAGATCAGAGTGAGGGCTGTTTTACTCTCCCAGAATTAGATGTTCCCATTTTGAATATGATCAAAGGAGATTCTTTGTTGTTTGCTTATTATCCAGACTCTACATATTTAAAAAAATCAGAAATTTTAAATTAATATTTTATTTTTATTAAAAGGACTATGAACCAACAAGATCTTTTTCAACAAATAATTGTAGATGCAGAACAGTGTATTGGAATTCCTTATGTGCGATGAGGAAAGGACAAAAATTGATTTGATTGTTCAGGCTTCATTTTGTGGCTTTTCTCTCAATTAGGCATTGCTTTTGAAGTTCGTTTTAGGACCGTAGAGTTTTTTGCTGATGCTAAGCTTATTCCTTTAGAAGAGGTACAGCAAGGAGATCTTATGTTTTGGCATGAGGAGCCAGGAAAGACTGAACATAACTTTGTTTATCACATTGAAATGATAGTAGATAAGCCTTTTTTTCAAAATGGTAAAAAAATGATTAAGACAATTGGTGCATCAAAGAATAAAGATGGTTTTAATCTTTTGGGTGCTCCTTTAGAAAGTGAAGGAGTTGATTATAGAATTAGAGAAATTGATGAACGAAAGAGTTTTGGTAGGGTATCTTATTGGGATCAAATTCTTGAGTATCAAAAAACCTGAGATTCTCAACATTTGAATGTTAAAAAACCTCAGAATGTAAAGACTAGACGAGATCTTTAGCTTCTATTATAGACTAGAATGCAAAAGATTAGACTGATTTAAAAGAAAAATAGAAAAAAGAATTTTTTTACAAAGTTCGTACCTTATAAGTGACATTTGCTTTGGGATTCTGGAGTCCTTCTGCAATATATCTTCTAAATCGCGTTCTCTGTTTTTTTGCAAGATGATGAGTATTTCTCTTCAGAAGCTCCTCCATCTTATCAAAGGAATATTCTCACTGAAGATATGCCACGACCTCCTTATAACCAATCGTTTGTAAACTCTGCATTCCTGGAAGATATCCTTGATCCAAAAGCCCCTGAACCTCCTGGATAAGTCAGCCTTTTAGCATTTCTTTAATTCTTGCATTGATAAGCTGGTTTGTCGATTCCTTATCCCTCCAAAGTCCAAGCATCAAGAGTGGATGACGAACTGGTTGTTGAATATACCCCTCTGTTTTGGTTTTACCAGTTTTATAAAAAATTTCTAATGCTCTGATAAGATACCTGATAGAATTTGGATGAAGTTTTTGAGCTTCATCTGGATCAATTTTAGAAAGCTCACAATAAAGATATCAGGCTTCTTGTGATTCTTTTTGTTCTAATTCAGCTCTTAAATCTAGATCTGGAGGGCACTCAGGCATGGAGAAGTTTTTGTAAATCGTATCTATATAAAGCCCCGTCCCTCATACGATAAAAGGAACTTTTCCCCTTTCTAAAATTTGATCACAAATACGATCAGAATCCTCCTTTCGCTGCCCTGCGGTATAAGTTTGATCTGGGTCTACGATATCAATTTGATGATGGGGAATTTGTGCTCTAATCTCAGGACTAATTTTGTCTGTTCAAATATCCATTTTACGAAAAATCTGTCTACTATCACTACTAATTACTTCCATATCAAAAAACTGAGAAAGGTGCACCGAAAGTTTAGTTTTCCCCGTTGCAGTTGCTCACCAAATCAGAACTGTTCCCTTTGGATTCTGATCAAGGAAAGAGGAAACTTCATCGCGAGCCTCCAAAATAAGTTTATCAAAATCTAGCATCAGAATTTTATTTTTTATAAATAAGAAAATTGAGAGAGAGATCAGCACTAGTCTAGTGAAAGCTTTTCTGAATGCAAGAAAAAATTCGAAAGCTGACTCTGAGAAAAAGATTTGCAAAAGATTGAGATCTTTATATACTCGAAATTAATTTTTAGATTGAGGAAAGAAAATGAGGAAAAAGGGTTTTACGCTTGTAGAAATGTTAATCGTAATTTTTGTAATCTCAACGGGATTAATCTTAATTATCAAAGGTATGAGCGAATCTCATCGTTACCTTTCAGAGACAGCACAAAGAACTGTAGCTCTTAATCTTGCAAAAGAAGGTATAGAAGCAGTATATAACCTTCGTAATAGTAACTGGAGAAGGCGGTCCGACAAAAAAAATGAGTGCCGAATAGCAAATCTTGCGCTTGATCAAAACAATGAAGATTGTGATAAAATAGATCGATTACAATCATGATCCCAATATCTTGTATCTGAAAATTTAACGTGATTAAAATTACAAGGAACAGGTCCTTTAAATCCAAATGATATGTATAAAGTCAATATTACACCAACTTCTTTATGATCTTATTATAGAGCTATTACTATCGGTTCTTTACAGGGTAAGGAAGATTGAGAGCTTTTAAAATGATGTAAAAATGGTGGTAGTACAAGTTTGTGAGGAAAAAAATGTGGGGATTCTACTCCTAAGGAACTTCGTTTTTGTTCTAAAGTATTGTATACCCATCCTTATAAAGGAGAGGTACAAGTATGTTCAATTATGACCAATTTTGAACAATAAAATATTCAACAAATTATTCATGAAGAATAAAAAATCATGATATTTCTTAATATTGTACAACTTTTTTGATGTCCTTTTTAGAAAGTTTAAGGTATGAGTTTTTACCTGATAGAAAAAAATAAGATAATGGATACAATAAGAGAATTATATAAAATAGGGCGTGGACCTTCAAGTTCTCATACTATGGGGCCTGCGAAAGCAGCCATAACTGTTTTAGAGAAATTTCCAAATGCTGATCATTTTATTGTTGAGCTTTGGGGAAGCTTGGCTGCTACGGGGAAGGGACATTTGACAGATTGGATTATTATTGAAACCTTGAAACCAAGGGAAGTAGAAATCATTTGGAAACCAAACTTTGTACATGAGTTCCACACAAATGGAATCAGGTTTATTGCTTTTGATTCAAATAATCAAGAATTGGGGGATTGGATTGTTTTTTCAGTAGGAGGAGGAACCATTAAGGGAATCGAAGAAATAGGAGAAAAGACTGCATCAATTCAACAAACCTACCCACATCGCAGTCTAGAAGCAATTATGGAGCGATGTAAGGAAAACAATAAAGAACTTTGGGAATATGTAGAATATTATGAAGGGAAGGAGATTTGGAATTTTTTGAGAACAATCTATCAAGCAATGAATGAAGCGATTCAGAGAGGTTTGACCAATGATGGCGTCCTACCTGGACCTTTAAAATTAAAGAGAAGAGCAAAAGAAATGTATGAAAAGGTGACTTCTCAGGACAATCCTTTATTCATGACCAATAAAATGTTTGCTTATGCTTTGGCAGTATCCGAAGAAAATGGAAATGGAGGAGTTATTGTAACAGCTCCTACTTGTGGTTCATCAGGAGTAATCCCTGGCATGCTCAAGGCTATGGAGGAAGCTTATCACCTAAGTGAGGAACAGATTTTAAGAGGATTGGCGATTGGAGGCTTGATTGGGAACCTCATTAAACATAATGCTACAATTTCTGGCGCTGAAGGAGGATGTCAAGCTGAAATAGGATCGGCCTGTAGTATGGCCTCTGCGATGGCAGTATACTTCCTCTGAGGAAGTATAGAGCAGATTGAATATGCTGCAGAAAGCGGACTCGAGCATCATCTTGGTATGACCTGTGATCCTGTAGGAGGTTTTGTACAAATTCCTTGTATCGAGAGAAATGCAATTGTCTCTACGAGATCACTCAATACCGCACTTTATTGTATGTCTACAGATGGAAGCCACACCATTAGTTTTGATGAAGTGGTTCAAACGATGCTTGAGACAGGAAGAGATCTTTGTAGTGCGTATAGAGAAACCTCACTTTGAGGCCTTGCTAAATATTATGAAAAAAAGATCTTAGATGAAAAAGAGAAGAAAAAGGCTCAGAAAGAATTTGATGAAGTTTTTAAGCAAAATGAAGAAAGTTGACTTTAGTTATTTTCTATTTCTTTTTTATAAAAAGCACAATTTATGTGCTTTTTTCTTTTTTTGGTTGTTCTATGATTAAAAATGAGTTATTTTTTTCTTTTTTTGGTTTTCTGCAACGAGGTTTCCTTAACGAGTTCTTCGTATTGCGGTCTAAGGAATCTGCGCTCGTTCAGAATAACCCTTTCTCTATAGGCAACTCCATTTTTTTTAGAGTATGCAGAACCATCGATATTATACATAGGAGTATCGCTAGAGGATCATAGCGTCTTAACACACCATCTACCGTTATTTTGATATGGTTTTCACACTACCATTTCCACATGTCCACCACCTCATTTTCCCCAAAACATCAAGTCTCCAGCTCTTACATCTTGTATCGTCGTTACTGGGTTTTTTATAAATTTTTGATAGAGATCACCAGATCAATAACCTTCATCTGGACCAAAAGCTCCTCCGGCTCTGAGAAGTAATGAAACAAACCCAGAGCAGTCAATAGCATTATTCAATCATTTTCATCAGAATTTATAAATTCGATTAAAAACTTCGTGTCCTTTCTTAATCATTGATTTTAAGATAGGAATTTGATCGTCGGGAACGTCCGTAGTGTTTACAAGTCGTTTTGGAATTGATTCTAAAAATTCCTTTGCTCTAGAAACAATAGTAGAGGCGGTTTCCTTAATAGTAGAGACAGTTTCATTTACTCCAGAAACCATTTTGTTAACTAGTCAATTTTCGCTTTTTTCTGGGTTTGTTGAAGGAGCTTGAGTTGGTTGCTGAATAGATGGTTTCAGACTCTGTTTATATTTTGGATCGATATATTTGCTAATAATATTGTAAAGTCTGATATCAGAATTAGAAATCAGATCTAAGATTAGGTCAATTTCACGATTTTTTCATGATTTATAGTCTCCATTGAGGAGGTATTCAGTAATTTCATTTTCTTTCCCTTTTCCCTTACGAAGCAGGATATTCGTTTCTAGGGCTCATTTAATTGTCGAGATAAGGATCTTTTTATCTAGGCTGTTGAGACTGTTTTGGGTTTCTTTAGTTACTTCTTTAGTTGCTTCTTTAGTTGCTTCTTTTGAGGTATTAAGAGAGGGATCTGTATTCTCTTTTCTCTGAAAATTATCAAGACTCATTTTCATTTAGGATATACAAATAAAACTATTCTAATTATATTCTATCTGATAAAAAAATCAAAAATCAGACTTTATTTTATTTCTTCTTGATAAAGGACGGCGATTGTATACAATTACAACCATTACTTTTACTATCATTATAGTTTCTTATGACCGTACTCGTAAAAATTCAAGATAGCTCAGGTGTAGAAGTTGGTTCTTTTACTGCAGAAGATAATAAAGGGCTTGCTGAGATGGCTGCAATGCATGGAATAGAGATTCTTGTTTCCTGTAATACCGGCTATTGTGGAGTATGTCTTTGTGATGCCCAGGGGGATACCCAAACTTTAAGCATCGACAAGATGGGGGAGCATACCTTCGATCTTCCATTTGATGAAAACAAAAATCCTAAACAAATCCTTGCTTGTGTTTGAGGGATTAAGTCAGAATACTTCACTGATGAAAAAGAGTATGTAGTAATTCTCAAAAAACTTTACTAATTTTCATAAATTATAATTTTAACGAGAGCAGACAGTAATCAGCTTTAAAATCTTAATTTATACCATTATCGTATGGTTCTCATAGAATTTGAAACGGCATTTTTGTTGCTGTTGATCCAACAAGATGAATCAGCATTTAATACTTTCTATCTCAAGACAGTAGATATCTTTTTCCGTTATCTTAAAACAAATTACTTTTTAGATCAAGAGGAATGTGAAGATATCATTGCAGATTTTTATGTAAAGTTTCGAAATGCGGTAAAAAGCTACGATATCGAGCAATCATTCTCAGCATATACTTGGACAATTTTCAAGAATGCACTCAAAGATTATTTCAAAAAGACAAAAGAAATCAGATTTTCTCAGCTTGATTCTCCAAATCCAGATTTTGAGAGTTTTGAAGATTCTTTGGTAGATGAGTTTGATTATTCTGAATTGCTTGATCAAAACTTTCAGCTTGATATGATCCAAAGTGCAATGCAAGAGCTTGATCCAACCAGTAGAGAAATTATCTTTCTCAAGTTTATTGAAGATAAATCAAATGCGGAGATCGAAGAGATTTTACAGATTTCCCAAGAAGTAATCAGACAAAGAATTTCTAGAGCCTTCAAAAAACTCAGAACCCTGCTCAATTCTGAGAGTTAAATCTTGAATTTTCCTATCAAAAAAATACAAGTAAGAGGATTTATTCCTCTTTTTTTGATGAAAAAAATAACGCCTCAGCGTGCTTTAGTTGCTTTGCTATTTTCTCTTGTCTTGGTTTTGTTTTCTCCTTGAGTTAAATTTTCGTTTAGTCAAAATCCTCAAAAAGAAGTCAAAAGTCAGACTTTTTCTCTGCTTTCAGGGCGGAGAAACAATTTGCAAAATATCACAGGAACTATTGTCCAAATGCCAAATAAGAACTATGTAAGCATATATCTTTCCTCTCTTGAGGGGTCTCCGGAGATTGCTATTCAGACCTATGAACTCACAGAAAAGAAAGTAAAATCCTGGATAAAACAAAAGGCAGAATCGTGAACACAATTTCGTATTATGCTAGAAAATAATAAATATCAACAATTTCAAAATACTTTCAAAAAACTTCAGAATGAACGATCTTGACTGCAAAATATAAAACTTATTTCTGATGAACACCTGCCGACAACTTACTTGCATAGCAAGATTACTCTTGTGCAAAGTGGTTTTTGGATTCAGAGTAGTAATCTTACTCATTCTACTTTTGCAAACAATCGTGAACATCTCTTTTGGAGTCAAAATCCTCAAGTCCTTTCAAGTCTCCAAACACTTTTTAACAAGGACTTTTCGTGAGAGACATTATTGGCTAGTGACTTGCATCCAAACTTAGTCGTTTGTAATATTAACTGTCGTGCGGTGATTACGGATTTGCTTTCTTGAGCTCGCAAGTCAATTACTCTGCAGACGCAGTATCTTACCGATCCAGAGCTTTTTGATATCATTGCACAAAAGAGTAAAAGTCTGACTTTTAGAGCTATTTTTTCAGATACAGAGCATAATAAAAAATTGCCAAACTATTTTTGAACCTGACAGGTGCGCTTGCTTACAAAACCCTATGTTCATACCAAAATGATTCTCGTAGATGATGAGATTCTTCTCCTTGGAAGTATGAATCTTTCTGCGAATAGTCTTGATAATAATAGAGAAATCTGAATTCTTCTGCTTGATCCAGCTCTTATCTCCCAGTTTAAGCATGAATTTGCTCAAGATTGGAAACTTGCAGCACAGCCTGTTTTTAAGAAAAGAAGAAGATAAGCAGTTCTTTTATTTTTATGATATGAGTCCTTATGGCAATTCCTTGAGATGTTAAAATGCAGGTTCTTAGAGCTCTTCAAAAAATCCCTAAAGGAAAGGTAACAACCTACAAAAATCTTGCCCTTCGTTTTTGATTGCATCCGAGAGCTATTGCAAGTATTATGAAGTACAATAAAGATCCGCTTACCTATCCGTGCTATAAGGTCATCTCTGCCTCTGGTAAAATCTCAGGGTATAATACAGAGCAAGGCATTCCAGAAAAAATCGCAAAACTTAAAGCTGATGGTATCCAAATTATCGATTGAAAAATCTCAGCAGAACGAATTATCTAAAAAAAAGAAAAAATCAGATTTTTATGCTCGTTTTATTTTTTTGATCATGGTTGCACATATTTTTTTCGGATTAACGATAGTGGAGTTGATAGGCTATTTTTTGTGTATGCGACTTCTGCATCTCAAAGACAATGGTAAACATAGTCCTATTTTTCATACTATCGCAAAATATGCAAAATGAGCTCACAAAAGATATTTTCAACGATCTCAGTGGCTCAGTATCCTCAAAAGTCTCTGTATGGCGTTTTGATTTTGGTTTTGGGATTATAAGTTTCCATTCAAAGAGTGAGGAGTAATTTTACTTTTGATGTCTATTGTATGGTATGTTGGATTGTATTTTTTCTCACCACACAACAATAAGTCCCTCCTTCGTCTCAAAAATAGTCTTCATACCTTTCTCCCTATTTTACAATTTGCTTTGCTTAGCTTTTTTATGGCAAATTTTGTAGCACTGTTTGGACAAACAAAATCTCCATTGGTTGAGGTTTTGCCTTTAGTGGATTGGATTTCAAGAATCGGAATCCTTGGTGTAGTGATTGGAATGGTTGTTCCATTCTTTGGAAGATATGTTGGGCTTTTTGAGAGGATGTATTTGTATATGACTAATGTCTATTTCTTGATTGTATGTATTGTATGTTTTATCATAGGATAGTGTCTTAAGCTTGAAAATTCCTTTCAAATCGCTATCTTAAAAATATTAAAAATCCCTATTTGGTAGCGATGTTTTTATTTTATATTCCTTGCTGTTATGGAGCATGTTATTACTGTAGGGCTTGAGATTCATCTCAAACTCTCGAGTCAAACTAAAATCTTCTGTCCTTGTAAAAATGATCAGTCTCTAGAAGATAACCGTCCAAATACTCATATTTGTCCTACTTGTACTGGGCAGCCAGGTGCATTGCCTCGTCTTTCTCGTCAAGTTGTGCAAAAGGCCTTGCTTTTGTGAAAGGCAATGAACTGTCAGTTTAATATTCGCTCTAGCTTTGATAGAAAGAACTATTTCTATCCTGATTTGCCAATGGGATATCAGATAACTCAGTTCTACACTCCAATCAACGTCAAAGGTCAGGTTTCTTTCTTTTTGGAAGGATTTGAAAAAGAGCTAAAAGTCTGAATTACTGAGGCACATTTGGAGTGTGATACGGCAAAATCATTTCATCAGGGAGGGCAAATGCTTCTAGACTTCAACCGTGCGGGAACTCCTCTTATTGAAATCGTTACCTGACCAGATTTTGACTCTGCAGAGGCTGCTGTTGAATTTGCCAAAGAGATCCAGAGAATCGCAAAGCGAAATGATATTTCGGATGCAGATATGGAGAAAGGGCAAATGAGAGTTGATGTAAATGTCTCTATTAGACCTAGCGTAGATGATCCTTTTGGAACGAGAGTTGAACTCAAAAATATCAATTCCTTTTCTGCGATCAAAAGAGCCATCGATGCAGAAGTTGCTCGCCAAATCCAGCTCAAAAAAGCAGGAGAGGTGCTTATGCAAGAGACTCGTCGCCGAGATGATCTCAAAGGGCAGTCTTTTGCAATGAGAAGCAAGGAAGATGCATTAGATTATAGATATTTCCCAGAGCCAGATTTGCCAGATTTGGTCTTGGATCAAGAGCTCTTGGATCATGCTGAACAGGCACAGTTGCTCATCCCATCTGAAAAAATTAGAAAAATGAAGTCAGAATACTGATTTCATAAAGAGTTTATCAATGCGTTGATCGGTGATTTGAAGGTTCTGAACTTTTTTGAAGAAATGGTCGCTCTTGGTTATGATCCCAAAATGATTGCAAAATGGATTGCTGGACCAATTAGTGCCTATATGACGGCTAATTTTGTAGCTATCGATGGTCTTAAGGTCAATAAAGAGCAATTGATCAGTTTCTTCTCTCTTGTCAAAAAGGGAGCCTTGATCGACAATCAGCTTAAGCTTGTTATGGAGGAGATGCTACAAAATGGGGGAGATCCAGAAGAAATAGTCAAGGAAAAGGGATTTGATGCTCCAGCATTTGATGAAGGTGAACTCAAAAATATTATCCAGTCAGTTCTCGATGCGAACGAATCTGTCGTAGATCAGTACAGATCAGGAAAGACAAGTGTGATTGGATTCTTGGTTGGGCAGACAATGAAGCAAACCCAAGGGAAAGCCAATCCAAAAGAGTTGCAAGTTCTAATCGCTAAAATGCTCAATTAAATATTATGAAAATATAAAAAACTGACTCAAGATCCAGAGTCAGTCTTTTTATTTTGTTGATTTCTTTTTTTTGCGAGAGAAGTGAAATCCTTTTGCTTGGAACCATTCTCGGAAAACTGGGATCAGAGAGAGGAAAATAATTCCCAGAATAAGAAGTGTGAAATTTTTTTGAACGACTTCAAGTCCTCCGAAGAAGTATCCTGCATAGATGAAGAGCGTCGCTCGCAAGAAAGCTCCAATAATATTGAATGAAATGAAGTAAAGGTATTTCATTTTTCCAATCCCCGCTACAAATGGGGCAAAAGTTCTTACAATAGGGACAAATCTTGCATAGATGATTGCCTTCCCTCCGTGTTTATCAAAGAAGTGTTGGGCCTTATCAAGGTATTCTTGTTTGATAAATCTTCTTCCAAATTTGGTTTGAGCAACTTTAGGTCCAAGAAACTTTCCGATTTCATAGTTCATACTATCTCCTAGAACGGCTGCGATAAAGACAATTAACCAAATTAGGTGAACGCTGAGTTCGTTGGTAGGATTGTGCGCAAGAGCACCAGAGGCAAATAGGAGTGAATCTCATGGCAGAAATGGCATTACTACCAGTCCTGTTTCTATAAATATCATCGCAAATAGGATAAGTAGTATTCGGATCCCATATTGATTAAAGAGTTCAACGAGATGTCTATCAATATGAAGGACAAAGTCGATTCAGAATTTGAGAAGATTTATGAGGTGATTCATCGTTGATAGTATGAATAAAAAAGTAAAGTCTGATTTTTAATCTTATTTTTTTAGTTGAGAGCTTATCTCAAGGCTCGCATGAAGATTGCTGTAGATTGTCCAATATTGAGGCTTTCTTTGACTCATTGCATAGGTATGAAAACGACTTGGTCTACGGCTTTAAGGGTTTCAGGGAAGACTCCTTCTACTTCATTCCCAAAAACTATTGCTATATCAGCTCTGTTATTTTCAGAAAAGCTTTGGAGATCAATTGCATCTGGAGTGATCTCTGCTGCAATGACTCAGATTTTTTGCTCTTTGGCATAGGCAATGGCATCGCTTGTATAGTCAAATTGCTTCAATGCGACAGAGTCCTCAGCTCCGAGTGAGGTTTTTTTGACTTTAGGGTGATCGAGAGGGGAAGGGGTATATCCGGTAATTCGCACCTCTCGTCCTAGAGCATCAGCGGTTCTGATAACGTTTCCGACATTGTAAGCCGAACGGATATTTTCGAGAATGATGATTTTTCTTGGCATAATGATTGTGGGTTAAAAGAGTTCTAAAGTCAGATTTTATGATGTTATTTTAATTTTAGAAGCTTGGTTTTTTGAGGAGAGGAAAGTGAGAAGAGATCTAAGTACTCTCTAAATGCTACGATAACTAAATCATTTGCTGTCGATAGCGTCTGAAAACGAGGTGTTTTGCTAAGTTTACTATAATTTCTACTAAAGAGATGTTGTGCTTTGCCTTGATCTGAGATATGGTAGGTGTGAAGAGATGGTTTGCTATTTGTTTCTGTAAAGAAGCTAAGTAGGTGCTTTTCGCTATTTCGTAAAAGTTGAGAACTTGGAGAGTGTGGAATTTGCATTTCATAACTTGTTCCAGAGAATGTCAGCGGAGTTAGGGTGAGGCTAATTCAGTTATCGCTTTTTTCGGTATGAAGCAGTGATGTTCCAAGTGATGATTGATATAGGAAGTCAGATTTCGGATCTTTTGAAATACTTGGCGTGCTAGCTTTTGCAGGGAGCGGGAGAAGTTTTGTTTGATCTTTATTTGTCAGTATGAGGCTATTTTCTCCAGTGATAACTTGAGAAAAGTCTTGTTGTGTCCTAATGAGAACTTGATTGTTTGCAAGCTTGCTAAATTTTGAATCAAAGTTGCTAATGCTAAATTGTTTGATGTTTCCGCTATTTTGAGCTAGGAGTAGGTTTGGAGAATTAATGGTATTTGGTGAAAAACTCAAGAGATGTCCACTGAGTAGAGCATTTTCAGTTGGATGTAGTCTCGGTTCTAAGGTAAATCTCTGAAGAAGGGTAGTTTGTCCTCCACTGGCATAAGAAATGCAATTTTGGCATTCAAATGAAAGATTATTAAGATTTTTAGCAAAGAAAAGATAATCTTGTCAAAAGAAAATTTGAGAGATATTTCCGAGATAATAGCTAATCTCTGGAGCCTTTTCTAGAGCGTCAAGATCAAAGATAGTGATTGTGTTTAGGTTTGGAGAATGTCCTGTTAGGAGCTGATGTTGAATTTCTTTGCATGAAGGAATAATGTTTGTCCCAGAGGTTGAAAGAAAGTTATTTGCGACAAGGAGGGTATGAAGTTCTTCAGCTTTTTGATGTTTTGCAAGTTTGGATAATTGATTTCTAGTAAGTCAAGTTTGTGAGAGGATAAGAAGTTTCTGATTCATTGTGGTAATTGTCTGAATCGGAGCGGAGAAAGTCAGACTTTTGATATTTTTAATTTTATTATTTTGAATTTGGTACCACAAAACTTGGTATCAAGACTGATTTTCTGCAGAAAGAAGTAGTAAATCGTTTTCTAGGATGTGGTGCTGAATATGGTTTCGATTTTGAGGAACTTTAATACGAGCAATAAGTTTTGTGGCAGTTAGGTTTGGAGCGTTATTTTTGAGGATCAGTATATTATGGTCTTGATAAAGTGAAAGGTAGGTATTTGATCTATTGATACCGCTTGCAAAAAAAGGAGTAGAAAATTCTGAATCCTGTGAAAGGTCTTTATTTTCTTTAAGAAATGTTTGTAAAGAATTGTTTAGGTCAAAACAGGATTGATAGTTTTCTCGGCTTTTTGTTTGATCTGCAGAAAAAACTCAGTTGAAGAGAATGAAACTAACAAAAAGAGTCAGATTTATGATTATTTTTTTTCTCATAATGAAAGAAGAGAATTAAATTCAGACTTTAGATTACCGTTTTGGGCTATTTTTTCAAGTATAAATCTTTCTATTAGAAAGAAAAACTTGATTTTGTCAAGTGTTTTATTATACTGGAGATGCTAAAATAAATACTAACTTAAAAATTTTACAACTATGGCAATAGTTATTGAAGTAAGTCCAAAGGTTAAACTTCCCGAGGAGTTGACTTTGGCGGTACAAACTAGTTCGTCTAGTAGTCACGAATCTGTAATCCTTCCACACAAGAATGCGGATAAAAAGCCAAATTTCATTGTCAAGGTTGAAAAGACAGAATGGTTCTCTAATCCTATCGTGTGCATTCAGGTACCAGTGTTTCTTACTGTGCATCGTGTGGTAGAGATTCCTTCACTTTTGCTTCCTTTGTTTCGAGGACTTCGCATTGATTTGCAAGTGCCTGATGGGATGCCAGGTTTGATTTTTCCTTCTCAGATTGTCCTTGACAATAGGTTCTTTGATGACGTGTTTACGGTAAAGATTGATGATGCGCGAGATCTTCCTCAGTTGATCATCAAGCAGGATGGCCGTGTGCTATTTCAGCATTGGATACCTCTGGCAAAGCAAATTGTTAAAAGGACGGAGATTTCTGGGATCCAGGATTTTCTCTTGGATAAGAACGGCAAATGCTTTTTTGTCTATTCTGCGTTTGCAACGGACAAGACTTGTGGAGTTTATCTTCGTGAGGATTTGCCACGAGAAACTCCCTCCTTTGAGGGGCTTGTAATCGGAGAAAAGGGGATTTTCTTTAAAAGGTGCTCTCATTCTCGTGCCTTGAAGCTTTCTGATGTTAACCTCTGGGATGAAATTCTTCCATATCCAGATGGGTTTATCGGAGTATCTCGTAATAACGAAGGTTGTTCTCAAATGTGGATCAATGGAGTTTACCGTATTTATCAAGGGTTTTTTGACAAGGTTCAAGCTGCCCCTGATGGAGCTGTTTATGTCTTGTATCAGGGAGATCTAACAAAAGCTACTCTTGAGTGATCAGGTAGCGAAAAAAAAGACTGTGGAGGCATTTCTTCACAGTTTTTTCTAATTAATAATCACAGTTTTTTTCATCAAGAATAACTTCAACGAGTTCTCCTTTTTGATACTCTCCAGGAATGATACAGTGAATGTAATTTTCAGTTCGTCACTTGGATTTTCAGTTTTTGGTTTCTTCGATGAGGACTTGGAATTTGTGCCCATAATTTTGAGCTACTCGCTCATCGCGCACTTGATCTCCGATTTCGATCAGTTTTCTATTTCTTTCTTTTCTGATTTCATTGGGAACTTGATCTGGGAGGCGAGACGCTGGGATTGGGTCTGCTTTGTGATGATCCGAGAATGGGAAGGCATGGAGCTTGGTTATGCGATATTTTTGTACTCCTTGGCAAGTTTGTTCAAAATCTTCCTCTGTCTCTCCAGGGAAACCACAGATGATATCTGCTCAAATCGAAATTTGATCACGATCTGGACGGTCGAGATTTCTGATTTTTGTGAGTACTTCATCGAGTTTATCAGAAAGGTAACCCCTATTCATAAGTTTGAGTACTTTGTCAGAAAATGATTGAATCGAAAAATGAAAATGAGGAACAAATCTAGGGTTTTTGACAATCTCAAAAAACTCATCGGTGAGATATTGTGGATCAATACTCGAGATTCTGATCCTTGGAATGCTCGTTTGTTCTAGGATTGCTCTGAGGAGTTCAGGGAGGCGACTTTCATCTGCATTTCTTGTATTTTGAGATCATCGAGCAGCAAGGTTGATTCAGGTGATCACGATCTCCTGTCAGCCTTCTTTTTCTATTTCTTTGATTTCATCAATGATTTCAGCAAGAGGACGATTCCTATGAGGGCCTCTCTTGAAGATCGTAAGACAGAAAGAGCAGTGATTATCACATCAATTTTGGATGATAACATAGTTTTTGGTTCGAAGCTTTTGTCCTGGAGTTGTGAGACCATTGGTAAAAGAGGTCGCACTTTGTGCTGGATCTTCTGCAAGAAGAAGAATTTTGTCCTCATAAGGTGCAAGCTCTGGATAATTTTTGAAAAAAACGGCTCTATCTGTTGCTTCTCCCTTGGTAATTGATCCGCAGCCTGCAATATACACTCTTTTGTCTTGGTGGAGTTGGTCGAGGATTTCTTTGACTCGTTTGGATTTTGCACGGTCGGTTACTACGCAGGTTGCAACAAGAAAAATATCATCTTCGGCTTGTTGAGTAGCTTCTAGATGAGCAATTCGTTTATTAAGGTAGAATTTATTGACTTTACAACCGTAGACTTTATGTTCCATAAAAGACTGAAATCAGAATTAAATCTTCTTTCATCATAAGAAAAGGGTGAAATAAAAGCAAGGGATTTTTTACTCAATGTCAAAAGTGGAAAATCCAGTGAACATCACATCTCTTAACCGATTGCCACATTCTCGATCTTTGTCATAAGTGCAATGCTTTTTACTTCCCGGAATAAGTTATGTGGAGCTTTTCATCGTATCAAGCCACTTTACTTGATCAAAAGGAAAATCAATATGATATCTTTTTGCTTCGGCTTTGAGCATATTTTTGTTAAAATCTACATTGTGATCGATGACAAAATCTGCTCAAATGTATATGAGAAATCCAAAAAGTGGAGCGACTCATCAGTTTCAGTATGATGCTCGAACGATTCTAAATGTTCTCTACGTCACTCATTAGTTCACTACTTACTAAGAGAGGATTGTTTTCTATCCTCTTTTTTTTGTGATAAAAAAGCAGAAGAAAGTAATTAAAATTAAGACGATAAAACTGTAAAAAAATAGGGGATTGTTTTTATATGCATCAACTCAGTATCTAACGCACGATACTATAAGTAAATATAGTCGTATACTGCTTAATAAAACAGTATAGAAAAAAGAGAGGTTTTTTCTTGCTTGTGAGAAAAATGGTATCAACAAATATATGATAGTAGATAGTCGGTTTAGAAGAAAAAACCAGTCAAAAGCAACTTCCCAATCTTTTGCTCGCAAAGCATGATGCATTTGTAGCCAAAAATACCGATAAGGATCTCCACATAAAAGAAAAATAAAAATCATTATTTATGCAAAATATATAAATGAAGCATTGCAATGAATATACAAAAGATTCGTAGATATTGAAGTCGAAATCCACATGGAAGGTTTAAATAATCTTCAGTAAGAAGTATAATATCAGCAAGTATTGGATATATTGAGAATCCTAATAAGCCTATATAATTCCATTTTGAAAAAATTACTTTTTTCTGATGTTGATTATAAATAATATAACACCAAAAAATAAGAATTAAGAAACATCAGAAGAGTGCTGCTATCATTTGAATTTTATTCAAATAAATAGTTTCATTATATTTAATTATTGCTAGAAGACAAGATAAAAAAATCGGTTTTGGAAGTTTTTCTCTAAAAAAAGGGAGCTCCCTCCCCCCTTCTCACCTCCGTAATCAAAATCTTTTGAAAATGAGAAGCAAAACGATATAGTTGAGTCAGATTTATTTTTTGTTATAAAAAAAGATGAAAAAAGAACAACATAATCCAGAACTAGAAAAGCAAAATATCGCTGATCAAGATACTCAGGAGCTCGAAAATATGCTTGAGCAGGCGAGTAAAGAGGCTCAGGAAGCTGAGATATCTCCACTTATTGCAAAGATTGCCGAACTTGAGAAGGTTTTGCAGGAAAAGGAGGAAATCGCAAAAAATAGCCAAATTGCCTATTTGCATCTCAAGGCTGATTTTGATATTTTGCAAAGACAAACTGATCAAAAAATTGAAAATGCCAATCGTGATGCAAAAATAAAGATTGTTAAAAAGCTGATTCCTCAGCTCGAAAACCTCAGAAAGTCGCTTCTCAATCTCAATGATGAGCAAAAGGAAAGTACTATGGGGAAGGGGCTTTTGATGATGCAAGAGGGATTTTACAAAGTATTGAGTGAGATGGGAATTGAACCGATAGCATCGATGGGGCTAGAGCCAGATGCTCAGTATCATGAACCAGTCAGTATGCAGCCAGTGAATGATGAAGCTTTAAAAGGAAAGATTGTTCAGGAGTTTGAGCAAGGATTTGTTTACAAGGAAGGAGAAGAAGTGATCGTACTTAATCCTGCGAAAGTTGTTGTAGGAAGCTAGTTTAGTATCGAGATTTGTCTTTCGATGAGTTCTTTTTGGAAGATTTCGGCTAGGGCTAGATTGACTTCAAGTGTTTGTATGATAGAGGAGTCGTAGTGACTTTCTATTACTTTCCCTTCATATTTTGATAAAAGATATTGTACGCTAGAGAGCTGATCATAGGAATGGGTCAGCTTTATTTTTTTTGTTATTTCTTTTTCGATGATATTGAGGTGCTGGATACCTGATTTTGTAGTTTCGGTATATGCTTGGATGAGTCCTCATACTCCCAAAAGTGTCCCACCAAAGTATCTTGTTACTACTACCAAAATTTCAAAAAGCTCGGCACCTGTAATAACCGATAAGATTGGTTTTCATGCAGTATTTGCTGGTTCTCCGTCATCTGAAGATCTTTGGTCAGTAGTGGACAGATTTCGTGATCAGAAAAGGTCTTGCTGAGCCTGAGGGGTAAGTCTTCGAGCGTAGCAATTATGTGTGGCATCGTAGTATTTTTTTCTGAGAGAATCGAGGTGAGTATTAGCTTCCTCAGCGCTAGAAATAGGAAGCAAAGTAGCAAAAAATCTGGATCCTTTAATTTTGGGGATCTCAAAAAAATGGGGTTGGTTAATGGTTTTGTAGGTTAGTTTTTGCATTGTAGTTTTTTTGATATGTGCAAAGATAAGTTGAAAACTGCTTTCTTAATTGATTTTGAGTGCAGAGAGGATCTCGTCTTGTGGAGTTTCTGGATTGTCGATGAGTTTGATGTCTGGGGTTAGTCCAATTTTATTGATAGAGTTTTTTTGATCTGCGATGTTTCGTAGCGCAATGGTATATTTGAGTAAGCCTCCATTGCTTAGTGGTGAGATTTCTTGCATTGATCACTTTCCATGGCTAGTCTCTCCTATAAGGTAGGTAGTATCTGGAAAATAATGTTTGAGTGTTCCAGCAAAGATTTCTGCAGCACTTGCGGTAGATTTATCGATAAGGATCAAGGTTTTGCGAAGAACAAAGTGATGATCAGATTTTTGAGCTTTTTCTTTTTGTGAAGAGTCTTTGGTTTTGAGTGTCAAGAGTGGGCTACCTTCTGAAATCATCGTTTCAAGCGCTGTTAGGACTTCATCTACGATACCTCAAGGATTCCCTCTCAGATCAAAGATATGAAACGAACAATTTTGATATTTCTGCATATGAAAAATAAAGCTCTCGGCTGCTCCTTTATCAAAATTATTGATCAGAAAGTAGCATTTATCTTCTTTTTTGAGCGAATCGATCGCTGGGATCTGAATTTTGTCTCTTTGGATGGAGAAAAGATAGATCTTCCCTTTTCTATCGATTTGTAGTGAGAGATGGGTCCCAATTTCCCCTCTTATTTGTGAGAGAAAGAGGTCAAAATCCTGATTTTTTTGGTAGTATTTTCCATTGATAGCAATAATCAAATCTCAAGCTTGAAGCCCAGCTTTTTGGGCAGGGGAGTTTGGGATAATTTTGCTGACTACGGGAAGATTTTCTGGACTGAGTTTGATGACAGTTCAGATTCCGCTAATATTATTATTGAGGAGAGCAAGGAGCTTTTGAGCTTCTTTTGGTGAAAAATAGGAAGTATAAGGGTCTTGAAGCTTAGCAAGGTAGCCCGAGATACTTGTCTGGTCTCATGTTGGAAGTATGTGAGGATAGAGATAGGACTGTTCAAGCTTTGTTTTGATCTCCGGAAATATGGCTTGTTCTATAGGATCTGAGGATTGAAGGTTTGCTGTCGTGATACCTGGAATCAATAAGAAACCCAAAGAAAAAATCAGATTTTTGATTTTGTTTTTCATGGAAATTGAGATATGATAAAGTATCAAAAGTATATGATTTTTGCGCCAATTTACAAGTAAAACAAAAAGCCTCTCGGGTAGACGAGAGACGATTTGCCAATTAAGGATATAAAGTATCTCAGCAACCTTTAGCAATCTAAAGATTTTTGCTAAGACTTCCGCACGAGAAGGTGAAGTGTGGTGTGAGTGATTTTTTGGTTTTTGTTTTTGCTCGTGGGTGAGGGAAATCCTTGCAACTTAGGCTGATACTTTAGTCTTGAACTCTTTTACCTCAAGACATTATAAGTATAGCCATAAATAAAAGAAAAAGCAAATTTTTGTACAAATAATTTTAAAAAAAGTCCCTTTTCTAGAAAACTAGGAAAAGGGATTTTTTGATAGATTTTACTAAGCATTACTAATGCTTAGACTGCTAGCTTTTCTCTTCTTTAGAGAAGAATTTTTTCCGTTCATCAGCTCCGTAGAGAAGATGGGAAAGCTTTGAGCAGAGCTCCTGGTCCAGATGGGGAGAATTGAGAAGTTCTCCAAATTTAACCGCGTCGGGGATGTTGAAGCCAGCCATACTGACATTTTTTTCTTCGATGTTTTTCATCAGTAGACGTAGTTGTCCATTGAGGTAGGGGGCAATACCCTTATATTCATCCCAGAGTTTTTCCTGTTCAGGGATGCCGATGCTTTGTACTAAGGAATGCCAGAAAAGTACTTCCTTTGCAAGAATTCTTGTTTGCATAATGCTGTTTTTATTTTAATATTTATTTATGATGTGTATATACTTATTTTTATAAAAATGTCAAGTTAAAATATCTTGACTTTTCTTTTTTTTTTGGTAAAATTCTTGACAGTAAATAAATATTGTATAACCTAAAATAAAGGATTCCTTATGGAAAAGAAGAGTTATTTAGAGGTACTGGTTGCTCTTGAGCAGTTTGTTGCCTATGCGATGAAGTTTTCGCTTAAAAAAGAGACTCCTTCTGGTGAAACCAAAAACCACAAAATCTCTGGTATCCGTATTGCCTATCAGGAGAGTGATATCTCACAGCAGATGTTCTCTGAAGGTGAGGACTATGGACTCAAGCGTATCCCTAAGGCTCCAGAAGTGCTGGTGATGCTCTTTTATGATCACTACTTTGTGGAAAAGGGAGTGAAAAAGAGCAAGCATGTTGTTACAAGCAAAGCTTTTAGTTCTCCGGTATTTTCTGGTACTCAAGGGCTGTTTCGTCATCTCAAGGCTGGTTTGCCTTATTTGGTAGATAGTCTTTTTGATGATTTTTATGCATCAAAGCTGGAGGATAATATCTACGCTATTGAGGCACTTTCTGATGTTGAGAAACTTACTGATGCAGCTTTTGAGGTGGAGTATCTTACCAAATTTTCTCAAAAATTGTTGAAAAAAGTTTGTAATCTGACTCAGGAGCTCTATCAGATTCCATGTGTTAGTGATGCAACTTTTACGCTTAGTTCTCAACGTCAACTCTGGATTGTCGTTGATCATCGTGGTCAACGTATTATCAACAAGCGAGATCTGTTTGTGATGAGTATGTCTTTGGTCTTGGTCAATCGCAAGAAAGAGCATATCCATTTCTCAGATTCGGTGATGACTAAGACGTGTGATGAGATGGATCGGAGTTTGCCTAAGATCCGAGATCAAATTCAGAATTTTCTTTTTTCAAAAGAAAGAAATCAGCTGGAAAGCGGAATTTATCCCTTGATCTTTGCACCATCTGCGGTAGGAACCCTATTTCATGAGGCGTTAGCTGGGCATATGCTCTCTGGTCGCTATATTGCCGAGGGGATTTCAACTGTCTTCAAGAGTAAGATCGGCAAGCAGATTGCTACTGATGGTTTTATGGAGGCATTGAAGTATCTAGAGATCTGGGACTGTCCGAGGGATGAGGAGATGCTTGCTTCTTATCGTTATGATATGGAGGGAAGTTCTAGTCAAGATGTTCTTTTGATAGATAGAGGTAAGGTTCTTCATTATTTGCATAGCAAAAACTCTTCAGCTCGTCTTAACTGTCACAATAATGGACATGCTCTTGGAGGTAACTTTATTCAAAAGTATCGGATCAATAATCAAGATGTTGAGACAGTTGCACTGCCCGAGCCTCGTGTCTCCAACTTGAAGATTATTGGACTTGATACGATAAGCTTGGAAGCTATCAAGCAACGGCATTTTGATCAGTTTGGATATTATCTTTGGGTTGAATCCAAGTCAGGTCAGGTTCTAGTAGAATCAGGGACTTTTGAACTGGAGATCGAATCAGTTGTCAAGGTTTATTCTGATGGCACTAAAGAATACTTCCACGGAGGGAAGTTTTCTGCGAATCTGACGGATTTCCTTGATGCGATTGAGGTTGTTAGTGATTATTACGGTCGATGTCAGGGCTTTTGTGGTGCTGAGAGTGGTTGGGTTCCTACTGAGGAATCGGCTCCTGCTATGGCAATCTATGGAGTCAATTGGATCCCTGATGATCTTCCAGAGCCAGATATCTTGGTAAACCTTAAGCGAGACAAGCACCTCTCAGAGGAACAAGTAGAACAAGGCTTTGAATACGAAGTCAAGTCTAAAACAAAAAAAATAAAAAAGACTGAATAATGAGTGTGGTCGGCTCAAAAGAGTGGAGAGGTATTCTTCTCCACTTTTTTTCAAAGGAGATAAAAGTCTTGATTTTTGATAGAGTGATTGTTATCTTAAGTTTGTTTTTTTATTCTTTGACAATATTAATGAAACTGTTTGCAGAATTTTTAGTTTTGATGGTTGCTATCGAACATTTGTATATTCTATATATTGAGATGTTTTCTTGGGAAAAACTTGGAAAAAAGGTCTTTAGGTGAGTTTTAGAGAATGATCTTTTTGTAAAGACTAAGGGGTTGGCAAAAAATATCGCTTCGCGTTATTTACTTCGTAAAAAACCTCGCACAAAATAGAGAAATAAAAGATCTGAATTAGTAAAAATATAGG
>ERZ773267.57-NODE-57-length-85531-cov-7.816603_pt1 | contig 85531 bp, 92 predicted proteins | sample MGYA00511959_ERZ773267 | MGnify/ENA primary metagenome ERZ773267 (study PRJEB29015, sample SAMEA2738165) | human oral metagenome | biome: human oral; feature: human-associated habitat; material: saliva | place: China | collected 2240 ...
TTCGTTGACCGAAGGATTGCTCCTTCTCAACGATGTTGCATCTGGCTTGTTAGATGTAGGAATCGCTGATAAAATGAAGTCCGTCAGATTGGTGCAGAATTTTTGTCCTGCCAAGGAAACAAACCGGACGCATAGCCGTTGTGCTATGTGGAGGATTTGTTGACACAGGCAGGGCGAAAAGGATGCTCCAAGATGGCGGTGCTGAATTTATCAGTGCTTCCTCAATTCTAACTGTTTTGCATTGTGTAGTTTTCAGGGTACATCCTGCGCCGCTCTAGTGCTTGGGCTTGCTTTCGCTTGCCCGCCGCTCTCATCGGCGCGACTGTCATAATATAACACACGCCGCGATTCTCGTCAACCCCTCTTTTTCCTTTTTTTCGATTTTCGTCAAAAAGATATGTCTACGCTTTTACACACTTATTCAGCCCAACGGATAGCGCGAACGTGATGAGGACCGTCGGCAGTGTGTATCCAATGGGCAAATCAACATCCATAAGCAGTCGATAGATGAGGAATCCAACCAACCACGCGAACATGTTTCGCCAATCACACGCCTTGTTCTGAGCATCCGTTTTCAGAACGAAGAACGCTCCGAGCAGAACAGCAACCATGGGGGCAAAAACAGATCCAATCATATACAAAAGCCCAGTAATGTCATCCATAGGAAAGAGAATTGCCGCCACTGTTCCAATTGTCGCCGCAAATACGGCCATCTTCTTCCCTTTTCCCTCGCCGTCTTGTCCCATAGCTGTCCGCACAGCTTCCGCAGAAATCCCGGCGGAGAAGGCATCCAAGAATGCTGTGGTGACCGTGGAAAACACAATAATAAGGAGTCCCACCGTGCCAAGTCCTGCGCGAAGCATGATCTGGGCGATGTCACCGGTTCCCGCCAAAATTGCCGCGCCCATGCCAATCAAAAACATCCAGCTGCTTACGAGGCCGTATACAAGCGTGCTGACAAGAGCCGCCCTGACCGGCTCTTCGGTGTCCTTTGTGTAATCGCCGACCACAGGCAGCCACGAAAGCGGCATGGAAACCGACAGTTCCAGTGCGGCTCCAAAGGAAATCATCTCGGACGAGAAAGGTGCTGTACCGGTCTCCTCCATAATAACAATGCACATGATCACCGTCAGGATGAAGAGTGCCGTCATCGTGATGGTATTCATCCGGCCAAAATTTCTGACTCCCACCATAATCCACAGTACAATCAGTGCGCCAATCACCACGCACCAGCCCCAGTTTCCTATTGGCCAGATGGCCGTGGCGGACAAGGCTCCGTCATAAATCATAATGCCTGTCCAGCCAACGAGCTGCAACACGTTCAGCATCGCAAAAAATGCGCCGCCATAGCGGCCATAGGCCATCTTCACCGCTTCCATGGCGCTTTTTCCACTTCTGGCACTGACCAGCCCGGTCAGGAAAAAAAGGACACCGCCAATCAGATGCCCCAGCACAATTGCTGTCATGCCTGCTTCCCATCCAAGTGGTGCCAGATAGGTCCCTGTCAAAATTTCCGCAATAGAGACGCCCGCACCGAACCAGAGCAAGCCATGTCCAAACAAATTGCTCCTTTTTGCTTTCTCATTCATCCTTTACATCCCCTCTGCAAACCTGCCCTGCAAGTCAAATGCATGATTCATGGGGCCAGAGCCCCTTCCGAGGTCAAGCATAGCTGCCAAGGCTCCGGAAACATATTCCTTTGCCCTGCCTACAGATTCATGCAGGCCAAAGCCCTTGGCGAGGTTTGCGGCAATAGCGCTGGATAGTGTGCAGCCCGTACCGTGCGTGTTGTGTGTGTCGATTCTTCTTCCCTGAAACCACGTAAGCGTCCCTCGCTCATAAAGGAGGTCGTTGGCATCATTGTGACTGTGCCCTCCCTTTACGAGAACACTGCAGCAAAAGGTCTTTGCTATGGATGCGGCAGCCTCACGCATATCCGCTTCCGTTGTGATCGCAAGTCCGCTAAGGACCTCTGCCTCCGGAATGTTCGGCGTAATCACCTCGGCAAGCGGAATCAAAAGATCCGTCAATGTCTCCACCGCCTTCTCCTCAATTAGTCTTGCCCCGCTGGTGGCAACCATGACCGGATCCAGCACGATGTGCTCCGCCGCATAATGGGTTAGGCGATCCGCGATGATGCGGATCAGCGCCCCATCGGATACCATGCCGATTTTCACTGCATCCGGCCGAATATCTGAAAAAACGGCATCCAGCTCCTGCCCCAGAAACTCCGGGGAAACATTCAAAATGCTGCGCACACCGCATGTGTTCTGGGCGGTGAGTGCTGTCACGGCACTCATGCCAAACACACCATTCATCGTCATTGTTTTGAGGTCGGCCTGAATGCCGGCGCCCCCACTGGAATCACTCCCGGCGATGGTCAGTACAGTTTTCATCCCGTTTTCCTCCCTATCTGCCCGTTGCTTCTTTTACCTTGTGCAGCAGGCGCTGCGTTGCAAGACGAATGTCTTCCTTGGCAAAGATCGCTGAAATAACGGCGACGCCCGCAACACCACTGCCGGCAAGCTGCATGACGTTTTCATCGTTGATGCCGCCGATTGCGACGACGGGAACTGCTGTCGCTGAACATATTTCTTTCAGTGTTTCATAGTGAACAACCTCAGCATCCTCCTTGGAGTTGGTAGGAAATACAGCCCCCACCCCCAAGTAATCGGCACCGCACCCAGCGGCAATCCGCGCCTCCTTTACCGTCTGTACCGAGATGCCGAGAATCTTGTCCTGCCCTATGCGTTGTCTGGCTGCACCTGCCTCCATATCGCTCTGTCCCACGTGGACGCCATCGGCGTCGATCGCCATGGCCAGCTCCACATCATCATCAATAACGAAGGGTACACGATAACGCCGACAAAGCGCAAGGAGCTCCCGTGCTTCTTGCAGCAAGGAAGCGCGGGGCATTGTCCCTGCGCTTTTCTCACGCAGCTGAAGAAATGTCGCACCTCCTTGCAGCGCACGTTCTACCGCATCATACAGTCTTCCCCCATGCAGCCAGCGACGATCGGTTACCGCGTACAGGAGAAGGTCTTCTTTCCTCACAGCCATTTCATTCATCTTCTTTCCTGTCGCCTCTGCTCGTTTCACATGGAGCCTTCGTCTGCACTCGCTGCCATATCATCGGATTTCGATCCTTTCTCCTCGATTCATACGCTCCGCTGTTATATGATAGAGCGCATCGATGATCCGATTCCGATATGTGGCGTTTCCATCGCCTTCTGTCATATACTCCATCGCAATCTCGCCGGCGAGTCCCATGGCAGCAACAGCGGCGGCCGCAGCCGCCAGCGTGTGTCCGGGATTTGCCGCCAGAAAAGCAGTCATGACACCGGATAGCTGGCAGCCCGTTCCCGTAATGCTGCTCATTTCTTTGCGCCCATTGCGGATGACATAGCATGCCTCTGCATCAGCGACCAAATCAATGGCACCGGTCATGGCGATAACACTCCCGCATGATTGCGCACACATCTTTGCAAACGCAATTATATCTACAAGATTCGCTTCAGTAACCGCATCCGCAGCATCTGCGTCCACTCCCTTTGTCGTCGTGCTGCCAAGACATAGCGCCTTGATCTCCGATATGTTGCCGCGAATTGCCGTAAAGTGCAGTTCCTCCATAAGTGCGACTGCCGTCTCGGTGCGCAGCTTCGATGCGCCTGCGCCTACCGGATCCAAAAGCAGTGCATGTCCCAGCTCCATGGCGCGTTTTCCGGCCAGATGCATCGCGCGGATGGACTGCTTATGCAGTGTGCCGATATTGATGTTCAGCCCGTCACAAATTCGTGTGATGTCGGCGGCTTCCTCCGGCTCATCCGACATGATGGGGCTTGCACCAACCGCCAGAATGGCATTCGCCACATCATTTGCGGTCACATAGTTGGTGATGTTATGCACGAGCGGTGCATTCTCTCTTACGTTGTCCAAATAGCTTTCCAGCATGACTGTCTCCTCTTGCTGCGTCGTTTTCCCAGCCCGCTTCGCCCGAATCACACATAATCCGCCTTACGAGGCCTGCCTGCACAAAAAGAGCGCCACCCAAAATGAAATGGATGACGCTCGAATGCGCTTAAAAATAAAGGCCTATTTCCCTACGTTGGCATTATCCAAATCAGGTTATGGGTCAGGATCGAATCCACTCTCAGCCTTTCGGCTCCCCTTGTGCTTTTATTATACTTTTTCTTCCATGCTGTGTCAACTTAGGGAATCACTATACTATGCCTCATAGACAAAGTTCAATTCACTGCGCTCTGCAAGGAGCGGTGCGGCAGCGTCCTTCTCCGAGAGGACGGTCGGTGTGAGTGGCCATGCGACACCGATTGCAGGGTCATCCCAACGGATGTTGCCGTCACAGTCCGGTGCATAGAGATTGTCCGACTTATACTGCACCTCCACATTGTCGGTCAGCGTGATAAATCCGTGGGCAAAGCCGCGCGGAATGAAGAGCTGGCGATAGTTCTCCGCAGAGAGCTCCACCCCCACCCACTGTGCATAGGTTGGGGAGCCGCGGCGGATGTCAACGGCAACGTCGAAGATCGCCCCACGCGAGGCGCGCAGGAGTTTCGCCTGCGCCATGGGATTCAGCTGATAGTGCAAGCCGCGCAGCGTCCCCTTCTGTGCCGAAAAGGAGTGATTGTCCTGTACGAATGCGACATGAATCCCCGCATCCTCCATTTTTTTGGCCGACCAGCTCTCCATAAACCAGCCGCGCGCGTCGCCGAATACCTGCGGCTCTATGATGACAACGCCGGGCAGTGCCGTTTCAATGACTTTCATATTATCCCTCTACATTTCATCCACGATGCGTTTCAGATACACACCGTATTCGTTCTTTGCCAGTGGCTCTGCGAGACGGAGCACCTGCTCGGCATCAATATAACCCATGCGGTAGGCGATCTCCTCGATACAGGCGATCTTCAGTCCCTGACGCGCCTGGATGGTCTGGACGAATGCCGCCGCCGACAGGAGGGACTCATGCGTCCCCGTGTCCAGCCATGCATAGCCGCGTCGCAGCCGCTCCACACGGAGTTTTTTCGCCGTAAGATAGGCGATGTTCACATCGGTGATCTCAAGTTCTCCACGTGCCGACGGGCGTACTGCGCGCGCGATGTCAACGATGTCATGGTCATAGAAGTAGAGTCCTGTCACAGCGTAGTTGGACTTCGGCTGCTTTGGTTTTTCCTCCAGCGAGAGTGCGTTTCCGTCCGCGTCAAAGGAGACGACGCCGTACCGCTCGGGATCGGACACATAGTAGGCGAACACGGTCGCCCCCGTGTCGTGCTGTACCACCTGCTGAAGTACCTGCGCAAAATCCGAGCCGTAGAAGATATTGTCCCCCAGCACAAGCGCACATCCCTCGCCGCCGATAAAGTCTGCACCGATCAGAAATGCCTGTGCCAGGCCGTCAGGGCTTGGCTGTACGGCATACGAGATGGCGATACCGAGCTGGCTCCCGTCACCGAGGAGGCTCTGATAGAGCGCACTGTCGCTCGGCGTCGTGATGATGAGGATGTCCCGTATGCCCGCAAGCATGAGCGTGCTCAGTGGATAGTAGATCATCGGCTTGTCGTAGATCGGCATGAGCTGCTTCGATACGACCTTCGTCAGCGGATAAAGTCGCGTCCCTGAGCCGCCTGCCAGGATGATTCCCTTTTTGATCATTCCGTCACCTCTTCCAAAAGATTCATGATGTCCTAATTCGACAATACAGACAGATCTCCTTCATAAAAAAGGCACGCAGAAAGTGACTCCTTCTGCATGCCTTTGATCAGTGATATGAGATTTACCCCGCAAACATTTCCATAATATGCGCGACGAGAATGCCGAACGGTGTGCCGATCACGTAACCCATCAGCGCCATGAGGATGCCGACGGGAACCAGTGAGCCGGAGTAGGTGCCGGCAAGTACAGGCGCGGATGCCGTCCCGCCGATATTGGCGAGTGAAGCCACGCACGCCGTGAACATATCGAGGTGGAAAAGCCGTGCGAGGAAGAACATGAGGACAAAGTGAACACCGAGGATGATGAACCCGGTCAAAATCCAGTACGGCGCATCGCCCAGTTCCAGCAGGGAGGCGCGTGATGCGAGGAGGGCGATCACGGAGTAGAGGAGAACATTCGAGATCTCCGCCGAGCCCGCCACGCGTCCGAGCGGCGAGACAGCGCCGACCAAGCCGAGCACCGTGATAAAGAGGATCGTCCACGTCGCCTTGTCAAAGAACGGTACGGCTGCATTGAGTGTCTTTCCGACGTTCGCACCGAGTGCCGAGACAACGAGAGCAACGCCGAGCAGGAGGATGATGCTCTGGAACGTGATCTTCCCCGTGTTCAGCTTGGCGTCCTCCTCAAGGCTGCGCGAGACAGCATCAAGCTGCGTCGTATCTGCCTTGTTCCACACGTTGAATCGTGCGGCGAGCGTAATGAGCCAGAGCAGGAACATAACCCAGATGGAGTAGTCGATGGAGTCCACCACGAGGGCATAGCCCATATCCGCCTCCGACACGCCGAGCGCCGCCTGCACGGCGACCATATTGCCCGAGCCGCCGAGCCACGAGCCGCAGAGCGCGCCGAGTGCCATCCACGAGTCGACGCCGATCAGCCCCTTCATCACCAGATAGGCGACGATAAAACCGATCATGATCGTGATGGATGCGGAGAAGAATCCAAGCAGCATCCGTGGGCCAAGCTTCAGCACCTTGCGGATGTCGCAGCGCAGCAGCATGGTAAATACCATCGCGTACGTCAGCGAGTTCTTCAGTGCGCCGTAGGCGGGCTTTGTCGCCGCCATATCCCATGTGCCGAACGTGCAGAGCAGCATGGAAATGAGGTAGACGAGGACGACAGCGGGAAGATAGCGGAACAGTGCCCAGCCTGTCCCCTTCTCAAGCGTTACCAGCCCGCCTGCGAGCAGGATGAGCACAGCGACATAGGTGAATCCATCCGTAATCATGACAATACACTCCTTCGATGATATATAATTCCTTGAAGAATTATAGTCTCGATTATATAATAAACCAATAAAGAGATACAATGGACTTCTTTCCTATAGTTCTCTTATTTATGAAAGAATTCTGTATACAAAAGGAGGATTCCCATGAAAATTACGAACGTCGAACTGGGCATGCTTTCTGTTCCCCTGCGTGTTCCGTTCAAAACAGCACGCCGCCGCGTGGACAGCGTCGAGGATGTCATCGTTCTCATTCGCACCGATACGGGTGCAACGGGCTATGGCGAGGCACCGCCGACGGGCGTCGTGACGGGTGACACGACGGGCGGCATTATCGACGCGATCCGCACGCACCTTGCCCCGATGCTGATCGGACGGGACGTGAACGAGTTCGAGGATCTCATCCGTAATGTGCAGACCGCGCTCATCCACAATACCTCAGCAAAGGCCGCTGTCGATATGGCGCTCTACGATCTCTACGGGCAGCTCTGGAACATTCCCGTACATAAACTGCTCGGCGGAGCAAGGGACGGCATCGTGACCGACATCACGATCAGCGTCAATGCGCCCGAGGAGATGGCGCGCGATGCACGCGATGCCATCCGTCGCGGCTACGACACGCTCAAGATCAAGGTAGGAATTGATCCCTCGCTCGATGTCGCCCGTCTCGTCGCCGTCCGCGACGCGGTCGGCAAAGACGTGCGCATCCGCATTGACGCCAATCAGGCATGGCGTCCGCGCGAGGCCGTCCGCATCCTCGCCCAGATGGCAGAGAAGGGGCTCGATATCGAGCTGGTGGAGCAGCCCGTCGCCGCCGCCGACATCGAGGGGCTCGCCTACGTCACGAGAGAGAGCGACGTCCCTGTCCTCGCTGACGAGGCTGTCTTCTCCCCCGCCGATGCGCTGCGCATCATGCAGCTCCACGCCGCTGACATGGTCAACATCAAGCTGATGAAATGCGGCGGACTCTACCCCGCCCAGCAGATCATCGCTGCCGCAGAGATCTACGGCATGGAGTGTATGCTCGGCTGTATGCTCGAGGCAAAGATCTCCGTCAATGCCGCTGTAGCACTCGCCTGTGCCAAAAAAATCGTCACGCGCATCGATCTCGACGGTCCCGTGCTCTGCCGTGAGGATCCGATTGAGGGCGGCGCACACTTTAACGAGAAGGACATCACCGTCTCCACCGCACCGGGGCTTGGCATCAAGGGTGTAGCCGGACTGAAGATGCTGTAAGGAGACCGCATGAATACATCGACCAACTTCGCCGTCGGCGAACCGTTTCCCCTGCCCATCCGCGCCGAAGCGGACGGCGGTATGTTTCAAGCGGATAAAAATGGCATGATGTTCCTGCTGCAGCTCTCGCGCACGGACGCCATTGCTGTGGAGGCATTTCGCACGGGCGAGATCGAGCTGGCACTCACCGAGGTGGATGGCATACTCTTTTTCCTCTATCGTATCGACGGCATCTTCAAGGACGGCTGGGGCGACGCACCGCTCTCCCTTGCCCTCGTCAAAGAGGAACTGATGCCGGACGAGGAGAGCCTCGCCGATCCGACCATCCATCTCTATCTCATCGATACGAAGCTCAAGCTGCTCCTCGCACAGCGGACGGCGCGTGTGCCCGAAGCGTTCGCGGACATCATCCGACAAAACGTACGCGCACAAAAAAGTGCACCGCTCTCGATGCTTGCCTTCCAAAAGAAAGTCGCTGCCGTATGGGCGAAAAAGTCTCCCGCGGACCTTCGTGCCGCAGCATCGGCGTCGCATACGCTGCCAATGACACTTAGCGGTACTATTCACTAGAGAAGCGCTGATAGATACTCTTTTCATTCGTTCGTGGGACTGTTCTATCCATAGCTAAAAAATCCCCCTTTTGCCGCAGATGATACAGCAAAAGGGGGATTTTTTGTTATCATTTCAAAAGCTCTGCAACGATGCGGGCGACCAGCGGTGTGCGCGAAAATGGCGTGATGATGTAGTAACCGTCAATATATGGCTCAATGTCATGGGCAATCTCCAGCGAAAGCCTGACAGCGAGTTCCTCCGCCGCCTCCCGATCGAGCCCGTGATACGCATTGATGATGCGCTCCTCGACGTGAATGCCCGCAATCTCGCTTTCCATAAACCGTGCGTTGCGCTCGCTGACCACGGGCATGATCCCGCCCATAATCAGGGCATCTCCCAGCTCCTCACGCGCCGTGCGCAGGTTCTCCTGCGCGCGTTCGCTCAGCACGGGCTGTGTAAAGAATCCCGTCATCCCCGCTTCCAGCTTTTTCTTGGCAAGTCCAATCTGCGAGGGAAAATGTTTCGCATTGATGTTGAGCGCACCGAACACATGAAACGGCAGAACGTCGCCATGCTCACCGAGACTCTTGATGAATGCGGACAGTTTGCGCGAGTTGAACTGATAGACACTCTTTACCTCATCGCGTTCCGCCGTTGGAATCGGGTCGCCGGTAATGGCAATCATATTGTGAATGCCCTCGGCGCTGAGCCCGAGAAGAATGGACTTGATCGCGTTGAGGTTGCGGTCGCGGCAGGTCATGTGCGGAATCGGCTCAATCCCGAGCTCACGATGGACACGCGCCGCAAGCATCGCCGCATCCATACGCGCCCGCGCGACGGGGTTGTCCGCAATCGTAATGGCATCGACGCCCGCCTCGCGCAGCTCACGCGCCCCACGGAGAAATTTCTCCGCGTGACCGGTCTCAGGTGGGTCAAGCTCTACAGCAATGACTTTCCTGCCATCCCGCAGGGCGCCGAAAAAGGGACTCTCCGCCTGCATGACAGGCTCCTGCTCAGCGGCTGCCTGCACATCAGCAGTCACTATGCCCTGCGTCCCAAGAGCCGTGCAAAGGGCGCGGATATGCGCCGGTGTCGTGCCGCAGCAGCCGCCGAGGATGGAGACACCGTCCTGCACGAGTGCCGCCAGTGTCTCAGCAAAATACTCCGGCGCACTCTCATAGAAGGTACGCCCATCGACGACCATCGGATGTCCCGCGTTCGGCATCAGCGCGAGCGACAGCGACACCGACTTGAGATGATGCAGCAATTCCTTCATCTGACGTACGCCGTTGACACAGTTGAAGCCGACAGCATCAACCTGTCCGCTCTCTGCCACGGCACGGACGAGATCCTCCGCAAAGAAACCGTCGCGCGTATAGCCCCCCGGAAGTGCCGTAAAGGAAATCTGCACAAAGGCATGAGGGCATGCCGCCTTGATATAGGCGGCCGTCTCCGTCAATCCCTCAGCCGAGGAATTCGTCTCAAAGAGGAAATGCATAGCACCGCAGGAAAGGAATGTATCCGCCAGAAAGCGATACTCCGCAGCAATGTCGCGCGGCGGCAGTCCGATCACCGGACCGATATCAGCAAAGACGTATGCGCCAAATGGCTCTGCCGCGCGTGCGGCGAGCGCCCAGCCGGCACGGATGATCTGCGCAACAAGTTCGTCATCGCCTTGGTAGACAATGCGGTTCGCAGCAAATGTATTCGTCTTGATCGCCTGCGCGCCGGCGTGCAGGTACTCTGCATGAATGCCTGCAACCACGTCGGGTGATTGGAGGTTAGCGAGTTCCACTCCCTTGCCGCGCGTATTGGTTTTCTGTGCGTAGTACGTGCCCATACCGCCGTCAAAGACGAGCGGCTCATGCTTTAGATGTTCGCGTATATCCGCCATCCTGTCCCTCCCTCAGCCGAGAACACTGCGTGCGATTTCGACAGCACTGCGCGCATCGGCGGCATAGTAGTCTGCGCCGATCTCACGCGCATAGTCCTCCGTCAGGACAGCACCGCCGACCACCGTCTGACACTCATGACCTGCCTCGTGCAGCGCGTCGATCGTCCGCTTCATCGCCGTGACGGTCGTCGTCATCAGCGCAGAGAGGCCGATCAGCCCGACCTTCTTCTCGATGGCGACTTCGACCACGCGCTGTACGGGTACATCGCGTCCGAGGTCGATGATCTGATAGCCGTAGTTCTCGAGGACGACCTTGACGATGTTCTTGCCGATGTCGTGGATGTCGCCCTCAACGGTCGCGAGGATGACCTTCCCCTTTGAGATTCCCTGTCCATTTTCGGCCAGCTTTGCCTTGATGAGTTCAAGTGCCGCCGTTGCTGCATTTGCCGCATTGATCAGCTGCGGCAAGAAGATGATCTCCTTTTCATAGCGGTCGCCGACAATGTCGAGCGCGGGAATGACTTTATTCTGGATGATGTCCATTGGAGCCGTGTTCGCCAGCAGCCGACGCGCAATCTGCTCTGCATCATCGCTGAGACCGCGCATGATGGCATCCATCAGCGGATCGATTTCCGCATCCCCCTCCGCAGTTGGTGTATCCGACTTCACGTCTGCCGCAGCATCCGTAATACCGAGCTCCTTGCGGCGGCGAATCTCTGCCTGCTCGGCAGCAAACCGCTCAATATAGGCGGCACAGTCCGCATCCTCACCGCTGACGGCACGGAAGGAGACAACGGCGTCCATGACCTCCTTCGTGTTCGGATTGATGATCGGAAAATCCAGACCAACGTGCATCGCCTGAATGAGGAAGTTCACCGTCATGTGCACGCGTGCGGGAAGACCAAACGAAATATTGCTGACCCCGAGTGCACAGTGCAGTCCCAGGCGCTCATGCACCTCACGCACGGCGCGCAGTGTCTCCATCGCCTGCTCCTGCTGTGCCGAGATGGTCAGCGTCAGGCAGTCGATCACGATATCCTCGCGGTCGAGCCCATAGGTCTCCGCCTCTGCCACAATGCGTTCGGCAATAGCAACACGCTGCGCCGCTGTTTCGGGCAGACCGCTCTCATCCATCGCGAGCCCGAGCACTGCCGCCCCATAGTGTTTCGCAAGCGGGAAGATCGCGTCCATGCGTGCGCGCTCCCCACTGACCGAGTTGATGATGGCGCGCCCGTTCGTCACGCGCAGTGCCGCCTCGATCACTGTCGGATTCGCCGAGTCGATCTGCAGCGGCAGATCGACAACGCTCTGGACAGCCTTGACTACCTGCGGGATGATCGCAGCCTCATCGAGGCCCTGTGCACCGACATTGATGTCGAGCACCTGCGCGCCCGCCTCCTGCTGTGCGATGGCGAGTTTCTTGATGTAGCCCATATCCTCCTCAAGAAGCGCCTGCTGCAGCCGCTTCTTGCCCGTCGGATTGATGCGCTCTCCGATGACATTGACCTTGCCATACTCTGCAACGCGTCCGGGCGAAGCGAGCCCCTTGCGTTTCTTCCGTGTGGGACGGTCTGCTGCCCCACCCGCCACCGTCTCCGCGAGGCAGCGGATAAAGTCAGGATTGGTGCCGCAGCAGCCGCCGAGAATGAGTGCCCCGCTTTGGGCAAAGTGCAGCATCTCCGCCCCGAACATCTCCGCCGTCATCTCGTAGGCACCCGTGCGCGGGTCGGGGAGACCTGCATTCGGCTTGACGATGATCGGCAAGTCCGTCCACTCCATCATCTCTGCGACGATGGGGCGAAGCTCCGCAGGACCGAGCGAGCAGTTGACACCGAGTGCAGCGATGCCGAGCGCATCCAGCGTCACGGCCACGGAGGACACCGCAGCACCGAGGAAGGTGCGTCCGTTCTCCTCGAAGGTCATCGTCACCCAGATGGGCAGCTTCGTATGTTCCTTCGCAGAGAGCACGGCTGCCTTTACCTCATAGAGATCCGTCAGCGTCTCAAAGACGACGAGGTCGGCACCTGCCGCCTCGCCTGCCGTGACCATCTCGCGAAAGAGTTCATACGCCTCCTCAAAGGAGAGTGTTCCCAGCGGCTCAACAAGTTCACCGATCGGACCGACATCGAGGGCGACGCGTACACCTTTGACGCCGGAATGCTCCGCCGCACGGCGTGCCGTCGCGACATTTGCCGCGATCACCTCGGCAACGCTCTTCCCCGTACCGATCAGCTTATGTCCATTGGCACCGAACGTATTGCTGTAGATCACTCGGCTGCCCGCCGCAATATAGTTGCGGTGCACCTCCTCAACCACATCGGGATGCTCCATCCCGAAGAGCTCGGGGCGCTCTCCCGGGGCAAGGCCGCGCGCCTGCAGCTCCGTGCCCATACCTCCGTCCAAAATAATAATATCGTTCATTTTCCTATTTACTCCCATCTATTTCCCCGTCTTTGCCCCTTCGCGGCATCTGCGCCCCGCCTTTCGGAACGGGCAGGTGCGGAACATGAGACAGTGCTCACAGTCCGGTGGGCGGTGCGGCTGCGGTGTGCGCGCAATCCCCATGATCGCCGTCACGGATTTGCGCGGCACCATGATCGTCGTCGGCGTCAATGATACACCGATGCGCCGTGTCATATCGAGCAGTGAAAAGAACTTCGGCTGCTCCGTGATCGGCAGATCGCCGTAGCCGGGGCTGAAGCGATCCGTCAGATAGCGCCCCTCCGCCTCCACAGCTGCGCGCATATCCGCCTCAAAATTGTTGCAGATATTCTCGATCGCCGTGCTCGCACACGCATCCATGATGACGGCATCCGCTGCATTCGTCACCTCGCTGCGCATCATCAGCCGCTCTACACCGGGACCGAGTGTCGCTCCAAAGAGCACTGCCTCCTCGCACGGTGCGAGCATCTGCGGGATATCCTTCCCGGCAAAGGAAACGCCGAGCACTGCCCCATCCTCGATGGGCAGCTGACGATAGGTCAGGCGCGGTGTCGATGCTGCCAGCACCTCATCACTACAGCGATGAATCTGTGCCGCAATCTCCTCCGTCAGCTCCTGCCCGCGAAAGCCAAGATATTTCAAAATCTCATTGTCATTCAGCGCGGTAAACCGCGGTTCAATCATCGTCGTTCCCATTCTCTTCCGTCACCACTCCCTGCTGTCAATGATTCTCGCGTCGTCAAGTGTCCCCGATTATACCACATCCATCATATACGTACAATGACATGGGTTCCACGCGTCGCCGCAAGAATTGCTAATTGTGCTTATTCGACCGCATGGTGTGACGATCACATTAAAATAGTGGTCGATACTGAAAAAAGAAGTAAGCAAATAGGGCGGGCTCAGCGCGTTGCACACATAAGTATAATTCAAAAGCGTAGGAACACAATTTCCTACGCTTTTAATATTGCCCCCATATTCTACAAGACCGACACTTTCAGTGCATCAATCCGCGAATCGCACCGATGTCACCGCATGCCGCTCCTCTGTCCCATAGGCACGTCCAATGCCCATTGCAAGGAACGCATTGACCAGACTGTTGAGACTAACACCTTCGCGTTCTGCCTGTTTGATTAGTGCCAAATGTACGCTCTTCGGAACGCGCGTCGTGAACTTTCCACTCGGTGATTCATCAGCATACATGTGCGGCTCCGGCACATCACGACCTTCTTCTTTCGCTGTCTCAATCCATGATGCAATCGCATCTGAGATATTATGCAGGGCTTCTTCCTGTGTCTCTCCGTCAGCGATGCATCCCGGCAATTCAAACACCTCCGCCAAAAATCCACCGCCATCCTCTGCAGACAGCGCGGAAAGTGTAACCTGATAGTCATGTGTATCTTTCATCCTGCACCTCTACTATTCTACAACGCGTCGAAATAGTACCAACGCACGTTTAACATAAATTGCTTTCAATGGGCGACGTTTTCCCCTGGAATCAACGGTCAATATCTCTTGCAATTTTAGATGTGAAAACGTGTAGTGATCCCCCTTCCCTTTACGGCAAGTAAATCCACCAACTTTTGTCATGAGCTTTTCCAGATCATCAAAAGAAACATCGGCAGGATTATTCTCAACCGCTCGGAGCAATTTATTATAGTGTCCCATTTACGACCCTCTCGTTTTGTTTGATATTATATATGATACTACTTTATTCTGATTTGTAAATGACAAATTGACGTGACAAGGGGTCCCGTGTCCGCAGCACTTGGCAAAGTACCATCAAAAAGCTCTATGGCAGTGCAGTTCATTTTGTGCTATAATACTGCCTTATCACCGTACCCATAATTTCTCAAGGAGGAAATGGAATGATAAAAGAGGCGATCAAGAAAATCGTCGATAAGCAGGATCTGACTTACGACGAAGCATACGCCGTCATGAATGAGATCATGTCGGGCGAGACGTCCGCCGTGGAGAACGCTGCCTATCTCGCAGCGCTCTCCACAAAGAGCAGCGGGATGGAGACAATCGATGAGATCTCGGGGTCGGCAGCAGCAATGCGTGAACACGCACAGCCCGTCACGCACGAGATGGATGTCATCGACATCGTCGGCACGGGCGGTGACCACTCGGGCAGCATCAATGTCTCGACGACGGCATCATTCCTTGCGGCGGCGGCAGGACTGAAGGTGTGCAAGCATGGAAACCGCGCCGCATCCTCAAAGAGCGGTACCGCGGACTGTCTGGAGGCACTCGGAGTCAACATCGACCAGCCACCCGAGAAGGTACGTGAGGAACTGGGAAGCATCGGGCTCGCCTTTCTCTTCGCCCAGCGTTATCATCAGTCGATGAAGCACGTCGGTGCGATCCGCCGTGAGCTCGGCATCCGTACGGTGTTCAATATCCTTGGACCGCTGACGAATCCAGCACGCCCTACATACATGCTGCTCGGTGTCTACGGAGAGCATCTCCTCCGCCCGCTCGCACGTGTGCTGCCGGGACTTGGCGTCAAGCGCGCACTCATCGTCCACGGGACAGACGGGATGGATGAGATCTCCATCGGCGCCCCGACCAAGGTCTATGAGGTCGAGAATGCGACAGAGCGTGCCTACGAGATCCGACCCGAGGATTTCGGCATCACGCCTGCCTCAAAGGAAGCAATCCGCGGCGGCACCCCCGCCGAAAACGCTGCCGTGACGCGCGGGATTCTCGCGGGCGAGATTACCGATGCGCGGGCAGATATCTGCCTGATGAACGCGGGGGCTGCCATCTATATTGGGGGGAAGGCAGACTCGATTGCGGAGGGAATTGACACAGCACGCCGCGTCATTTCCGACGGCAGTGCTCTGCAGAAGCTGGAGGACTTTATCCGCATCTCTCAGTGATGCACAGGGGAAATGGAAGGACTTGAAGTAAATGAACGCACTTGAACAACTCAGTAATTTTGTCTCGCGCTACATGGCGGTCTTTGTCGTCGTCATCGCAGGCATCGCTCTCTTTCAGCCGTGGACGTTCCTCTGGAGCGTTCCATGGATCACGATTCTGCTCGGCATCGTCATGTTCGGTATGGGAATGACGCTGCGTTTTGCCGACTTTAAACTCGTTCTGCAGCGTCCGCGCGACGTCTTTATCGGAACGGTTGCCCAGTTCGGCATCATGCCTCTTCTCGCATGGGTACTGGCACAGGCATTTTCCCTTCCGCCCGAGCTTGCCGCCGGTGTCATTCTCGTCGGTACCTGCCCCGGCGGAACATCCTCGAACGTTATGACCTACCTCGCGCGCGGCGATGTAGCTCTTTCCGTCAGCATGACCATGGCGTCCACCATTCTCGCGCCGATCATGACACCGCTCCTCACGCTCTGGCTCGCAGGACAGTGGATTGACATTCCGGCGGGCAAGATGATGATCTCCATCGCACAGGTCGTCATCGCTCCAATCCTTCTTGGACTTCTCATCAACCACTTCTTTGAGCGCCCTGTCCAAAAGGCGGTCAAGGTTCTCCCGCTCATCTCCGTGACTGCAATCGTCCTTATCGTCGGCGGTGTTGTCTCGGCTAACGCAAGCCGCATCATCGAGACGGGCGCTCTCATCATGGTCGTTGTCATGTGTCACAATCTCTTTGGTTATGCCCTTGGCTTCCTCGTGGCAAAGGCACTCCACATGGATATGGCAAAGGTCAAGGCGGTCTCCATCGAGGTCGGCATGCAGAACTCGGGGCTCGCCACATCGCTTGCTCTGCTCCACTTCGGTGCGGCAGCTGCGATCCCCGGCGCGCTCTTCAGTGTCTGGCATAATATCTCCGGTTCACTCGCAGCGAACTACCTCGCTGCACGCATGAAAAAGCAGGGCTAACGCGACCTCCCTTCCCCATGATACCGGGGAAGACGTTGGAAACGCATCCATCGTAGCTCCCCCCTCGAAGTGCTGAGCGCAAAGGGAACGTAAACATCTCCTGTTTTTATGATAGAAAAAGCCCCCATGAATGGCTCTTCACGGGGGCTTTTTCTATGCAGTGTATGCAATTAGTGGTTGAACATATTGCGCAGGGCCTGCTTGTTGACCTCGCGGTTCAGCTGTGCAAGATGCTGCGTGAGCTTGATGCTCTTCGGGCAGACACGCTCGCAGTTCTGGCTGTTTCCGCAGCTCGTGATACCGCCCTTTTCCATCAGCGCATTGAGGCGCTTCGGTGCATCGAACTTCCCGAGCGGATGCAGGTTAAAGAGCAACGTCTGTGCTGTCGGCGCAGGTCCGATGAAGTCGGACTGCGGGCCGACGTTCGGGCACGCCTCGAGGCAGCAGCCGCAGGTCATGCAGTGCGACAACTCGTAGCAGGTCTCTGCCGTGTACGGATTCTGGATCGGTGCATCCTTGACGCCCCACGTACCGTCCACCTCGACCCAGCCGCGAATGCGCTTGAGGCTCTCGAACATGACCGAGCGGTCGATGAGGAGATCGCGGATAACGGGGAACGTACGAGCCGGCTGCACACGGATCGGCTGCGAGAGGTTGTCGATCAGCGCGCAGCATGCCTGCTGTGCACGGCCGTTAATGACCATCATGCACGCACCGCAAACCTTCTCCAGGCAGTTGCACTCCCAGACAGGGGGCGGAACGCGCTTGCCGTCAACCGTCACGGGGTTCTTCTGAATCTCCATGAGAGATGCGACAACGTTGAGGCCGGGACGATAGTCAACTTCGAACTCCTGCGTGTAGGGATTCTCGTTCGGTCCATCCTGACGCTCGATGATAAAACGAACTTTTTTCTGTTCTGCCATGACTTCTATCCTCCCTTACTCTTTCTTGGCAACGGCGTAGTTACGCGCACGTGCCTTGATGAGCGAATGCTCGAACTCCATGTAGCTGACCTGAGGCTCCTCAGTCTTCGGATCATAGTCCACGATGGAAGTCTTCATAAAGCGCTCATCATCGCGGCCGTAGAACATGAGCTCACCATCGGCATCCGTCATGCGCTCGCCCTTGTCGTCGAGAAGGATCTTGGCATGTGCGCCGCGGCTCTCATCACGGCAGCGTGCCGCCTTCGTCACAGCCATCGCGTAGAGGATCATGTTGCGGAGCTGGCGGACAAACATGGCTTCCTGGTTCGCCCATGTACCGTGATCCGTCACGCCGATGTCGTCCCAGCGCTTCAGGATCCCCTTGAGCTTCTCAAGGCAGATGTCGAGACCCTTGTTGTCACGCTCAATCGAGACGTAGTCATACATGATCTCGCCCATCTCCTGATGGAGCTTATGTGCGTTCTCGGAACCCGTCATGTTGCGGATCTTATCGAACTCCGCCACGGCCTCCTTACGTGCACTCTCAAGCTCTTCCTCGGTGAGTGCCGTGCCGAGCTCGCCGCTGCGCGCCCAGCGCAGTGCCTCGGGACCAGCGATAAAGCCGGAATAGGCAGCCGAGAGGAGCGAGTTTGCACCGAGACGGTTTGCACCGTGGTACTGATGATCGCACTCGCCCGCAGCCATGAGGCCCGGAATGTTCGTGTGGTGGTTGCGATCGACCCAGATGCCGCCCATCGAGTAGTGCACGGACGGGAAGATCTCCATCGGCACCTTGCGCGGATCCTGACCGACGAACTCAGAGTACATCTCGAGAATACCGCCAAGCTTGCGCTCGAGGTAATCTGCAGGGATATGGGAGAGGTCGAGGTAAACGCGGCGCTCATTGTTGATGCCGAGCCCCATGTGGACACAGACCTTGAAGATCGCACGCGATGCGACGTCGCGCGGGACGAGGTTGCCGTATGCAGGATACATCTCTTCGAGGAAGTACCAGGGCTTGCCGTCCTTGTACGTCCAAACGCGTCCGCCCTCACCGCGGCAGGCCTCGGACATCAGACGGTTCTTATCCGATCCCGGAATCGCCGTCGGATGAATCTGAATGAACTCAGGGTTGCCGATATGTGCGCCCTGCTGATAGGCAGAGGAAACAGCCGAGCCGTTGCAGATCGTCGATGCCGTGCAGCGGCCAAACACCTGGCCGGGGCCGCCCGTAGCGAGCATGACAACATCCGCCGGGAATGCCTTGATCTCATTCGAGTTCATATTCTGTGCAACAATGCCGCGGACGATGCCGTCCTTGTTCTTGATCGCACGGATGTATTCCCAGAACTCATACTTCGTGACCTTGCCCTTGACCTCCCAACGACGCACCTGCTCATCCAGTGCATAGAGGAGCTGCTGGCCGGTCGTCGAGCCAGCAAACACGGTGCGCTTGTTCTTCTGTCCGCCGAAGTTGCGCAGATCGAGCACGCCCTCAGCCGTACGCGTAAACGGAACGCCCATGCGGTCAAACATCTTGACCAGCTTCGGTGCTGCCTCAACCATGCCCTTAACGGCGAGCTGGTCAGCTAGGAAGTCGCCGCCGTAGACCGTATCGTCAAAGTGCTCGTAGACACTATCATGCTCGCCCTTGGTGTCCATGCAGGCGTTCATGCCGCCCTGTGCGCAGAGCGAATGCGAACGCTTCACCGGGCAATAGGAAAAGAGGTCGACCGTACCGCCGCCCTCACAGACCTTCATCGTCGCGAGAAGACCCGCCAGACCGCCGCCGACGATGATAACCTTATTCTGTGGTACTTTAGCCATTCTTAGCTCTCCTTTGCTGCGGTTCTCACATGAAGTAGCTGCCCATGAAGGCAAGCGTTACAAGCGACATCAGCACGCAGAGTGCCATGGACAGCGCATTGATCACCGACTGTGCGCGCGGTCCCTTTGCGATGCCCCACGTCATGCAGAACGTCGAAATGCCGTTGCAGAAGTGGAAAATCGCTGCAATCATGCCGATGGTGTAAAGCACAGTGTGCAGGATCGCATAATCGCCGGTAACGAAGTAGGTGTAGAGCAGGTCATAGTTGATGTGCGTTCCCATGACGCCCTTTTCCCACACGCGCATAAAGCCAACATGCCAGATGAGGAACGGAATGAGCAGCCACGCTGTGTAGCGCTGCAGCGCAAACTGCCAGTTGCGGACATAGCCATAATTGCCGGGGTTGTTCTTCGCCTGCGCAGCGATGTAAATGCCGTAGATCGCGTGGAAGAGGATCGGAACAGCGATGGCGAACACCTCAAGCCCATAGAACACGGGGCGCGGGATGAGATCCATCATTGCCAGCGCATCATTAAAGGCCTTTGCTCCTTGGAGCACCGTCGAGTTCGTAAAGACATGCTCGAAGAGGAACACGCCGATAACGACGAGTCCGACCAGTGAATGAAGGCGCCGCATGTAAAAGGTTGTGTGGAACATTTCATACCTCCTGAAATATGTTGACCTTAGGAGCCGCAGCTCCGACACTGTGCCGGAGCCGCGCCCCCGAATGATTTGTCATGCGCCAAACCATCGGCATGAACACGCATATTAGAGTCTGCGATAGGGCTTCTGTCCCATTTCATAGAAGTTATTTCCCTCGGAGTCGATGACGACGATGCAGGGGAAATCCTCGACCGTCAGCTTTGCAACGGCCTCGGGACCAAGCTCGGGGTAGCCCACAACTTCATACTTCTTCACGGACTTCGCGATAAGGGCTGCGGCACCGCCGACAGCTGCGAAGTAGGTGACACCGTGCTTCTTCATTGCCTCGACGACCTCGGGCGAGCGCGATCCCTTGCCGACCATGCCCTTGATGCCCTGTGCGAGCATCGTCGGCGTGTAGGCGTCCATACGGCCGCTCGTCGTCGGCCCCGCCGAGCCGATCGGATCGCCTGGCTTTGCCGGCGTCGGTCCGAGATAGTAAACAATCTGATCGTGCCAGTCCACGGGCAGCGGCTCGCCCTTTGCGAGGGCTTCCGTCATCGCCTTGTGTGCGGCATCACGCGCGCTGATGATCGTTCCCGTAATCAGAACACTGTCGCCCGCCTTGAGCTTACGGGACATTTCCTCCGTAAACGGAGTGGTAATACGGATACTTTCCGCCATTGAGTATTCCTCCCTAAAGATAATACACAGAATCTGCTCCTCAGAAGGCAGCGATTCGCTTAGAGGACGCGGTGCGCATGCCGGAGCGCATGGCAGCAGATCGTGACCGCAACCGGGAGACCTGCGATATGCGTCGCGCCCCACTCAATGTTTACGGCGAGTGCCGTCGTCGTGCCGCCCAGCTGGGGCCCGATGCCGGTCTTGTTGATCATCTCGAGGAGCTCTTCCTCCAGCTTTGCATACTCGGGCATGGGATGACGCTGATTGATCGGGCGCGTAAGAGCCTTCTTCGAGAGGAGTGCCGCACGATCCATCGTGCCGCCGATACCGATGCCGACGACCTCCGGCGGGCAGGGATTCGGGCCGGCGTGCTGGATGATCTCCATGACAGCCTTCTTCACACCCTCGACGCCATCGGCCGGAACGAGCATTTTCACACCGGACTTATTTTCCGAACCGAAGCCCTTCGGTGCGATCGTAATGCTGAGGCGGTCACCCGCGACGATCTGCGTGTAGATGACACCCGGCGTATTGTTCTGTGTGTTCTTACGATTAAAGAGAGGCTCGGCGACGACGGACTTGCGCAGATAGCCTTCCGTGTAGCCCTTTGCGATCCCCTCGTTAATCGCATCCTCCAGAAGACCACCCGTGATGTGAAGATCCTGTCCGACTTCGACAAACACAATGGTCATGCCCGTATCCTGGCAGTACGGCCGATCCTCTGCGCGCGCGATCTCAGCGTTGCGGATGATCTGATCCAGAACGACCTGACCGACGGGCGACTCCTCTGTCTCCCGGCCCTTCTTGAGGCCTTCATAGACGTCGTCGGGGAGATAGTACGCCGCTTCTTTGCACATCTCGGCGACGTTCTCCGTGATTTCTTTTGCGGTTAGCTCTCGCAAAATAATCCCTCCTATAAATATAACTTATACACAGGTTAAGTAGACTATATCATATTTTTTTCTTGCTTTCAAGTCTTTCAGACTTCTTGTAATCCCTTGAAAAAAGTGAATCTCATTCAATTTCTAGCCGCCGATTTTTTCGCGAAACAAGAGCGTATTTTCTTATTTTATATCATTGTTTTTCTTTATTGTTTTATCATTTAATTGAAATCAATTTATTGTTTTCACTGTTGTTTCTATCGCATATATAAATCCCATATCGTATGATATGGGATTTATATGATAAAATTTTTGAAAAATTTTTTATCTGAGGCGAATGAGATTCATCTTTGGCTCTTCCCCTGCTGTGAGACTTATCGTCATGAAGGATCCCTGCGCCGCATCACGCGGACGAGCCACACTCCCGGGGTTGACTACCGTCACATCTTCCTGCTGCTCATAAAGGGCAATATGCGTATGCCCATAGACGGCAAGATCCGCCCCCGCCTCACGCGCAGCCGCGGCGAGCATCGCCGTATCAAACCGAACGTTGAAGAGATGCCCATGCGTGAGGAAGATGCGATGCCCGCCGGCCTCAACGACAGTCTCGTCATACGTGCCATCCATGGGAAGGTCACAGTTGCCGAGGACGCGCGCGACGCGCTTTCCCGTCAGCTCTTCCAATGCATCTGCATCGGCGGCATAGTCTCCTGCATGAAGCCACATCTCTGCCTGTGCCGCCTCAGGATACCGCAGCATCGCTTTCAGGCTCTCAATATCCCCATGACTGTCACTGACAACTCCAATATACATGCTCTACCTCGCGATCCTAAAAATGCTTGGACGAAAGCCTCCTATGGCGATATCTCCCGCAGTGCATACTACTCAATGATGCGTCCGCTCATATACTGCCAAGGAGCGCACGCAGCTTTTCCTTCATCTGATCGAGCGCCGCGCCTCGATGACTGATGGCGTGTTTTTCCTCACGCGATAGCTCCGCCATCGTCCGTCCGTCAGCACGATAGAAATACGGATCGTAGCCGAACCCCTCCGTGCCGCGTGCTTCGGGACGAATAAAGCCCGTACACGTTCCCTCTGTCGACAGTTCCCGTCCGTCCTCGAGGGCGAGGACGAGCGCGCAGTGATAGGCGGCGCAGGCGTTTTCCTCTCCGCGCACGCGAAGCTCCGCGATCAGCTTCTGATTATTCGCCGCATCGTCGCCGTGCACCCCCGCATAGCGCGCCGAGTAGACACCCGGGGCGCCATCCAGCGCCTCCACCGAGAGCCCCGAGTCGTCAGCAAGCGCCGAAAGCCCCGTCTTGTCACGGTAGTACCGAGCCTTGATGCGCGCATTTTCCATGAATGTCGCGCCATCCTCGACCGGCTCTTCGATCGTGCCGAGCTCCGGCTTCAGCGCATCGAGACGTGACAGCGGGACAAGGCGTACAGGCAGCCCGCGAAACGCCGTCTCCATCTCCCGTACCTTCCCTGCGTTTGACGTGGCAATCAATATCGTCTTTTCCTTCATGTTATCCCTCCCGTCCCGGCAGCCATGAGAGCACATCGCCGAGAGCGACCTTCTGCTGATCGATCAGTGTGCGAATGCCCTGCTCACCGAGATCCAACAATGCATTCAGCTCCCTCCGTGCAAAGGCGCGTCCCTCGCCTGTCCCCTGCACCTCGACAAAGGCACCTGCCCCCGTCATGACGATGTTCATATCGACCATTGCCGCAGCGTCCTCCTCATAGCATAGGTCAAGGAGCGGCTCATTCGCCGCATTGATGCCGACGCTGACCGCTGCCACGTAGTCGCGTACAGGAAAGATGCCGCGCTTCGCATAAAACGATGCACACGCCTCGACGAGAGCGACAAACGCCCCCGTCACCGATGCCGTGCGCGTCCCGCCGTCCGCCTGAAGGACGTCGCAGTCAATGTGAATCGTACGCTCACCGAGTGCCTTCGTATCGACCACGGCGCGCAGCGCACGCCCGATGAGCCGCTGGATCTCCTGCGTCCGCCCCGACTGATGGCCGCGCACCGCCTCACGTGCCGTACGCTCCGCCCCCGCGCCCGGGAGCATGGAGTACTCCGCCGTCACCCAGCCCGTGCCCGTCCCCTTCAAAAAGAACGGCACGCGCTCCTCCACCGTCGCCGCACAGACGACGCGCGTATGACCGGTCTCAATAAGCGCAGAACCGTCCGCATAGCGCTGATAGCCGCGTTCGATCCGAACAGGGCGCAGCTGGTCGGCACGCCGCAGATCTCTTCTTGGCATGAAACAATTTCTCCTTTATTGCGTTGACCAAAAGAGCGGGAAAAAGGCTCTCCTCTTCCCGCTCCGTTACTCCTGTGCTGTTAGGGAAGCACTGATAAATTCGGCACAACCATCTTGACGCATCTTTTTCGCCCGCTTTTCGTTAGCAAATCCTCCACATAGCCCTCGCTATGCGTCCGGTTTGCTGCCTCAATCGGACAAAAAATCTACGCCAATCTGGCAGACCTCATTTTATCAGTGCTTCCTTAGTGGCTCTCCTGATACTGCCGATAGTTCTTGATGATGCAGATCGGGGTCTTCTGTGATGCATTGCCGAACGGGTTGTCGAGCAGCAGCTTTGCCGCAAGCGCCCCTTTGAGTCCATTCGATACGCCGACCACACGCGAACGCTTGAGATCGTTGACATCCGCCACCATCGCGCCGAATGCCCCCACGCGCGTCCGTATACGCTCTGCCACCTGATCTGCATCCGCAGGACCATAGACAATCGCCTTGTCAAACGGCGGCATCGTGCCGGTCACATCGTCGATCAGTGCCGTTTCTCTGCCGCCCCAGCGATAGAACATGCCGCCTTTTCCGACGAGCTTTGCAATGAAACCGGCAAAGAGTGCGAAGAGCACACGCCCCGTCCCCTCCACATCCATCAGGGACTGCATCCCATGCGGACTGGCAAGGCTGCCATAGTCCGGAATAAAGCGACAGGCGAAACGCGCCGCACGAGAAATATGCAGCTGCTCGGGGAAGACAAACCTCCCCTGCGTAATCGCGACCACACTCTCAGCACAGCAGACCAGATCGTCCGCCGTCACCTGCTCTCCCGCATAGTACTCAATCGCATCCACAATGTCATCGGCATCTGTCAGGATGCGTGTCGGCACGGGAAGAATCTTCAGTTCAGCCATTCTGCACCTTCCCTTCCCGTACAAGCGCAACTCCGGCGAGCGCGGCAATCTCCGCCGCTGTCATCTTCATCAGCACCTTGGAATAATGCGCCGGCGTCCGCCCCGTCTCCAGATAGATCAGATCCATGCGAAAATCCACTATATGGGCAATCGCATCATCGAGTGTATGCCCGTTCCGCCCCTCAATTGAGAGCTTGAGGACAAGATTTATGCGCTGCTTTTTCTCTATCAGTACCGCCTCGAAGTAGTCATCCTCGCGCGGTACCCCATTAAGCTCCACCTTGCCGCGCACCAATGCGCCGTCGTACTGCTCATAGGGGAGCTGAACACGCAGGATCGCATCCATGATCGTCCCGCACTGTTTCCCCTCGTTGGCAAAGGGGATCGTCGCACCGATCACCAGACGCTCGGGCATCCGTTCCACGACGGAAAAGGGCGTCATCTCCTCTGTCTTCGGCACGATCACCTCCGTACCAAGATAAGCAAAGAGCAGTTTCACGCCCACATACACAATAAAAACGACTGCGATCAGCAGATGCAGCCACCACGAAAATTCAGATCCCAATGTCCCGTCCTTCTTTCTCCGCCGTCATCGCCGCTTCCATCGGCACATAGAACTCCTTGGGCAGGCGCGTAATATGTCCCGTATCGCGGTGCGTAAATACATTTTCTGAGAAGCCGCTCACCAGCAGTGTTCCCGCCTGATTGAGAATGCGGTAGGAGAACACCATCTTGGCCTTTGTGAGCGCCGTCGCCGTCGTCTCGATCACCAGCTCATCGTCAAAATGACCTGGTGCATGGTACTCCGCACCGACCTTCGTGATTGGGAATACGTACCCCGCCTCCATCAATGCGCCCAACGTGATGCCGATGCGCCGCAGATACGCGACGCGTCCGATCTCAAACCAGCGGATGTAGTTCGCATGATGCACGACCGCCATCGCATCCGTATCATAAAAATTCACCCGATGTGTTACCTCAACCGGCATGAAAACTCCTTTCAAACAATCTCTTCCATTCGCGCGGCACGCGCGAGATCCGCCTCCATGCGCGCCAGCTCCTCTGCACGCACAACGGGACGCCCCGACGCAAAGAACGTGCAGTGTGCAGTCTGCGCACCGATTGGCTGTGTTCGCAGCCCCGTTCGCCGCGCGAGTTCCTCCACCGTTCCCTCATTCCCATCCACAAAACCTACATTCTGTGGCAAAAGCTGCCGCATCGTATCCTTGAAATAGTTAAAATGCGTACAGCCGAGCACAATCGCAGAATAATCCGCAAAACGATATGGTGCAAACGCATCCCGCAGGTACGCATCCACCGCCGCGGAGACAAACTCCTGCCGCTCGGCGAACTCCACCAGTCGCGGCAGTGCCAAGAGATCCACCAATCCGTTCGGATCGCAGGAGGAAATCAGGCGTTTCAGCTTCTCCCCATGCACCGTGATCGGCGTCGCCGTGACGAGCACGCGATGCACCGCATCGTGCGTGAGCGCCTTCTTGACTGCCGGCTCCATGCCGATGATCGGCACATCGTAGAGGCGGCGCATCTCATCCACGGCAACGGAGGTCGCCGTATTGCAGGCAACGACCACGGCATCGGCGCGCTGCTGCTCGATGAGAAAGCGAAATGCGGTGCGGACAAAGCCGCGCACGGCGGGAACAGATTTCGTCCCGTACGGCACATGATCGCGGTCGGCGTAGAAGATAAACTCCTCCGACGGCAGCACACGACGTGCATGACTGAGCACCGTCAAACCGCCATAGCCCGAATCAAACAGCGCAATGCGCATCTGTCCATCTCCTCTTCTTGATCGAAACCGACGGCTCTATTATAGCAACTTCTTCCTTTTTTTGCCATATTTGACACAAAAAAGCCATAACAAGGCACCGGTGCTGTACATAGATGCGATTGGCAGAACTGTCTGCCTTGACAGAACAAATAGGATAGGATACACTTAGCGCGTTGTTCATTTCTATTAAAAAGAAGGTATTTCAGTGAAATTCCCACGTTGGTTGCTCATCCCGATTGTTCTTATTCTCCTGTGTTTCGCTGCGGCGGTACTACTCATGTGCACATCGCCCGGCGTGCCCGTACTCAACTACCACCAGGTCGAGGACAAGGACGGCAACCCACTCACACTATACTGCGACCAGTTCGATCAGCAGATGGCATATCTCGCAGAAGAGGGCTACCATACGATCACGCTGGATGAGATGATGGACGCGGCGGAAAACGGCACGCCGCTCCCCGAAAAGCCTGTCGTCATTACCCTCGACGACGGCTATGTCGACAACTACGAGTACGCCTATCCGATCCTGAAAAAATATGGATTCAAGGCGACGATCTTTCTCATTAACGATTTCACGGGCGTCTACCCGAACTATCTGACATGGGAACAGATTCACGAGATGCAGGATTCCGGACTGATCGACTTTGAGAGCCACACGATGACGCACGCGAATCTCTCGGAGCTGACCTCGCGCGACGAGCTGCATCACGAGATCGCGGACTCCCGCGAAGTGCTCTCCAAGAAACTCGGCAAAAAGGTCGACTACATCGCCTATCCGGGCGGACGCGTCACGGACGCGGTGGAAGAGGTCACGCGTGATGCGGGCTATCGCGGCGCATTCACCGTTCACTACGGACTATCCACCCCCACAGAGGGCGTCTACCAGATGGATCGCATCCCCATCTTCGGATGCAACACGCATACAATGACACGCTTTAAGCTGCGGTTGGCATTCGCTCCGCTCATCGCCCCGTTCGAGGATCTGCGCCTGACCCTGCGTACATGGGGACTGGCACTGATTGGAAACTATCTCCCGATCCCCTAAGAACGCGGCAAACACGATAGAAACTTAAGGAAGCGCTGACAGAATGACGTCTGTCAGGTTGGTGTAGAAGTTTTTTCCTGCCTGTGTCAAGATGGCAGTGTTGAATTTATCAGTGTTTCCTTAGACACACGAAAAGCCCTCGAGACAGCAGCTCGGGGGCTTTTCTGTTTCCATTATGCAGGCAGGGACTAGCACCTAGGCGTGTCGCCGTCAATCTCTCTCATCGAGCCAGAAGATCGCCTGACTCACTCCCGCAAAACGAGCATAAAAAAGCCGCCATTGTAGGAGGCCTGCTATCTAATAACTTTTAAGGCATAATATAAAAAAGGAGAAACGATGCACCCGATTTACTTTTATCGTGACAAGCAGGGACGGCGACCTGTGATTGAGTATCTTGAGAAGCTCGCCATCGTACCAATGTAGGGCATCCACGACTGCCTCTCCGTCTCTCGCATAATATCGGGGGACTATGAAAGAGATGCACACGAAACAAGGAGCCGGATTGGAAGGAAGGTGATCATCATGACCGTACAGAAACAGGAAATTTTGACGATGTATAACACCCTGCCGGAGGCAGAACAAGGGCTTTCATACGAACTCCTGCGGCGTCTTGTCCTTGCATGGGATCCTGATTTTTCGAAAAGCACTCCTTCCGAACGCACCGACTTGGAGGAATCCGAGTGCGATCTGAAGGAGGGGCATACGGTACGGATGGAAGATATTGACTGGGGTTGACAAGCGTGCCGCCCGCATTGCCCCGCCGCCTAACCCGCCGAACGTCCGCAGCGTCCTGCGATGACGGATGCGGAGATTGTGGCGGATGCCGCAAAAAGGCAAAAAGCCGCCATCGTAGGCGGTGGGAACATATCACTTGCATATCATCGGGGACTTGTGCTATACTATTCACGGCAAATGTGGATAGTGAGTCATACACACGAAAAGCCCCCGAGATAGCAGCTCGGGGGCTTTTCTATTCCCATTGTGCAGGCAGGGACTAACGCCTAGGCTCGTCGCCGTCGTCTCTCTCATCGAGCCATTTGCTGATGCAGTTGGCAATTACACCAGCCAAGATGGAGAGAATAAAAGAGATAGTGAGCATATACACACCCCCTCCCATTGCCATGTGTAGGGGCGGCAACGCAACCAATATACCATAGTTCAGAGTATTCCGCTATACGTTCTAACCGCTGTCAGTTATGCGCATCGCCCCGCCGCCTAGCCCACCGAACGTCCGCAGCGTCCCGCGATGACGGATGCGGAGATTGCGGCGGATGCCGCAAAAAGGCAAAAAGCGCCATCGTAGGCGGTAACGTATTTCTTGCATCTCATCGGGGGACTGTGCTATAATGTGCTTGGCAAACGATAGTAACATATTGGCACACGAAAAGCCCCCGAGATGGTCGCTCGGAGGCTTTTCTATTCCCATTGTGCAGGCAGGGCTTAACTCCTAGGCTTGTTGCCTTGTTCTCATCCGTCAAGCCATTTGCAGAGATAGTGGCAGACTATCCCCGCCAGAACGGGGAGTAAAAACGATAGTAACATAACTGCATCATTTTAACATTATATCTCCAACCGTGTATTTCGCCCACTCTTTTTCTCTCAGTTCTCCATATTATACATATTCTACGTCTTTTTCAACCTTTTAGGGGTCAAATTAGGGTCACAAATAGAAGAGAAAAGATCATAGTGGCGGATCAGCCAACAACAACACTACAGTCAAAAGACGAGCCATGCCATTTGGACAACTCGTCTTTTTTCATGCAGCGGATATTCAAAAAGGCAGATCGTCTTCGTCATACGGCTCCATAATCTGACGATACAGAGACTCGTCGGCAAGATCCTCAGGAGGTGCTGACTGGTCGCCGTTGTAGCGACGTGGCGACAAGAACTCAACCATTGCCGCGACGATCACTGTATAGTGACGTGCCTCTCCGTTGGTTTTGTCAATATACGTGCCGGTGTCCAGCCGCCCCCGCACGTTGACGAGCTGTCCTTTGCCCAGGTACTTCTTGCAGGATTCAGCTACGGCGCCCCATACTTCAATCTTGAAGTAATTGACCGGATATTCTCCACGCTCATCTTTCTTAAAGCTCTTCCGCACGGCAAGCGGAAAATGGACAACCGTTTTTCCGCTCGGGGTCGTATACTCACGCACGTCAGCACCGAGTCGGCCGCTCACTATAATGATGTTCATTATGTTCCTCCTATCAAATACTCATGAATCGTTATGATGATTCTATGATGTAGATATGTTGCATATATGGTATTACTATGTGATTCAGATGTTTTTATTGGATATTTCATGAACATTAACGTGCTCCCACAGAAGGATTCAATAGACTGCTAGGAAACAATATGATTATTTTCATAAATACACCATAACAGTCTATGGGACAAAACAGAGCTATTTCGTCTGTGCTCCACATCTGTCACATGCACCAGGATGATCCTGCCGATGTCCGCAATTCGGACATTCATACGTAGCCATCTGTACCATTATTCTTTGTCTCCTTTCAAATCCGGAAGACCACCTTTATCCCATATTGGAGCAGCTCCACATCGCTCGGAGCAGTACCAGTAATATGAGCCTTTCTTCTTTTTACTCTCAGCGCGTCTGAGGTATCCCTTGTTACATGCCGGACATTTCACGATAACGGGTTTATCTTTGTGATCGGCAAAAGAAGCGTTGCAGCTCTCGCGATCCTCACACGACCAGAACGTCCCAAACTTCCCCTTGATCTGCCGCAGTGTCTTCCCGCAGCAGGGACATTTTTCGGTAAGTCTCTCTGTTTTTTTCGCCGCAAAGTCCGGCTTTCCCTTGTTATCCGGTGCGCTGGTCTTACATGCAGGATAACCGGTGCATGCCCAGAAGTTCCCATACTTCCCCTTGCGCAGCCGCATCACTTTGCCGCAGTTTGGGCAGACAGGAAGATCTTTATTGACTTCGATCTTCATGGTCTTCACATCGGCAAGAAGTGTGTTGATGATCTCTACCTGTTTTCCAACGAACGTATCCAACGGGATCTCGTTCTCCGCGATCCGATCCAGATCGGCTTCCCAGAGAGCCGTTGTATCGGGGTAAGTAATCTTATCAGGCAGGATGGATATGACTCTGCATCCCGTATCCGTAGGCGTGAGATACTTCTTCGTCGTAGTTACAAATTTTGCCTTCTTGAGTCCCTCAATGATCCCCGCACGGGTTGCCTCCGTACCAATTCCCTTGCACTCTTTCAGGCTCACGGCAAGAGTCTTGTCTTTGACATATTTATGGATTTCCTTCATCGCCTGGAGAAGTGTCGCATCCGTGAAACGCTTTGGCGGCGTAGTAGTTTTCTCTTTGATTTCTCCTTTTCCATAACTGAGGACATCCCCTTCTGCGACCGTTGGAAGGACGGCGGATTCCTCATCCTCTTCATCCGTGTCCTTTTTGTCCCCACGATAGATTTCTTTCCAGCCCATATCCAGGATCGTTTTTCCTGTCCCGACAAACTCCTCGTCTATACACGTAACAACGATCCTCGTTGCTTCATACAGATGGATCGGATAAAACTGTGCGAGATATGCCTTGGCCACAAGAAGATATAGTTTCCGCTGTTCATCCGAGAGTTTCGCCATATCTGCCCCGATGGTTGTGGGAATGAGCGCATGATGGGCAGAGATTTTCATGTCGTTCCACGCACGGGAGACGATCGCCGTGTCTGCACGAGCAGCAATCCCCGACAGCTCTGCGATACCGGCGAGATTGTTCAGGATGACGCCCGCATCATCCATCTGGTTTGTGGGAAGATACTCACAATCGGAACGTGGATAGGTCGTCAGCTTCATCTCATAGAGAGACTGCATTGTGTCGAGTACCTGCTGCGGGGATAATCCGTATCGCCGCCCTGCCTCCACCTGCAATGTAGAAAGACTGTACGGGAGTCGCTGCCCTTCCTGCTTTTTCTTCTGCTCGACACTCGTGATCCGGGCACCGTCTCCGTGATTTGCTGCGAGCTCAATCTTCGTCAGCAGTCCTTCAGCGATCTCCTTTGAGAGCAGCCGATGCTCCGTATCCAGTCCCTCCATGTCCGGCTTCATTTTCCATACCGTCGGTATGTTTTCACCTTCATGCTGCCAAGTGACGCGTAAAACATAATGTGTCGTCGGCTTAAAATGAGTGATCTCTTCCTCACGTCTCACGACAAGCGCAAGCGTTGGTGTCTGCACGCGGCCAACATGGAGCACACCATCATATCCGGCATCACGACTGATGATCGTATAGGCACGCGAGAGATTCATTCCGACGAGCCAGTCTGCCTGGCTGCGGGCAAGTGCACTGTCCCGCAGTCCGGCATAATCCTTGTTGTCACGCAGATCACCGAGTGCCTGGACGACACTCTTTGTGTCCAGCGCATTCAGCAGAATTCGCCTCACCGGTTTCTTGTTGCCAAGATGCTGGAGAACTTCATCGATCAGCAGCTGTCCCTCACGATCCGGATCACCGGCATTGACGATGTAGTCCGCCTTTTTGACAAGCTCCTTGATAATCTTGTACTGTTTCGCAGCATCTTTTTTAACGTTCAGCTTCCACTTCTCCGGGATGATGGGCAAATCGTCCATCACCCATTTTTGATACCTTTCATCATACTCACCAGGATCGCATTGCTCCAAGATATGACCAAAACACCATGTCACGATGTCCTGTCCACCGCTGCATTCAATGCAGCCATCTTTCGCAACACCTTTCCCAAGGTTTTCAGCAATAGCACGACCAAGACTCGGTTTTTCTGCGATAAATAGTCGCATAGATAAAGCCTCCTTTCAAGACATACCATATATACAGTATATATTGAAAGGAGGCTAAAAAATCCTATCTTTTGCACATAATGCAATCCACGATGGATTAAATCAGATCGTATTCTCTTAACTTTTCGATGCCCAAGCTCTGGTCGATGTAATGACTTTCATCATAATCGAGCGGCATCAGTTGTTTTTTCTTTATTGTAGCAAGATCATCTGTCCCATCGCCTTCTTCCATCTTGCATTTCACAAATTCTGGACTTGGGACGTTGATCGCCCGACCAATCTCACCAATCAAAAAGAACTCACGCGTCGGTCCTCCCTCTGTTACCAAACGTTGGAAAACGTCATGCCTTCCTTTCGTACTGCATTCCGCTTCGACATCATCAATCGTCATTCCACGGAGTGAGATGAAGTCATTCAACCGTTGTGCATCTACCCAATATTGCATCGTAATACCTCCATCATCTAACATAATCATCACGTCTGTGATACTCGGCACACGCTTCTTTGAGCATCTTTCCGAGCGAGAGTAACATTTTTTTATGTACCTTGTCCTCTTTCGTTGTAGCCGGCATATCAGAAAGTTTTTTTATAAAATCATCCACTTTCATAAAGGATCTACCATTGAACAAATTCTTCCCACAGATGGTCTGAGAGCTTAAATCACAGGCGAAGTGGATCGCCGGTGCATTGCGTGGAGTAAAGGTAGAATGGATAAACTCCTGCTCCAATTCGCACTGCTTAAATTGACACTTTTCGACGAAGCAGTTCAAAAATCCACTTTGCTTGAAATTGCATTTTTCGAATGATGAATTATCAAACGTGCACTCATAAAAATCACTGTTCGTAAAAGTATTGCCAATAAACTCTGTACTGGAGAAATCTGCACAAGAAGGATTGGTAGCATAGAAGTGATTATTTAGAAACTGACAGGACTGTACTACGCTCACACTATTTAAGTACGCGGAGTGGAAATCGTTATCCGAGAACGTGCAAGCACCAATTCGGGCATATCCCCAAAAAGCATTCTGAAAATCATTCTTTTCTATGTCGCATTTGGAAAGACGTGCATTCACTAACTTAGCTTTTAAGAAATCATTATGTTCAAAATGAACATCTGTCGCACATACATTATCTAACACTGCATCCGTAAAGTCGCAGTCCTTAAAATGCAGTCGTTCAAAGGAAACACCGGAAAAATCAGCTCCACGAAAATTCATGGAACGAAACTCATGCAGCTCCCCTCGTTTCTCATGACAAAAATCGAAACTGCGAAAATCGCAGTTGGAGAAATCTGCCTGAGCACCGGACTGATGATTTGTGTCCAACCATCGCTGATGCTCCTTCAACGCGCGTTGTATCTCGTCCATAGAAAGCTGTCGCTTATCCATATACTACCATCCTCGTCGTATCTCTGTCAAAGTCACTACACAGCAGATTCGGAATGGAATGTCTCCTCCGGTGCGGACGCTTGACTCACATCACCAGAAGGATTTCCCTCGGCATTTTCATGTACGGATGCTTCCGAAACCAATCCCTCCGATGTCGTCGATCCACGATCACCGTAACGCGAAAGCAGCCACTCTGCCACCTCGGCAACAGGCACGCTAGTGAGATCGATGGAACTATTTTTTCGTTCCAGCTCCACCCGCAGCGCATCCGTCCACTGCTTCACCCGTTCATTTGCAAGACCTTGCATCTCTTCCTGAATGTGACGAATCTGTTCTTCCATCGCCTTCTGCTTGCTCAACATTCCATCAAGCTGTTTTTGCTTTTTGGCCAGACGTGCCGTTACGTTCATCGCCATTGCAGCATCAATTCCTTTCCTCTTTTAACTCACCCAAATTGTGCATTGCGGCAAACGCACCGGATGTCCCAACCTCACCGTGATGACACAGATATTCACGGTTCATCACGAGCAGCAGGTAGAGATCGTTCTCATTGTAGGAATCCAAAATACCGGCTTCCTCGGCAATGAGGCCGACGCGCAAAAGTTTCCCAAAACGGACTCTTTTACGCTCCGCATCCATGTCTGCCGAAACCGCATCCATCTGCTCCTTGGTCTCCACCAACTGCCGTTTAAGACGCGCCAGCTTTTGCTGTTTGCTTTCCACTGCCTCACCCCCTTTACCACAGCATGCTCTTCACGTCGAGTATAACACGTAACCGCCCAGTTTTTTCAAAATGGGAAGCATCTTGCCCACATCTTGCCCACATTTCAATCCTTGTTTTGATAGAATAGGACTAACAGAGTTAGTCTGGGCGCACTTATGCATTTCGGTTGCCCGAAACGCTGCGCCTGAGTGCCGTTTACGCCGCTGCGCGGACGAAATTTCTGCTGTGCATGGGGTCGGTTTTCGCAATTTTATTGCTCGTCTTCGCTCGCGGATTCGTTCTCCTCGAACGAATTTGCTTCACCTTCTCCCCATGCACAGCAACGAAATTTTTCTGTCGGTCACCTGCGTTCCCTGAACCTGCGGTTGGCATTCTGTGGGCAATACTTCATCGAATTTGGCTTCCCATTTTGAAAAAACTGGGACACAGTACACTGCCGCTTTTTTGTCGATTTGAGAGAAAAACATCATGGCTCTATACCACTTTACCGTCAAAAATGACAAACATCCCGGAACAAAAAAGCAGATCAAGGCCGCCCTTCATTGCGACTATATCAATCGAGAAGGCAAGTACAAAAATGAAGGCGAACGTCTGCCGCAGGACATGGATAACGTCATCTCATCGACACAAAAAACGGATGCTGTGGGCAAAAAAACATGGCTGCTCTATTCGAGCCCCTACGGGAAAATCACGAATACGGAGAAGGGCCTTGCCCTCACAGAGGATCCATCGTATGACACAATCAGCATTGCTCTTATGATTGCAAAAAAGACGATGAAGGAACCGCTGACCGTAAACGGCAGTACAACATTCCGCGCCAAATGTATTCATGCCGCCGTGCTCGGCGATCTTCCCATCACGTTCGAGGATGCCTCCATGCAGTCCATTCTCGAGAAGAAACGAAAGGAGAAAAATGATGAGCGAGAACAGTTTAGAAGACAAGGCGGAAAGGTTATCCTCCGCAAAAACATTTCAAAGTCCGACCTTAACGAAGGTCAGCGAATTGATTCCCATGCTCCTTCCATCAGAGCCTTACCCACAGTGCGCCAACTGCCCAAACTCCATGTGGTACGTCCTAAACAGGAGGACGCTGCGCTGCCATTGCCAGCTGCTACGGGCGATCTGCTGGGACACCTCGGAACCGAACGAAATCCCCCTGTGCGATGGGATTTATCTGACGGACGAAGGCAATACGCCGAGCGAACCGCCCACAGAATCCTAGCAAATTTTGCGCGTCAGAAAGATACGATCAGTGCACTGCGTCACGTCGAATACATCAATCGCGAAAAGGGATTCTCTGAGCGTGGAGACTGCGTATACAAGCAGCATCGTCTTCCCGCCTGGGCGAAAGGTTCGCCCACTGTATTTTTCCGCGCAGCAGATCGATACTCACCAAAGAATGCCGCCCGCTACAAAGAGATCGAGTTTGCGCTGCAAAATGAACTGACGCTCGAGCAGAATATGGAGATCGTGAACCGCTTTATTGAAGAGAATTTGCCGAATCATTACTACACACTTGCCGTGCATGATAAGATCGGTGCCATGTCCGATGGGACACATAATCTTCACGTTCATCTAGTGTTTTCGACACGTCTGATCGACGAGGCCGAAAAGAAAAAAGAGCGAAAACGATCCGCCTATTTCAGCTATCCACTGCGTAAAAATGCAAAGGATCGAACAGAGAAAGCGATCCGCAGTCACGGTGCTCCCATCGACCGGAAATGGGCAGACCGCACCTATGTCCCTCACCTACGTGCATCCTACGAAGAGATCACAAACAGTGTTTTGGAGAAGTATGGTCACCGTGCCCGCATCGATCGCCGAAGTCTCAAAGCACAGGAACAGGAAGCCCGTATGAATGGTGATGTCCTTCTCGCCAATCTTCTGCATCGAATTCCTGAGGAACATGTCGGAAATGGTACGTTGAAGGAAGACAGCGTAGAGGCACAACGCATCAAAAAATATCGGACGCTGAAAAAAGAATACCGGGATTTACTTTTTGCCGCCGAACGCGCTGCACACAGCATCGAAGAGGATGCACACAGTGAAAAGAATGAACGTCTTCAAAAATCCATTCAGGCCATCATTACATCGAAGGAATTTGCCGAAAGTGAAAACGATCCGACGTCACATGTCGGCAAACTTCGCAGCAATTTTATTGAAGCCGTACATGCGTATGAGCATCTGGAACGGATGCTCATTTCCGCTGACGATGCACACGAAAGCGCAAAAATCGAGTACATGACAGCGGAGGAAAAGGAGACGTATCAGGCCTACAAGAAAATTTTGGCAGACATCCGTCACTGGACAGAGTTCAAAGAAAATCTATCCGAGCCAAAGAACGGAACACCGGAAGAACTGGCTGCATACCGTCAGCTGCTGCCGGCACTCGACGATAAAATTACGAATCTGACGTACGAGCAGCACCTATTTCAAGAGAAAATTGGCGCTCTCGAAGCCCGTCTGGAGAATACGGACATACAAAAGCAGATCCAGCTCATCACACACGACATGCTGCTCGCCAACACACAAATTCGCAAGGATCTCGCAAAGGCGGCGCAAAACATCGAGGTCACCATGCGTGCATTAGCGCAGGGACTCTTTGCGGAAACGCACGCAGAGAACCAGCAGGATACCTATACAACACGTCAGCTGTATGACATCATGCGCAAACGGTTTTATGGCTACAAGAAGGAGGTGGAACGCCTGCAAAGTGAACTGGAAGCGGCAAAAAAGAAAGTCCTCTCCATGGATCGTGCTTTGCAGATGGGCGCAAATATCTACACAAAGGGAGGACTCAAAAAGCTGCGAGAAGCTCTTCGTGCTTGGAAGAAGAAAGAAGGTTATCTGCAAAATGATCGGACAAAACTGGAGCAGGAAATCGCAGCCTTTCAAAGGCTGCCGATCCCATCCCCTGATGATCGGGATGCCTATGCGGAGTATCAGGATCGCAAGCGTGCACTCGATGAACGAAGTGACGCGCTGACGAAAAAAGCACAGGAACTGGCCGAGCAGAAAGCAAAACTGGACGCGTGGCAAAAACGTCTGGCCGCACAGATTGACGCCCCACAGGGAAAGAAAAAAATCAAAGAAATCGCCCTCGGCATCATGCGGAAAAATGCGCCGTATCAGAAACGATACGATGCACTAAAAGCACGGCTGGATCGTGCAACGGAAAGAATGAACCGTGCCAAAGTGCAAATGGATGCGCTCGCCAAAGCGGTAAAAACCGATCGGAACGACATGAGACGCTACAAGATCGCTGCGCCGGAAAAAGTAAAAGACAGACCCGGTATTATCGCCGAGGCTGTCTCCGGGAACGAACATTATGCGAGCCTTGTCGCCACCATGCGGGACGATAATTCTGCACTCAAAACATGGACACTCATGTCTGATGCAGCAAAAGAGGAAGAGGCAAATAAGCGGATGTATCGTGATCTATAGACGCACATTCGTTGACAGCAAGCATCATTTTCCGATAAGATATGACTAGGATATGGAAGGAGGGATGAGGACAATGGCAATATACACATATAATGACTATCTGCGCGATCTGCTGAAGGATGCTCCCTGCATCTTGGCATACGACACCGCTGCGGACTACTTAGGTCTATCCAACGGAAGCAGTTTTCATGAGGCGGCCGACATCTACGTACTATCGCCATTGAACTTGAAGGGAACGCGGGAGCACATAATCCCATCCTTCGATACGGTAGACTATGAGCGGCGCAATGGCCTTCTATGCACAACCGTGAATCAAACCATCAATGATCTTTTACGTGCTGATGGCGACAACCAAGTGATACAGGAGAGCCTGGCCGACGTGTACTTTTCCAATGGAGAATCCTTCGATTCACTGCATATTGAAAAGGAACTGCTCCCTCGATTCGATAAGTACAAGGTATGGGCTATGGAGTATTACGATGAGGAATAAGCGATGAATGAAAATGAACGGCTTATGATGGATGTTATGGCTGAACTCATGCGTGCCAATGCGCCCATCATCTTCAAAGGAGCGATGAACCTAAACGTAGCTCTTCAAGACTCTTCACCAGTAAATGTACACCGTATCACACACGATATTGATGGTGACTGGTACGGCGAAGACACCGATATTGAGATCATGCACAACATATTGGAGAACGCCGTCAAAAATGTAAATCCAGACTTGTCTGTGGAAATCTTCCGCAACCCAGCAGAGGGAAAATCGGCCGGGTTTCGCATTCTGGATGTGAATCAGGATCGCATGTTCAAAGTAGATTTTGGACATCGGGTGCATCCTTTTTACCAAGACTATCAAATTATGTATCAAGGACAGCCGGTCGATATTCGCGGAGCAACGCTGACTAAAATGCTGTCTGATAAGATCCGTGCTATTTCCAGTCCGAAAGTATTCCGCCGAGCAAAGGATCTGGTGGATGTCTACATCCTCTCACATTGTAAAGAAATCACTCTGATGGATGTATACCGCATGGTCTATACGGACGGTCATGCGCCCGGTACATTCGACGAGTTTTGCCACCGACGTGATGATTTGAAGCATGCCTACGAGAAATTGTTGAATGTCGAAAATAAGCCCGACTTCATTACCATGTATAAAAGGCTGACTGCTTTTCTCACACCGTTTATCAACAAGAGACCACAAACGCTGGAATGGACAGGCGATAAATGGGCATCGCCGCAGCGAATACAGGAAAACGTGAGAGGTCTGGGACGATAATAGGGACTGCACCTAGTTGGTGCAGTCCCTATTATCATTGTTATGTGTGCTAAAGCATAATCGTAACCCGATACGTCTTTCCGCCCCGTTCGACGGAACCGCGTGTCAGCATTACAGGATGTCCCGGCCATGTGATAAAGGTCGGATAATTCATGTCAATGACCTGGCATCCTTCAACTTCTCCTGGATTGCCAAATTTGATGGCCAACCGGTTTCGCGTATAGTTAAAGATCCAGTCCATCAGCTTCTTGTCATCAGTCAGGAAGGAAACCTCCATGTGTATGACGCTCGTACGGTCACCGAGCACAGTGAACGTCTCCCGCAGCGGTGGCGTTCCTTCCATGATCTTCTCAAATATCTGCCGACGCGGCTTTTTATCCTTACAGCTCCAGTTCGGTACATTCTCCCATGTCTGTTCAAAGTCTTCATAAGGCATTCCGCAATACACTTCATAGACTTTCTCTGGATGGCTTGTAACGGCCTCCACGTCCTCCTGCCATGTCGAGGCAAACGCCGCCGGCATATAGGCCAGCATACAGAGGAGCAGCAACAACAATCGCTTCATCGTAACTCTTCCTTCCATTCTTCTACGCGGCGATAGAAGGTCGACGGGCTCATACGGCAAATGCGCATCGCTTCCCTTGCCGTCACTTCCCTGTTCTTCCATCGTTCTATGGTCTCTCTGAAATCCTTTGTCGTTTCGACCCGTGGCCGGCCAAAACGCACGCCTTTCCGCCGTGCAAGATCAATCCCCTCTCGCTGCCGCGTGCGTATTTTTTTACGCTCCTGCGCAGCAACGTAACTGAGCAGACTGAGGAACTGGTCTTCCATCAGTTTTCCCAATTCCCCCATCTCTCGAAACTTGCGGCTGTCAAACAGTGATTCCTGCTCCAGCACGACAATATCGGCACCGATGTTTCGTGTCATATCCTTCCACTCATCGATGATCCCGTCGTAATCGCGTCCCAAGCGATCAAGCGCATCCAGGTAGAGCAGATCCCCTGCGCGGAGAACTCGCTTCATGGATTGGTAGGCCGGCCGTGAAAAGTCTTTCCCACTCTGTCGATCCACAAAGATAAACCGCTCCTCGATGCCGATCGCTTTCATCTTTTCAATCTGCCGATCAGGATTCTGACTTTTGTCGGAGACACGAATGTATCCTATGTTCATCCTGCCCTCCTTTCCTTCATCATTCGATCAATCTGTTTCAAAACCTCTATGTTACTTTTGAGATGTTTCAAAATGATATACATGATATTTTGAGACACTTTTTCATGCCGGCTGCCACTCTCCTAAAAAGTATACCTTTTGAAAAAGCTGCACACATTTCTGTGCGCAGCTGCATCTCCCATATTACCGGGCAAAGCCCCGCGACTCGTCTCTCTTGTTGCATTTTTTAAGAGCCGGAAGCAGGATCATCTCCCTTCTGAGCAGCAGGGACTTTTTCATATACTCTTTGGAGATGTCCGATAGTCCTTCCGTGCTGTCAATCAGCCGGTCGATCTGCGCAGATGCCGTCTTGATTCTCGGCACGATGCGCTGGATCGCACGATGCAGGTCTTCCGGCGGGTTCTTGAAGATTTCGTGGTAAAAAATTCGTTTTCCCTGATAACGATAGGCAGAACACAGATTGTATTCCACATTTTTGAATGTCGTTCCATCAGATAAAAACGCTGTTTTCTCATCATCTGTGGCAAGTGGAGAAAGAGAAGAGCCGCAATCGTATACCGGCGCAGGTGACAATGGGGCATTCGTTTTCTCAATTAGTCCCCAGTTATCTAAATGACGATCTCCATTGCCAATAAAGCCATCTACCACAAACATATCCCAAAAAAATTCTTTTAGCTGTGTCTTATTTTTGATCATCACATCTTCATCGATCACACGCATAACGTCTTCAATGGTCGTTTTCTTCCGCTTCTCACTGTCCGTCTCGTGCAGGAGAAACTTGCTGAATTCAATGAGGCAGCCTGGTTCATCTTGACAGAAGACCTTACAAGCAACAACAACTTTCTCTCTTTTGCTGTTGGGCGGAGTCCCACGCCCTAAAAAGGTATGCTGCGCAGGGATTCCAAGTGTTTGGAAAATGTGACAACCAAGATACTCAGAATAGTGGTTGTTCATATAACTGAGTGCCGTCTTTTTCGGTGAACGATTCGGATCAGGGAACTTTACCATGTAGAGCTTCCCTTCATATTCCATTGTCCATTTGCTTTCAGAGCCACCGAAACGGTTCGGCAGCCATGTCGCACGAGTTAAATCAACCATAAAGCAACTCTCCAAAATAGTTCAACATTTTTTCGCGGTCCTCTGACGATATATCTCCTTCTTTCATGGCATATTTCGTTTCAGCATAGAGGTGCTGCATCTCCGCACTCATATAGAGACGGTTCTTCTCCTCATACGCCCGGTAGAATGCCGTCATATATTCACAAAGCACCTCCTCATAGTCTTCCGGATTATATTTGTACTCCATCATTATCGCCTCCTATAGGATTCATAAGCCTGATTGCACCTCATGATAAAGCTCAATCCTCCGGTATCAACTCCCCAAAATAATCAAGGATAGCATCACGTTCATCAGGAGATATAAAGTGCTCCTTCATCGCCTGTTTCGTGTCGAAAAAAATCCGCTCCCAGATGCAGGATAAACGCAGCGCGTTTTGTTCTGGAAGTGCCGCGTAAAAATTCGTCATGCTCTCACAGAGATAATCAACGTAGTCACTCGGGTTATATTTGTACTGCTCCATGCGCCTCGCCTCCTACCTCAATTATACCGCAGAGCGGATGCCGCGACAACAGCCTCTTACTGGTACCCCTCGGGGATGCTGTCATCTCCCCGTGATGTCGTTGGTTCTTCCCGCCGGTGCTCCTCCTCGGCAGGAATCGTCGGATTTTCATCGACGAGGAACAGTCCCCCTTCGTTCTCCTCCATTGTTTTTGAGAGCTCGCTGATCTGACGGCGGAACACGATGTCCCTGCTCACGCTTTCATACTCCTCCAGCACATCAACGATCTTACCGCCGTGCTGAAAGATGGACTGCTGAACTAGGATGCATATTGTCCGACTGAAATTCTTCTGCTTTGCGACAAACTCCTCAAATTCCGCTGTCCGTGGGAAGCAGACGGACTTTGTAATCACATTCTTCTCTGCCATTTCCGTTATCCTTTCTCTCCACTACGCGCCTTGTCACCCAGCAGCCGGAAGAGTGGGCTGTTGATAAATGCGTTCAGCCCCTCTGCCTCGAGGAACACGGCATCGCTTGGATCGTCGATGTAGGCAAGCTCAATCTTCGCCCGTGTGCAGAAGGCTGTAAGCCGCTTTTCCAGTGCCTCACGCATCAGGATAGAGCCGCCTCCATAGACAGCAACAACATCCACTTCGTTGTTGGCTCTTGAGATGACCTGCTCGGCCATCGTCAGGATTTCCTCCGCCTCATCCTCGAGTGCCGGCATGAAATAGGACATGGCCGCATCATGATACTTGTGTGCAGCATCACGCAGATAGCGGGAGAAATCCTGCCGTGTCACACTCTGCAATCCGAAGTCCCTCTTAAACGGATCCAGCACCCGCTCAATCGCGTGGCCGTTTCCGTTATGCGTCCCCATGATAAAGTCGGGCTTAAAGGAGATTCCCGTCGTGATGGGAAACTCCGTCGTGCCCTCACCGATGGCGATATGAAGGACACGCAGCGTCTTGAACTTCCCGGCAGAGAGGTTCTCGGGCTGATGAATCAGTGTCGGACGGTGCATAAAGGCGTGTGCGGCCGTAACGCCCTCGGGGATCGCCTTGACGAAATCAAACTGAATAAAAACGACATACTCCTTTGCCCCGACATACACGGTAACCTTATGCTGCTTGTGCATGAACTTCTCGGCGAATGCGGCCGCCTTTGCCTTCGTGTAATAGGACACGGGAATCGCTGTCGCCATATCCACATACACCTTGATCGCGTCTCCCGTATCAGGAACAGCCCCGCTCTCTCGATAGCACGCAGCGACTGCCTCTCCGCCGATATGTGCGAGCGTATTCACATAGACAATATCGCTGGACACCTTGTCATTATCTACGCCGACGGTGATCGACCGGCACCGCTGCCCGCTCGAGAGTGCATACGCGCCGACGTAGTAGATTGCTCCTTCCACGGAGACAATGAGGTTGTCGTGGATGTGCTTCAACACATACTCCGGGTTCAGTTCGTCCAAATTCACCAGTTTTCCGACACGCGCAAAAACATTCGGTGCACTGATCCGCTGGCCGTTAATCACCAGATCCTGTTCGGCGTTTCCATTGTCATTTGCCACCAAAAACTGCATGACCGTTCCTCCTCGTCGTTCCTATACTCTTACCATTCATTCAGAAACAGATATGATTTCTATGCGGTGTGCCGCATAAATACACGCCGATGTTCACGCAAATCTTTCATATCCATTCCATCTTTAGTATATGTGACAGGAAATGGAAAAAATTCCTATCTTTTTTACTTTCCTGTTAGAATTTGATGAGAAACACAAAAGCCGGATGCAAAACATCCGACTTTCGTTCATGATTCACTTGCTGCAGCTGCGCTCAGTCTTCCATCAGCGCATCGTCTGCGGGCATGTCGTCAACATCTCCGCAGTACATTTCATAGATCTCTTCATCCGTCATTGTGTTCACCTCCTTCAGCGGGCGGCCTCCTGTGCCTTGTTCTGCTCCACACCCTTGACTGCGATGATAAAGAGTGTCTGCGACGGCATCTTTCCGCTGCGTGCCAGCGAATCGAACGCCGCCTGTGGAACAAGAGCCTTCATCGCCGCTTTTACGTGGCTCTGCTGCCATTTCAGCTCATTCAGCGCCTTACGTGCCGCACGAATGACATAGTTTGTCTCTTTGGACGGCTCGCGAATCTCTTTTGCCAGCAGCTGAATGAAGGTCTTTTCGTAGTCCTTCGCGGGAACGACTTCCCGGACATCCGCGCCCAGGATCGCGTCCAGCCGTCGATTGGCTTCAAGGCGTGCCTTCATGTAGGTACCGTAGTCGAGGTTCTGGAAGTCGTAGACTTCCTTTTTCGCCTGATAGCTCTTGTTGGCCGCTTCCTTTGCATCCATGACCATCAGGAAGTAGTTGTCCCCCTTGAACGTGCCGCGCTCGGTGCGCCGTGCAAGATAGTCGATCATATCGTGCAGATAGGTATCCCGCCGCAGTTCCGGTGTCGGCGCGAGTGCAGGAACGCCTTTTCCTGACACGTCGGCCATATTGAAGAACTTCTTCGTATACGGCTGCTTGTCTTTGGTAAAGAGCACAAAGGTAACGGCTTTCGCATCCTTACGGATGGTGATGTCGGGGTTCGCTCCCGCCTCCTTGGCGGGAATCCAGCGATTATCCTGACTGCCAATATCCAGCTGATGCTGAACGGCGGGCAGCATATTCGCAACAGGCGGATAGAACGACTTATGTTCTCCATCCCTGCCCTGATAGATCAGGACAGGCGCATGGATATTTTGCCGCTCTTCGTACGGTTTCTGCCAGACGGCATTCCCACTGGCGTGGGCTTCCTGCATACGGTCACTAAAGGCTTTGCTTGCCTCGCTGACCAGCTCTTTTGTCGTCTTCTTTTCCTGCGGTTTTTTTGCCTGGGTTTCCTTCTCCGGCTGCTTTTCCTCCTGCTCTGCCATTGGTTTTTCCTCCTCCTGCGCTTTCTTGTGATGTTCCTCCGCATTCAGCTTGTCGGCGATTGCCCGTGCTTCCTGTTCCGTCAGTGCCTCCCCGCGTTCCTTCTCTGCCGCATTCAGCTTGTCGACGATTTCCTGCGCCTTGTCTTTGTCCTCGTAGAAACCTCCTGCATCATCACGGTTGCCGCTATAACCGACGGAGGACGTGTCCTTGATGCGCTGCGCCTGATACATTATGATTCTTTTCCCTTGGTCAATCGGAATCGGATTGATTGATACAAACCATTCGCTCTGCATGTTGTTCCTCCTTTGCTCACGCGCGGATGGACGCATTTTCTTCGCTTCGTGCGCCTCAACATCGCGCTCCTCTTCTTTCTGCGGTGCATATATGACAGGATCATACAGGCTTGTATAATCCTTCCCGTAGGCAAAATCCTCCCGCTGCTGCAGCATCTTCATTTCTTCCGTGACGCTCGCCTCCGGCGGAAGAAGGTGGGCTTCCTGGGCAAGTCGGTGGACGATACTGTCCAGATAAGAAACGACGAGCGAATCTCTCTCCTGCGGCGGAGAGCGAAGGAATGTCCGCAGAGCTTCCTTGCCCGCCAGTTGGTTTCTGAGGATTTCCCCGATTTCAATGACGTTTCTCTTTTTCCCGATCAGCGTACGGTTTGGTTCAGGGGCACTGCTGGCAATGGAGATTCTTTTCTCCCCCTGCGCAGTACGAAGGATTGCCTTGTTCCCTTCGGGACGAAGATCCAGTTCTATGACAACACCGCCGATGAACGCGCTCTTCGCATGGGGGCGTTCTCTCTCTCCCGGAGAATCGCTCTGCAGGACGACCTGTACGCAATGCAGATGCCGCCGCTCGATCCGCAGCGTATCACGCGCAAGATCGTACGTCATATCCTCGCGAAACGGGATGATATTGTCGTTTTCTTCCGGCATACGCGCACCTCCTCTGCATCAAAAATCAGGCATTGGCTGTGACTGATAGAATTTTCGCCCTGTATCCGTCTCGTAGGATTCGAGCATCACTCGATCTCCGGGATCACCGGGGTTAAAGAAGTGATAGGAGCCGTTCATCTGCTGCTCTTCCTGCCGCTGTTTGTCTGCCGTATCCTGCATCTGTCGAACGTTGCGGATCTGGATCTGATCCCCCATGGCGTTCGAGAGCTGCATGATGGCCATCTGCTTAATCGCCTCGATCTGCGCTCCTGCCTGACGTGCCTGTGTCTCTCCGACCGCCTGATTCGAGTTTTGCAGTGCCGTTTGGAGTGCCGTCATGATCTGATCCATGTCCTGGTAGCGGTTGATGGTGTTCTGCGTTGCCGCTGTGTAGCTGTCCGACATGAATTTGCTCGTCTTGCGGTAGTCGATCGCCTTGCCCGCAACACCATCGTCATAGTCCCGCTCAAAGGCTTCCGGATGGAGGTCGATGTTCGTGCGGTTTTCTGCCATGGAGTGATAAAGGATCTTGATGTCCTTCATCCCCTGTTCTCTGCTCTCCTCCGGGAGCTTTCTGGCGTTTTCCTCCTCGATGCCGAGTTTGGCCGTCAGTTTTTCGAGCCAGGAAACGAACTTCGTCCCATAGAGGATGCTCTTAATATGCCGCGTGTAGTCATAGACATTGCCTCCGTTCGCGGCGAGGTCTTTCAGGGCAAAGGGGGACGGTGCACTGTCCGCCCAGGAGATGCTTGTGGGGCTGTAATAGTTCGGCGGATCATAGGGCTCTGTTACGCCAGGAATTGACCACGCATAACCGATGCCGGCAACTCCCATAAAGCATACGCAGAGTGCTGCGGTCACTTTCTTTGACCGTTTCCATCGTTTCATATCCAATCTCCTCTCTATTATGTGCCGGGCAGGAACTTGAACCCGTTGCCTATGCCAAACTGCTTGATGACCAGCTGGGAGAGCTTGTCTCCCAGCATGACGAACAGGAAGCAGACCAGTGCAAGTTTCAGCAAAATAGCGACCTGAAGGACATGCTTGGTCTTTTGGATGGAGTTTGATGCCGTCACGACCTTGCGCCAATATCCGCCGCTGCGGTCACCGTTCCATGCTCCTGCCGCTTTTTCCCAGCTGCCGTTTGCATCATAGAGCTCCAAGAGGTGATGACGCGCCACGGCGGTCTGCACATTCTCCGGCCACGGCGTCGTTGCCGGTGGGAATTGATCTTCCCATGCGCCGCTGTAGGGTCTCGACTGATACCCTGGATCGCTCCATGCCTCCGAGTCGTCTGCCCATGGCATCGGCGGCGGCTCGAATCCCGCTCGTTCGCACCAGACGTTCCAGTATTCGTAGCTGATCTGGTATGCACCGTAGCCCCATCCATCCTGTGATGGGGTCTGGAAGGGATGCTCCTGTCCACCGGTCTCGACACGGCGGATTGCCTCGAGTACCTCATCGATGCCCTCGCGCCCGCCGAAGTTCCCGTTGTTATTCTTCATTGCCTCTTCTACGGGGACGGTCTGCACATGGATGAGGTCATCCACCACCATGTTTGACATGACGGACTGCAGCATCAAGGCAAAGAAGCAGAAGAAAAACAGTTTGATCGAGGCACTGAAGATGCCGTTCATGCTGTTCTCTGCATAGCGGCGTGACCACTTGTGTCCCGCAAACATAAAGTTCGCCAGACTGAACACGGCGACAAAATAAAACTCGAGGTACGCTAGGATGATCTCAAAGGCAAAGAGCAGGAATGAGCCAAAGATGATGAGGAGGAAGATGCTCCCGAACAGTCCCGTGACGATTTTGTTGAGCCAGTCAAAGCCGCTCGCATCCGTTTCGTTGAGAACGGTAAAGATCGGCTCGATGATCTGTGCTCCCTTGGTCACGAGTGCTGTCGGATCGACGAGTATCGCTTTTGCCTGAGTAAGATCCACACCACTTGTCGCTGCGCCCAGGCTGAGGAAGAGGTCACGTGATCCGTTGATGAGGAACGCGCCCCAGTAGGTGATGGTGTAAAAGAGTAGAAGATAGAGCAGCATCTTGAGTGCCAGCAGCTTAAAGATGCTGAAGCTCGGCTCCTGTCCTTTCTCTCGATCGACACTCATCAGGATGTAGGTGAGCGCGAGATCAATCGTCATGAGGATGCCGATCACGTACTTTATGATGTCCTTGAGGAGATCCACTGCCTTGGTACATGCGAGGGCAATGGTATCTATCGCTTTCTTGACGGGCTCCATAAAGGCAAATGCCGCATCCCAGACCATGCGCTTTCCCTGACGGCTCGCTGCAAGGCCGTCATCTGTCGCATTGTCCGGAAGCCACGGCGCATACGGATGATAGAGCGCCGGACTGATCGGCGATTCATTGATCCGTACCTCAAAATGCAGATGTGGTCCAGTCGATACGCTGGTCGCCCATGCCGGCCCCAGATACCCGATCAGCTGCCCACGCTGCACATGATTGTCAATGCTCTCCTTGATGGCAGCAGCCGGTAGATACCCATCGTTCGGGTCAAGGTCACCGTACCATGTCTGGAACATGCTTCCGTCAGGCGCGGTATGCTGAAGGATGACATATCCATCAAATGAGTCGTCCTGCACGGCGAGAACAACTTCTCCATCCGCAACAGCATAGACAGGCTCATGTGCCTCGCCGCCGATGTCGATGCCGTTATGTCGGCGCACCACCCCCGTGATAGGATGCGTACGCCCCGAGCTGAACGGACTGGTCACCTGGATCTCGTGGCCGTGCAGCGGCGCATCCATCATCAAGAGTGCGGCCGCACTCACAGATGTGGATGATGCCAATAGGAAAAGGACAAGCAGCAGCAAAATGTATCTCGATTTCATGTGCGGAATCCTCTCATACAGATATATATTCATAGTACCCCAGAACATCTGTGAAATTTTCCTATCTTTTTTACACTTTAACGATATAAGCAACTATATACAGTTGTTATTTTGTGCAAGCTGCGGTATAATGGAAGAAGGAGAGAGGTGGACGATGAAGAATATATTACGGCACAGAGAGTATGTCGGCTCGGTGGAGATCGACGAGCATGAGGGATTCCTCTATGGGCGCGTGCTCGGGATCCAGGAGAAGATCACGTACCGTGCGGAACGCGCGGACGAACTGGTCAGGCTGTTTCGAGCGGAGATTGATGCGTATCTTGACCGCTGCGCACGGGAAAACGTTGCGCCAGAGATTCCGTACAAGGGCAGCTTCAATGTCCGCATTGCCCCGGCACTGCACCGCCGGCTTGCGATCCATGCGATCGCAGCGGGGACGAGTCTCAACCGCCTGATCGAGCACATTCTGTCTTCATACGCGCCGCTCTATGAGTCACCAAACGATACATCGGTACGATAAGGAGAGTGATTTCCATGGGAATTTTATCGGGGCTGAAGAAGCTCAACGATGACCGAAAAGAACGGAACGAAGCAGAGCGAATCGCACGGAGAGAAGAACGAATCAAAGGAATTGATAATTTCATAAGAAAAGAATGTAACTTAAATGACATGGGAATGGATTTTATTAGAGGATCGATGAGAGAAAACTCCTCTATCACGAATCTGGACGATACAGTAAAAGCAAGTGCTCCCTATCTAACAACTATGCTTGAAGAAATCTATCTTAATCAAAAGAATGTTGCACAAATGCACGAACTCGAAGGGCGGTATGCTGAGCTGGAAAAACGTTATAACGAGTTAAAGGCGGAACATGACAAGCTTATTGCCGAGCTTACAAAAAATATACAGCACACACGATAATAGCAAGCCCCTGTAAGAACTGGATGTCTTACAGGGGCTTATTACACACTAGACATTACTAAAATTTTACTTACCAAATAGTTTTTCAGCCGCTTCTTTTCCTGCATTAACAGCCTTACCGGGAGTAGTATAATTCTCTATTCCTCTACTTGCTGCTCTTGCCATCATCGATGCACCCGTACCGGCAGCACCAAGACCACCTAACACCTTTCCTGCCATTCCACCACCAGCTAGGGCATTCACAGAGGAAGCAGTCTTCGCCATATTCGCCGCAACGGTCGTTCCACCCGAGGCAATCGCCGCTCCTGTGGCAATACCGGCGGAGGTCACATTCTTTGCGGTCTGTGTCATGCTCGCACCGTTGAGCGAGGGAGAGCCGCTGAGAAGTCCCTGCACCAGTTCGGGGATCTTCTTGATGAGGAGATACAGCAGGAGACTCACGACAACGGCCTGGATGAGGACGGGCATATTGCCGATGATACCGCCCTTAGAGGGATCCTGTGCGATCTTCGCAAATTCATCACAGTAGTCCGTGAGGATCCTGCTGCTCATTGCCGTGAGGAAGGAGATGACGGCGACCTTGATCGCCAGGTTGAACATGGCACCCAGAGCCCGTTCAAAGAGGAACTTGGTCTGCGGAAGCGCAGCGAACGGAATCAGGGGGATGGTGATCATCGCCATCGTGAAGAACTCAATCTTCGCCATGAGCATCTCAATCCCTGCCAGAACGAGCAGGATGAACATGATAACAAGGCAGAGGATGGTAAACAGCCCAGAGATTGGCGACCAGATCGAGAATGCCTCCTGTGCTGCACCGTACCCCGTTGTGAACATCGTGACCGCATTTGCAATGAGTGAGCCGGAGCCCATCCCGTCACTGTAGCCGCCCGCGTGATACCCGATCGCCTGGAATCCGCTGCACAGGCTACCCATAATGTCAATCCCGTGGCCGTACCAGTTCAGGATGAGGAAGAGATAGAGCCCTGTCTCGAGGAGTATCTGGACGAGGAATTTCATCTTGTCGCCGCTGATGAGATCGAGGGAGATCTTCACGGAGGCGGAGATTGCCGTCAAGACGAGGAGCAGTTTCGCAGCGACAGGCATGATGCTGACTGCGCCGGACTTCGTATAGTCGATATAGGTGCGTGTAAATGGCTGGAGGAAGTCATACCATTTGCTGTCCTCGTCCGCAGTGACGTGCATCCGGTACTCGAACGGTGCCTGATCCGCACCGCCGAAGTTCCCGCCGAACGCACTCATGAGCACCGTGCCGAAGTTGAGCGCAAGCCCGATGCCGAGGATGATGTTCCATGTGGTCTTGTTGGCCGTCTCGACGTTGAAGGCAATCATGATGCCCGCGAGTGCGATCATGATGGTCGATATGATCCGCGCGACGGTAAACATGCCGTTCGCCATGGTAGTGAGGTTGTTCTGGAAGGCGTTGTCGCCGCCCTTTAGTCCAATGTCAGAACTAAAGCTCGCTGCGGCGGATGCCGTTGTGCCGTCCGCCAGGACGAGAACAGCGACGAGGACAAATATGCCGAGCGGCAGGATGTGCCGCAGTGTCTCAGTGTATCGGTGCATATCCACCACTCCATTCATTGCTGTGCCTTGATGCTGGCAAGAGCAGCCTTACCTGCGGCAAGATTGCGCTGTGCCGCCTGTTGCTCATTCGACTCAATGGTCGCACGGCGCAGGTTCTCTGCCTGGTAGTGCGATGCCTCAGCGGCAACGGCGTTGCTATACATCTTCGTCATCTGGAGCAGTGCCAGCACGCTGTTGGCGTTGATGGCGTTGCCCGACTGCATGACCTGCATGGTTCCCTCCGCCTGATTCGACGCATTCAGAGCTTCCTGCGTGGACTTTGCGATCTCGAGGTTTGCCTGCTGCGTGTTCTGGGCGGACTGTGCTGCATCCTTGAAGGTGGCCGCGAGTGTCTCCTCCCGGCGGCGTTCGTTCAGGATGCCTGTGGCGACGGTCGTGTTGCCATTGAGAATGGACTGTAGATCGCCAAGACGCTCACGCCAGACGGTATCGAGAGGATTCGGATTCGTTCCACCCTTTTTGTCCCCCCATATTTTGCCGAGTACGCCCTCCTGCCCCATCTTCTCGTCAAAGATCTGTTTCTGTTGTGCACCCTGCATCTACGCATACTTTTCGATCTCTGCACTGCCGATCTTCTTGGAGTTGAGGATCATGAGTGCCAGCTCCTTCTCCTCGGTCGAGAGGATCTTAGCCGTCTGGATGGCCGTTTTGATCGCTTCCTCGATATTCTTTTGGTCGATGACTGCAATCGCCGCCTCACTGTGATGCCCTGCCGGAATCATAGCGAGCAGTGAAGCAGAGATGCCGAATGCGACACCGACGGCAACAGCTGTTTTTCTGATGGTCATGGTAAACACTCCTTTTTGACAATTCTCCTCCATAATCTATGGTAATGGAAATTTTTGCCGAAAAATCCTATCTTTTTGCATTTTGAAGTTAATTTGGCAGTTCTTTTGTCATCTGCATCATTTTTCCCTGGTCGATGATGTGAAAAAACGGCTCACGCATCAGGATGAAAATGCGCTCATGGTCACTTCCCTTGTCAATCAGGAGACGATTCTCCTGCATCTCGACGCTGTGCCCCGGCTCGTGCATCAGGGAGAGGAGGTCGACGGTGGATGCGACACTGTACGTTTCGATCACTTCCTTGACGGCGATTTCGTTTTTTGCTGCATAATAGAGGTTGAGCGTGACGAATAGAAGCAGTGCATTGACGAGAAGCAGCAGTTTTGTGAGTGTCCGCACGCCATCGCCGTGGCAGCGCGTGTAAAGCCAGCCGCCAATGATGAGGACAAGCAGAGAAATACCTGCGGTTTGGATTAGATTCATAGCTCCCTCCCTCACCCGTATTGATACATCTGATAGAGGTTCATGTAGGCACGATGTACTTTGGCCACATAGTCGATCGTCTCCTGGTACGGCGGCACTCCACCGTACTGGTAGACGGCAGCACTGCCGGCGTTGTAGGCAGCGACGGCCGTACTTACGCCGTATTCGCCGAGCCCGCCGAAGTTGTCGAGCTGTGTGCGCAGGTAGATCGTTCCGCCGAGGATGTTGCCGAGCGGATCATAGGGATTCACACCAATGCCGGCTGCCGTAGCGGGCATGAGCTGCATGAGTCCGATCGCACCGGCGGGACTGCCCGCGCCCATGTAGAAGTGGGATTCCGTCTCCATGACGGCCGTGATGAGGAGTGGATCGACGTTGTAGCTTGCCGAAGCATACAAGATAGCATTCGTGATCCAGTCACACTGCGCCGTGTCTCCGTTATAGAAGCTGGCATCGGTATAGATGACACTGTAGAGATCGGCGGCTTCTCCCCTGCCCGGCAGGAGGACGCTCAGTGAGAGCGCACAAAGGACAAATAATCTGATATAGTGCATAGCATTCTCCTTCCTTGTCTGTTCTTTTTAGTATAAACGACAGGAAAGGGAAAAAAATCCGCTCTTTTGCACATATAAAAAGAACTTGCCGTCATGACAAGTTCTTTTTATGTATCTATACTGCGGTCAGCGTGTGTACGCTGCTTGTGGTGTATGCGTATGGTTCTTTGTTTGCGGATGCGCGCCCTTTTCGCACATCCATTCGTCCATGATCTCGACGAATTTACGGATGTCGGCTTCATGGAGCGGATAGTAGCTGCGCTCAATCCGCTCCATCGGGACGGCAGCGAGAATTGTCTCAAAGGGGATGCAGCGCAGCCACTGATAATAGGCAAGTGCCCATCCTGCCCAATATGCGGGTGTTTTCTCCGCATAGAGAGCCGCCGGATAGGGAGGTTTTTCTATGTCCAACTCCCACAGGCAGTCCCAAAGCAGTTCACAGCCGGTACGGCCGGCAACATAGCGGGGGTTCCCTTTGCCAAATTGATCGGCCACACCGGAGTCCACGAAGTACTCTGCCGCCTTCCCGATGGGGATATGACAGGTGTTGACGGCGTAGTCAAACATGTTGCCAAGATTCACCTGTGCATCCGCGATATAGAGGTCTGAGTAGGATCTCGTCGTCATTCCTGATGCCCTCCTGAATGATACGCTCGATGGTCAGCTTGTTGGGAACGCGGATCTGTCCCCTGAGAGAACGTCGGTAGTCGTCACGCGCACGTACATCACGCTCCATATATAAACGGATGTATTTCTGCGCTGTCCGGTAGGCACGTTTGAATGTAAGCCGCTCAAATGCCCGCTCCGATTTTATCGCAACCTGCTCCCCCAGTTTTCCGAGATGCATGGCTGCACTGAGTTTGTCCAGACTGATACGGTTCTGCAAAAAATCCGTTGCATACTGAAAGTATGAATCGTCCGCACGATACCCAACCACAACATCAGCCCGTGACAGGTCTACCGCAAAGTTTTGGATGAGATACTCCCGCGCATCGTCACTGTCATCGTCTAGGTTGTTCGGCTGGCGGTGCTGCAATAGTGTCCCAATCCAGTTAAGCGTATGGTACTGCTCTGAATTTAAGTTGACAATGTGCAGCCCATCTATTTTTAATGTGTAGCCTGAGACGACACCGCTCTCCCCACGCTGGCAAGACCACTCTTTCGCAAGTTCCATATCCTCTGTACAGTAAAAGCACTTGCCGAAATCGTTTGCCTCACGGCACTTCGACAGGCTTGGCCAACCGACGGCATCACGAGAGCCATGAAAGAGGATGATCTGTCGCTGCGTGAGCTGCGCGGGAAGAAAATCCTTGTGGAGATAATGTGCTTTAAGATATGCGCATGTTCCGGCTGAGATCTTTCCCGTATCAAAGGCACATTCGATACTGCCTTGCAGCTCCTTCTGCACCTTGGGGATCAGCGCAGCCTGTCCCGTGGATTCAAGGGCAGTGATTTTCTCCCGAATTTCCTGCGGCATCTGCTCTTGCGCGTAAATATCCGCTGCATTCTCGTTGCGCATGGACTTTCCTTTCCTCAACGAACGGCCGCATCATGGGCGTGACGCAAAATCGCGGATGATCCCATGTTTTGACGAGCTCTATTCAAAGATGGTGCGTACAGTTATAGGTGATCTGCGGGTTCTCTATCTTCCCGGAATGGTAGGCGAACTGAATCACGTACCCATTGAGTGCAGCCTCGAGTTCGACAGCACTCCTGAGTTTTTGATTCTTCCACGCCAAGATGATCTCGTCGTATTTCTCCATACATCCACCTCGACTTCTCTGTTGCCATTATAACATATATTTCAGCAAGAATTTCTTTTCACGCCATCATAAAATTCATCCACACCCGTCTCCAACAAAAAAAGACAGTGCAAGGCTGTCATGTATGATATACTGTTAAAAGGTGTTGCCAAGACGGTAGGCGGTCAATCTTAGCCCCTAGAGAGGGGCGATGCCGATGACGATCAACGATTTACTTGCGTTGCTTCTTGTGACGCTGTTTATCCTCGTCGTTCTAGTAACATAATCGACACACCTCCTTCCCGTGCCGGTATGGAGGAGGCAACGCATAGAGTATAGCATAACGCGGAGCATTCCGCTACACGGTCTAACCGCCTCGAATTCGACGCGGTTAAAATGCGGCGAAAAATAATGCTATCCGACGGATACCATGACACAAATTTCAATCCGTTCTGAAACGCATGAATCTAAATACGCACAGCTTTCGTCATACCCATGCGACACGACTCATCGAAGCAGGTGCAAAACCGGTGGACGTTGCCGCCCGCCTCGGTCACAAAGATGCGACAATTACGTAGAATCTTTACACGCATGACACAGAAGCCATGCAAAAAGAAACTGCACGCATATTCGGCGAGATTGTAGGCAAATAACGTTGTAGGCAAGTTGTAGACAAATTCTTTCTCTCGTTGCTTTTTCCTTGAATTTCAAGGGGGTGTGCGCCGAACACAATATTTTTGCGAAAAATCTGTAAAAGATTGAGACAGGATTCAAAAAATATGCTATAATTCCCGTATTGGTTATTGTGTTTAAGGAGGGCTTTTCATGGATTTTGAGGCACTGGTGAAAGCGAAGTTTGATGAGGCCTATGTGGCGACGGAGCATCCGAAGAAATTCTTCCTCACGGAGAACGGTCGTGGTGTTGTCGACGGCGGTGATATGTATAACGCTCTGCTCCACGATGTGCTCGATGTCGTTCAGCGTGCTGTTGTGGGTATCCTGAAGGACAGCCATCACAATCACTAAGAAACGAAAGAATGTGGCCGCCGCACAGTTTAGTGCGGCGGTTTTTCTGTTGTCATTCCCGCAAATTATAAATTCTCTCCCCCTTTTCATCTGCTTCCAATTATGGTACAATACCCGAAAATAGGCGATTTTTCCTATTCATACAGAGGATGAATGGAAAAGGACGCATTTTCGTTATAGTTATCAAACTATTATAAATACACGTTATTCTTTCGTGTTTCAGGGGAGGATGTACTATGTTTTTTTCATCACGCAAGGATGCAGAGGCGCAAATTTCCACCTCTTCACCCGGGCATGGCGACGCCAAGGCGTTGGAAAAGTACCTGCACGATCTGATCGACGGCGGACTGACCACCCCCGCCCCGACCATCCGCAGTCCGGAGCTGCAGAACATCACCCGGCTTATCGCGCAGTTCGCTCAAAAACAGCGGGAGACGCTGACGGAGCTCTCCCTCGATATCAACAAGTCGGTCGCAGAGACGGTACATGCCTCTGTCCAGCTCAACGAACTGGCGCGTGAAAACCGCGTGGTCGAGACGAACGTCAAGGAGCTGGTCGACGTCGTATCCTCGATGGCAAATGACATCGTACATCTCGCGGAAGTCGTCTCCGAAACGGCAGATCAGACAGGTGTGGGTAAGGAATCAATGGATCTCACGCAGACATGCATCCACGAGGTCGCCAAGGAGACGGATGCGGCACAGAGTGGGCTCACGGAGATGACACAGGATGTAGAGTCGCTCCATGAGCGCACAGCAAGCATCGACAACCTCGTCGTCACGGTCAACAGCATCGCGGAACAGACGAATCTGCTCGCACTCAATGCCTCCATCGAGGCGGCACGTGCCGGAGAGCATGGACGTGGCTTTGCCGTCGTTGCCGATGAGGTGCGCAAGCTCGCCGAACAATCCAAGAACTCCGTCGACGAGATCCGCGATCAGCTGACAAAGATCCGCACGGGGGTCGAGCAGATCACGGGTGCCTTCCAGCACATGGACAACTCCTTCCGTGCAAACGTCGATGCCGTTGAACAGGCATCCGACGAGACGGGAAAACTCACCTCCGTCTTTGACTCCATCAACCACACGATCGACGACCTCGCACCGCTCGCCCAGCGGCAGTCGGCGTCATTCCAAGAGATGAACGCGACACTGCAGTCCACCGTCGGCGACGTGGTAAAGATGACCGAGGGCTCACGCACCTGCAACTACAGCATCTACGACTCGACGCGCAAGGTCAACGACGTACGCATGAAGATCGGCGGTCTGAAGCTCGGCTTTGGACCGAAGGAAATGATTGATTTTGCCAAGACCGACCACATGGTCTGGGGCATGAAGATCCATCAGCTCATCTGGGGTAATATCGACCTCAAGGCGGCTGACGTAGAGAACCATGCGATCTGCCGTCTCGGAAAGTGGTACTTCTCCGAGGGCAAGGAGAAATACGGTCACATGCCCGAGTTCGAGAAACTCGGCGTCGCGCATGAGAAATTCCACAAGCTCTGCGCCGCAACGATTACGGCGTATTACAATCACAAGACGGCTGAGGTGGATCAGAACCTGCCCGAGATTCAGCGCCTCTCCGACGAGGTGATCGGCTATCTCGACGCGATCAAGAAAAAAATATAAGGTTGCACGAAAAGGGAGCAGCAATGCGAAGATAGAATCCTCGCATCACTGCTCCCTTTTGTATCGTCAGCCCTGCTCGTAGTGGAACGGCTCAAGCTCCCAGAGAACGCCCGTCAGCTGCTCCACATCCACATCGGAGAAGACACGCAGCATTGGACGCACATCCTCCTCAGGGAAGATTGCAACCGTCGCCGCCTCCTCACCGTACTGGAAGAATGCCTCGACGGCACTGTGGTCAACGTAGATGCGCAGCGAAAGGGTATGATCGACGTAGAGCTTAAAGCTGCGCGTACCGCGTCCCCCCTGCCGCATTTTCGTGCGGTCAATGGTCATAACCTGCTCCAGACGGTTGTAGCGAAACACCAATTTCTCCGCCCCATAGACCAGTTCGAGCGCAATGGTGTAGGCATCCCCCACCTCGATGTCGAGCAGCAGCTCCGTGAGGTCAAAGAGTTCCGTCTCGAAATGGCTCGTTTGCCCCGCCTCCAGTGTGCGCTCTGTCTCACGGTGGCGCAGTGCCTTCAGCTCATGTACCGGCTCAGAAAAGATATGCCCCTGACGCAGTGTCAGCACGCGCGGCAGCGTGAGGCTGTGCATCCAGCCCTCCGCGCGTGTCGGGTAGTCGTCCTCGCGGTCGGGCATCCCCATCCAGCCGATGAGAATATGCCTCCCCTCATGCGTCACGACCTGCGGTGCATAGAAGTCAAACCCGTGGTCGAGCTCCTTGAACCGTCCGTGCATGAGCATCTCCATCGCGTCCATGGACGCATGTCCTGCAATATAGCCGGACTGATAGAGATTCTGGCGGTCGTAGGCACGCGCCGGCACCCCCTGCGGACAGAAGAGCAGGACGTCGTAATCCCCGAAGGAGAGGAGGTTCGGACACTCCCACATATAGCCAAAATCCTTCAGCTGTGTCTTCAGCTCGCCGCGGTAGACCCAGCCGTCCGCTGTCTCGCGATAGATGAGGACACAGCCGCGCTCCTCCTCCGTCTGCGCCCCGATGATGAGATAGCGTACACCGTCGCGCTCAAACAGGTAGGGGTCGCGAAAATGCGCCGTAAAGCCGGGCGGCGGCCCATCGATGATGATCTCTTCTTTCTTCACCATCCCCATCGCCTTCGTATACGTGCCGAAGCGCTGCACGGAACTGCGATTGCCCTCCGCATCTTTAGCGTTGCAGGTGTAGAGGACGCGCAGCCGCCCATCCTCCTCCGCACCGCACCCCGAGTAACATCCGTCCTTATCGTGCGCGTCGCTCGGCCATAGGGCGAGCTGGGGCACGCTGTAGGTACAGAAGTCGCGTGTCTTCGTGTGTGCCCACGATTTATTTTTATGCGCACAGCCGAAAGGATTCCACTGATAGAAAATATGCCAGCCATTGTGGTAGGCGAGCCCATTCGGATCGTTGATCAGTCCAAAGGGCATTTCGAGATGAAAGCGATTGTGACGACGATCGATGAAGGGAAATCCCTCAGCCAACCGAGCATCAATGTCCCGCTTGTCAAAATTCTCCACAGTACTCACTCCTCCGGGCGAAAGACGACAAAGGTCAAACCAAAGGCGACGGCAAAGCCGATCACGTTGACGAGGATGTAGGCGGGCAGATGATCAAGATAGAGCAGCGTCCCGGGCAGGACGGTGATGCCCATGCCCGTCCCTGCGAGATGCAGGAAGCCTGCCACCGCGCCCGCGCACGCCCCGCCAACCAGACCACAGATGAACGGACGCATAAAACGCAGGTTAATGCCGAAGATCGCAGGCTCTGTGATGCCGAGGAAGGCAGGAACGGCCGAGGAAATATAGAGGGCACGTTTTTTTGCATCACGGGTACGCGCTGCGACCGCAACGGCGGCACCGCCTTGTGCCACAATCGCACCGGTGATGATGGCGTTGAACGGGTCAACGCCTGTCGACGCGAGAAGCTGCACCTCAAGCGCATTGAACACATGATGCACGCCGAACACGACGATCACCTGATGCAGACCGCCGACGACAAAGCCGCCAATGCCGTACGGCAGCTCCAAGAAGGCACGTACCGCGCCGAAGACACCGATCTCGAGCGTGTGCATGATCGGTCCGATGATAAGGAGCCCGAGCAGCATCGAGACGAACAACGTGAGGAACGGCGTGACAATGAGGTCAATGATGTCGGGCACGAAGGTCTTGAACCATTTCTGCAGGCGCGCCGCAAAGATACCAAGCACGAGGGCGGGCAGAACCGAGCCCTGATAACCAACCACGGGAATCGGAATCCCGAATATCTCCATGGAGAGAGGGACGGCATCACCCGCCGCGATGGCATAGGCGTTCGGCAGCTGCGGAGCGACGAGCATCAGACCAAGCACAATGCCGATGACGGGCGTGCCGCCGAAGCGGTTCATCGTCGACCAGCAGACGAGTGCGGGCAGGAAGGCAAATGCCGTATCCGTCAGGATCTGACTCATACGCAGGAGATTTTCGTTCATCTCGATGCCGAGACTCTGTGCCATTCCGCGCAGCCCCATGAAGAGTCCTGTCGCCACGAGCACGGGAATGACGGGGACAAAGACGTCGCCGAGGGTGCGTGAGACCTTCTGCAGCGGCGACATCTGCTCGTACGCCTCCTGCTTCCCGCTGCCCGCAGTCGAGCCAAGATTCGTCCCTGCGACGAAGGCGTCATAGACCTTGTCGACAAATCCCGTCCCGAGAATGATCTGATACTGGGCGGCGGCAAAGAACTGTCCCTTCACACCGTCGATGTTCTCGATCGCCTTCTCGTCGATGATCGTCTTGTCGTTGACGATCAGGCGCAGACGCGTCGCACAGTGCTCGGCACTGCGAACATTCCCCGCTCCGCCGACATACTTCCAGATCAGCTTGGCGACGCGCTCTTCCTTCGGCAGATTCGGGTCAATGTCGTCCTCTGCCGCCTCCTCTGCCGCAGCCGGTGCCTCCGCCGTGGCTTGTGCATTGTGAGAGGAAATTTCTGCACCATCCGACGTCAGCGTGATTGTCCCATAGTCCGCCGCATTGGTCACGAGGATGGGCGTCGTCGTCTCATAGCCTGCCGCGCGGATGGCAGCGGGATCGAACTCGATCAGCAGCTGCCCCTTTTTTACCGTATCGCCCTGCGCCACATGCGCAGTAAAATGCATCCCCCCGAGCTTCACCGTATCCACGCCGACGTGGATGAGGATATCCACGCCATCTGCCCCGTGGATCCCAATGGCGTGCTTCGTCTCAAAGAGCACAGTTACCTCGCCGTCCACGGGAGAGACCACACGGCCCTCCGGGTCGGCCACCGCCGCGCCGCGCCCCATCGCCCCGCTCGCAAAGGCAGGATCCGACACCTCCGACAGAGGGATCAACCGTCCCTGCAGAGGACTGTCCAAACGAATGTCCTTCATATAGTTTCCCCCTTATGGAAACGCCGATACATTCGGCACTTCCTTAGAACCCCGCGCCCCATGCGCATATCCTTCTAAAATTTTACTAATTTTTCTTTTCATTGTCAACGGAGACCGCCTATATCAACGGCATAATCGGCAAAATCATTTTACAACCCAAAGCCCATGTGATAGAATAATCATGGAAAGTTTTATTGTATCCCATGGGGAGGGCATAAGAGATGGCTGTAAAGTATGAAGTCAATGTGACTGCCATCGGCAAACTGGCGCGCAAATTCCTCGAGACCAACAGCAGCATCATTCTGCTGGACGAGGGAGCACACCCCAATCTCGCCGAGATGGTCATTGAGCACACATCAGGCGATCTGAAGAGCGACATCACCGTCGGAGATACGCTGACGCTCGGGAAGCAGAAATATAAGGTCACGCGCGTCGGTGAGAACGCGAATGACACGATCCGCGACAGCGGGCACTGCACGCTGCTCTTTAACACAACAGGCTCTATGCCGGGGCAGATCGAGCTGGAGGGCGGTCCCGTACCCCCGATCTCGGTTGGGATGAAGTTTTCCTTCTCCGGGAAATAAAACCAAAGAACCTGTGAGAGCCAGATCAACTGTAATACACTCTGGCTCTTTTCTGTACGCACAATGAAGGAGAATATCCATGAAAAAAATTCTCGCCGTATTGCTTGCCGCGCTGCTTCTTCTCACGCTCGGCTGCGGGAGTAAAAATACGGCAGCCGACGACGCAGAGGAAGATCATGCTGCCCTCGACCTCTCTCAACCGCTGAAGCCCCCTACTTCCTTTGAAGGAAAACGCGTGCTCGTCGCATTCTTCTCGCGCGCAGGGGAAAACCACGAAGTTGGCTACGTCGAAAAGGGAAACACGGCGCTCCTTGCTGAGCAGCTTGCAGAGCTTATCCATGCGGATGCCACGTTCGAGATACAGACTGTCATCCCCTACCCTATCGACCTCAAGGAGATGACAGAGGTGGCAAAAGAGGAGCAAGGAAAACAGGCACGGCCTCTGCTCGCATCAAAAGTCGATGATATGGCGCAGTACGACATCATCTATCTCGGCTATCCGATCTGGTATCAAGATCTACCGATGCCGATCTACACCTTCCTCGAGAGCTATGACTTCGCAGGGAAGGTCATCATCCCATTCTCCACCGGATCGGGCAATGCAATGAGCGGCAAAGAGGTGGACATCCCGAACTATGCCAAGGGAGCCGAGGTGCTCCCGGGGATGTGCATCCGCGGCAAGACGGTACGTGATGATGCGACAGAAACGAAGCAGCGCCTCGCCGTGTGGCTTGAGGGATTGGGATACCACAACTGATGCGGCCTCTACTCTTCGTTCTCATCACGCTCCTCATGTTCTTTCTGCCAAACCGTCTATTGACGACTGAGCCCGTGCATGAGTACCTGGGCTGCGCCCTTCTCATCCTCGGCGGCATCCACCTGTGGCTCGAGCGTACCTATCTTCGCGCGCTCTTTTGGCGGCGCCTGCCAATGACGACACTCAACACGGTGAACATCATCATGCTCCTGCTCCTTGCCGTGACCTTGGTATCGGGCATACTCATCTCCCTCTACGCTCTCCCCATCGTTCGTCTGCGCGGACTCACATCCATCTACGTCCACGCAGCGCACCTCTCTGCCGGCGCGCTGCTCTTCCTCATCGTCGGTGTCCACGTCGGTCTGCATGCCCGCATGCTGTGGCGGGCACTGCTGCGCCGTATTCCGCTGCATATCCCACAGACAATGCCGCGAATCCTATATGTCGGCGGCATCCTTTTGACTGCGGCAGGCATCCACAGCTTTATCACGACGCGCATCTACGATAAGATTCTCTTTGAACACCTCTCATTTGGCGGGCTCGCGGAAACATGGACATACCAGTGCGACCTGCTCCTCATGTTCCTTGCCTGTGCATGCCTCGCCATCTTCTATCAGTCATGGCGCATGCGGAAATAAAAATAAAAAGACGCTTTTCACCAATACTGTGAGAAGCGTCTTTTTCGTTATTCCGCCGCCATTACATCATCGCATCCATCGCGTCAAAGATCGGCAGGAGAAAGGAGAGCACGGCAAAGAAGATGAGCCCCGCAACAATGACGATCATGATTGGCTCGGCGAGTGCCGCCACACGCTGTCCGACGATCTCCGCCCGGCGTGCACAGTACTCTGCTGCCTGCGGAAGAATGCGTTCCAATTCCCCCGCCTCCTCGCCTGCGGCTAGCATACTGCGCACGAGAGACGGCAGATAGGGGTCATCTGCCATGATCTGTGTGAGGCTGCGTCCCTCGATAAGTCGCTGCTCTATGCTGCTCAGCTGCCGGCGGAGCGCACGATTTCCCGTTGCCGTGCATGCCAGTGCAATGGCGCGGTCGAGGCGAATCCCACTGCGCAGGAGAACGGCGAGAACGCATAGGATCATCTGCCACGCACGACAGCGGATGAATACGCCCACAACAGGCAGGCGCAGGATGCAGCGGTCACAGAGAAATCGCACCGATGGGATGCGCAGGAGCAGTCCAATACTGAGGGGCACGGCGAGAAGGACAAATACCGTCGCCGCAGGCGCATCGGCGATCTGTGCCGACGCCGTGAGGAGCAGCTGTGTCGGTAGCGGAAGATCGGCATGCAGATCCGCTAGGAGTGCCGCAAAGATGGGCAGAATAAAGACGGTCATGAGGACGATGGAGAGCACGACGGTCACCAGCAAAAAAAGCGGATAGAGGAGCGCGCTCCACAGTGCCTCGCGCATACGGTGCTCCTCCGTGAGGAACGATGCCGCCGCTCCGAGCACGACATCGAGCGAGCCGCTCTCTTCCCCTGCGCGTACCATGCCGACAAGAACAGGGGAAAAGATCTGTTGCTTCGTCTCCATCGCCTGTGAAAGCGGCATCCCCTGCACGACCGCATGATGCAGGGAATGAAGCAGTCTGCACGACGGCGATACTTCCCCCACACCGTCGTGCAGGCGTTCCAGTGCGCGGTGCATGGGAAGTCCTACGGCGAGGAGGACAGACAGCTCCTGAAAGAAGGCGATCCGCTCCTCGTCCGTCACACCACCGCGGCGCGACAGCCACTGCCGTGTCTCCTGCGGCAGGCGCAGCGGCCGCCGCTCCTCGATGCGCACGGCCGTCTCACCGCGCTCCATGAGCATTCGTGCCGCTGCCGGCGCACTCTCGGCTTCAATGATGCCGTGTATCTTTCGCCCCTCTGCCGTGCACGCCGTATAAGAAAATATCGTCATGCGAGGACGCCCCGTGCACGAAGCTCGGCTTCTGCCATCTCCGCCGTCTGCATCCCCTGCGCGGCACCGCTCATCATAAGCGTCTCGAGCTGATCATAGCGTCCCTGCCGCAGGACATTGCGCACGGCGGGGGTGCCAACCAGCGTCTCAAATACGGCAATACGTCCACCGCCCTGCCGCGGCAGAAGCCGCTGGGCAAAGATGCCGCGTACGACATCAGCAAACTGTGCGCGCACCGCATCCCGCGCATCCGCCGGGAAGAAGCTCTCCACACGGCGCGCTGCCTGCGCTGCCGTCCCCGCGTGGATCGTCCCCACGACGAGCACGCCCGTCGCCGCCGCAAGGAGTGTCGCCTCAAGTGTCGCGCGGTCACGGATCTCACCCACGAGCAGGAGATCAGGATCCTCACGCAGCGCACTGCGCACCGCGTCGGGAAAGGAAGCAAAATCCCGCCCCTCTTCCCGCTGACTGAAAAAGGCACGATCTGCGGCAAAAACGTATTCGACGGGGTCCTCAAGTGTGATGATATGGAGGGAGCGCGTATGGTTGACCGCATCAATGAGCGCGGCAAGCGTCGTCGTCTTTCCTGCCCCCGTCGCTCCGCAGAGCAGCACGAGTCCATCCCGCATCTCAAGAGCCGTGCGCACGGCAGACGGCATGCCGATCTCATCGGGCGTCATGATGTGCTCGGGCAGGAGACGCAGGGAAAGAGCCAGCCCCTCCTGCGTCCGATAAAAGTTTCCTCGAAACCGCCGTCCCTCCCAGTTCCACGCGGCGTCAACATCCTGCACAGAAAGAAGTGCGCGCTGCGCATCCGAGAGCATTTGACAGGCACACGCCTCCATCATTGACGCTGTTGGGACGAGATCCTCCGCCATCAGTACGCCGTCGCGGCGCAGTTGTATCTGCTGATGCGGTGCCGCATGGAGATCCGAGGCGCTCACTTCCATCATGCGGCGCAGCAGTTCCTGCCACGCGTCCGTTTCATCCATAGAGTGCACGCTCCACCTCCTCTAATGTCGTCTCCCCTTCGATAGCCTTTGCCGCGCCGTCCAGCCAGAGAGAACGCATCCCCGCCGTCTCTGCCGCGCGCCGCAGATCCTCCCGCGATCTCGCTCCGAGGATCGCCGTGCGGATACGCTCGGAGATGGGCAGCATCTCATGTATCGCCATGCGTCCATGATAACCGCTCCCGTGACAGTGCGGGCAGCCGTGTCCGCGCACGAGCATCATCCCTTCATGATAGAGCGGTCCGAGAAGAAGAGCCTCATCTGAGCCTGCAGCGACGGTGTACGTCTCACGACAATGCACGCAGGCACGTCGCACAAGCCGCTGGGCTACGACCCCCGAGAGCGTCGCCGCAAGCAGATAGGGCGGTGTCCCCATCTCGATCATACGAAAAATCGCAGCGACACAGTCCTCCGTGTGGAGCGTCGAAAACAGCGCGTGTCCCGTGAGGGCAATGCGCACCGCCATCTCCGCCGTCTCACGGTCGCGGATCTCACCCAAGAGGATCTTCTGGACATCCTGCCGCAGTGCCGCCCGCAGTCCTGCGACAAAGGTCAGCCCCGCCTCCGGACATACGGCAAACTGACTGATTCCGTCGATGCGTCGCTCCACGGGATCTTCGAGCGTCATGATGTGACAGTTTGGGGCATTCAGCTCGGCGAGCGCTGCATAGAGCGTCGTCGTCTTGCCCGAGTTCATCGGTCCACAGACAAGGAGGAGCCCCGTCGGCCGATGGATGAGTCGTTCAAAAATCGCTTCGTTTTCCGGCGTGAACCCGAGCTCCCTGCAGTGAAGGAATCGCTCCGTCCCATCCATAATGCGCACGACCATGCGCTCGCCGCCCACGACGGGAAGAACCGCCACACGCATATCAACGCAGCGCCCCCCATGTGGATAGCGAATCTGCCCATCCTGCGGACGGTTGCGCTTTGCCGTGTCGATGCCCGCCATCACCTTTAGACGTGCGATAACGACCGGGGCGATCGCCGCCGGCAGCAGGCTCGGATACGCGCGCAGCAGCCCATCAACGCGAACGCGGATGCGCAGTCCCTCCTCCATCGGCTCAAGATGAATGTCCGTCGCCTCTTCATCCAGTGCTGCATCGAGAACAGCGTCCACAAGCGTCAGTACATGACTGCCGCGTCCCTCCGAACGGGACGGTAGGCGCATTTCACGTATGGCATTTGTCACAAGCCGCTGCAGCATTTCCTGCTCCATCGGTATGGCTCCTTTCCGATGTGCCGTCATAATCCACCGCGAGGAGATACAGCCCGCCTGCCGGAGCCGTGGGCGGCGCGAGCCGACGATCCCGTGCCGCAAAGATCTCCGCAAAGCGATCCTGGGAGATACGCCCCGTACCGACCGCCACAGCCGTACTGACGATATTGCGCACCATGTGATAAAGAAAGCCCGTGCCGTGGATATAGAGCGAGAGACGTCCCTCCCCCTCCGCCGTCAGACGGATCGTATCGAGCGTACGGACGGGTGACATCGGCGCGCCACCCGCCGCACGGAACGAAGAGTAGTCATGCGTCCCCTCAAGGAGACGCAGCGCCGCCCGCATCGCATCGTGATCGAGCGGCTGAAAAATCTGCCATGCATAGCTGCGCGTGAAGGGATTCGGCACGCGGCACTCCTCCATGCGATAGACGTATGCCTTGCCCGTCGCACTGTGACGCGCACTGAAATCCCGCGCCGCCTCCCACGCCTCCGACACGACAATATCCGGCGGCAGGAGACCGTTCACCGCACGCGACAGACGCTCCGTCGGGATGCGTCCGTCCGTGAAGAAATTCACCACCTGACCATAGGCATGAACCCCCGTATCCGTGCGCCCCGCCGCCGCAAGCTCCACCGTCTCACCGCAAACCTTGGCGAGAGCCGCCTCAAGGACATTCTGAACGGCACGGATGGGCGGCGTCTGCCGCTGAAAGCCATGATAGTTCGTCCCATCGTAGGCGACCTTCAGCGCGATATTCCGCGCACGCGCCTTCATCGTCGCCACATGCTCAGGGCGCAAGGCTCAGCCCTCCCGCACTCACGGCACAGATGCCCGCCGCACCGAGGACAAAGACGGCGACAGCCGCATAGTCGACACGCCCGATGTGCAGCTCCTTCATCTGCGTACGTCCTTCACCACCACGATAGCAGCGCGCCTCCATCGCCATCGCGAGCTCATCGGCACGGCGAAACGCAGAGAGAAAAAGCGGCACGAGCACGGGTACAATGGCTCGCATCCGCCGCACGATACTGCCGTGCTCAAAATCCGCCCCACGTGCCTTCTGCGCCTTCATGATGCGATCCAGTTCCTCCAGCAGCGTCGGAATAAAGCGCAGGGCAATCGTCATCATCATCGACAGCTCATGCACGGGAACGCCCACACGGCGCAGCGGAGAGAGGAGTGCCTCCAACCCGTCGGTCAGGCGCAGCGGGCTCGTCGTCAGTGTCAGCAGCGTACTTAGCAGAATGAGCAGGATGAGACGCAGCCCGATATACACACCGCGCATCAGCCCCTCCCACGTCGCCGACAGGGGACCGACGGCAAACAGTTCCGTCCCCGGCGTCATAAAGAGATGCACGCCGAACGTAAAGAGCACGATCCAAAGAATCGGACGAATCGAGCGCAGCTGCATCCCGAGCGGAACCTGTGAAACGATCATGAGCAGCGCAATACTGACGCCAAGCGCAAGAAAACCTGCCACATTCTCGACAAAGAAAACGAGCAGCAGGTAGAAGAAGAGGAGAACGATCTTGACACGTGGATCCATGCGGTGCAGGAAGGAATCTCCGGGCAGATAGCGTCCGATTTGTATGTCATTCAGCAAGTTACCACATCCATTTTTTCATTTTTTTTATTATACCATCTGATCTACCGTTTTTCATTTATTTTTCGAGAAAGCTATGATATAATTTCATAAAATCTCGATATAGTATGTATACTAGAATAATGATTTACTATGCCCGTAGATGATATGAAAGATAAGAAAGGTTCCCTTATGGAAGATGCATTCATCGGGCGTCAGGCGATCCTCGATCTGCAAAAGAGTGTCTACGCATACGAGATTCTTTTTCGCAGCGGTCTGAAAAACGCCTTTGACCCCAACCTCGACGGAAATGTGGCAACACAGAGCGTCATGGTCAACGCCATGCTCAATTTCGGCATGAAAAAACTCGTCTCCAACCGTAAGGCGTTCATCAACTTCACAGAGAAAAATCTCCTATCACGTGCACCAAAGCTCCTGCCTCCTAACAGCATTGTCGTGGAGGTACTTGAAACGGTGCAGCCGACCCCAGAGATTCTCGAGGCCGTACGTGACCTGAAGGACGCAGGGTACAAGATTGCACTCGACGACTTTGTCCTACTCCCGGGCTACGAGCCGCTCATCAATATGGCGGATATCATCAAGGTGGACTTCCGCATGACGACAGACCCCGAGGAGCGCGCCAATCTGCGTAAGGTACTGCCTCCGCAGGTGCGGCTTCTCGCCGAGAAGATCGAGACGGAGGACGAATTCCGCCAGGCAGTGGAGGACGGCTATGTCCTCTTCCAGGGTTATTTTTTCTGCAAGCCCGTCATCCTGCACCAAAAGAGACTCACCAACAACGAGCTGTCACGTATCCGCCTGCTCAAGGAAGTCAATCGTCCGAACTTTGACTTCAACGCAATCACAGATGTGATTGCGGCGGATACAAGTCTCGTGCACAAACTCCTCACCTATATCAACTCGGTCGGCATCGGCCTGACCAACCACGTCTCCAACCTCCGGCAGGCAGCTGTCCTCCTCGGCTCCAGCGGAATCCGCAGCTGGGTGACGCTCATCAGCCTCCAGACCTTCTCCGAGGACAAACCGAGCGAACTCTTTACGCTCTCGCTCCTGCGTGCAAAGTTCTGTGAACTGATTGCCCGCAGACGGAACCGCCGCGACCTCACGCCGGATACGGGCTTCCTGCTCGGCATGTTCTCCCTGATTGACGTACTGCTCAATCAGCCGATGGCAGAGGTGCTCAAGGAGATCACCCTCGCCGACGAGCTGAATGCCGCTCTGCTCGGTGAGGATAACGACCTGCGCCGTCTGCTCGACCTCGTCATCTCCTACGAACAAGGCGACTGGTCGTCAGTTGCCGCGTGCTGTGCGCACGAACACATCCCATTGGGGGAGATTAGCCCGATTTATGACGAAGTCCTCGAATGGTACAATAAACTCCAGTCCGTCTGTTGACAGTGGACACATAAAAGCCCATCGGCACAAACCGATGGGCTTTTCTATGTTCTTTATTATTTTGGGTTATACTCCAGAATCTTGATCTTCTTCTCCTCGTTGAGGTCGATGACCTCATCCTCCGAGATCGTCACAATCGGGAGCGGCACAACACCGTGCGGATACGCCGTGATCGTCCCCTCGCGATGATTGCTGAGGAGAACACGCGAGCCGAGGAAGGCATTCTTGATATTCATCAATACAGGCAGACAGACCTGCGGATCGAGCGTCGTATACATCTGCCGCGCAATCTCCGTCACTGCATCGAACGGCGTGCGGCGCGGATAGCCCTCGCGTTCGACCGTGATGTTGTCATAGAGATCCGCCACAGCAATGATGCGCGCATAGATATGGATGTCGTCGCCCTTGCTGTTGAACGGGAAGCCACTGCCGTCCATGCGCTCATGATGCTGCATCGCTGCAAGGCGCACGCCCTCCGTCAGCCCCGCCACATTGTTGAGGATATGGGCACCATCCACCGTATGCTGGATGTAGTTCTCGTAGTCCTCGCCCTCAAGGGTTTCTACATTCTTTTCGAGAAGCCGCTGATCAAAACGCGACTTGCCGACATCGTGGAGGAAGCCCGCGAGAACAACATCCTTTGCTGTCTCACGGTCAAGCTTCATCCACTTGGCAATGACCCCCGCGAGGATCGACACGCGCAGCGAGTGGTTATAGATGTCGCTCGCGAGATGATTGACCTCATTGAGGTAGTCGATCGTTCCGCTGCGGCGCGAGAGCGGCAGCAGATCCTCCTGCACCATCTCATTCGTCTCTTCCACGGGAACAGTGCCCGTCTTCTTTGTCTCCTCAAAGATCGACTTCGCCGTCCCGATGACATTCTCATACTGCTTGATGAAGAGATTGCTGCGCGAGAAGATCGGCGAACGCTCCTCCTTCAGCTCCGATTCGTCCTTAATGTAGACAACGGGGATCTTCAGAAACTTCAGGCGCGTGATATGCGCCTTCGTCAGCTCCGTATTCTCCGACACCACCACCACGCGCTTGGCGTTGACGATCGTCCGCGCTAGGATCATCCCATTCTCAAGATCGTCTACGGATATTGCACGCAAAGCAAGCCCCTCCCTCGGTTTACGTCATTCATTCTTACGAAATTCTCATGTCTATAAATATTTCGACCTGAAAGGAAAAAAACCTGCTTAATTAAAAAAATCTTGACATATTTTCTTCATCTGTCGTATAATACACACGCACCATTACTTTATTGCATTAAAGCGGTAGAAGGACAAGGAGAAATGAAGATGAACTGGAAAGCAATTCTAACCGGAGCAACGGTACTTGCCTGCTCGGCAGCACTCCTCGCAGGCTGCGGCAGCACCGAGAAAGCCCCCTCGACGGATAATGCGGCAGAGATGGGAAAGATCATCGTCGGGCTTGACGACAATTTCCCGCCGATGGGCTTTAAGGACGAGAACAACAAGATCGTCGGTTTCGACGTTGATCTCGCAGAGGAAGCAGCAAAACGTCTCGGCCGTGAGGTTGAGTTCAAGGCGATCGACTGGTCGAGCAAGGAAGCCGAGCTCAAGAGCGGCCGCGTGCAGGTGCTCTGGAACGGTCTCGACATCACCGAAAAGCGCAAGGAGAATATGCTCTTCTCGAAGCCCTATATGGACAACCACCAGATCATCTTCGTGAAGAAGGGCAACACCGCCGTCACGGATGAGAAGAGCCTCGCGGGCAAGACTGTCGGTACGCAGAGCGCGGGCACGGCAGAGGAGTACATGGACGCCTCGGATTTCTACAAGAAGGAAGTCAAGGAGGTCAAGAAGTACCCCGACTACGTTGCGGCGTTCATGGATCTTGAGAATGGCCGTCTCGATGCCGTCGTTGGAGACGAGATCGTCGGCCGCTACTACATGAGCAAGCATCCCGACACACTGGACGCGCTCGACGTGGTCGTCGGTCCTGTGAGTGAGTTCGGCATCGCATTCGCGAAGGATAACACGAAGCTGCGCGACGAGGTGCAGAAGGTCCTCGACGAGATGAAGGCGGATGGCACGATCGCCAAAATCTCGACGAAGTGGTTCACCAAGGACATCACGAAGTAAATGGCTGCACTTCTGCCGCACACGGCAGAGGCACAAAGAAAGAGCTGCTGTACGATGTCGAGTCATCGTGCAGCAGCCCCTTTTTTCTGTAAGGAATATCATTCATGGACAAAACACTGGATACCATCCGTCTCATGCTCGAGGGCTCAGGCATCACCCTCGAGATTTTCTGTGTCACGCTCGCGCTTTCCCTGCCGCTGGGGCTCTTTGTCGCGCTCGGACGGCTCTCTCATTTTCGGCCGCTCAGCCGCATCCTCGAAATCTACATCTGGATCATGCGCGGTACGCCGCTCATGCTGCAGTTGCTCTTCGTCTACTTTGCTCTGCCAATGGTCGGCATCCTGCTCCCCGACATCGCGGCGGCACTGCTCGCCTTCGTCCTCAACTACGCCGCCTACTTCGCCGAGATCTTCCGTGCGGGCATACAGGCAGTGCCGCGCGGTCAGTTCGAGGCGGCACGCGTCCTCGGCATGAGCGGTCCGCTCACCATGCGCCGCATCATCCTGCCGCAGGTACTGCGCATCACCCTGCCGCCCGTCAGCAACGAGACCATCAACCTCGTCAAGGACACATCCCTCGTCTACATTCTCGCCATGAACGACCTCCTGCGCGTCGCGCGCACCATTGTCCAGCGCGAGTTCGACATGACCCCCTTCCTCATCGCAGGCATCTTCTACCTTGCCATGACCGCTGTACTCACCTATGGATTCAAAAAACTGGAGGCGCACTATGGCAGATACGGAAACTAAGGACACGATGCTCAGGATGCGCGGCATCCACAAATCCTTCGGCGACCTCAGCGTCCTCCGCGGGATCGACCTCACCCTCGCGCGCGGCGAGGTGCTCGCCATCATCGGCTCCTCCGGCTCCGGAAAGTCAACGCTCCTGCGCTGCATCAACCGATTGGAGACCATCGATCGCGGCGACATCACGATCGGCGGTGAGGTGCTCTGCCATACGCCGGACGGGGCCACATCGGCAACCTACGCTGACGCTGCCGACGTGCGGCGGATCCTCATGGCGACGGGCATGGTCTTCCAGCAGTTCAACCTCTTCCCCCACATGACCGTGATCGAGAACCTCATAGAGGCACCGATTCACGTCAAGGGGATGAGGCGCGACGAGATCCTCCCCTACGCCCGCGACCTCCTCAACAAAGTTGGACTCTCCGACCGCGAGAACTACTATCCGAGTCAACTCTCGGGCGGACAGCAGCAGCGCGTCGCCATCGCGCGCGCCCTCGCCATGAAACCGGACATCATGCTCTTTGACGAGCCGACCTCCGCCCTCGACCCCGAGCTCACCGGTGAGGTACTGCACACCATGCGTGACCTCGCTGCCGAGCACATGACCATGATCGTCGTCACGCACGAAATGGCATTCGCACGCGAGGCAGCCACCAACGTCGTCTTTATGGAGAATGGCGTCATCATCGAGCAGGGAGCACCGCAGACATTTTTCCGTGCACCGAAGGAAGAACGCACACGGGAGTTCCTGCGGAATATGCTATGATACTTTTTCAGTATATATGGTATAATAGAGATGATGGGAGGGATATGAAATGCCAGCGCTGAGTATGTTCTTCGGAATCATCATCTATATGTACCGTGAAGTCGGCGGAAGACATAATAGTCCACATATCCATGCTGAGTATCAGGACTATGAAGCGGTCATTTCCTTAGATGGAGAATTGATTGAGGGCGAACTTCCACGAAAAAAACTGAAACTAGTCGTCGCATGGCTCGAAATACATGCGGATGAACTGATGGCAAACTGGAAACTTCTCAGTAATGGCGAAGCTCCGTTCAAAATTCCTCCTCTGCAATAAAGGAGTACATATCATGCCACGGCCTAAAGTACTTGATGTAAAGCCGCTTCCTGATTATAAATTACTGCTGCTCTTTGATACAGGTGAGAAGAAAATTTTTGATGTGATCCCGTACATCAAAGGAACATGGTACGAAAAGCTGAAAGTTCCCGCTGTTTTTCAAACAGTTCATATATCAGGTTCTACAGTTGCATGGGCAGATGGGCAGGACATTGCCCCACACGAGCTCTATGACGATTCTGTACCTGCTGTTTGATGGAAAAGGAGGAATCTCATGTCCGCACAGATCATCGACCTGAACCGCATCAAGGAACTTGAGGTAGACGAACTCATCGACATCTTCAACGAGATGATCGAGGAAGCCCCCGCACAGGGGATGCCCGAAGTCGCCGCAATGGCGCAGGAGGTCAAAAAAGATATCCTGAAGACGGTAATCAAAGGGGAGTAATACGAAACGGGGCAGATGCAGAGGCAACGAACCTCTGCATCTGCCCTGTTTTCTTGTGTCAGCAAAGAATTATAAAAACTCTGTGATGTACTGATCGTTCAGAGAATCCAAACGAACCTGACTGAGCATATATAGCTCACTCTCTGTAAACTTATATTGGGAACTTCCAAAAATACGCGCCATGATGAGGAGGAAGAGACGAACGCCGAAGAACCCGATACATTCATCCCACAGCTTCACATCCTTACATTGATACGATCCACCCTGTGTATCAATTTGAAAAACACGATCCATCAAGTTGGAAGCAAACAAAACGCGTATAATATCTGCATAACGCACATGAATCAGTGGTTCATTGTAATCTGCAACATATAAGGCTCGATCTGTAAAGACGATGGCCATCATACTGACGGCTTTCCCGTATCCTATGATGGTCTCCTGCCCCTTTGCGATTTCCTCTCCAATCCCCGTATCAGGGATGGACACATACGGATGCACCTGATAGGTAAAACCATCCTTCCAAAAGGGATTACAGTGATCGAGAACACGCCGTCCATCCTTTAGATCGCCAAGAATCAGAACACTGCAAAGCTCCGCCAAGACCTCGGGTGTCATGTATTTTGAAGAGTCGATTCCTTTCTCCCGCACCTGCTCATACGCCTCATCAAAGTCCACATCGATGAAGTGAATCCCCAGTTTTTCAAAATCCACTGGTCGCTCGCTGTCGATCACAGCAACAACATTTCCAACTCCGTAATAGGTCCGCTGTTTTGGCACGAGAGGAATATGAAACTCTCCACTGCACAAAAGAATCTCTGTCGGATTATTTTTTAGCACATCGTCCAAATCTTTTTGATCGAATGCAGCATACTCCACCATATTCAGATAACGCTCATTGCTTGTGCATTGACGAAGTTTTTGCAGCTTTCGCTCACGCTCACGAATGGCATAACTATCAACGGCATCTGCGGTAACGCCCTCGACGCCGAGAATGGCGCAGAGCTGCGCGGCAAGATCGGGGGCATCGCCGTCAAGAGCCGCGACCTGCTCCGCCATCTCCGGCAAGTAGTGATCGTCGAGCCAGATTTTCAGTCTGCCGTTATGGAACTGGGCAATGATCTTCTCAAGATCAAAATGCGCACGTACCTCCTCGATATTGCTGCGCGCAAGATAGCCGTCCTTCAGTTCCAGTGGGAATTTCACCTTTCGTGCCATATAGATTCCTCCCAACTATAAAAACGAAATGAACTTACAAAAGCTCTACAACATTTCTATAATCAAGGCTCTCCAGTACAACTCCCTTGAGAATATTCATCTCTTTGGGGGTAAATTTATAGGTGGACTCCCCCAATAAACGTGCTACCACGAGAAGGAACAAACGCAACTTATCCAAAGGGATATAGGCTTTCCACGCATATGGAATCTCCAACGTCTTTGCATCTCCGGAAATAGTGCGGATATTAAAAACATCAGAATCTTTCTTTCCAAACTCGATACTGTCAATGTCAATATATCGAATCAATGTCACTCGCTGAGAGACCACAAGATATATTCCCCGATATGTAAATAAAAGGACATTCTGATTGCTGTTCGGTTTTCCATATCCAATGATAATTTCGTTACGCCTAATTTTGTTTTCTAATGATGAATTCTCTATTGAAAAATTAGAATGGATCTGATATGTATATCCACCGCCATCCCAATAAATGGAGTGCGAAGTTTGATTTTTCCACAAGACCGTGCCATCCTTTAGGCTTCCTTTCATCAAAATGGAACACAGTTCCGCCAACACATCGGGTGTTGTTTGCTTCCTTTTCTTTTCAAGGATAGTTTCTTTTTCAGACTTTTGAAAAAGAGCTGCATATTTCTCATCAAACGGCATATCCACGAACTGAATCCCGCGCGCCGCGAAGTCAATCGGCGTATCACTCTCAATTACGGCGACGGCTTTGCCCACACCATAATACGTGCGGTTCTCGGCGAGAAGTGGGATTCGGAACGAGTTATTGCAGAGAATGATTTCGCGCGCTCCCTCGTCAATCAGCGTGTCCAAACCCCCCTGCTCAAACGCAGCATATTCTGCCATATCGCATAGAATGGGATTCGTGGTGTACTGACTGAGCCGTTGACGCTTCTCCTCGCGTTTTTGGATAAGGCTGCTGTCCACATGCTCCGTGGCAACGCCCTCGACACCGAGGATGACGCAGAGCTGCGCGGCGAGATCGGGGGCATCGCCGTCAAGAGCCGCGACCTGCTCCGCCATCTCCGGCAAGTAGTGATCCTCGAGCCAGATTTTCAGTCTGCCGTTATGGAACTGGGCGATGACTTTCTCGAGATCAAAATGCTCACGCACCTCCTCGATATTGCTGCGCGCCAGATAGCCGTCCTTTAGTTCGAGTGGGAATTTCACTTTTCGCGCCATGATGCTTCCTCCACATTCCATAAACGGCGGAGCAGTCCCCTGCCCCGCCTCATTCTCTCAATCAAACATGCTCAATATTGCCCTGCCAAAGCTCTTCACGGTCTCCACTGTCTTTGTCGCGACCTTGTGCAGTCCCTCGGCGACGGTGGTTACGGCGGGTTGGATTTTCTTAAATCCCGCATGAACGGCAGAGGCGATTTTCTTACCCGACTGGCTGCTGATCGCAGAGCCGACCGCCATGCCAAGGACGGGGCCGACAACGGGAATTGCAGAGAGCATACGCGCACCAATGCCCTTCGAGCAGAGGTCACCGATGGCGGCGGAGGCGATGCGTCCCACACGGTCGACTGCTGCCGCAACACTGAGTTTTCCGCTGAACACCTGCGCGGCGGTACGTACTCCCTCAACACCCCAACAGGCGATATTCGTGAGCACGGGCAGCGGTGTCGCTTTCTTGAGGAACGGAACGATGCCGCGCTCGACGGCAACGTAGAGTGCCCCCGTTGCAATAGCCTTGATACTGCGATCCGTCTCCGATCCGGTTGGCTCCTCTCCAAGGTCGATCCCTGTATTGAGCGGTTCGCCCGTCTCCCCTTCGGCATATTTCAGTCCCGTATCAAGCGCCGCACCGCCGACACCTGCAAGCACGGCTTGTTCGGCAACGCCCTGTGCAGCGACCTGCGCCGGGATAGGCTGCCACGATGCACCACCCGCTCCATCAGGGACACGCTCCTCTACAGCGGCGGGCAGCCGCAGATCTGCGCTTTGCTCCGCGCTGTGCAGTGCGGCATATACCTCGTTATTGCCTGCCGCAAGTGCCACCTGCGCCTCGGCAAGATAACGCGCACGCTCCTCCTCGGTCGCGCCCGGTGCGGAGAGCAATTTCTGCTGCAGCCACGTTTCCTTTGTCCCGCCGCTCCGATAGGTCTCCTCGATGGCGTTCATATTCTCTGTGAACTGATCGACACCGTCCATGATGGAGGAGCTGAGTTCCTGCGCTGCCTCCACTGTCATGCCGCCGACGCGCTGAATAAACTCCTCACCGAGCCAGACCATTGTGCTCTTTTCCTGCGGTTTTTCCATCCACGAGGAAATCATGTCCTTCACGAGAGAGAAGAGCCCCTTGGACTCCTCCGTCCGAAATCCATCCAAATGAATGTCGCGTGCCATCCCTACACCTCCCGTGATGCGTTCGTGAACTTCTTTGATTTGTAGGTCTTGTCCATCTCCTCGATGGCATCCTTCATCGTCTCGGAGATGGGATGCGTGCGTCCGATTGCCGCCTGCAGATCCTCGGTGGTGACATGAGCCTTGCCCGCGACAAACGCGGCCTCGATGCCGTCGCGCACAACACTCTCGATGTCTGCGCCGCAGTAGCCCTTCATCTTTCGTGCGAGCGCAGCAACGTCGATCTTGGCGAGATCGGCACTCCGCCGCTTGCCGATGTGGAGACTGATGATCTTTTCACGCTCGCTCTGATTTGGGAAGTCCACATAGAAGATCTCATCGAAACGACCCTTGCGCATGAGCTCCGGCGGCAGATGTGAGATGTTGTTCGCTGTGGCGACAACGAAGGCAAGGCTGTCCTTTTCCTGCATCCATGTGAGAAAGCTGCCAAAGAGGCGCGTCGTCACCTCGGAGCTGCCCCCCTGCGCTCCCGCACCCGCAAACGCCTTCTCCAGTTCGTCGATCCAGAGGACGCAGGGCGAGCTTGCCTCCGTCAGTTGGAGCGCACGACGCATATTCGCCTCGGACTCGCCGACGTATTTGCCCATGAGCCGCCCCATGTCCATGCGCAGGAGCGGCACCTTGAACATACTTGCCGCCGCCTTTGCCGTAAGCGACTTACCGCAGCCCGGCATCCCCGCGATGAGTACGCCCTTCGGGATGTCGACACCAAACTCCTTCGCGCGGCGCACGTCGCGAAAGATCTGTGCCTTTGTCCGCAGCCAGTCCTTCAGGTTCTGAAGACCGCCGATGTCCTCGACGGTCTCCTTCACCGTCACCATCTCAAGGATGCCAGATTTCTTGATCATCTGCTGTTTCTGACGGAGCACCATCGGCAGGTCACTCGCGTCAAGCTGTCCATCATCGCTCACAGCGAGGGAGAGGATGTTGTCGATCTCCGTCTCACTCAACCCGCGTAGATGCATCGAAAAAGTGTCAAGCAGCTCCTCTACGGGAGCAGGCATATCGTTGCTCTCAAGAAAATGAAGAATGTGCTCCCGTATCTTCTCTGGGCTTAGGTAGTCCAGACTCATAAGGGTAATATACGGCTCAAGTGCGCGTGGAATCGTGCCGAGCGGCGAGAGAAGAACAACGGTACAATCGTCCATCGTACCGCCTGCGATCCGCTCAGCAATACAGCGCAGACGTGAAACAATCGCGGGTGATTCGAGTTCGCCTGCGATATCTTCGAGCACGAGAATCTTACGTGCAACGTTTTTCTCCAGCAGTATGGTATCGAGGGCACCACTCAGAGGAGACGGATAGCGAAGCCCCGCGCTCGCGTCCTCATAGCCGCTGTGCAAACTCCATTTGATAATGCCGCGCCCCTTCTGCGCTGCAAGCTCAGCGAGGATGTCCTGCACTTTCCCATTCTCCAACGTGTCGACATAGAGAATGGGCAAATATGCGTCCATGTACTGTTCAAGTTCCTTGCGGAATACCGGCTGATCGTTCATGACATTCCCTCATTTCTCATCCATGCAGACTAGTACGTCCGATTCACCACCCATGAATGTGGCTGATTGCCCGGTTTGCGCGGGCACTTCCCCGGCTGAGGACGCCCTGCCTGCATACTCTTTTGCTCCTTCTTTCCGCAGTAGGTACACATAAACTCGGTCATCTTTGGTGCTGCCATGATTCTTCATCCTTTCCCTGATTCTTACCCATCGGTAAGTTATCCACAGATTACTCTCATAATTATATAATAGCACTTGTCCCCCCCCTGTAAAGACATTGACAATACAAAAAGGCAGATTGTATCTGCCCTTTTCGTATTGTGAAATATCCAGTTACACGATCTGTCGCATTTCCTCTCCGTCCAGAAGTAATGCGATTAGCAAAAAAGACTGCCTAAGCAGTCTTTTTTGACAAGAAAACTTTTACCGCACGCCCACGACTGCGATCCAGTACTCGCCTTCCTTGAGGTGAGTCTGTACCTCGCGGAACCCCGCCGCGCGGAAGAGGTGCTCAAACTCTGCGGGGGTCGGGTTCGTCAGCTGATACTCCGCAACCTTGGCACGCGTGCTCTCCGGCAAGTCGTCCCGCCCGTAGATCTCCGCAAGCAGGAGGAACGATCCGCCCTCCCGCACAACGCGTGCAACCTCCCGCAGGCTCTCCTCAGGAGACGGCCAGAAGTAAAAGCTCTCCACCGTCACAACGGCATCAAAATGTCCGTCCGCAAACGGGAGTGCCTCGACCGAACCATGGAGAATCTCCATCCGTCCACACTCGACTAATGCCGCATTGAAGGCGCGCGACGCCTCCACTGAGGTCTCGGCATAGTCGATGCCGACAAGATGCCCCTCCGTCACGCGCTCTGCCATACGCGCAAGTGTATTGCCGCCGCCGCAGCCAATGTCGAGTACCGTATCCGCAGGGCGCAGTACGAGATACCCCAGTCCCCAGTCTACGAGATGCGCATGACTCTCGTTCATCCGTGCGAGCATCGCACGCCCCGCTTCTCCCTCAGGACGACGTGGATTTCCTTCTGCCGTTACCTGATCGGTATGCTGCCAATCTGTCTCTGCCATATTGATGCTCCTCTCTATTGTGTATATCCACGAGAGTTTACGGCTTCCCCTTCCACCACAAGCGGGGGAGGTTTTTTTCGCAGGTGTTGGGACGCCTACTCTACACCCATAGTCTGCTTCGACAAGTCAAAGCCAAACTGCACAGGGTCGGCGGGATCCCAGATGCGCGTCTTTTCGTTGTAGCGGACAGGGACGTAGAACGTCGCCATCCCCATCGGCTGGAGTTCCCGGTAGGCGTCTGCCGTCGCATCGACGGCTGTCTTGCGCAGCTCCTCAGGTGTTCCGTTCAGCTTCATACGGGAACGCATGAGAGATGTCGCCTTCTCGCGTGCCGCCATCATATTAAACCGCGTCACCGTCACCTCAACCGTCGCCTGCCCTTCCCCCTGACTCGAGACAGAGGTCTCAATCGATGCGTTTTTCAGTGACTCCATATAGGCATCACCGATTTCCGCCGCCTCCTCGGGCGAGAGATTCGCTCCCGCCGTCTGGAGGGCATTCGCGAATGCCGCTTTCATGTTGAACGCATCCGTCGGTGCACCGTAGGACGTGAGTTTCTTCTGCGCCTCCTCATCCTGCCGTACAAAGGCATCGCAGTAGAGCTGGATGCTCTCGGCAGGGTCTGCCTTTGCCATGCGCCCAAAGGTCGCAAAGTAGAGTGCCGCAAGAATCGCGGCGACAAAGATCCCCACAAAGATGACGGGGAATCGAATCTTAGATGAAATCACTTTTTCTCCTCTATTCCTCTCTGTACCAATTCCTCATATCGCTTCATCAGCTCTGCCACACACGCCGACTCCGTGAGCTTTGTCGAGAAGCCGTATGCGCGCATCACGGCGCGGTCATTCGCACATTCCTATATTTTATCGTATAAAGCCCCACTCTGTCTAAAGAAAATTTTTCACATTGACTTGAAACCAGAAGAACAAACAGTATATGATATATAGGGAGGTGTCATCATGCTGTCTATTGCTGCCATCAGGAAACGCGTTACCCCTATTTGCGAAAAATACCCAATACGTAAAGTCTATCTCTTCGGCTCGTACGCACGCGGAAATGCAACAGAAAGCAGTGATGTCGATCTGCGCATCGAGGGAGATATCAAAAGTTTTTTTATGCTAAGCGGTATCTATTCAGACCTCGAAGATGCCCTCGGCACGGAACTCGATCTTCTGAGCAAGCTACCTGACTCCGACCTGTTCAAAGAAAATCTCAAACGAGATGAGGTGCTGCTCTATGAACGATAGGGATAAGCGGGTCATCGATGCCATGCTGCGGCATTGTGAGGAAATAATCGATACTCTCAAGCGATTTGATGCTTCGAGAAAACAGTTTCAGTGTGATCACGTTTTCTATAACGCCTGTTGTATGTCACTTTTTCAGATCGGCGAACTCTCCAAACGTATGTCGGAACGTTTCAAAGAGGAGCATCCCGAATTACCGTGGTCTGAAATGCGCGGGATAAGAAATCTCTTTGCCCATGAGTACGAGTCCGCAGATAAGAACTTACTATGGGAAACGATCACAAACGATATCTCGGCACTATATGCACAACTTCAAAAGATCGTTTCATGTAATGACGCCACGTAAAAACACGACTGCCGTGCAACGACGACAATCGTGTTTTTCTATGTCAGATCCCAAGTGCCGCGACCCATGAGTTGATCGCCATCGGGGTCTCGCCCATCTCAAAACGCCGCCCCTCCTTGACGAGTGCGCCCTTCGCCGAGGGGCGCAGATGCGTCACAGTCTGTCCAAGGGAGCTGCCGCCCGAGGTAGCAAACGGCACGATGGTTTTCCCCGTAAGGTCGTAACTTTCAAGGAAGGTGTTGATGATGTGCGGCGCGGCGAACCACCAGAGCGGGAACCCGACGAAGACGGTCTCATACGGTGTGAGATCGGGAATTTCCCCCTCGATCTGGGGGCGGCAGGCCGGGTCATGCATCTCGACATTGACGCGGCTCGTCTTATCGTCCCAGTCGAGGTCGTCCTCGGTATAGGGGACAACGGGACGGATCTCGTAGAGATCTGCGCCGATGACGTCGGCGATCTTATGGGCAACCGTTGCCGTGCGCCGCGAAGGTGATGCCGAAAAGAAGACGACCATCCGCTTTCCGTACATATTATTTCCTTCCTTCCAAATAATCATGGGCAAAGTCCTGCTGCTCGGGCTGAATGTCCGCCTCAAACATGCGGTTCCACGGGAATGTCACGACGACGCTGTTCATCTCTGCCATGGGCGGCAGGTTGTTCTCAATGAAACGGTTCATCATGCGCGTGGAGCGCACGGAGACAGCATCCATCTTCGAGCCGAGACTGCCATAAAATCCGTCACCGCGCAGCCACGTGAGCTGCCGCGCAATCGTATTGCGCACATTTGCCTGATACGCCCAGTCGTCAAGGTAACGCGTCGTGAGTAACTGATCGACGGCGTCCGCATTCATGTGACGGACAAGCATCCCCTCGCCGAGGGCATAGCCCGAACTGTTCGTTGGGGTATTCCATCCCGCGTAGGCACGAATCTTGTAGAGTAGGCCGCGTCGCTGCAGCTCCCCCATGAGTGCGTTGTCCGCGCCGTTGGCAAAGGCGATATCGGCAATCGAGACAGGGTAGCCGCGCGCCACATAGTCCGACACGATGTCGGCAAAATACGCCGTCCCCTCGCGCAGCGTGCCGTCATTGACGGGCATATTCGCCTCGTAGGTGCGTCCGTCAGGGTTCGTATTCACCGTGAGAACAACATCCGCCTTTTCCGGCGCACGCACATTCATCCCACCGGCGGCGAGAATCGCATCGTTGATCGAGATGCCGATCTTCTCATCGGAGTACGCAGGCACGGTGTCTGCGCCGCGGCCCCAGTTATACCGGACAAAGACAAACGGTACCTCATGACGCTGCTCATTCACGGCGCGCGTCAGCATGAGGAGGGCGATCTCGTCGATGCCCGCCATGGTCTGAAAGCGCGTCTTGCCGAGCTCTGCGCCTACTGCCGCGAGATGACGGCTCTCAAGATGGGTCTGGGAGAACGGCGCATTATCATCACGTCCGAGCGCGAGGTAGTGGAACGTCCCATTCTTACGCATGAGATTGATGAGGAACTCGTTGACCGCATAGTTCTTCTCGCGCCGTCCCATCCAGTCCGTGAGGGCTTCCTTCGGGATGAGGCGCGTGAGGAATTCATACTCCTTGCGCTCGCGGCGCGAGAGCCCCTCGACCTCCTCCTTGTCGCGCAGGAGGGTATAGCGGAAGATGTCCGCCCCATAGCGGCGGTAGTACTCCGGCTCCTCGTGTCCCGATGCCTCGCCCGTACGCGGCGTGCGCATGATCGAGCCAAAGACGTAGAGCGGCACCTTGGGATGTGCACGGTGCAGCTCTGCAAAGCGCGACGCGCGTGCGAGGATCCGCGCACGCGGTTCGTTGTGCTTGCGCGAGCCGACGAGACTGCCATAGACCATCGCATCCGAGGAGATGACCGCTGCCTTGACCCCGGGCTGTGTGATATTCTCGTGTACCCACGTCCAGAGCTGATCGGGATGTCCAAGATCCTCACGGCTGCCGAGGAGTTCCGTCGGTGGAACAATGACCTCGTAGCCAGCCTTGGTCACGACATCCGCCGTCTGCGTACTCGAGATTGGGCGGCTGTCATGCGGGATGAAGATGATCTTCTCCGTCACGGGTTCCGCCTTTGCCGCGTTCGCCGCCTGCGGCTGGATCCATACGGCTAGCATCGCGATACAGAGCAGCTGAATCAATCGCCTCATCAATGTCCGTCTCCTTCTCCTGCACTGCTCTGCAGCGCAGCCGATTTTTCCTTCAAAATAGCACGCAGCGCATCCTTCACATCATCGGGCACGTTCAGGCGCGTGTCAAACATGATGCCGCCTTCCTTCACCGTCGCGCCCTCGATCTCCACCATGCTCAGCAGCGAATGCCCGCGGAACTCCGTCGTGCCGAGACGCGACGCCGCGAGGACATCGTGAAAGTCCACCGTGACATTATTCCCCTTGATGTCCACGGGGATGCGATCTGACACATCGAGTCGTCCGACCATGCGCTCGACCATCGACAGCGACAGCCGTGAAAAGATCCATGAGACGAGTCCGTGATTGGGCAGTTTCTTCTTGTCCACATGGTAGACTGCGTAGGACTTCTCCCCCGTATGAACAAACTCCTTGATCGTTCCCGAGAGCTCGATTCGCTTGTATTTCTTATCGGTCGTGCAGACGATGCCGAGGTGACCATCCTCATGCGAGGTGAGCTCTACAGAGCGGATCGTGCCGTCCATGCCGAGGTTGTGCGCTATCGCCTCGTTCAGCACCGCGTCACGGACGAAGAGATGCCCGTCCGCGATCTCGCTGATCGTCTCGCGATCCCACGTATCGCGCAGCACCGTGAGCACGGGGCCATAGTCCGCCACTACGGCACGGACGCTTCCCCAGTCGATGCGCTGTACCTGCTCCACCCACTGCGGAGGAATATCAATCGCCATTTAGTTCGCCTTCTCTGCCTCTGCTTTTTTCTCACGCAGATCCATCCAGAGATTTTGTGCACGCTCAAAGAGCTTTGCATCGGACTTGCGAATCTCCTGATCGCTCATGATGCGCGAGAGCATCTGTGTTGCCTTCTCAAAGTCGCCGATGCGGTAGTATGCCGCGCCCGCGATATACATTGCCATATTGTCGCTCATACCGTTGATCGGATAGTGCTCCGTCATGACGGACTTTTCATAGAGCTCCGCCGCACGCCGCAGACACTCCTCCTCCTTCTCGTGCTCCTCCGTGTCGCGGTAAACCCACGCCATGCCCATGCGGTAGCCCGCCTGCTTCTGCAGCGGCCAGCCCAGCTTTTCGGCGAAGAAGAGCCCGAGCTTGTAGGCGCGGATCGCATCCTCTGTCGTGCGCTCCTCCGTGTACGGGAGGTTGATCGTGCGCCCCTCGAGGAGTTCCTTTGCCTTTCCCTTGTCACGCGCACTGAGAGCTGCAGCGTCAAAATGCTTCTCGTCCGCCGCAAAACCGCAGTGCTCGCACAGCCAGACACGATAGAGGTACGGGTTGACGTCCTTGTAGTGAACGCAGAAATCCTCATCCGTGCTGAGTGTGATGAGGCGTGCCTTCATCTTTGTCACGTGCGTCTTTTCCCCACAGACCGGACATACTTTCTCCACGGTGTACGTGTACTCTGCCATGATTTCTTCCTCCCCTGAAAACAGTGATTGCTTCCTCTCTAGGATACCATAAAATGCAGAAAAAAGAAAGAAAGGGCGCGGCACGAAGACCATATCAGTCACGTGCAGCTGCCCATTGAATCTCTAGGAATCGCTGATAAAATGAGGTCTGCCAGATTGGCGTAGATTTTTTGTCCGAAC